>Ga0214543_1000087_pt1 | contig 114462 bp, 53 predicted proteins | sample CNSS2metaG_FD_160094 | JGI IMG/M metagenome (GOLD analysis project Ga0214543, IMG submission 160094) | Root nodule microbial communities from cowpea collected in UCLA plant growth center, Los Angeles, California, USA - CNSS2 | ecosystem: Host-associated > Plants > Roots > Nodule | place: USA...
GATTTGGTTATTTTTTATTTTTTTTTTTTTTTTTTTTTTTTAATTTTACTCTTTATTTAAGCCTTGTTTGGGTTTTGGAGGAATTATTTAGACAAGGAGAAACTATAAGAGAAATATGAAGGTGACAAATGATGATAACTTAAAAAATTATAAAAAGGATATGGATTATGCGTAGATCGTTTACCTTGTCTATGAGCAATAGGTCAAACATAATTAGAGTTAGGAGAAGGCAAGGGGGAAGAATGATCCATGGATTGGGAATTTGGCGGTGGAGGATTTGAGTCACTAGAATCTGTAGGCAAGTATGGAGTTATTTGCTCCATTCTGGTATGTGAGAAGAGGTGGTGGAACAATATTGTCTGCATTTTGAGTTGGAGTTTGAGAGGAAGTAGAAATGATCAATGGATCACAAAATGATACACAAAGAGCTTAATGAACAGATGAAGAATGTTCCATGGAGGACAGGAAGAAAAACGTGTCCTCAAAGAAAGTAACATCAACAAACACATAATACCTTATAGTTGAGGGAGAATAACATTTATACCCTTTCTAAATGCGAGAATAGCTCAAAAAGATACACTTTATAGTCTTTGCAGAAAGCTTGTCAAGACCTTGATGGGTTGCCTCTGATGCTACTGGTTTGCGAACTAGCCATTTGCTTCTTTCTTATAAACTAGGTTTAGGGTTGTAATATATTTAGCATTTTAAACTGTTGAGAAGAATTTCTAATTCTTGTCTCAGGCATGTGTTCTTTACGTCCTTCGTGTTGCTGTAACCGATCAAATGACTGAACCTACTCAAAGAAACTTTTTGGTTTTTTTGGGAAAGCAGGTACTATTTGTTTAAATTAAGTTAGTGGTTGCCATGTATTTTTCAAGTTAAGTATTCAGCTATGATGTGTACTGAATCTTATGCCTTTTCCCCACCTTTTGGCAAATTCTAGCTCCAATCACCCGAGGCAGGTCCTTCCATGAAAGTGGCAGCCTTGCGTACACTGTCTTATACTCTAAAGACAGTGGGAGAGGTAAGGCGTATCAGCTTATGTTTCAATTTGGTAAAGAAATCTACATTTTTTAACCAGGAACTACGATGGACTGGGATGTCTCAAGGTGTGCTTATTTTAATTATTCCCTGTGCAGGTTCCATTTGAATTTAAGGAAATTCTTGACAACACTGTAGTTGCAGCTGTGTCACATTCTTCAAAACTAGTGAGCTCATGAAAGCATATTTTATATAGATACAATTTATTATTCTCATACATTAATATCCTTGCTCATGTTGGATTCAAGACTAATTTTAAGTTTAACACATGATATTGTTCTTTGGAATGAAATAACTGAAAATATAAATGATTTGGCCTTGTAAATAGTTTCTTCTGGGAAAATTTGAAAGGAAGCAATATGGCTAACATTCAGTTAGGCTGGCGGTTTGTGGAGACAAAAGAAAGTGATTCCTTTTGTAGTTCTTCACATTATTATTTGAAGGTTGTGTTTGGTTACTGAGATAGGACAATATAGGATCGTGTCATGTGATAAGTTCTTTCGTGTGCCAATAGGATATGCTTAACCTTGTATCATGTTGTCCCAGTGTAATTTGTTTTGGGTGGGGGGTATTTGTTGCTGGGGTATGGTACAACAAGATTAGATAACGTCTCTCACTAAAATATGAAAAAATATATAAATATGTGAATTATGTGTTTAATATAATAATATATGTTCAACATCTTACATAATATTTATGTACAACACACACACAAACTCATATATATATATTTTTTTTTTGGGGTACTAATGTATAATTATTTATAATATATATTTATGAAATCTTTAATGTAAAACTAAAATACTAAAAAGGAAATAAATTTTATTCAATCTTTTTAGAATTCGTGAGAATATTATTAAAGATAATACAATTATAAATATTGTATTGTAATACAAATTATATCCATTATTTAAGTGAAGTTATAATAATATTATGATATAGTATAAAATATTCAATGTTTATTATGTTATTTATCTTTTATTTATTTTTCATATGATTTTTACCATTTAGAGAAGAAATAATATATAAAACTAAAGAAGGAATGCTAATGATATTTTTTTATATAATGTTTATAATTTAAAAAGAAATAATGTACAAATGTAGCAAGTTGTAAAAGAAATTATTGATATTTTTTATCTACCTCAAACATACGATATTATACTTTTATATAAAGTTTTTCTCAACTACTCAAAATGAAGTTTGAGTTCTATATTGATGCTTGGTGGTACATGTGATCTTCATAAAGGTTGTAAACATTTCAAAATTTACAAGGCAAAAGAAAATTTGGAAGAGGTGCTTGTGATAGCACAGCACAGAGTAACTTATTCTGTTACTCTTCCTTCTCTATATATTTGTGTTTTTCTCTAGTGTTATTATATTAGTCAACATTTTCTTTGTAAGATACTTTTCACAGTTTCAATATTCTCCGTTTCTCTCTTTCTGTTTCTTTTCTTTACATGGTAATCAGAGCTACTGTCATGGCTTCCGAAAATTCTTCTTCTACCCACAACACCGAAACCGCCACTTTACGTCCTCCTACCACCCTCACACTTTCAAGACACCTATCTTCCTCAAGCTTACCACTGAAAACATCTTGATCTTGGTTCTCACTGAAATGGTTTGTCTCACCACTGCTTCCCAAAATCTGGAACAAGCTGCATGTTTATCATGCTCAATCTAGAGCCAATGTAAAATCTTTAAAGATTCAGTTTAGAACACCTAAAAAGGATAGAAATACCGCTACCTATCTTCTTGATATCAAGAAGATTGTAGACACCCAGACAGCTATTGGATCTCCTATCTCCACAGAAGTCCACGTTGAAGCAATTCTTGATGGTCTGCTCTTTCTGAAGACTATGACAGTTTCGTCACTTCCATTCTCACCCGCACAGATCCTTACACCATTGAGTTCTTGCTCTTGTCGCAAGAAGAGTGTCTTGAAAAATACAAAACTGCTGCTGTCATCAACAACACTGTCATCTCTGGTTCCAACAACACCTATAGAAATAAAGGTTCTCAATCCTACCAGCGAAACAAATCTACAAACCAAAACAACTCCTTTGTCAAGAATCAACAATATCAAGAATGCTCCAAGAAGTTCTTGGCAGCAACAGAAACCACAATTCAAAAAAACAACTCCTTTGTCAAGAATCAACAATATCAAGAATGCTCCAAGAAGTTCTTGGCAGCAACAGAAACCACAATTTCAAATTTTCAAGAAGTTTAGTCATACTGCCACAAATTGTTGGCACAGGTTTGAGCATGACTTTCAACCTTCCATTTCTGCCAACCAATGTCAACTTTCTTCTTCAGAAATTCATGATGATGCTCCTTCAATTCTGGGAACACCCTGCACTCTAAATGATCCTCTTTGGTATCTGGATAGTGCTGCTACACACCGTATCACTTATGACTCTAATAATTTTTCAACTAAGGGTTCCTACAACGGAAATGACTCGGTCACTCTAGGTGAGGGAAGGTGAATGTCTATTTCGCATATTGGTTCTACTACTTTTTATAGCCCACGCAAAAACACAGTTGTTTTCAAAAAATCTTTTGCATGTTCCTTGTAACAAACAAAAATTTAATTTCCGATCCACAATGTGTCTGTTTCTGGATTACAATTCTCAAACCAAAGGGTTCTGGCAAAGTTTATATCTCTCATGTTCTTTTTAATGAAACTGTCTTCCCTTTTACTTTATCTAATAACCCTTTTTTCCAAAAGGACAAAACTCGCTTTTCTGATACACCAACTAGTATACCTATTTCTGTTATTAAACAGCCTTTTACTGCCACGCCTGCTTTATCTCAGTCAACAAAAAATACTTCTGCCTTACCTCTGCCCACATGCAACACAGCACACATGCTGCCCCCTCACAACACTGCACACACACCGAAACATCTGCTGCCACCTCAAAACACTGCACATGCTGACACATCACACTGCTGCAAACACACCACCCAGCTTTTCCCCTTTACCTCAAATTTCACACGATGATACTTCGTCCAATCTGTCCTCAACCTCTCCTCCTGCTACTGACAACTCATCATCCTTCAACCAAGATAGCTCTTCCTCGGATACCACGACTGACATGATATCTCCACCTCCCAACTCCCAACCAATGATCACATCAAAATCAGGTATTTACAAACCTAGAATTTTCATGTCTCAGCTTCTCTTGAACCAAGTACTATTAAACAAGTCTTGTCTGATCCTCATTGGTTTAATGCAATGCTAACCGAGTACAGCGCTCTCATTAAAAATGGCACTTGGACACTCGTGGATCTTCCCAAAGGCGGACCCTTATTGGCTGCAAATGGGTTTTTGGAAAGAAATATCATGCAGATGGCACTCTCCAAAAATACAAATCTAGTTGCTGGTTGAGTGATGTTAGAGATGGAAAAAAAAGAAGATTTTACATATACATGCTACTAAAACTTATTTGACTAACTGTTTAATTTGTAATTGTTATAGATATGATTTCATTATATTAAATAGAGATAAGATATGATCTGATGTGGAATATCTTATCAAGTACCTCTCATTATTAGATATTGATTTTGTTCTTTATTATTGTATTTCTTCTTCATTATAAATAAGAATATTCACGTGGGTACTCAAGGCACGAAAGTCATTATATTCTTTCTTGGTTTTTCGTTCTCCACATGGTACCAGAGTGGTAACATCCTATGTAGAACTATCCAAATGGGCCTGGCCTGATGGGCTTGTCCAAAAAGACCACAAAACAAGCTAGATTATGTCAAAAATAGTGGATTTCTTTTTGCACTTCCAAAAAAGTCACAGCATGGTTATGGTGTTTTGGCATTTATTTCTTTTCTTCAATATCTGTTCTAAATTTGCAAATTCTCAGGTTCGAATTGAGGCGGCTTTGGCTTTACGTACATTGGCTGAAGTCGATCCCACTTGTGTTGGTGGTTTAACTTCATATGGGGTGACCAATCTTACTGCTTTAAGAGAGAGCGTTTCTTTTGAAAAGGTAAAGTTTGTCAAAGTTTACATAATCTATATTTCATTGCATGTTCGATAGTTGTTAATTTTTTTTTATTAAAGACAGGTGAAGATTGATAAGTAATTTAGTCAGACAGCTTACTGGAGTCTGTTTTTAATTAATAAAGGTTCTGTTTGGATAAACTTTTTCACAAACACTTATAGGGGAAAATAATAAGAAAGAACAATGAACTAAAATTTTCCATAAGCTAAAATTAGCTCATGTATACGTTTTTTAATTTATTTTTTTAACTAAAAGCAAGTATGCAGTAGCATCACTATGCTATATGCAATCCCAACTAGGTTGATACACTGGCAACGTCAATTGCCTGCCCTCCAATTGTTAATCTGACAGCTATGTAATAATTAGTATGAAGAGGTATGTCTTTTCAACAGATGTGTTCCAGAGCTAATACAGCTTTATTTTGGTCTGTTTTGCACATGTCTAGTACGAAGTTCTTGTAAAAAAATTGTTTGCCTGTTCATTTTAAAGGTTCTGATAAAAGTAAAGTGGCAATGTGCACTTTACGTTAGGTGAAATGGCCACTTTGCCAAGGGCATCTGGCTGCATGTGCATGGATTAGAGAATTAGATGGTGTTGTAGATTCGAATTGGTGTTGTGATCAGGGTGGTCTTTAGGGATTTGCATTTCTGATTTGAGTTAGAAACTTACACCGGGGTAACTAGGCACAATTATACCATTTAACAACTAACTACAGAAAAATAGAAAATGATATGGGTCTGTTAGCTCAACCATTAAAATATAACTAATTTTTGTTATTACTATGGACTTTGTCAAGTGAATTATTTGGAATCATGAATAACATTCTATGCAAATGGTTCGTATGTATTAAGGTAGTTGAATATAAGCCTAAGTCAACCCCTCGAAACTACTTCAGTCATGTGAGGTTGCATCCATTTATATATATAAATGGATGCAACCTCACATGACTGAAGTGGTTTCGAGGTATATAAATGGATGCAATTTCACATGACTGAAGTGGTTTCGAGGTATATATATATATAAATGGATGCAACCTCACATGACTGAAGTGGTTTCGAGGGGTTGACTTAGGCTTATATTCAACTACCTTAATACATACGAACCATTTGAATAGAATGTTATTCATGATTCCAAATAATTCACTTGACAAAGTCCATAATAATAACAAAAATTAGTTATATTTTAATGGTTGAGCTGACAGACCCATATCATTTTCTATTTTTCTGTAGTTAGTTGTTAAATGGTATAATTATGCCTAGTTACCCCAGTGTAAGTTTCTAACTCAAATCAGAAATGGAAATCCCTAAAGACAACCCTGATCATAACACCATCTAATTCTCTAATCCATGCACATGCAGCCAGATGCCCTTGGCAAAGTGGCCATTTCACCTAACGTAAAGTGCACATTGCCACTTTACTTTTATCAGAACCTTTAAAATGAACAGGCAAACAAATTTTTTACAAGAACTTCGTACTAGACATGTGCAAAACAGACCAAAATAAAGCTGTATTAGCTCTGGAACACATCTGTTGAAAAGACATACCTCTTCATACTAATTATTACATAGCTGTCTCTAATGATAGGTATTATACATAAAATACTTTTTGTTGATTTATTTGTAGTTATAAAAAATCTATCTTCAACTAGTGGCTCTCCTAAAATTTCATTTTATGAATTGATGTTATGCCTTATTTGCAGGGAAGCAATTTGCAGTTTGAGCTCGATTCTTTCCATGGCCAGGCTGCTGTCTTGGCAGCTTTAGTCTCTATTTCACCAAAATTACCTCTTGGTTATCCAGCCAGGTAAGTTTCTTTCCTCCCTCATTAATTAATTTTATATTTTTATTTATTTATTTATTTGTTATTTTTACCTAGTTAAGTTACATTTATTTCTACACCAAATGTATGAATTGCTTTTCAGTATGCAAATATTTGTGCCTAAGCCTTGAATTTGGAAGTGCTCAGTTTTTGCTTTGGTTGTAATTTATATAAAGGTCTTGTGAAATAGAAGTTGATTAACACTTACTTTATTTGGATGAAGTGTGAAATGATTTGAAGATTAAAAAGAAATCAAAATTGTATCATAAAAGAATCAGAATGATTCACGGACTTGTCCTTTATATAATGGCTATATGGTACATGATATAAATGTCAGTTCTTTTGTTTAGTTGTCTTCCATGAAAGGGTATCAAGGGTTGCCAATTCTTTTTTACTGGGTATACTCTTCTAGCTTTATTATTTGACACGTATTAAAGCTTCTCACAATGCAAGCTCTTAATGTAATTTTTATTCTTAGTTTCATTGTGGAGCTAGATAATACCAGTTTGTGTGGTATGCCATATATGCATTTTTTCATTTCATTAGACTGTAACTGGTCCCTTAGTGATATCAGTTAATCAGTTACATAACTGTTAGCTAGTATGTTAGTGCTAGATTTGTTATCAGTAGGAAGTATAGCAACTATAGATATCAATGCATAGAAGATGTATTGAGTGAGAGGGATAGATATTGACCATTAGACCAGAACGGTCAAGATTAAAATATAATATTGTTGAGTATAGTTCGACATTAGTTCTCAAGATTGAATGGTTGTGAATTTTAGTTCCCAAGAATTTAAAAATCTTCGGATAAACCCATACTTCACAAGTAGAAATTAATTTTTTGATTATTTTCCACAGTAGTTTTGCACAGAAAAGGATTAAAGTGAATTGTGTTTTGTAAGTCAGGGACCAACGATTTTTTTTTTTTTTTAAATTTCATGGACTAATGGAAGGATTTTAAACTCTCAAGGACAAAATTGTTTGACACATAAAATCGGGATGATTAATTTGGGGTTGATCGTAAAATTTTCCTAGTTTTTTTCAAAAACTCATTTAACCTCTTATAAGTTATGTGATTTTAAATATTTTTTAATCTTCATTCATTATGTATGACCAACATTTGCCCACTCATACTCATTCTCAGAAAACAATTTTCTATATATATATATATATCATTTCATATATATATATAATTAAATTTGATATAAGCTGGTTGCTATAAACATTTCTAACTAACTAAATAACTCTAATAGATTGCCAATCACAAAATGACATGTTTCATACAACACACTAATATTCAATGACCAAGGAATCATCATTTATTAAATTTAATGCTTTCTTGATTTGCTGCACTATTTAATAATATTGAGCAATGACCAGGCTTCCTGGATTGGTGTTTGGGGTTTCAAAGAAAATGCTTACAGAAGATAGTCGCAACCCGGTGGCAGCCACAGTTGAAAAAGAAGCTGGATGGTTGCTTTTGTCTTCATTATTGGCTTCTATACCGAAGGAGGTTTGGACTTATTGATAGTTTGGTTTTTTCTAAAGCTACGTGTCTTTTTGTGTAAAATAAAGGAAAGCATGTGTAAATGTTTGTTATCATCATTACAGAAAATAAATCCTAGTATTTTATAATAACATTAAGGAGAATAATCAGGACTTCCAGGGAGCTTGTCTTAGTTACTTCCTTCAGAATAATTAGTAATATGAAGCCCATGTGATTTTCTTTAGCTTTCTGACGTTTTGAAAATTTATAACACGAAATTCTACATGTTTTCAAAAGACTCTTTTAATATGAAATCTGAAAATTATGTACCTAGGATAAGCCTCATAATTGATTTAAACTAAATTCTGATGCCATGGACTTTTTGGTTGCATGCAGGAGCTTGAAGAGGATGTTTTTGATATTCTTGCCTTATGGGCTACTCTGTTTTCTGAGACTCCTGAAAATGAAATTAAGAAAACTGCTGAATTGTTGTCAAGGATTTAGTAAGTACATTTTAACAGTATCCTGTATCTTTACTGTGATCAAACTTTTATATGATTATCTTTACCTTTTTTTATTAATTGAATTTTTTATCCCTCTTATTGTTATTTGATTCTCTAAAATATAGAGATCAGTAAACTTGTTATCTTATGAGGTAAACCACAATTTTCACAATCATGAATATTAATTAACTTGGACTTGTTAAGTAAATTGTTTGGGTAAAAATGATAATTTTTTTATGTGAATGACCCCTTGACTTGGTTGTCCTTTTTTATTGTTTTAAATGTTTTGGGAGTATAGTGGAGAATAAGGAGTGTATCAATCTTTCTGCGGAAGGACCTTCATTTGTTGTAGTTAAATGCCTGAATTTTTACCATCGGTGCCACTAATCTTTGTCTGATAGCTTGTTTTGCACCTTGTGTTAGTTTTAGGTTGTAAACATTTTGAGCAAATTTCTTTGTCTAATTATCTTTCTTTTTACCATATATTATGTTATTATGATAAAGGAAAAAAATGTGGAAGTATTTACTGCAATTTTTCATTGAACAAAGTAAAGGAAAGTGAGTAGGTATCCGGGATCCAAGTTCTTTTATCATTTAAATTTCAAAAAGTTCATGTTGTTTTCTACCTTTTATTTATTTTCTGAGTTGATTAGTAATTGTAAAATGTGTTTGTCTGTGCATTTGTCATTCATTATTTCCTCTTGTATCTTGTAGCGTATGGTCTGCAGCTGTTCATGCACTCACTGCATTCATTAAATGCTTTATATCTTCTAATTCTGTAAATGGTGGTGTTCTACTTCAACCGGTTCTTGTATACCTTAGTAGGTATAACTTTCTTTCTTGTATACCTTCTCCTTTTCATTTGTGGCTGAGTCTGTTACTTCATTTTACATTTTGTATCAAGTCCTAATCTATGTTGAAAGCAGTGCATTGTCAATGATATCAGCATTAAGAGCCAAGGAATTGTCATATGTAAAGCATGCAGTGGACGTATTTGTTATCAGAACTTTAATAGCGTACCAATCTATTCCTGATCCTGTCTCATTTAAAAATGACCATCCTCAGATAATCCAACTATGTACATATCCGTTCAGGTAGTGTTTGCTCTCTTTATTTCATATATACTTTAATTTGGTTTTATTAGTAATCGATGTTGGACTTGAGATTTTCTCAATAGTTGTTATTTGTTGATTCATTAAAAAGAATGTTCGATTTTATCTGTCCTGTGTTGTAATCCTGTGTAGTAATCGTTCCTTTAAAATGACAACAATGTCATGTTTGGTAATGTGAAAAAATATGTAAAATGCCATTATAGTGTTTTTCTCTTCTTTCTAGTTTTTCTAGTTCATCTTATTTTCAAGAATTTTCTCTGTATGTTCTGGGTTGATAATGTTATTATAAATAGTCTTCAAAAGTTGTAAGGAGCTTTGTGTTTTGTGCTAGACCTAGTTCCTAGATGTATCTTATTGAATTCTATTCTTTTCCATCTCATACATTGTATCTGATGTATCCCATGCTATTATAAATATGAAATGCTAAGAGACGGTAATGCATTCTTTAATTCATTCTAGTATTCTTGTGTATCTATCTCAAGTTGGTATTAGGGTCTGTTAGATATATCGCGTTAATTAGGGAAACATAGTGTCTATTGTTTATTAGGGAAAATAGACATTGTTTGATATTGGTAAATATTGTTGATATTGTTTATTATAATATCTTCTATTTACCATGTTTATGTTTGGTTGCCATATATACTTGTATCACTCTTTATTATAAATACATTCACCCTATGTGTATTTTAGACTTAGGGAAGATTAACCTTATACAGTTTTTCTCAATATTCAGTAGCGTCGATCCTGCTCTGTTACTCTCTATCCTGTCTTTGTTTGGGAAATAGTTGTCTATCTGTCATGCTCCATGTTGTTTGCTGTTGTTTGCCCTGTTGTCATCCACTGTCGATTTTTTGTCGTCCGACGCTTCAGTCTGATGGGCCTCGAGAAATGTGACCCAACTTCGGTGAGAGCACACCCAAACTCAGATTGACGTGCCATCAAGCATCGTCCAAATGCCGCACTGCTGTAGGCACGTTTCTATTGCCTTTTCCTGGTTGTCGGAGCTGTTTGAGTTTGTTTCCACCCTTTGTACTTCATTTCGAGAGCATTTGGTGTGTCCTCTACTCATGATCACAGTTTCTCTCACTTGAAACCATAGGTTTCCCTGTTTCACTTCTGGACTGTCTCCCTATCCATGCTCAACATGCCTACTTGTGAAAAAGGAGGTCGTGGCACTAGAGGTTGGCATCCTTGCGGTAGAGAGCATCCTCAATCCCATATGGTAAAAGAATGGATTACACCTAAGAAAATTGTAACTCTTTACATGCCTATCCTAACAAGGCTGCCAACATTTCCAAGTTTGAAGTTTCGGAGCCAAAGTTCTCTAATAAAGAATATCATGAATATGTCAGGTTAAAATTTGAGAGCCAAGCACAATGTTTCACCCATTCTATTTTATCAAAAGCTTGCATTTCTCAAGCCTTGAAGTGTCAAAGTTCATGGATAATTGATTCTAGTGCTTCTGGAGACATATTTCTGCTAATCCTTCATTATTCTCTTTATTTCTTATCCTAAAATTCCTCATGTTATTATTTTAGCCAATGAATCCAAAGTTACTTCTCAAGGAGTAGGTCAAATGTCCCTTTCTCCCTCCTTAACCTAAATCATGTTCTTGTCCCTAATTATCCTTTCAATCGAATTTCCCCAAGTCAACTAATCAAATCGTTGAATTGTTCCATTATCTTTGATGCCATTATTTTTGTCATACAAGAGCGTGGTACAAGTTGATTGATTGGTGAAGGACATGAATCTAGAGGACTCCATTATCTTGGTTCTAGACCATCTTTGTCTTGTTTAGCATCCCCATCTCTGTGTTTGTTTCTTTCTCAAGTGGTAAAAAGTTATTTCTTGAGCAATTGAAGACATTACAAAAGATTTGAAGTAGTGAATCTTCCTTAACAATGATAAAAATGCCAAGAAACAAACGAATTATTTTTGAAAACCTACTGTATGCTTACATCAATTAAAACCAATGATTATTACTGTCCCAGATCGATTACTGTGCTATAAAAGCATTATTAAAAATGATGCAAAAGTTATTGCTAGTTATATAGTGCTTTCAAGAAAAACTGCAAGAGTTATGCTGTGAGCATATATGCCAAATTAGGCATGGTTGCATCACCAAAACCACTAAACCTAACCATTAATTCTAAAACTGTTTAATGATTTTTCTTTTTTTGCATTTACTTCATATTTGTAACAATTAACTGTTAGCTATTTATTGACTGTTATGAGTTTTGTTGTTTCTTGTTTGAATAAGACATGCTTCAGAATATGAAGAAAGTTCGTGCTTGAGGTTGCTCTTAGACAAGAGAGATGCATGGTTGGGTCCATGGATTCCTGGAAGGTTAATATCTGGCTGTAATGCAATTAAGATTCTCTGTTTCCGTTTACTCATTAGAATAAATTGCAATGAACCGTTCTTGTCAGATGAAATTTTACAATTATACAAATGTTTCCTATGTTGTTGCAAAGTTCAAAAATCCGCCTTTTAATTGCAAGAAGCATATGTAGTGTTAGGTTCCACCAAGATACTCTTGGAGTATTAGCTGTTCAGGATAAACTAAATCATGTCAAATTCTTTTTCTGCATCCTGTATACATTTTTATATCCTTCATCCAATCACTGTTAGTAGCATTTTAAGGTGTTTGGCTTGATTTTCTGGCTTCATTCAATCACTATTAGTGATGTCATCAATTACGCTAATACTTCTGTTATCTATTTATGATGTTTATTATAGGTGGGCAAACCATTGTAATATAATTTAGTGATGTCATCAATTATGCTAATATTTCTGTTATGTATTTATGATGTTTAACATAGGTGAGGCTGATATTGTATGGAATGTGAGATCGGGTAGCATTAATTTGAAAACAAGTGGAGAGATCCTTTTAGGTGTGTCTCTTTTCTTTCTAAGTTTCTAACTTGTTTTTCTGTGAAAAAAGGGATTGGTTTGAAGATGAGATTCGAGCTTTCCAAGGAGGGAAAGATGGGCTTATGCCCTGTGTATGGGAGGATGAAATTTCTAGCTTTCCTCAGGTATTAAATTTTTAAAGAATACAATTAGCAATCAGCTGCTTATTTAGTTAGTAATATACCATTAAGAATAAAGTAACTGATTGTTTGTCTCTAACTTTTTTAAGATTAGAAATATTTCTGCCTTGTACTCGTAAAATGTAATTCTCTAATATATATTTTTTTTGTATTTTCTATTTGGTTTTATAAAGCTATACTTCGATTTTAATATTCCAATTAAATTTGTGATTGTTACATGTGGCCTTTTCACCATAATATGTGATCAACTAATTATTTGAACTTAATTTCTTTTTGTGGCATGCTCATGGAAGGTTCTGAATTAGAAGAAACATTATTAAGTAGGAGCTGGAAATTTGTAAACTATTTTTTTTGCATATGTTTGTTGTAAAGATCTTGTGTTACTAAAGTTTTTGCACAAATATTCATAGGAGCCAAAAAGGGGTTTTTTATAAATTTAATGAAATTGAAAATGTTAAGATATCTTTAATATCTTATTTTTTGTTTCTATTGTTATTATTCTTTATATGTATTTTGGGCTTAGCCCATATGTTTTTTATTATATATACATCCCCTATGTGTTTTTTCTACACAAGGGAGATGTATCTCAATCCCTATTTTCCCTATATGTAATATGGTATAAGAGTCAAGTTAGAGCCTATCCTAGCGAGCTTTCTTGGACATTCTGTTCCACCTGCTATCGGGCTGCTAATGGACCACCAAATGATTTCTAGTCCCACGCACGAGATGAATATACCTCGGCGTGAGTGGGTGTGTTGGAAATCCCACATTGACTAGAGATAAGGCAATTTCATAATATATAAGTGAGGTGCAAACCTCACCTTCAAACCAGTTTTGTGGGGTTCAGTTAGGCTTAAAGCCCACTTCTAACATGGGGATTGAGATTAATCTCCCTTGTGTAGAAAAAACACATAGGGGCTGTATTTATAATAAAGAACATATGGGCTAAGCCCAAAATACATATGAAGAATAATAACAATAGAAACAAAAAATAAGATATTAAAGATATCTTAACACTCCTCCTCAAGTTGGTGCATACAAATTGTATGAATCAAGCTTGTTACAAATATAACTAATTCTCGGTCCCCGTAAATATTTAGTGAAAATATCTGATAACTGATCACTTGAGTTAACAAACTTAGTCTTGATGTCTCTAGACATAATCTTTTCTCGAATGGAATGACAATCAATCTCAATTTGTTTAGTCCTCTCAATGTTATGAAGAGTAGCTTGATTGTCACATATAAGTGTCATTTGATTAACGTCTCCAAACTGTAACTCTTTGAGCAACTGCTTAAGTCAAACAAGCTCACAAATGGCTGAAGCCATGGCTCTATATTCTGCTTTTGCACTATACCTTGCCATAACACTTTATTTCTTGCTTTTCGAAGAGATCAAGTTACCTCCAATATAGACACAATATCTGGATGTAGACTTTCTATCAGAAGGAGATCCTGCCCAATCAACATCTGAATAACAAACAACTCTTGTATGGTTATTAGAACCATATAACAACCCTTTACTAGGAGATCCTTTAATATACTTCAGTATACAAATGACTGCATTCCAATGATCTTCGGATGGAGAATTAAGAAATTGGCTTAATTCAATTTCCCAACTAATCTTCTATATTGTTCAGGATCTGACATAGGCTTCCCCTGATATGGTAGAAGTTTAGTATTGGGATCCATAGGTGTGTCAACAGATTTTGAATTCATCAACCCAGTTTCTTCCAAAATATCCAGTGCATACTTTCGTTGAGCAATAACAATACCATCTTTGTCGGACTGTGCCACCTCAATACCCAAGAATATCTGAGTTTTCCAAGATCTTTGGTCCGAAAATGGTCACAAAGATGTTGTTTCATCTGAGAGATGTCATGGTTATCACTGCCGGTAAGAACAATGTCATCAACATACATTATCAAGTAGACACATCCAGCACTTGAGTGACGATAAAAAACTGAATGATCTGCCTCACATCGAGTCATACCAAATTGGTGAAAAACATTGCTAAATTTTCCAATCCAGACCCTTGGAGACTGTTTTAGGCCATATAAAGATTTGCGAAGACGACATACCAATGCAGAAGACTCCCCCTGAGCAGCAAAACCCGGAGGTTGCTCCATCTACATAGATTGTCTTCACCTTTTTATGCCTGTCTTCACCTCCTGGGTTTGTTGCTCAGGGGGAGTCTTCTGGGTTGGTATGTCACCTACGCAAATCTTTAAATGGCCTAAAACATTCTCCAAGGGCCTGCTTTGGAAAATTTAGCATTGTTGTTCAACAATTTGGTATGACTCGGTGTGAAGCAGATCATTCAGTTTTTTATCGTCACTCAAGTGCTGGATGTGTCTACTTGATAGTGTATGTTGATGACATTGTTCTTACCGACAGTGATAACCATGACATCTCTCAGATGAAACAACATCTTTGTGATCATTTTCAGACCAAAGGTCTTGTAAAACTCAGATATTTCTTGGGTATTGAAGTGGCACACTCCAACAAAGATGGTATTGTTATTTCTCAACGAAAGTATGCACTAGATATTTTGGAAAAACTGGGTTGATGAATTCAAAATCTGTTGACACACCTATGGATCCCAATACTAAACTTCTACCATATCAGGGGAAGCCTATGTGAGATCCTGAACAGTATAGAAGATTAGTTGGGAAATTGAATTATCTTACAGTTACTCGTTTTGACATTTCCTTTATAGTCATTGTGGTAAGCCAATTTCTTAATTCTCCGTGCGAAGATCATTGAAATGCAGTCATTCGTATACTGAAGTATATTAAAGGATCTCCTAGTAAAGGGTTGTTATATGGTTCTAATAACCATACAAGAGTTTTTTGTTATTCAGATGTTGATTGGGCAAGATCTCCTTCTGATTGAAGGTCTACATCCGGATATTGTGTCTCCATTGAAAGTAACTTGATCTCTTGGAAAAGCAAGAAACAAAGTGTTGTGGCAAGTTCTAGTGCAGAATATAGAGCCATGGCTTCAGCCACTTGTGAGCTTGTTTGGCTTAAGCAGTTGCTCAAAGAGTTACAGTTTGGAGACGTTAATCAAATGACACTTATATGTGACAATCAAGCTGCTCTTCATATCAATTCTAATCCTGTCTTTCATGAGAGGACTAAACACATTGAGATTGATTGTCATTTCATTTGAGAAAATATTATGTCTAGAGACATCAAGACTGAGTTTGTTAACTCAAGTGATCAGTTAGCAGATATTTTCACTAAATCTTTACGGGGACCGAGAATTAGTTATATTTGTAACAAGCTTGGTACATACGATTTGTATGCACCAACTTGAGGGGGAGTGTTAAGATATCTTTAATATCTTATTTTTTGTTTCTATTGTTATTATTTTTCATATGTATTTTGGGCTTAGCCCATATGTTCTTTATTATAAATACAGCCCCTATGTTTTTCCTACACAAGGGAGATTAATCTCAATTCCTATTTTCCCTATATTCAATAGAAAAGAAAGAGAGTAACATAATTTTATTTCTTAGTGATCTAGGGTTATACTGATATATTTATAGAATCAGTACAATTGTCTTTGAGTAGGGTTTTACCATGTGAGGAGAAGACCAGTGACTAGTCAGAATAGTTGAATGAATGGGAAATAGCCTGATAAATGGAGGTGGAGAAATGGTGGAATCCCTTGGAAGAAACATTTTAGGAAGTGTTGATCAAAATGCCTTTGATGGAATCTTTTATCATTTGATATATCATAACAGTGTAATTTGATCCTTGTAGCTGACACCTGACTCCACCTAAAGTGGGAAATGATTTGTTGGTTATTATACTATTTTGTGTTAGAATTGCTCTTTCTTTTTAAATAAGTTTTGATTTGTTCATCCAACTCATTGATACGTTTTTTCCATGCTGTCCTATTATTATTGGATGCATTTCTACTTCAGTAACACCTTACCTTAATTTTAACTTGAAGCCGGAGACCATAAGCAAGACTTTGGTGAACCAGATGCTTCTGTTTTTTGGGACCATATTTGCTTCTCAGGTAAGTCCATCAACAGCCTTGGCATATTTTGCAGACTTCAGAGAGTGGTTGTTATTATTGTGGACATCAATTTGTGTTGTGTATCTCAGGATAGTTCTGGCATGCTCTCTCTCCTGGGCATTATTGAGCAGTGTTTGAAAGCTGGGAAAAAGCAACATTGGCGCAAAGCTAGTCTTACCAATATTTGTGTGGGCTTACTTGCCGGCTTTAAGGTTCTCTACATCTTTTATTGGTATTATCAAAGTATTTTGTGCGGCTCTCACCTGGTATAACTTTTTCTCTTTTCCAGGCTTTGCTCTCATTTCGACTTCAAACATTAGGACAAGATATTTTGGGTTTGGCACAATCTATTTTTCTGGTAGGAAATCTATTAATCCACTTGCAAAAAGTAGATACATTTAGTATCTTGAAAATTGAAAGAGCATTCATCACGTTCTTCCTTTAATAAGTTGGAAACTGAATGGGAAGATGTTTTGTGATGATTTATAATTTCATCAGTTATTTGTTTACACCATTGTTGTCATTGTGTGTTATCACCCTCTTTCTTTTCTTATGTTAAATATTATGGTATGGTGTTTGTTGAATTTGAATGGAAGGGTATTTTGGCGGAGGGAGACATTTGTGCATCACAACGCAGAGCATCTTCTGAAAGTCTTGGATATTTAGCTCGATTTGGAAATGATATCTTCACTGCAAGAATGGCAAGTTCCTTTCTGCTTTTCAATATCCATGTTATTGTTTGCTGTTCTGTGGTAACTGTGATTTATTATAAGAAACATCTTCCTTATTAGCTTCAAAAATTTTTTCTACACTAATTAATGTTTTCTTCTCTGATTGTTCTGTTCATCAATGATGTTGGCAAGCAGACAAGATCACTACTAGGTGAGCTAAATGGAGCAACTGATCCCAACTACGCTGGATCAATTGCTTTCGCACTTGGCTGCATCCATCGCAGGTCATTTATTATTATACCAATGAATGCTTAATAGTTTTGATGTTTATTTTATCAGTTTTTTCAATTCTCTCAAGGTATCATCCTTTGATTCTGAAACACTGACGAGTTTTTTGTGGACAGGGATAAATCTCTATTTGATCCTCCTAAATATTTCTGTGAATAAGTTTGATTGTGTAGTTAATTTGTTACCCTACATAGCTTGTAATTATACTATTTTCTGTATGATTAATCTGTTACCCTTTTTTTTGTTTAGCTTAATTTTAGGTAATTCATCATTGTAATATTTTCTTTCCTCTTTAGGATTTAGTTTCCTACTTTCACTTGATGTAATTCGCCTCTATAAGAAAGAGGAAACCCTACACAGATTAATCATCACTAATATTTTCATATTTTCAATTGTTTTTATTTGTTTTGATTGAGCTGTGTTTATCTATACTTTAGCACAAACCCTTCTTTGTGATTAGCTTGGTTTAAAAAAGGAAGTGAAAGAAAAGAAAAGAAAAAGAGTAGAAAATGGGATAATAGTAGGTTGTTTGGTAGTGTTAAGATATCATTAATATCTTATTTCTATCTTCTTTTCTGTTTCTATTGTTATTATTCTTTGTATGTATTTTGGGCTTAGTTCATATTTTCTTCATTATAAATACCACCCCCTATGCGTATTTTCTACTCAAGGGAGATTAATCTCAAACCTAGTTTCACTATATTTAATAGGTAGGAATGAAAATGAAAGGAAAGAAAGGTAATGATTTTCTTTTCTTTGTTTGATACTATACACAATAGAAGTAAGGAAAAGCATGTATACAAAAGGACATAAATATCCCTTACAAAAGAAATTGAAATGTGTAAAATAATGTTAATTTGGTACTTTCTTTAGTACACAAGAAGTTCTATCCAAATTGAGTGGATAAAAGAAGTAATTGGTTTTACATGCTTTTTAAAATTCTCCTCCTTACTGATACCATGTTAGAATTGGAAGAAATACACGAATGTTTAAGCTTTTGACAGTTGTAATGTATTGAAAAATAAGTCCTGTATATTGGCACTTGAAAAATTACACTCTTATGTTCATTTCACACCAGAACGAATAGACAGAAAAAGAAGATGGTGAAAAACAGTTACTGACAGTTACAAAACAGTTACTGATGGTTACAAACCAGCAAAACCAAATAACTGAAAATAAAAGGGTACAGAACAGTAATAGAGTGGCACTACCAGTACAAGGTTTATTAAAAACAAAATCTGACTAATGTATAAGACTAATACATGTTAACAAATTGCAGAAGGTCTAGTTTTTAAATTTGTTTCTGTCCATTGGTTTCCAATCTTCATTCTTTTAATTGTTCCAAAAGTGTTGAACGTATAGAGTATCAATATTTGACTATATTAGTTTTGGGAGCATAAAACTAGATCTTCTGCAATTTGCTAACATGTATTAGTCTTATACATTAGTCATTTCTTATGGTCGAAGTGACTAGCTTTTCATCCACACATATCTAGTTTTACGCTCAAAGTGTCCAATCTTTGGAATGAGGGGTTGTGTTAAGGATTCCACATTAACTAGAGATATGGTAAAATTTTACTATATAAATGGGTGAAAACCTTCCCTTACCAGTCAATTTTGTAAAGATCGAGTTAGAGTGGAAGTTCATTTCTTAAGTTGGTACCAAAGTTTGTCCCTGCAAAGTTTTTTGCTATCAACCATCCACAAATATCTAATCTCATGCTTGAAATGTCCAATCCTTGATGTGAGGAGTTGTGTTGAGGATCCCACATTGACTGGATATATGGTCAAATTATACTATATAAGTGGGTAGAAATATTCCTTTACTAGTTGGTTTTGTAACATTAAGTTAGACTAGAAGTTCCTTTTTTAAAATGATATTAAAGGCTATCCAAGTGAGATTTGATATGCTTATTGTTGGACTTACAAACCTACTATCAGTTGTATTATTTTATTAAGCACCTTCTAAAGAAATGACCTTTGAAGGAGCTTTGGATTTCCAAAGATTCTATCAAGAGAGAAAAGGTAGCCTTGTTTGAAGCATGAGTGTGGAATTGGAAAATAGATTTTGCAAGAAGGCCCTTGAATTAAGGGACCAAAACATTTTGTGTTGGTTTGAGGAGAATGGAGTAGAGTTCAGGATACCCAACCAGGACTCAAATTTAGAAATTTAGTTATCATTTAGGTTACGAAAAAGTAAAATCTTGAACACTAACAAAAATTGTGGATAGAAGAATTAAGTAATAATACATTGTAAGATTATTAACAATTGAGATGTAATAAAAGGGAAAGGGTTGCTAATATTGACAGAAATAGCAGAAACGAGAAATTTTACACTTTTACAGTAGTTTCTTTCTAAAAAATACTTTCCACTTTGTGAATTAGTTTATGCAAAACCACATTGGTTCTGGTAGAAGGTTTACTTGATGTTTCTGTTGCTTTTGTCTGTGCGTTTAAGATCTCAGCTTAGATATTTGGCTGAGCAGATCTATTGACTATATCAAACTTATATGAACAATTAAAGGGTTACTTCCTTTTTCCTATTGCTATAGGGTTCACTTTTTTTTATAATTCTGTCACTCTTTACCAAGTGTACAAAATCATCTTCTCTCTATATTAGTTTTGACAGTTCTTTTCTTACACACCTCGACTGCAGTGCAGGAGGGATTGCTTTGTCAACTCTAGTGCCAGCAACAGTGAGCTCTATATCCTCACTGGCTAAAAGTTTGGTAGCTAATCTGCAGATTTGGTCTATGCATGGTCTTCTTTTAACTATTGAAGCTGCTGGCTTGTCCTTTGTCTCTCATGTCCAGGTATTCATAGTTTGAATCAAAGCATCTTAAGATTGGTAATTTATTAATATAGTTTTTGATATTTTGTCTCAAATAGAATTAATGATCTGACAGAATAATTGCAGCACGAAGAGCTTTGACAAATATTCATTTGTTTTAATGTGATGATATATTTGTTAAGGACCAAATTGACGAAGTTCTATGAAATGTAACTGATTGATTCATCTGAGCTATCCAGTGTTTTTATTATTTGAATTTAATATCCATGCTCCAGATAAAGCTGTTTCAACAAATGAATATTTATATGGTTGAGAAAACGTTGCTTATTCCTCTCTCAGCTGCCATCTGCCTTGGCTATTTGTCAAAGTTCATTTCTGTATCCACATCTTTCTTGTATCTACTTTGATCCAACTTTTTGCATAAGAAATATGAAGAGAAAAATGAACTTGAATATGGGGAAAGTGAAGGAATAGAGCATGATGGAATGGAGATTTGATATGTTCCATCGTTTGAATTTTTTGAACTAGAATTGGATGGACTGTACCCAATTACATCCAAAATCCTTAAATTATATTCCTCACAATTTCAAAGAGGGGTGGGAGAGGTGTGATTGAACCAATATAAATTTCCATTCCATCATAAATTCATAATGTATCCAGCCAATGGAGCAATAGTTATTTTCCATTGTGCTTGCTGTTCGACATCCAAATATTGAGAAAACTATTAGCTACTTTTATTGGTTAATCAGATAGTTTCACCTGACTTTATTGTGTAAAATAATCTCTTATTAGACATCATGTGGTTCTTCTACGTTTATTCACAGGCGACACTTTCTCTTGCTATGGACATTCTTTTATCAGACGAGAATGGGTTAGTAGACATTCAACAGGGAGTTGGTCGTCTTATAAATGCTATAGTTACTGTTCTTGGCCCTGAGCTTGTCCCAGGAAGCATTTTTTTCTCCCGCTCCAAGGTGAATTTTTCTAGTATTTTTTAATTATCAATAAAAATATAAAGTTATCGAGAGGAAAGAGAAAATGATTATAATTTAAAAAGAATGTCTAGGATAAATGATCCTCTTTAATGAATAAGGAAACACCAATGGACATGATAAATATTGAAAAACAAAATTCAATGAAGTAGAGATAAATTTCTCGGCATGTCTGTTTGGAAAGCTTCCATTAAAGGCATCAGCTGCTGTGTTCAGGAAGCCTGCTTAAAGATACCAGAGTTGCAGTCTTACCCTACAACCTATGCACTTGTTGAAAGAAAATAGATTGATACTGAAAATGAGTATGTACATACAGAAAAGTTGATAATTCTTTGTTACCCGAGACTTATATATTGATCATAGAATTACTAACAGTTAATATTAACTGAGAATAGAAAAAACAGTTACTTGTGGCAACAAATAGAAAAGAGAAATATCTCTAACAGCACTGAAGGGGGACATAGATTGTTAAAATAATCTAGAGTCTTCTGCATTTTTTTATGCTTCATACAGTATTTTTTCCCTTTCCAGTCTGTTATTGCCGAGATTAGCTGCTGGCAAGAAACTTCAACTATGCTCGAGTATGTTTCTTCATTCCACATTTTATAATATAGTTAATATTTTCTTGTTGTCATATTGTTTCTGGCTTTGGGGAAGGTAGTTTTCAAAGTATTGTTTTATTTATAGTATAGAAAGTTTTCTTTTTTTGTTGCAGGAGTGCTCGCTTCACACAACAGCTTGTTCTATTTGCACCTCAAGCTGTTTCTGTACACTCCCATGTGCAGACTCTTCTGTCTACTTTGTCATCAAGACAGGTTTCCCTCTGATGTATTTATCATTATAGGAAATAATGTGTTATTAGCTCTTCTTTTCTGCTTAGGCTTTCTTTTTTCTTTTTCTAAATGCAGCCAACTTTGCGGCATCTTGCTGTGTCTACTCTAAGGCATCTAATTGAGAAAGATCCAGTTGGTTTCCCATCTTTATATGTTTTCAATATAGAAAAGCTAGCATGTCAGATTGTTGTGCTAAGACCTGATTTTAATCTTTGCAGGCTTCAATTATTGTTGAACAGATTGAAGATAACCTGTTTTTTATGCTTGATGAGGAAACTGATTCCGAGTACGGACATAGATAAACAAATTTTCTTACCCTCTCCTGTTGATTAGTTCTTTGGTTAAGATGAAAATCAAACATCTTTTTTATTACTAGTTTCTTGAAATATTTTGGGTAATTACCTATGCATTTGTGTTGTAAAGATTATAAGGATCAAAATGTCATCATTCTGTCTATTGTATTTAGAGTCTTCCTATTTATTTTAACATATTTTTATTTCCTTATCTTTTAGTGTTTGGTTGTTACAAGTAGAGGTGATGAGAATGTGATTGTTATCTCTTTTAAATAAGGTTGATTAGAGTGTGGTATGGTAGGTGGCCCACTTGTATCACTCAAGACTTCGTTATGAACCAATTAATGCTACCGGAATATAGGTTTTCTTAATTGCTACATTGGTATTAGAGCCATTCAAGGCTTGTCCTAGTCAAGCTTTTGGGACCATTATGTCACCCTTATCGGACTCCTATTAGATTACTCACAAATATTTAATTCCATGCTCAAGATGTTTATTCCTAGGTCTGAAGGAATGTGTTAGAGATCCCACATTAACTAGGAATAAAGCCGAGTTATAATATATATGCGTAGAGTTAGACATAAACCCACTTAGAATTTTTTTTTTTATAGAAAAAGTAAGACTTTATATTCAAGCAGCAAAGAGATGTCATAAGGAGTACAAAAGCTAGTATTTGGTTTCTTTGTTTTTGTTTTAAATGTTTCAATCTTCAAAGGATATTTTTGTATTGAAGATTATTTTCTCGTAAGATTATTCGTTGGCTCTTCCTCTGGTTTTACAATTTTTGTTGTTTTATTTTCTTGAGGGAGAAGGGTGGGAAGAGGGGCTGGTTTAATGAATTCCTTTTAAGAGGGAAAAGGGGGATGATGGCATTTTCCACTGTCAACCACAGTATCATTTATCTGTGATTAACAAATTGGCCATGGTGATTTATAGCAATTAGTATTTGGCTTAGACTGCTTTCATTTGTGCAGAATTGGAAACTTGGTGCGAACAACAATTATGCGATTATTCTGTGCAGCTTGTCCTTCATGTCCTTCACATTGGATATCAGTATGTCGCAAAGTGGTAAGCATATGTTTCACGATTGCAGTGTCCAGAACTGTACTGCAAATAGACACAAAAACTGATGCTTTTGAAGGAAATTGGAAATTAATGCACATGTGATATATTATTTTTGTTTTTGACTGGGCCGTCTAAGGATTTATTCCTCTGTGTTGGGGGGGGGGGGTTGATATCTAAGTAATTGTATATAACAAGGGCAGGGATTTGTCTTGTAAAACAAGGATTGAGGAAGATCCTTATTGTGAGAAAAATGCTTGTGACCTCAAGTGATTCAACCCCATACAATTGTCTTATCTACAATGATAGAATGGTATATCTGTAACCTGTAACATAGTGACACATGGGTGAACTGTAGATATTACTACCAAATTGCAAAGCAAGCTCAAATGACAGTAACTACTTTTGCTACTAAACTGTTAGTGAGCAAAATAGATAGAAAACAACATCATTGGTTCAGGTTTCGATGGATCATGCTGCTTTGACCACTTTTTCAAAAGTTAGATGTTACTAAATTGCCTCCGGTCTACCCCACATTTATAGTAGATGTGCTATAGAGGAATATTGCAAGTAAATGATGTCAATAGTCAAACTCCAACCAATAACCTTGGTTTTTGGGTCAAAAGATATTTTCTGACACTTCTCAATACTCTTCACTATGGTATGATGGGATTATTACAGGTCCTTGCAACATCAATGAGGAACACAGAAAGTAACAATGTTGGGGCAAATGATAACCAAGATGGTGATTCGGGTTTGAACCTTGGAGATGATGAAAATATGGTTGCTGGATCCAACAACATACAAAGTGACAAGTTTCAAGCATCCATTGGTGCTACTAATAGGGAGAAGTACCTCAGATATAAGACCAGACTTTTTGCTGCAGAGTATGTACTTCACAACTTCTAATTTAAATTTTTAGAACTTGCATGTATCTGTCAATGATAAATTTACCCAATTTTATAGTATAATCACCCTCTTTGTTTACCACTATAGATAATTGAGGAAAGGATTCTCTCATTTGATGATGTTAATGTGTCTAATGCTAAAAATATCCTCATCCTTTTATGGAAAGTTAACTTTGAAATTTTGTATCGTCTTTCATTAATATTGTTTGTTGTTTGAATAATTAATGTTGTTTCAGATGCTTAAGCCATCTACCAGATGCTGTTGGAAGAAATCCTGCACATTTTGATCTAACCTTGGCAAGGAAAGAACATGCAAGTGGGCAACCTACTACTAGTAATTGGTTGGTTCTCCACTTGCAAGAGTTAATATCACTTGCTTATCAGGTGCTGCTTAGCCATGCATGATCTACCTTTTGCACTTTTATTTGATATTCAAAATCAATCACACCCTCCCGTCTCATTTCCCTCCATAACAGATTAGCACAATTCAATTTGAGAACATGCAGCCAGTAGGCGTCAGTCTTCTTGGCACTATTGTGGACAAGGTAATATGTTCCCTGTGAAATATGATGCCTTTGCAACTTGAATGCCTTTGTTCTCTCGCGTCCTTTTCTGATAACATTTTTGTCTCTTCTATCTATTATTTTCTGTGGGAGGCTCTATTTATTAGCTACATGTTTGTGATAGAACTAAAGGAGAGGCTTTAGAACTCTAATAAGACACATACTTTCTTCTATCTAGATAGTTAGGGATAATTTAACTGTTGTTTACTTTGAAATGTGTAAAAGTTTCAACCAAGTGTTAAAGATCTTGATCACTTTTGTTAATTATATATCTGGAGAAAAGGTTAGAAGAGACTAATTAATGTTTATTTTCTGCTTAATTTTATTTGTGTATGACAGTCAGTGATAATTTGACTGTTGTTTACTTTGAAACTGTTGAAGAACTTGATCACTTTTATTAATTATATATCTGGAGTTCATTTCGAAGATACTAATTAATGTTTATTTTCTGCTTAATTTGATGTTGTGTATGTACTGCTTGATGTATCCTAATCTTGTTATCTCTCTACTGGTGAGGTTTTATTAATTTGTTCTTGTATTTGAATTTGGATTAACAGTTTGAAAAATCAGCTGACCCGGAGCTTCCTGGGCATCTTCTACTGGAACAGTATCAGGTATTTAAGAAGATGTGCCAAATTTGTTTTCCCTCGCAAGATTTCCATTCTTTAGTCAACTAAGAAGTTCTTTTGTTTCTTTAAGGATCATTTAATTAATTCTCGTACTGCTTTTGTTACATAGTCCCATGTAATGTCTTGTTTTTATGGTTTTAGTTGATTATGACTTTTGTGATTTATTTGGAATAACTTAAACTGTACTAAATATAGGCCCAGCTAGTATCTGCAGTTCGTACTACCTTGGACACATCTTCTAGTCCTAGCTTATTGGAGGCAGGCTTGCACTTAGCTACTAAGGTAGCAGATCTAATCCTTCTCCTCATTTTCTTTCCTATCTTTGAAATTGACTTTACATTTTTAGAAATCCCCCAAAATCACTTATGTAAATCCAATTGGGCTTCTCTCGAACATTTCATAAACTATTATTTGGAAGTTGCAAATATATTTGCGAAGTTCCTCAAGTTTGCAATTAAATATAGCTCATTAGTATCTGAAAATTTCAGATACTAACAAGTGGAATCATCAGTGGAGATCAAGTGGTGGTCAAGCGCATATTCTCGTTAATTTCTCGCCCATTGAATGACTTTGAGGACATTTACTATCCTTCATTTGCAGAATGGGTCACAAGCAAGGCATGTGACTATACTGTTATATGTATTTGATAATTTTTGAGATATTAATTGTCTAGACCTTTTGTCTTACTTATACTCTATATTTTAGATTAAAATAAGACTTCTGGCGGCTCATGCTTCTCTTAAGTGTTATATATATGCATCCATGAGGAAGCAGCAGGATGGAGTTCCAGATAAGTACCTGGCACTATTACCATTGTTCCAAAAAAGCTCAAGTATTCTGGGAAAGTACTGGATCCATACATTGAAAGATTATAGCTATATATGCTTATGCCTTAGCCCAAAGAGGAAGGTGTGCCAGAATTTGAACTTATCAAATATTAATGAGTGCATAATTTTATTGGGAGATGAAACCTGGATCAACCTGAAACTGTGAATATCTTTATGACTGCCTTCTCATTCTAGTTGCTCCTTTTTTGCAGTGGAATCTGTTCCTTGATGGACTGCAATCACCTATTGTATCTTCAAAATTGCGTCCATGCTTAGATGAATCTTGGCCTGTAATTTTGCAAGCACTTGCACTTGATGCAGTTCCTGTGGGTTCTGAAGGAAACGAAGCCTCAGTTGAAAACACCATAAAACATAGTGCCACTCAACATCCATATAGCATGGTTGAATTGAAGTGTGAAGATTTTAAGTTCGTGTGGGGCTTTTCTCTTCTTGGCCTGTTTCAGTCACAACATCCCGTCCTTTGCCAACCAATTTTACAGCATACTTTTCTCAGTGCTAAGCACTGTGGTAACTTGTCAAGTAATGATGTGAAATCCTCAGGCTTGAAATTATATGAAATTGTACTTCCTATGTTTCAATTTCTTATGACTGAAAGATTTTTCGGAGCCGGGTTACTTACCGTGGATATTTGCAAAGAACTGTTGCAGGTGGGTGTTTTATCTTGTGTGTAAAATCATTCTCGTTCCTCCACCTAAGTGTTAGGAGAGATGGTTCTTGACAAAGAATTTCCAAATGTAATTGACATGGATATTCATAATAAATTAGTTCTTGTGAAATATTAGTTTCCTCTATTTTAGAGCTACAACATGTGATTTAGAGCCCCATGGTTTACATTGAATTTGGAGAACCTGTGACTTTTTTAAATCTTCTGACTGTCCTGGACAATTTAGATACTTTTTTTTTGTCTTTACGGGTTCAGAGTACAGTGTTTGAAAAATTAATGACTAATCTTGACTATTCAATATATGTATGTCTTAATAAATGGGTTTATGTTTAATTCAATCTCACAAAGCTAACTTATAAGATGAGGGTTGCACTTAACTTACATATTATAATCTAATCTTATTCTTAATCAATGTGTGATCTCTATGGTAGTCCACTAGAGAAGATTCTTACTTGTTTGCAGTCATAATAATTTTTGTGCCTATATGGTTGAGTTTATATCATATGGAATGGGCATGAATAAAACTATTCTTACATATCCTATTCTTTTTAATGTATGCAGATTCTTCAATATTCCACTTACATGGATAATTCTTGGCACAGTCTGGCGATATCCATTTTATCACAGGTAGTCATTTGATAAACTGATTTAAGGATGGTGACCCCGCATTCTATTTTCTCTCAACACTTCATACACTCTATTCTTACGGCAGAATAGGTTCTCATTGTAGTCTAGCAAGCTTTTGCTGCTTCGTTATGTTTTTGAGACTTATAAAGTTCAAGTTTCAATTCTTCTCCACAGGTTGCACAGAATTGTCCACAAGAAATTTTCAATAGTGAAAATTTGGCTTTGAAAACTATGGAACTTTGTTTAAACTACCTTTTTAAAGTGTTTCAGAGGTATTTAATTTCTTATGACTGATGATTATGGCTGTTTCAATTATTTGATGGAAGTTTTGCATTGGATATACATATTGTGCTAAACATTTCATATTCTTGTGTTGTCTAGTGCTGACACAACTTCAGTAACTCATCCAAATTCTGGAGTAAATGTGATACAAACACTATGTACCACAACAAAGGCAGTCATCAACCGTATGGAGGCCCAGGTGTGTTGTTTATGATACTGGATGACTGATTTCTGTTTGAGCCATTATCTTTTTTGTCAAATATCTACAGTTATGTATTCATGGAAGTTGTGCAATATTTTATCCTAATTTTTTCTTTAGTTATATTTCTTCTCTAAAATTGTGTTCGTTGATGATTTCTTCTTATAATGATTACTTAAGATGCATAAGAATCCCAAATCAGTGGTTTTGGCGTTAGTTTTAATTGGCTACAAGTGCGTAAGGGAGGCTTCAACTGAGGTGTGCTTATCAGAAGCCATTGACATGGTCCACTGTACAATTCCTTTATTAAAGAGAATCATTGATGGTAAGCCATTTTAGTTGGAAGCAGGGTCATCTGTGTTCATTCATGCCTCCATATGCATTCCTATTTTGAATGTTAATATTTTACATGTATTTCCTCAATGTTTGCTCATGTGCAATTTCACTATTCTTAATTTAATTTAATGGTACAATCTTTGTATGGAAGAAATTACTCGAGTTCCTCAAGTTTCAAGATATTTGAGCTGGATCTTGGCTTCAAGCTAGCCGATTCATTCAACTTGACAACTGATGGATCTTTTACCCAATTTTTTTCTTTTTTTTTTTTTTTTTTTTTGCAGATGAGGCTGACCCTCATGATAGCTTTATCCCTCTAAGAGATATGTTTGGAACTTGTCTGAGCGTCGTCGCTGCTCTGACTAAGGATTGCATTGAGGAATTCCATTTGGTGGTTAAAAGTCTCAACCAACGCAAGCTAATACATACAAAACTTTCATTTTCTCTTGACCAAATTATATCCATTTCGAAACTAGCTCTTGAAAGTAAATATGCCGAAGATTGTGAAGCAAGGAACTCCATCTGTGTTGGTGCACTACAATATTGTATTAGATGTATCCAAACTTTACTTAGTGATTCAAATATGCAGGTAAATTATTATGTAAGAAATATCACACCTTATGACTATGGCTCTTACCCAGAAATAAATTCTAATGACAGAACTTTCTTCTTAATAGGTTCAAGCAATAGGATTGCAATTTCTGAAATCCAGGATTCAAAGAGTTAATACAGAAGATAACTCTTTTATGATGTTTATTGTTGGGGAGCTAATTACTGATATTTTCACTTTAATCAACAAACTATTTAAGGTATAGCGAATATTTCATTTTTTTTTCCATTAATGCATCTAATATTGTCATTAGTTCAGATTAATATTCAACTTTGCAATTTATGGTGTAGCTAAAGGATTACATACTTTGATTGATAACAGAATACTATAACAAGAGAATCAGTAACCATTGCTAGTGAATGCCTGAGTCTCCTGGTACTATTACAAGCACTGTCAAAAGGTAATGACTGCCAGAGAAGTTTTATGAACCTACTTCTAGAGGCAATTGTCATGATTTTCTTGTCAACCGAAGCTGGGTTTTCTCAGGTAATATGAACTGGGAGTTTCTGTTGGTAACGTTAGCTTCTTGATTTTGTTATACATTCTTTTGATCATGCAAATAAATGACAGGAAGTCAGAGATTTAAGAAGCACAGCTGTTGTGCTTGTTTCTCGCCTTGCTCAAATTCCTTCATCAGCCGTTCATTTCAAGGATGTTTTACTATCAATGCCTCCTCTTCACCGCCAGCAACTTCAGGTACTTCTTTGCTACAGATGGACGTTTATAGCACTTCCTTTTTTTATACTAATACTAATTGAATACCTGAAAGATGCTGACGGAGATTTCTAATTTGTTTAGAAATTTCTTTAGAAATGCCAAATTTGTTTCTGTGCATAAAAATGATGAGGTCCCACTACCCTTTATAATTCGCAGGGTGTAATCCGAGCTTCTGTAGCGCATGATAAAAATCCAATAGAAGTAAAAGTACCAGTTTTGGACATAAAATCGCCGAAGCCATCAGAAGGAAGTAAAGTGAAACCTTATGTACCATCACCACCAGCCGTTGTGATGCAGACTGATGAAAATGACGAGGAAGAAGATGAAGTCAGTGAAGATGATTGGGATGCATTTCAGTCGTTTCCTGTCTCTAATAGTAAGGATGAAGAAGATGATTCAGAAACAGAGCATACCGCGGAAGGCAAAGGCCCGGTTAAAATATCATCTGAAAGTTCTATTGGAGATGTTGAGTTTCAAGAATGTTCTATTTCGAAATCCATCAATAGTGACAAGGAACTGAAAGGTGATGAATGTGTGGAGGTTGACAAAGAGGAACATCATGGAACGTGTCCCGGTACTAACAAGCCTCTTGATAATAAGAATCAGGAGACGGAGAACAAATTAGAAAACTCAGTGCTTCAAGAAGAGCAAACAGCATTACCCGGAAATGAACTAGTTTCTTGTGATCAAAAGCTTGAGGTAGAAGCAGAGATGGAGGAAAAATTGCAAGACTCAAGGTTTCAGCACGAGGGAACATCAATCACAGAAAATGAACTAGTTTCTAGTGATCACAAGTCTGAGGTAGAAGCTGAGATGGAGAAAAAATTGCAGAACTCAGTGATCGAAGAAGAGTCGACATCAATCCCAGGTAATCAACTAGGTTCTGGTGATCAAGAGCCTGAGGTAGATGCTGGGAAGGAGGAAAATTTGCAAAACTCAGGGGTTGAAGAAGAGGAGCCTTCAATCCCCGAAAATGAACTAAATTCTTGTGATCAGAAGCCTGAGGTAGAAGTTGAAGGATCAATGGAAGACGAAGTAACCTCAGATTCTGTAACACGTCAACAGGGAGTTCGTGAACCAGGTAATGGTGATGATGCTGAGAAAAACGGTGTTGATGAGAAGAGTAGTGAACCGCAGACAGAAATGTCTGGAAGTCCAATAGATAGTGTACATAGTAGTACAAAGTTAGAACCATCTGCCGAAGTCCATAAAGAATAAGTAAATTAGGGCGCTATTCGGTTTTTACTCCCTAGCATGACACTGCGGCAAAAGATCTAAATTTTTGAAGCATTGTAAAAATGTATGGTCCAGTAATTTTTATATTTTTATTTTTGCATTTTCAGTCTATATTCCTAATTATTTGTGGCATATACTTTTTTTTATCATTATTATTATTTGGGATAGTCAGTTTTGTATGTGTATATAAGTAAAATATTAAAAAATAATATATCTATCGTTTATAACTATCTCTAATGTGATCTTTTATGTAGGGCAATGATGCACATATTCGATACGTTAATATGTTTATTTTCAAAATAATAGAATACGATACGTAATATATGAATATTAAAAATTTTATAATAATTCTTATAAACATAATAAATAATAAATATATGATTGTTAATATGTAAATCCAAATTTTTTAATTAGAGATCAATTATTTTGGTAATCAATATCTAGAAGCTAATGTTAGTGATCAATTTAAAAATCTATTTATTATTGAAACTATTTTAATTATTAATTTAGAAATTAATAATAATTTTTTGAAACTATTTTAGTTGTCAAATTGGTCACTATATAGTGATTAATTATTTTTTTTTACTAAAATTGATCATTATTCAAAGATTTTATTGTAATGTATTACGATTTTAGAAATTATATATTTCATTGATAACTATCATTAAAATATCCTAAAGTATCGGATACAATACATGTTAGACACGGATACGTGATTCAAATTGAAATATTGGTACATTTTTAGGTATTCAAGTTAATTTTCTGTTTTTCTATTATAATAATTTAAAGTCATCATATAATATTTATAACAAATTATACCAATATCAAATATGTAAATTTAATTTGATCTGGTCTTATTTAGATTAAAAAAATAATTATCTTTAATTTACATGTAAATTTAAGATGTGAATTTTAAAATATTTAATAAGATGTGAATGTTTAAAATGTTTAATTTTATATAATAATTTTTATTATGATATAACTTCAATATAATTTATAATAAATAGTATAATTAATTATCTTTTTTTTATAAACAAGTAAAATTGCATAAAATAAAATTATACATATATTATTTGTAAGTCAAGCATAATAAAAGATAAAGGATACATGCCACAAAATTTATGTTTCTGTTAGTAATAATAAGATTATTAATGTTGATATGTTTAACGTTTTTACATCATTATGGTCACGGATTACTTATAAAAAAGATATTGCGTGTAATACAAAATTAATTTTGTAATACAAATAAATTTTAATGTAAATGGTTTAAAGGAGTTGATTAACTGAATAGGAGGAGGTCTCTTACAGCTAAAGTTCTGATTGGAAATCATTTAGGTAGTTTATATAACCGCAATTAAATTGTCTTATTAAAAAAGTTTTGATTTAATTATTTTGTGTTTAAATATGTAATTAGGAACTAATTATATTTATTCCATTGCTTTAAAATGTTATTAATATCATATAACTAGTTTATATTTTTAGTTGTGGCTTCTTAATTTTTTATTTCCCCTCTGTTTTCATTATAATTAAAAAAAATGATTTTGTCTCTTAGCAAAAATTGCAAAAAATAATTATTTTTTATTGAAACTATAAAGATTAATATTTCCACCTTTCTTCTTTTCCTCTACTCTTCTTTCCCCTCACATTACTTCCTCTTTTGCTCATTGCTCAGCCACCTGCTCCGGGAGCTAATAGCCACGACGCAGCAAATCCCTATCAAAACCCCTTTCTCTGATTCACTGAAAAGTTCTTAGCTTTGAATTTATTGAAGGTGAAAGTGATGCATAAATTCCTCATATTGTATGCCACTCAAACCGGCAATGCATTGGACGTAGCCGAACGTCTTTCTCGCGAAGCTGAACGCAGAGCTTGTCCCGTCAGCCTTCTCTCCCTTGATCAATATGACCCTGTATGTGTTGCAATTAAATGAAACATCTTCTGTTGGGTGTGCCAAAAATGTTATTTTGAAATCAAATTTTAAGTTTTTTGTTCAATGTTGGTGCGTTTGTACAGAGTTTGTTGCCGCAGGAGCAGGCTGTCATTTTTGTTGTTTCCACAACAGGCCAGGGTGATACACCTGATTCTATGAAGGTGACTAACTTAAAAGGGTCTTTACTTACTGTTTACATTTTTGTTTTTTGAAAACTTTTCGTGATGTTATTTGAAATTGTTTTCACAATTCAATTTAAATGTGCTGATAGTTTAAAGGTTTTTTACATAATCATTCAAATAGAGTGTTGTGTACGTTAGATATATTGTTGACATTTTATCTAAGTTGGCTTCCTATTAGTTGACTGTGAAATTCAATACACTTCAGAGCATGAAAATTAAACTAAACTCTTATTTTGGCTTGTTTTTGTTTATTATTCTTTTTCCTTTGCAGGTGTTTTGGAGATATCTTCTTCAGAGAAACCTAGGCCGGCATTGGCTTAAAGGGGTTTCTTATGCGGTTTTCGGCTTGGGAGATTCTGGTTATCAGAAGTACAATGTAAAGTATTAATTCTTGCACATTTGATGTTGTGCTTTATTTGTTGAATGAAGTGTAACACTCATAAGTGTTGCATTGATTATTGACTATGTACCTCTTGATGCTGAAACATTGTGAGAATGTGGGCATAGTAGGCACCGGAGAATATTGAAAATGACTTAGTTACACTACAAGTTTTATCAAAGCGTTTTTTACTGTCTTGCCAGATATATTTATTTTCTTTAGTTTGATGTTTTGGATAAAACCTTACTTGTGAACTGTCACTCACAGTTTGTTGCGAAGAAGCTAGATAAAAGATTAATGGACCTTGGAGGAACAGCTATTGTAGAAAGGGGCTTGGGAGATGATCAACACCCTTCAGGGTATGGTTACATGTTAGGTTGTCAATTGGACAATTTTACTTGGCATAGTTCAAACATACACATCTATTCTTGTAAAGTATGAAATTGATGTTTTTAGATTACTAATTCATCTATCTAGAATGTACTAATTGAGAGTTCAATTATTTTTTTATTTATAATTGATATTCCTTCAAACACAAGATTACTTCTCTTCTGATTTATGATTAATCCTTATTCCTTTAGTTGAAAACGTATCTTAACACGAGTTCTAATATCTATAAGGTATGGTTGGTACAATGAATAGGAGTTTGAATCATCTATTCTAATTTATAATGCCAAGACCTTGTGTTTGGTCTCCAGCGTCTCCACTAACGTCAGTAAAGCAAAACAATATGTAATAACATTCAAATAATTATTACACTACTTTGAATTTATGAACTAGAAGAAGAAATACTCGAAGAGATATTAAGTTTATGTGGCCAACGATAAGGTATTTAAATGTTCTTACAAATTACTGCTCTACTTTAAACATCTGAACTAGATATAAAACATTCAGAGAGAAGAGTAAGTTCATCTCGGCAAAGGGAAGGTATCCTCTAGAGCTCAAAAACAAAGAGATCATTAAGTTAGCATAGGAAACAGGACTGAAGCAAGGATGCCAATCCCTTTGCTTACCAGATTCGTCTGCTGCTTTAGAAAGACCTTGGTAAGAACAAATATAAGGCCAATGAAGCACCATTGTTATAGATTTTGATAGAATGATTCAAAGGATCATTTCCATTTTCAAATGCTTCTGTGAGCAACAATACATGTTTACACATGTGCATCCATACGACAGAGGAAACAGAGGGAATTTACAGTCAAGGGAACAATAATAAGTCATCCATAAAGAAGGAACAAGATGCATCTGGTAAATATAAAATGAAAAATGAAGCCAAGATGCTGATCTCTGTATATGACTGAATGGTGCCTTCCTTTATACAGACATAAAGTGGTTATGAATACTACTCTATCCCAAATCAGATTGAGAACCTAAGTAGTACAATTAAAAAATTTGAGCTTTAAGCTCCACAAAAAATGTACCAAATTTAAGTAAACAGAACATTGCCATTTGACACCAAGTTCTTTTCTTGTTTCTCTAAATAATGTTAACCTTACCAGCTGATACTTTTGTGTGCATTATGCTTCAACAAATAATGAACCAAATTTTAAACGGAGCATGTTGCCAGAAAGGTTTTGCATCCTTTTGACAAATCCTTCAAACCTTATTGGCGTAAGTTGTTCTATAGTGGAAGGACACCCTCAAGTCTCACTTAGGCCTCAACTAACTTGTTTCATCAGAAAGTAGCCACTTGCACGACACGATGTCATGATTAAGTGACAATTGTTTCTGACATTGAGTAGTGACTATTATTATTTTTCTATACTCTTTAATTTAAAAGGTCACAATGGCAAAAACATGGGTACCTTGAGTAATGCTCTATGGAAGATATGAATCTACTTTTAATATTTTTCTATATTAGAGCTTGCTACTACATGGTACCGAGAACTTTGTTATACTGAATACCTCATGTTTTGTAATTAATTATTTTAATTAAAATTATTATATTTTTAATCAAAATCAATGTTTTTTACTTCATTGTATGTTTCAAGTGACGACTAAAGATGGTATAATTATTTGTAGCTATGAAGCTTCTCTGGATCCTTGGATGTCTTCTCTGTGGAGAATGTTAAATATGATTAAACCACAATTCTTACCAAATGGTCCTGATGTTGTGATTCAAGATGCAGTTTTCATTGATCAACCAAAAGTCCAGATCACATATCACAACTCTGAAAATCATGAGTCACGTTTTTCTAGTACTTCGGGTATTCCAAACTGGTTAAGTTCTTGGTTGACTTGCAATCTTTCTGAATTTGTTACCTCCAAAAGTCTTTGCATGTATGTCGCTTTTGTTGTTTATGATTCACCATCTCTTTGAATAATTGAATTGGGTAGCGCACTTCTATGCTTAGGTAATTAGACTTTGCATATCAAGTAATGAAATAGTCTCAAATTGGTAAAAGTGCTTACTTTAATGATATTGTTGACATGTTATTGGATGTGGGATATGAGTTGTGTGTTTGAATTGCTTAGGTTAAGCCTTGAAAGTTGTTGGTGCTTAAACATACGAGAGCATTTTGATTTTTTGTCACTTTTAGGCAAAAGCAGTACACACTCACTTATATAACACACCCAAAGGTGTGGAAATTTTTCTTTGGTGTTCTTAAATCTGGTTATGCTTGATTTGGTTGAGCTTTAGCTGTAATGGTTTGGTGGAGTTACACATTTTTACCCTCATTGTTGATAAGGCCTTTTCTATTGTTATTTTGACAAGAATAACATGTGACTCTTTCAGATTTAACATGTCTTAGTATTCAAATTGGAAGTGCTCGATCAGTGCACCCTGGAAAAGCATTTTCTGACAGAAGTACACCTGGCTGCTTTCTTAAGATGGTATAGGATAAGACACTGTATCTTTAGTAGTTGTAAACAATATGTAGAATATGTGCATTCTCCTATCACTAGTGTTCAGTAACAGTTTTCAATAATTGGGGTTTTATGGTCCACTAATAAACAGTTTATAGTACATAGATCAAAGCACCATCTCTTCTGTAGTATAGAATATTTAGTATTTTACTGGTTTACATCTATTACAAGTTACAAATGAAATGTTTATTCTGTGTGAGAACTATTTTATTAGCATGTATTTGTGAAAGGACCCACTGACTCTGGGATTAGGACTTGCACACTTGTTAACTTTTTTTTGTTGAATATGAATTTAACAAATCTAATTTAACAATAGAATTGCATGATATTATATTGACATCTTGATGCTCATGCATACAGAATTTTAGATAAATTAAATGTTTGTATGTCATTTTTATAGTTAACATTTCCTTGTATTTTAAGAAGTATAGCATCTAATCTATTATAATTGATGTTGATTGATGAAGTGTTAATTGATCCTTAGAACATTCGGAATTTTGTAGAGTTGATTTTCTCAATGTGTGTTTTCTAAGCTTATATTTTTCATGAACAGACATTTCTAAAAACTTATCTACCACCTAGTCATCTCTTTTTGTAGCATACCTCACTTTATTTTGTTCTGATCATGCAGGTAAAGAATCTTCCTTTGACCAGATCAAACTGTGGAAAAGATGTTCGTCATTTTGAATTTGAATTTGTTTCACCTGTAAGCTACCCTGTATCTTTTCTTTTAACCTTGTGGTGGATAGATGTATAAACTTCTTGGTGTTGAAACATGTTAGAATTAGGAACAAATTACAATGCGTCATATCCTATTTTTATATCGTATAGTGAAATTACTTGCTACAAAATTATTCATCCACTGATTTGAATTACAAAATGCATTATGGTTTCCTCAGGCTCTTCAATATGAGATTGGTGATGTCCTTGAAATTCTACCTGGTCAAGATTCCGCTGCAGTTGATGCTTTCATACAACGTTGTAATTTGGATCCTGATTCATTCATTACTGTAAGTAATTCAGTATTAGTTAATGTTATTGTGGTTCTCCGACCTTACTCAGTCAGCATTCACTTCACTTTATCCTGATTCATTCTCTTCAACGTCATATACAAATAAAAGAAGCAAGCCTTGTGGTTGTTTCTGCCATTACTTTCTGCTTCCAGGATTTCTGAAGCCATGTTCTCGCTGAAATTTTTTCTATCTAGGAATAGTAGAACTATATAGTTGCCCGTTTCTGCTTGTACTTTATTTGTATGCATGCCTTGTACCTGATTGGTATTTTTGTTATTAAACTTATTTTCCTTCAAAATGTGGATGTACATTTTACTACTAAGATATCTGCAAAATTTCAGGTTAGTCCAAGAGAAATGGATGATCACAATGCCCGTGATTCTAGAAGCCCTGTAAAATTAAGAACCTTTGTGGAATTTTCGATGGATGTAGCTTCAGCTTCTCCTAGGCGTTACTTCTTTGAGGTGAGATGTAGTAAGTTTTGACAGCACATTTTTTATGCCATTTTTAAAAGATACATAATTAAGTTCAATGCTTTCCTTTGTCATTTACTTCATGTTCTTTTTCTTTTCTGTTTGAAGTTCTTAACCTTAGATTAGATGCGTAATGAGTTAATAAATTGCTAGAATTAGTTGCTTTGGGTAATCAAACAGAAACTCACAATGACCGAGGAATGTTGATTTTTCATTATATGTATTGGCTTGGCTTTCCTACACAAATATCCACTAAAAATCCTAGTTAGCTCAAACCCTATATCAAATGCAAGCCTCTTTATAATATAGCATTCTCCTAGTTTAATTAATAGCACACATCTTGGCTGTGGTGAGAAATGACCTCTCACCATCTAAGATAGTAACTGAAATCAAATGCAGCAATCCTCTCTTAATTTTTATGTATGTTAGTGATAATTTATGTAAAACCTATTATGCCACATTCTATAAAACAAGATTCCTTTTTTTTGTACCTGGGCAGAACATAATTTTTCGTTTTGAAGATGTTATGTATGATGTGTATCTTATAAGATTGTTATGACACATGATGATTTACACATGATGATTTCTTAAGTATTTACATACAGGAAAGAAGCATGATAATAAACGGACATCAGCTTGGATATTTGAGTTTCTTCACAACTTATTAGGTTATAACTTCTTGCATTAAAAGCTAACCTAGCATTACTGTTATGCTCCAGGTTATGAGTTATTTTGCAACAGCAGAACATGAGAGGGAGAGACTTAAATATTTTGCTTCACCTGAAGGAAGAGATGACCTTTACCAATATAACCAGAAAGAAAGGAGAACTGTTCTTGAGGTAAGGTCAATGAATTATATGTCATGCATCATTTTGCTTTGAGTCACTTTATTGTCATTTTTACACACTGAATTCTTTTTTGTGTCTAGCAGCTTCTAAGAATGTGGGGAATGGTTAAAGGGTTGTGTCTAAAACTGGTCCATGAATATAAAAGAATTCATGAAACAATAATTGATAAAGTTTGGTGGTTCTTAAGCTTATTTTCAATTACAATACATGTGTAGATATATAATGGGAGCATATAAATATTCGCTACCAAGATTAGTGATTTCAGACAGATATTTTTAATAGTTTAAAATCTTATGTAAGAGAAATTATTAGATTATAGTTTCAGTTCCAGTCCCAAAATTCTGGTTCTGTTTTGAAGGGTATTGGTTTTTCAAGAGGATATGACAGCCTCCGTGCTGAACTGATGGTTTTGTAATTTACCTTCCATTTAACAATTATTTAGATATTCCTTGATTCTCTCTGTTTTTGTTTTTTGTCTTCTTCAGTTCAAACTTATGTATATGTCTGTTCTCCATGTTTGATGGTCAAAAAGGTGTTAGAGGATTTTCCATCTGTAAAAATGCCATTTGAGTGGCTAGTCCAATTGGTTCCTCCTCTGAAACCAAGAGCATTCTCCATATCTTCTTCTCAATCCGCTCATCCCAATCAAGTACACTTGACTGTGAATGTGGTGTCATGGACAACACCTTACAAGAGGAAAAAGAAAGGATTATGCTCTTCATGGCTAGCAGCATTAGATCCTTGCAATGGTATGAAGCAAAACAAGCCACTTATTGCATTTTAGTAATTAATCATCAGTATTACCTCACATGTACTTTTTTTTTAAGCAGGTATCCTTGTTCCAGCATGGTTTTATAAAGGTTTGCTTCCTGCACCGTCACCGTCGCTTCCCCTCATACTCATTGGACCTGGAACCGGATGCGCGCCTTTTCGTGGATTTGTAGAGGAAAGAGCAGTGCAAAGTAGAACTACTGCCACTGCTCCAATCATGTTTTTCTTTGGTTGCTGGAATGAAGAGGGTGACTTTCTGTACCGTGACTTTTGGTTGAGTCATTCACAGAACAAAGGGGTGCTTTCAGAAGCAAAGGGTGGAGGTTTCTATGTTGCTTTCTCAAGGGACCAGCCCCAGAAGGTTTATGTTCAGCATAAGATGAAAGAGCACAGCCAAAGAATCTGGAATCTGTTAGCTGAAGGAGCTTCTGTTTATATAGCAGGTTCTTCAACTAAGATGCCTGCAGATGTAACATCAGCTTTTGAGGAAATTATATCTAAAGAAAATGGAGTTTCAAGAGAAGATGCAGTTAGGTGGATTAGAGCATTAGAAAGGTGTGGTAAATATCATATTGAGGCATGGTCTTAGAACAAGTCATGAATTCCTTATACTTAGGACCTTTGATAGTGCAATCATAGCCAACTTTAGGTGCATTATTCATTCTATCTTTATTCTTTGGTCATATGAGAAGTATATGCATATATGGAATTTACTTTTTAAGAATATTTTGCCATTTAAATACTCTAATGTGTAACTCATCTTTTAGATTATGAACTCTCCAACTTGAAATTCTAAAGGTTATTTTTGTGGATAAACTTTTGTCCAATCATTTTTATTTATTCATTATGCTTCCACAAAATAATTGGTGCCAAAAGAAAGTGTTTTTCCTCATCTAGTATCAACACAAAGAACACAAAGGTGTTATACATTTCTTATCATACAATATTTTCGTAAAATGTCCTCTCACAAGCTTGCATGAAAGTTTGTAAGACAAATCGTCCTATGTGCGTTGCGCTTTGTTACTTCATTACACAAGTTTGTAAGTCGTCTTGCAACGATTGAATCGCATTGCAAATGATAAGGTAAACTATTTTTTAATATGGTTCTTAACATTTTCTGGAAGTTTCTTAAAATTTTGAAGTGAAATTTGTATCTTAATGTGACACAATATTTATATTTCTCTACAAACTACTCTAATTTGTATTTCATGTCGATAGGTAAAGAATGTGCAGTCTTCGTTACCAAGTCCATAATCATCTATATCGCATGAATAACATTTTATTTCTTTTTACCTCTATGAATGATAATAAACTTCAAATTTCTTACAAAGTATATATTATTTGTTTCTTGTAAGAAAAGAAAAAGTTTCTTTTAAATTAAAATTACAAGTTAATTTTAACTTAAGAAATAAGTTCTTTTTTATATCTTATTTTTATATGAATGTTTATTGAAAAAGTTGAGATTCACCTTTTCATTAATTTGTTTTCATATGCATTGCAATTCAACTACAGGGAATCCAATCATGGTTATTTAGCAATTATCTTTCTAAAAGCATACTTAGCATTTTGTTTCTAATATTCTATGATATGTGTTGGATAGAAAATGTGAATATATGAAATTGTTAGGAAATCATTAATGAGGTGATAGAATATGTGCCATTTAGTTTATATAAAAAATTTACATGATTTCTTATTTCTCTTTATATCTTTGAATGAGGACAAATAATAAAATCATTACTCGTCTAATAAATATATGAAAATGGTATTCCATTTTATCATAAAATATGTGAGAGAAACATTAAATATTCTAAAAGAAGACCTTGTTGATCAGTTTTATTATCTAAGACAAAAAAATAAATAAATAGATTTTCCTTAATCAAGAGAAACGCAAAATAGATTTTCTTAAAAAAAAAAACTTGAAAGACAAATAAAACCTTTTAAAAATGAAATACCAAATAGTAAATTATTAAAAATATGAGACCAAAAAGAAATTCAGACTAATTCTCTCTCTCTTTTTTTTAACCCAGGTTCTGTTGGGTGTCTTATAAAAGGAAGAGGTATTGTGTCTGTTGAGTTAATTGTGGTGTGTTGTGTTTGAGGTATTGTGTCGAGTAAGGTAATTCACAATTGCTCTCTCTCTATCTCTTTCTGATTTCTTCACTTGATTTCTCAATTACAAATGCATATCATGTCATATAATACAAATTTAATAACAAAACAACACGATCCGTTTTACAACTCGTTCAATCGCGTTGCCCTCATCCTGTTTGTGAAAATGCTCACTTAAACTCGTTCTCGATGGTTGTGTTTTCGGCGTGATTAGCATGCTCCGTTCATCGCTCCGGTCGTTCTCGACGTCGGCGAGGGCGTCAAAGCAGCTGGAGAACCACAAGTTCCTCCCTCCGAACTCCTTCCTGGGAAGCTGGAAGGCGCCGCGGGACCCGAAGGAAGCGGAGGCGAAGCTGGCGATGCTGAGAAGGGATTACGCGAAGCAAATGAAGGAGGTTCGAAAAGAGTACATAAGAGAGATGGAGGTGATGAAGATTGAGAAGGAGCGCAAGGACGAGGCTCGCAGGGAAGCCCTCAGAATCGCCAACGAAGAGCGCAAGAAGCTCAAGGTTCAAGCCGCTCAGCTCAGAGCCCAAGAACGCGACATCGAACGACAGCAGTTTCGACAAATGCTGGTATGTTGATATGTTCCTCCAATCCAATTGTTGTTTGGACAAAACTTATATGAAATTCGTTATTGGTACAATTTATTTTTGCCACAGCTTCTGTGCATAGTATATGTTCGCATTCAATATCAGCATAGGTTACTGATGCGATACTTCAATTTTGATTAGAGTACAGCGCTAAAAAACTCATAAGTATGCTTGCTGAAAAGTTAAAATGAACCTGGATTTTCCGGCATGTCAAATTGTTTGTTCATATTGCAATTTGAATGTTTAAGGCCCAATTTCTGGATTTTAATTTCATATTGAACTCTAAAGTGCACTCTTCATGTGTGATGTGTTATGTTTTGTTAGCGTCCTGTTCTGCTGAATACATTATTATCTTCTACTATGTTAAAACAAGTATAAATCTACAATAGGTCTCTGGAGATTTAGCCTTTACAAAACTATTCTTGCTGTACTTGAGGTTGATTTTAGTGGTAAAGAGCTTAGTCTTGACTATAATATGTGCTCTTAATTTCTCTCTTTGGATACTTTGTTCTTTCTACTGCAATTGTTTGTCAATTGATGAAATATTTAATTTTTTGTTTCTGCTGCAAATCTGTGATTCAAGTCTGTTATGCAATTGAAACTATTTTATATTGTTTTCCGTTTTTATTATGAATTTGTGCTAAACATTGATAAAAAAAAAAAAAACTTTTCAATGTTCATTTCATACTTTTCAGTTAAATTTCTTACATTCATGTCTTTGGGTTACTCTTGGGCCATTTCAAAAGCTTTCCAAAAGTCTGCTAAATATGAGTGGTTGTTTCTTTAAAATAAGAGAAACCAAACACACGGGCAGGGGCGTCTTAATTTAGTTTATTGTCTTCTTTTTGATTGATATCTTAAATTTGTGAACCAGTTAAAAGAAAGAGCTGAGAAACTTGAAAACTGGAGGATGAAAGTCAAAATGCATGCGAAGAAGAAAGAAGATAAGAAAGAGTTATTGCGCCGACAAAGTTCAATGTGGATTGATGAAGATATACTTGAGAAAAGAGTTTTGGAATCTATTGGAGCTCCGCAATTGTTTTGAGGTCTGTGATATCTTGTTAGTAGAATTTAGTCCTATGAAGCACCCTCATAAGGATAGTTCTTGCATTTATAGAATTACATTCCAGTTTCTACCCAATGATATACTTTGGGGATGTTCACTGTTTTGGTTTTGGGATAAAGTGTTTTACTCAGCATTACAAACTTTAAATGAAAACCGTATGCACTGGTTCAAATCCTTCACTTATTTGATGTTTATTGATTTGTTAGGGTGCGGTTGATCTCCAAATGTTTGGGTTTTGTAAGTACGTGAATGTGTCCTGGCTGGAGTCTATTGTATCTAGGCTTTGGTTTTCCCTTAACAATTAGTTTTCATTAAAAGTATTATGAAAATGTAGTTAAGACTTAAATACATTATTTTTGCATCTTTTTCATGAATTTGCAACTTTGATCCCTATAAAAATTTAATAGCGTATTTAATCATCTACTTTTTCAAAATTAAGCAAGTCTAGTCTACTGGTTACATGATATATGAACGTTAAATTAAAATTGTTTTACAATACTAAAGGACTAAATATTCTATTAAACTTTTATAAGAATAAAAGTTTCATATCGTTGATTTTTTATGAGTAATATTACATATTCAATAATTGTACAAAATGTATCAAATATCTTCTCTAATATTTTACTCATACAAGGGAGCGCAGGCAAAGGATTTGAAACCAATTACCAGGAGGAGGTCTGGTGTATATATAACAGGTTCTTCATCTACTGCAGTTTGAAGAAAAAGCCTAATGAATATTTAATTCTTATAACGATGACAATTATTAGTTTTATTTTTGCCCTTATTATAAAAGCAACGAGCTTAATTTTTGCATTTATCCGTATGCACTTGACCAACCGAGTAAGAAGGAGAAAAAAAAGAAATATAATTAAGAATTTCTTGAAATGAAATAAATATAAAAACTATTATCATATAAACGATATGGTATGAATAATTCAACTTAATCGCTAAACCGTCGTTATGAACTTATAACATCTTTAAATAAGAAGAATGAGAACGGAGTAGAGAAACACACAGATTACGATCTATTATTTTATTGAAGAGAAAATGAAAAAGAAAAGTTGTTTTAAATAAAAATTCAACTTTCGAATATTTTATTTTTTACGTAATTCATATTAATTATTTAAGGGTTAGCGTGAATTAATAATTTAATATTAATTATTTTCATTTAGAACTTAACTATGTCGCTGCATAAAAATATAATTAAAATGGAACTGTATTAACTTCATTTAATTCGAATTTCATTAGCTCAAATTAAACTAAATTGGAATTTGAATCCAGATGCATGTTTACTTCTAATATTTTATGATAAAAAAGAACTCTCTAAATTATCAATAACCAATACTTCGTTGCATAGGTTTCTTAACTTCTTTAAATAAAATTTTCGTGCTTATTTTCATTTATCGGGGGTTAATTATAACTTTATTTAATTAATAATAGAAAAAGAAAACAATCTAATTAACTGTGTATTATTGTTGAAAAGTTTCTTTTTAATAACATAATAAAATAGTTATATAAAACTAAGAAAATAGTTGTTAAATATTATTGTTTTTGTAAATTTCTTTTGTCTTTGAAAATCGCAACTCGTTAGATTTTTATTTTTCTGAAAACTTTATATTGTTTTTTAAAAATTAAAATTTTATTCTAGATTTGGCCTTATAGACTTAAATACATTCACGAAGGTGTGTTTTGCACTCTTTCATCTTCACAAAAGGAAGAGTATCCATTGTGCTGTGTTCACAAATCCAAAGAAGTGAAGTGAATCGGAGGATCTTCTTTTGTTGCATAAGGTAATGCGAATTCGCTCTCTCTCCCTCTTTCTTTGGTTTCATCCTTTCTGCTAATTTTGATATTGCTAGTGTTGGCTGATTCATATCATATAATTGAAACTTGATTGAAATTGAAAGGTTCTCTTCAATTGAAAGAAGTATGAGCAGTACCCACTAAAACTGTTTCTGTTGGATGAAACAATCTAGCCACTTCTCAATCAATGCATATGGCTTTAATATTCTTTCAATAGTTTAGTGACTGCCCTCGTTCTGTTTGTGGAAATGCTTGCCTTTTGTTTTTTCGCATTCCCCTCATCATCACAACTCATAATTCATTTATTTATTCTGCACTTGCATTAACAAAGGGTAATTGTACTGTGTGAAATCATGCTAACCCTTTCCCCCTTCGACCTAGATGGCTGGACTTTTAGGATATAGGAATCCTATAGGAACCTTCCACCTCAGGCAAAGAATTTGGTAGTTGCTGGGGTTTGAATTTTTCAGGCTCAATTTCTGGATTTGGATTTCACATTGAACACCTAAGTCCACTCTTCATGTGTGATATATATTTTCTTCTTAATATCCTGTTCCGTTGAGAAAATTTATTATGTCCTACTATGTGAAAACAAATATAAATCTACAATAGGTATATGGAGATTTAGGCTTTAGACTCTAAAACTCGAGCTGCCAGCAGAACAACCAAGGCAAACCAGATCAGTAAAAGGAGCCCTAAAAGGAACAGAGGTAGAGAGCAAAATAAAAAGTAGAGAAACAGAGGCTAAGCATCGCTGACTGCGAGGGCGGCGAGCGCCGGTGACTGCGAGGGCATTTCTTTTGTGTTAATTGAAACTATTACTGTTTTGTGTTAAAATTTGATGGAAAAAAAAAAAAAAAAACTTGCAATGTTTATTTCATGTTTTTCAGTTAAATTTCTTACACTGATGTCTTTAGGTTACTTATAGGGCATTTCAAAAGCTTTCTGAGAATCTGATAAATATGTCAAAGCAAAACGCTCCATTCTACAACTATTTCAATTGCTTTGCCGTAGTTTGTTTTTGGAAATACTCACTTTAACTCGTTCTCGATCATTGTGTTTTTGGCATCGTTAGCTTGCTCCGTTCATCGCTCTGCTTGTTTGTTTGTGGAAATGTTTACCTCTTGTTTGCTTGCATTACCCTCAGCATCACAATTTAGAATCTGTGTTTATATTGTGCGAAATTATATTGTGCGAAATTATGCTAACCCTTTTTCTCTCCATTTACCTAGATGGCTGGACTTTTAGGATATAGGAGCCTTCCACCCAAGGCAAAGAATTTTGTAGTTGCTGGGGGTTTGACAGCTTTTGTCTTTGGTGCCTACTTCTACACCATGAGGGCTGTTGGAGGCACTGATGAACTGCAGGTAGCAATTGATAAGTTTGAATCTGACAAGAGCAAGAAGGAGGGTGAGGCCAACTTGCCATCAAAGGTCTAAAGCTCATTCATTGCTTGTACCACAACAATACTTTGGGTGTATTCACTGTTTTGGTCTGTAATCAAGCTTTTTACTCAGCTTGAAAGTGTTAAAACGAAGAATGATATTTAATCTAGTGCTAATAATAAGTTTCAACCAGCTTTATGTACAAATAATGTGTTAGGGAACGTTTTGGCCTTGCTGAGTGCTTCATGATGATAATAGAAATCTGTGATCATATATACTTAAGAACAAAGAACACTGGTACCGCGACTTATGGGCCGAATTCCATTACAAACTTGAAATGAAAATCAGATGCCTTAAATCAGAAAATAAGAAAAGTTTCTTTCATAAATTAAAATTATAAGTTAATTTCAACTTGAAAAAGAAGTTTATTTTTGTATGTTTATATCTTACTTTTTTATGAATGTTTATTGAATTTTATTTACAAAGACAACTTTTTAACTATTTATTGTCGCATTATTAATGTTCAGAGGAGAAAAGAAAAACTTTTATCTCTTCGTATTATCAAGTCTTTTTGGACGTGATATTATATGCCAGTTGTTAAGTATATTCGTGATGAGATTATTTCTAATAATTTTGGTCATGTAAGTATGTAAGATTTTGTCCCACCTCATAGATGGTCTTGACTCTTTATTGTCTTGGCTCTTTCTTTTAGGACTTAAAAAATATTTAAAAGGTATTATTAGAAGATGATTTTTATTTCGTAAGATATTGTGTATAGTATTTTAAATATTTTTATGACTAAAGTAATAAAACAGGTTCAAGAGTTGCTCAAGTAGTATGAATATCACTCAGAAGATTATGGTGAAATTAGCTCACTTCATTTGGGACCCAAAGTTCAAAAATGTTGAGAATCACCTTTTATTCATTTATTTTCATATGTATTGCAATTCAACTATGGGGAATCCAAATCCTAGTAATTTAGCATTAAACGTTCTAAGAGAATACTTAACATTCCGTTTCTAATCTTTCATAATGTGGATTGAATAGAAAATGTGAATATATGTCATTTAATTTATATTAAAATTAAACAGATTGGAATCATGGCCATTTTAATTTATACAAGCATTATTGTTGTTACATAATTTCTTTTTACTTTTTCGTGTCTTTGATTGAGAGGATAAGATTTAAATACTAAAATCCTAACTCATTCCATTTTGTTCACTAACAAGTATATGGAAATTATATTCCATTTTATCATAAAATATACGAGGGAACCTTTAGATATTCTTTCTCAAAGTAGGCCGTGTTGATAAGTTTTGCGACCTAAGACAAAAAATATTTCTTAATATTAATTATCTACTTTTGTTTATCTTAATTAATACTTTAGCGACGTATTGAAAATAGTTCATAATTCAATTTTAATGATAAAACTATTTACATATATTAAAAAGGAAAAGTGAAATTTGGTAAACAAAAAGAAAAAGGTTTATATTAAAATGAAAACCCGTATAGAAATTTGGGGTGACCCGAGGAACAATGGGGCAGAAAACGGGTCGGGTGTTATCTTGTTGCCTGTTTTGAAATGTGAGTGTGAGAGTGAGTGTAGCATCAGTAAACTAAGACCTTATCGATGGCACTTCTTCACCCAAATCTTCTTCCAACCTTCAATTCCAAAGCTTTAACCTTTCCCTCCGTCAAATTCAAACCCTCTCTCTCCTTCCCCCTCTCACGCTCCCACCGGCCTCCTCTAACCACCCCCACGCGCTTCACCCTCGCCGCTTCCGCCGCGGAAACCGTCGTTGCCCAAGAAGAAGCCCCGCCCACTCCCCAACCCGAGGTTCTCTTCTCACTTTTCGCTCCCAAACATTCAAATAATGCTTTCAATTTCTCTCATTTATGCACTCTTTTACAATTAGAAAAAAAAAATCTCTTATTTATGTTTCTTTTTGTGATTAATAGAAGCTTGGAGTGGTTGTGAAGGCACCAGAGAAGCCGAGACTTGTGTTGAAGTTCATTTGGATGGAGAAGAACATTGGAATTGCACTTGACCAGACGATACCGGGGCATGGCACCATTCCCCTGAGCCCGTATTACTTTTGGCCCAGAAAAGATGCTTGGGAAGAGCTCAAGGAGTTGCTTGAAAGCAAGCCTTGGATCTCCCAAAAGCAGATGATTATTCTACTCAATCAAGCCACTGATATCATCAATTTGTGGCAGCAGAGTGGTGGCAACTTATCCTGACCTCAATTCTGCTTTTCGAACATATTTCAAACATTTTTTGCTCTTGTATTATTGGGTTGGGGTAATCGGTGATGTTTTGTAATAATAAGATGTTTCCCATTTTAATGTTCATGTTGTTCTGTTGTATGTTCTTTATCTGGTTTTGTATACCGACATGTGTTTAACTAATATTACTATTAATCAACTTATCCCAAAGTTCTCTCCACCTTTGGTTTTCTGTCTGTCACATTTTATTAGTTAAAATGTTCTCTCGATTCTTGTACACATATGAAGTTTTAGATTTTGTTTGATAAAATTGTGAGTTGTAGTCCTTACATGTTGTCTGCCATGGTTTTGGCCCCTCTCTCTAATTCAAGAGAAGGCATTCTGTTTGTAAAAATCTTTCTTGCGGTAATGAACTTTGCTGAAAAGGCTTTGAAAGGTCTAAAGCTTATTGTTTTCTAGTGTAGAAATTAAAACTTGAATAAGGACTGAGTGAATTGTTTAACTTATTTGATTTCAATGAGTAAATTTTAATTGAAAGCCTCTGTGTCACTGCTTTATTTTACCATTAACCTTTTGGGTTAAAAAATAAGCTTAGATACTTGGATCTCTCTTTGAGGACCTAGTCATGTACACACATTATCAGAAGAAAATAGACTCGGGAGTCAGGAGTACGTTCTGAAGTTGAGTTGTTGTCTCATTAATTTCGAAGGGAAATTGCATCCTGTGTTCTTTTTTTTACGATTCATTTTGTGTTTGACAAGGATGGATGTTTCACCCTTAACCCTGATTAATACTTTGTTCATTGATCGTTGTATTGCTCACAAATATTTTCTATGAGATGAAGGACCTATTTGTAAAGATCTCTGTTGCTTATACAGCGACTAAAAGGGTAACTTGACAGATAAAAATTAACTGGAATTTGATTGCTTCAATTTTTCGTTCTACTGATTCATCTTCACTCCAAATAACATGAATAATGATGAGATATTGTTATAAAAACTCCCCACTCGTGTTCTGCAGAATTTGGAAATAAAACCAGCTGAACACATGAACGACAAAGAGTTGTGTAGGTTTTAATAGGTTCCAAAGAGTGACTAAATAAGTTGAGTAGGGATTTGTTAAAATGATAGAATATGAGAGTACGATTCTCTCTGACACAGTTTTTTGTAGTTTTTATTTTATATCTTTTAACATGTTTTTCTATGCTTCCTTCTGCTGTTTATGTAAAAGGATTGCAACATCTCTCTAAGTATTTTCCATTTTATATATTTTTAGCAGATAAAAAGAGAAACATCTTTCCTTACAAACTGGCTTTTTATTTTATTTCACTTGAGGTTTTTCCTTTTGTACACTTTTGAAGAAAAAAATATGTTCCAATCCTCCATACTTGTTAGTCACCTTTTGATCATCTACTCCTCACTGACATCATCTTCCAATCCACATGTTCATGATTGCTAGTTTCCATCACATGTCTTGCTGCCAAAGGATGTTGAGTGGGATCAGATTGAGACCTCTGTGAATTCCATTTTATAGCGTTGGAAGAAGCGTAAACTCTTTCTTCGTTGGATTTGAAGTGTTCGTTTTCTGTGGCTGCATCAGAATTACTGTTGTGATCATTGTTATCCTCTCTATTTGCTTCCTCCGCATGTTCCTCGGAAATTAACACTGCATTCTTTGATATTGCTGTCATCTTATCTCTTGGATTCAGACTTAATTGGAAGTCTTCCCATGCAAGTGTTTTAATTTCCCTCCTTTCCGATGCTTTTAGTTCAATAGCATGATTTGAGTGTTTATTAACTTCAATCTCAAAAGATTCTGATTCTAAGGCTTTTTCAGCTGCAGCAGCTGTATCAGTGTGTCTCTTCCTTTCTTCATTCCTATTAGATACAAGCTCATGCTGAATTGTTTTTTCTGGATTATTTTGGATATTAACTTTATTGTGATGATCATCAACACTATTTTTTCTGATCTCACGTTCATCTTGTCTTCGTTCAACATTCAATTTGTCCTGAAATAGTGTAACAAAATTGGTTTCAGTGTCAATATCACAGTTCAGTGCATAGTGTGATTTCTTTTTGAGACAAGGTGCTCTTACTTTATTTATCAATACAGGCTCCTGCTCCAAACGCAAAGTAACTCCAATTTCTGAAGCAATTTGTTTCAGAGCTTTTATTTTGATTTCCATGGTGGGGCGTTTTGGTGAAAGCTTTTGTATCATCTACACAAACCAAGCAAAAGTTATCAGAATAATGGAAAATTCTCTTGAAATGAGTTCTCTGTGCAATAACTGATCAGCACCTTAGAGTTCACTCTATTATTTTTGTGCAACTCAACAGCATGTTCTGCAAACTCTTTCCCAAACCTTGATGTTAAAATCTCTCTTATCTTGTGCAGCTCTGGAAAATCTCCACACCTTGAGGATGCAAAGATAAGGCTAGATAATGTTTCCTTGAGATCAACGGGGCACTCCCTACACATGTTCAAAAAATGCTAAATTAGCAAATTAAGACAGTGAAATGCATGCATCGTTAAATAATTCATCACCACTTCAGTTTGGTGTTTCTTCAAGATTCACTCAACAGCTGTACAAGCAAGGAGAGAAGAAAACTTACTTGTTGGTTTCAAGAGCTTCAGCTCTTTCTCTCAGGAAATTACAATAGCTTTCTATCATAGAAAACACCTCCAACATGTTTTGTTCTATTATCCATTGATCCACCTGTTAACAAGTAAAAGATAAATTCAATATATTTATGTGTAAGAGAGAAAGAGAATACTTCTGAGTTCAGATTCTTTATTGATTTTTTTTACAGTCCTCTGCTAAACATTAAATATACACTGATATTAGTATATTAAAATTGTTTTTACATATTCCAAAACATAAAAAACAGTGTTGATGAGTCTATTCTGAAGGCAAGGACAAGGACAGTAATAAAAATTCAGTAGAGAATTGATAGCAATAACTTACACGAAGCAGAGCAGGGTCATGGTAACCAAGGTTTAAGAGTTGAGCAACATCAGAGCGAGCATAAGATGCTCGAGCTTTGTGCTGATTCTTCAAGATAACAATCCTAGAAACAGCAAGTGTGGTGATGCTTTTCATTTTGGAAGTGAAGCTTTTTCCAAGCAGACCCATGTTGTGTTATGAATGGAATTTGGTGATACCTTGTTTATGTGTAAAAAAGGGGTGAAGAATGATAAGGATTTTGTGATCAAAAAAGACTCTTATATGAGTAAACGACTATAGTAGCAGAGTTGAGAGTTTATTGTGTGAGATAATGTTTGTTGTCAGATATAAATGAAATCGTCCCCAGAATAATAAATATGAGTTTGACAGTCATTATTTGTTTTGAATTGGCCTAACCTATGTTTGAGTAGTTCGTATCTGGTTCCTTTCTGGAACATAAATACTAGAATGTTTGATGATTTCTATTGGAAACTGGTCCTTTTTCATAAGGGTCCACTATGTGGGATATGACCCCTTCTCATGCAACTGGTTTATTAGAATTGGAAAGGTCAAAAACCTTATCTTATTGCCATAAGTTATGTGAATTATTTATTTAGTACTATGCTGGTTGAAGTTGTAGAAAAACGTAGGATTGGTCTTGGTAAGCCAACATAATATATTTTAACAAAAGTAGAAAATTTGAACAGCGTTTGGTAGCCACCATAGTCGAAAAACTGAAGCGCGTAGTAATGCCATTTTCTTATGTGGCTGCGTTCTAAGTAGAGAATAAATAGTGTGCAATGTGTTAAGAAAGAAATTATATAAAATAGAAAGAGGTGAATTTGGCTGCTATGACAAGGTAGAACCAAGCAAATATTTTGGTGCATCGCAAAAGAAATTCCCTGATATGACCTGCTAGTTCCATTCACATTCTTTTAGTAAAAATGATAATTAGTTAAAGAATCTAATTTGTCTTTGGAAGAGATAGACATGAAATTGGTGTGTGTAATAGAGGCATGGGGAAAGTTGTAATTTTGAAAGGGGGAGTACAATCAATTTTAACCACTAAATTATACGTAAATGGTTAAAATTAAAAGTTAATAATTATTATCATGTAATTACTTTGTATATATTTATAATAAAGAGTGATATAAATATATATGATAATTAAACATAAATATGGTAAATAGAGATATTGTTATAAATTATATCAACAATATGTATTGATATCAAACCATCTCTATATTTTTCTGATAAACAATTGACACATTATATTTTCTTAATAAATAATACGATATATTTTCCTAATTAACATAAAACGAAATCTATCTAATAATATAATATATTATGTACGTTAAGTTAGTTTAAGAATTTTCTTTTAAAACTTGAAAACAACATTTTGGTTTTTCTTCTTTTTCTTTTTTGTTTCTATGTCTTCCACACCTCAATCTCTTTCTCACCTCTTCTTTCTATCTCAATTTTGAATCTTAATGTTTCATTATTTTCAAAATCAATTTTCATCACATTAAAATTGAGGAGTTAAAGATCATTTTCTAACTTTATTTTTTTGAAACAACCTATTTTTTTTATGTGGTTTAGGATTTAGGATTTAAGATTTAGGGTAAAAGTATTGTTTCTTTTGTAAGAGAGAGGTTTGCAGTGAAAATGAAAAAAAAAATGCATCTACATTAACTAAACTTGAGAAATTTCATAAGTTCAAAAATTAGAAAAATGTAAAAAAAAAAAAAAAGCTCTATAAATTTATAGTGTTACATATAATAAATTTGAAATTTGTTTAACAAGTACTCTGCTAGTCCATATTGAAAAAAATATTATAATAAACTTTAGTTTTAATTCAATTATAAAAGAAATGAAGAGATGGAATAAAGATTTTTTTTAATTAAAAAATAATAATTGATACATAAAAAATAGGGTTAAATATGATTTTGGTCCTTCAAGTTTCAGTGAAATTTGGATTTAGTCCCTCATCAAAAATTTTGACCAATTTAGTCCTTCATCTTTCAAAATGCGTGAATTTAGTCCTTTTAACCAAATTTTGTTAAGTTTATCTGACGTTTCAAGCGCATTTCATGATAGTATTTAAATTATTTACACTGTTTGACACATTTTTGCTTCAATGTTAACTTAAATACTATCATGAAATGCACTTGAAACATCAGATAAACTTAACAAAATTTGGTTAAAATGACTAAATTCACACATTTTGAAAGATGAATGACTAAATTGGTATAAAGTTTTGATGAGGGACTAATTCCAAAATTTACTGAAACTTGAGAGACAAAAACATATTTAACCCTAAAAAATATAATTTCACACCCATAAATTTTTTGTCTAAATTCCACCGTTGAGTAAATATGAGTTAGAAGATAAATGAGAAAACAAAACTTATAAAATCATTGGCTTAAAAATATAGATTGCAGACTACATATGTTATATATAAGTTAGGTTAGTTCGTAATTTATTATTCGATCCAAATTTTCTTGATTAAGTATCGGCTCTCTTTTTCAAACAACCCAACATATTATTTAATCGTTAAATATTTATCTGTCAATTATCTAAATAATACTCTTATCCTTAATATTACCTCTTTGGCAATTCTAGTGAGAAAATAACATTCTTTTAAATTCACTTATGTTTAACTTACGTGTATGTATCTATAACAATATATAAAGATATTCTCTTTTTTATTCACATTTCATAATATTAATTTTATCTTTTACAATATAATTATTTATTAAAATTTTTAAAATTAATGATTATTTTTACCTATTTTCTATAAAACTGTTTTTCTTTTTTTTTTATTCATCAACAATTAATTTTCTATTCATTTTACTTTATTTTTAACATTTCACTTCATTTTTAATAAATATAAATTTATTTTATATATTAACTTAATAATATTGCATTATTATCACCTACTAAGATATTATCATTCAAATCTAAAAAATATGTATATACTGACGCGATAGCTCCTATGTATATACTTTTATTTAATAATAATCTTGTATATATAAAAGGAAACATTGAGATGAATAATTGTTAAATGCTTTTTAAATTAAGTACAAAGTCCGTATTACTTAATCAAATTATTTAATCATTAAATGTTTATTTATCAAAATAACCTAAAACAATATATAGTGTATAATATACAAGAATCATAACACTACTTATATAAGGTAGTATTTAAATTGAATTACATTTGAACATTGTTACTTGAACACTCTAACAACACTCATAAGAGGTGGTTTTTAAATTGAATTAAGTTGTTAAACTCATGGAAAAAAACTCCATTACAGGAAAAAAAAACTCAACATGTCAAAACGCATTCCAAAAAATAAAATGCAGAAATATGAAATATGAAATATCAACTTACTCCACAAAATTGTATTCTGCCTTGCCAATATTAAATATCTTTTAATTACGTGCAAATTCCGTATTATTTAATCATTAAATGATTATTTATCAAAATAACCTAAAATAATATATAATAAATAAAACTCATAATACTAATTATAAATATAAATTTTGTTTTTTTAATATATTAATACATTTCTTTAAGTATACAAGAACAACTGATCACTACATTTAATTTAAAATTAATTAAAACTTAAAATATTTAATATGAATTTAATATGCATGTACTGAAGATGTAAAATTTAATCTTTTAACAAATAAAACATCATCATTAAGACTTTTAATCTAATCATTATAAAACCACTTACTACATTCAAAATCGATTGATTATTGTGTACAAGTGTTTCACATTTATGTCAATTTATTTATTATTCAATCATGATATATCTGTTCATAAATTAATAGCCTAAAATAACATAAAAGACTAAAAAAGAATTCTATGTGAAAAAACAAAAGACTTATTTTATTCATAATATTACTCATCACCATGAGTAGACAAGGATCTGTAAGGAGAAAAAAAAAATATAAAAGCAAACCCTAAACATCATAATTTATCTTTCACCTACCTACCATCTAATATAATTTTGCCTCTATATTTTTTTCTTTTATTATTCATTACTAACTCCATTAACATGATCCTTAATCAAATCACTTATTTCGTTAAACACAAATCGGGACTTGTTCAGCATTTTGAGATGATGTCTTTTTCACAGCAGTTGTCTCCTCAAGAAATTGTTTAACTATCTCTATGCTTGGTATGAACACAAGCTCTGCGTACAATTGCTTATAATCCACTCCTTTTAGAACAGCCTCAAAAACTTGTGTGGAATCAAACCTAAACATTTTCAATTCATGGTTCATCTTTCGGATCTTCGAGAGTTGTTTCTCAGCCAACTTACGAGTGTTCTCTTTGGTTTTCATAATAGCATGTTGCAGCATCTTCTCCTTCTGAGTTTCGTCGTCTATTTCCTTCTCCACAAGGAAAAACTCTCCAAGCTCAGGAACCCCAATGGCTCTTCTAATCCCACGGCTGCAATCTGCTCCAGCAACAAAAGCTTCTCGAATCTCATCCACAACTCCTGCATCAACCATTTCGTCCACCCTTTTGTCCAGATACGGAAACAACACTGGTAAAGACACGTCGACCCAGATGAAACAACAATCATATTTAGAACGAAAACCAATGTTAGGATCCTCGAGCATGGCTGCGAGGTAAGTGTTTGAGCCACCCACGATAATGGGTAGGTGTCCATTTTGAATGATGGTATCAAGAGCGAGAAGGACATGGTTGCAGAAGTCATCAACGGTGAAGTCATAATCAGGATCGTCGATGATGGCAAGAAGGTGATGGGGAATGCCATAACGTTCAGACTCAGAAACCTTGTTGGTGATGATGTCGAGACCCTTGTAGACTTGGATTTTGTCAGAGTTGATGATTTCAGAGGGAAATTGCATGGCCAAATTGATGGAGAGTTTGGTCTTACCTGTTCCAGTTGCACCCATTATGAACAAAACCTTCTTCTTCCCAACCAGTGAAGCAGGGGAAATAGTGAAAGAAGCCATCAAATTCTTCTGTATGATCACCAGAGAAAGTAGATAATGTAAGAAACATTAACAAATGTATATCTCAATACTAAGCAAGAGATCATATATTTATTATCAACATTTTATTAATTCATTTAATCATGTATTAAATGTCTCTCTTTTTTTTTTTTTTTTTTTTTATCTTACTTGATCTCCAAATGTAACAATATGACTGAACTCTTACTTTATATATATCATTAATATTAATAAGTAAAATTGATTTCATAGATACCTTTTGTGCATTTTGTTTCTAGTCCTACACATTTAAAAGAGGAGATATAAAAGAAAATAAATAAAATAACTAATGAATCATGTAATAAAGGTAAAAATATAATTGTATATAAATTGTTGTAAAAAAAAGTTATTTAATATATTTTGTATAATGATCGGGGTTAAATAAACTAAATTAATAATTTTAAAAGATAATCAAATTTCTTTATAATTTAGATATCATGAAGTGTCTAGAATTATAGTGGTGTTATAACATAATTACATAAAAAATGTGTAGTTTGTAAGTCCAATTTCTATAATGAGTTTTATATGTTGTTTTCTGCTGAGTATTAAAAATATACTATTCTGGTACTTTAAAAATAATTTTAATACATTTTAAAAGTTTAAAATTAATGATAATCAATGTATTTTGAAAACACAGAAGAGGAACAACAAAAAATAACCAGTAAAAAATCCAAACTTGTAAATTTTAAGACAAAAAGGAAAATAAAAACATAATGTTTAAACATTTAACAACTATAATAAATTTGTATACAAGGTAACTAGGAAGATTGTTTCTATTTATGAAACGAAGAGTCTTTCAAATTTTACTACATTAAATAGTGGAAGTGCATGTTATTTTCTTTTTTTCATAATAAATAATCTTCTAATCTATAATATTAAATACTAAAAGTAAGATTTAAGAAAGTTTTAAGTTATTTATAAAACTGAGCATTTTTATTTAATTTTATTACATTTTTATGATAAGTATTTAAAATTTGTATATTTTTTATTTAAGTTTTTGTCATTTAATTTGTTTATTAATTGGAATAATGTTATTGTTACATCTTATTTTTTATCGAAAATTTAAATTTGAGTATAATTTTTCAAGTTGAGTAGAAATAAGTAAATTAAACATCACATAAAAAAAGAAAACTCATAAATTTATTGTCGATTTTGACTTGAAAGCTCTATCTGTTCTCATGTAAGTTGAATTATGTGTTATATATCCCAAGTGAATCCCGGTTCAAATATCCATCAGTTATATTGTGTTCTTATCCAAAGATGAATTTTGGGAAGAGTGAGTTAATGGATTTGATATATTTGAAGGTTAAATTTATATTGTTTCTTTTAAAAAATTTAAAAATAAAAGTGGATAAGGTAAAGTTAATGAAAGATTTTGAAAGATGTGATAGATGTGATAGAATAAAAATGTTTAAATAGATTAAAATGCAAGATTATTATTTTATTCTTATAGTTAAAATTAATATATTTTTATTTTTATTTATTTATTATTATTATTATTATTATTATTATATTATATATACTCAATGGTCAAACACATTCAATATCCAATTGTCAAACACTTCCGAAGGTTGAAAGACCCCAGAACCAATTCCCGCACCTTCACATATTCAGACAACCCCACCTCACATTCTATGCACTTGCTGAACCACCTTCATGCAGCCTTGCCATCTACATGCATAACCGGTTCCCTCACGCATATGGAAGTATGCAAAATCAGCTTGTAACCGATTCCTTGATTCTCGTTAATATAATAAAAGTAATGTCTTAAAAAGTCTCACATCATCTATGATAAGATAGGGAGTGTGTGATAGTAACTATATAATAGACTATAAGTCCATGGTATTTCTTACCCTAGTTAAAAGCATTTAAAGTTTGTAATTAACTTTTCTTATATTCTTGTAGTTGAGTGTTCTGAAATTTGGGTTAAATTATTGTTTTGGAGATAGTGGATGTACTTGAATTCAAAGGATATGGGAGAGTGATCTATGTGTTGTACATATTTTTACATAGTGTTATTCTTTGGTTGTCATTAAACAACGACGGTAGTTTTTCTCCATATTTGAATTTGGAATTTTCACGTATATTGTTGTATATTTATTTCTATGTTAGTATTGTGATTCTCAGAAGTAGAGACTGTGCATTTTCTTCAACACTCATCCAAGGACGGTTCAAGGGCTTGGAAGGCCAAAAACAAACTTAATAATAAGGTCTTTCATTTAAAATTTACTTTTCAAGTTTTTTATGTAAAAATTATTTATTAAATTGTCAAAATTAATTATATTTATCATTTCTTTTTTTTTAATAAATAATAAGGTTAATTTATTTAACCTTTTTATATATTTTTAATTGTTATCATTCTCAAACTCAAACCAACTACTTCTTTTCTATTATTGTTTTCATCTATATTTATATTGTTATTTTTTGTTCATTCAAAGAGCACAACATCATTATGTAATTCATTTTTTCTTATCTATTTTTATAAATTTATTCATAGCTCCTTTTTGCGATGAAATTAAAGTCTTGCCTTTTTTCTTCTTATGTATTTTTTATCTTTATTCAAATTCTCTAGTTGACATATCTATATTTTTATATAAAATAAATATTATAATATATTAAAGATTACTAAAAATAAGTATATAAAAAGAATGAGTTAAAACAACAAAATCTGAGTCTAGTTGTCAAGAAAGTAAGCTTAATATTGTAGTATATTGAAATATCAAGTCTTAACTATTTCATAAAACTGTAAAATTTATTTTGAGATCAATCATTAATAAAAAAAATTATTGTACTTTTCAGCTAGAACACTAAACCCTAATCTCTAAACAAAACCAAGCAATAGAAACACATTTTTAATCCTAACACAAATCCAATAAATAGAATAAAAACAACATCAACGAAAAATATATTAACCAATAACGAGAATTAAAATATTAGTACACACAAACAGTATGAGATTAAAGGAATGAAGTATGTCAAAACTCTAAAAAGAAGAACTCTATAATAGAATAAAACAAAGAGAGACCAAGAGTTGAATAAGTATAAGAGGAGTGTCAGACAGAGACAGAAAAGAAGAAAATAAAATCAAAATTAAGATCATATAAAGATAAAAGAAGAAGATAGAATCCAAATTAAAATCACAAAGAGACAGAAAAAATAAGTAGAATCCCAATTAAAGTAAAAAAAAAAAAGTATAAAAAAAATAAAACCAAAATTGATTATAAGGGAATAAAAATAACTAATCTCCTAAACAAAATTATAATTTTTGGAAAAATATTTTAACTCATTTAATATCGTCTTAATACAAATAAAATATAAGATGCATTAATTATAGTTTAATTAAATTTTTTTATCAAACATAAACTTATAATTAATTTAAAAAATGTATATTTGTACCAAATTTTTTAGGTCTTTTTTATCTTAATCATAATTTTATAATTAATTTAATAAAAATATATTAATACTAAAAAAAATTAAAACAATTTTTCTTAAACATATTTTTATAATTAACTTAATAGAAGAATATTAGTACTTAAAAAAATTAGATTTTTCCTTTTTCAAAGATCTAAAGCGAACATCTTATCTTTGATCTCCACTCGTAGCAACACAAAAGCATTCTAATTACATCTTCCATCCCGCTTATAATTACCTAGATCAATTCAATTAATTAATGAAAAATTAATTAATTAGATAATTTACATTGACTGAATTTTAACTTATTTATTTATTTATTTTGGTAGAGTATTTCAATTGCTATAAAATGAATAAAATTATGCAAATATTAAAAAATTATTAATGTTATTTTTCAATTAATGTTATACTGCTGACTTCTTTTTTAAGTCGATTTTAATTAATGTTATTTTTCAACTAAAGTTCTTTAAGATTGTTTCAACGGAAATTGATAAAAATAATTTTGATAGAGGTCAATTAAAATTACTTTTTGTTGAAATCAATTACAATTATTTAAATTGTCATGGATGATAGTTACTTTTACGATGTTGATGCTTTAAATTTATTTTTCATTTTATGAATGTAATTTGAAAGTTTCTTTAATTTGCATTGGTAAAGAATTAAACTAGTTAATATTGACGAAAAGTGTCGTAGTTAACATTAAAAAATATATAAGAATATGATACATGAATTTAAGAATGTACCAAAATTAAGAATTAAGAATTTGAGGAATACACAGATATTGATTTAGAGAAGAAAAAACAGCCTTTATATAAGCTAATGTGGAAATTAGAATTGATTAGAGTATAAATAAAATTTGGATTGTAGATTAAGTATACTAATTGAGAGATATTAAGAGATTAAGTTGGATCAATAATCAAGGTAAGATTCAGTTGAACTATTTTAGGTGTCTTCCATTACATATATATGAAGTAAATTTAGTCATCTAGTCACACGTCATATTGCTTGGCATCAAGATTTACTTAAACTGATAATAACTCACCTTATTCTACAAGTCTCTAATTAAAATACAAACATGCAATAAATGGTTAATGCTTTTGCGGAACAAGTGAGCCTGTGTTTATTTTACAAAGCAAGTTTGGGTCTTTGTTAAAAATGTACTTTGAAAAGAAAAAAATGTACCGAAGCAGCTCCAAAAACCAATGTTCTTGGTTGTACTAATCAAATCCCACGTTTTGGAAACCTTCTCCCTGATAGTGCTGCTCTTTGAAGAACCTAAAATAGACAGGGCCAACATAAGTTTATTGATTTAGTTTCTCTCTCCCCAGAAAACTATATGCAAAAACTATATGCAAGTTAAACATGATGAAACAATTCAAAAGTTTTCTTCTCTGTTCACATATAACATGATCACGTATAACATAAGATTATTGCAGAAAGACAAACCACAACCACCTGAATAGGTTACCTTGCTGGTTAGATCACTGCCTAATCCTCTTTAAAAAACAATTCTCTTTACCAAAATATCACCACATTTAATCTTCTTAAAAAGTTCAGTACATGCTGTAATAACTTGATGAAGAGAAATTAATTCTTTGCTCAACTAGCAACAGACAACTGAACCTTTATTTGGCTATATTTATCAACAATTTATTCACCCAAAATAAACTTCTAATATTAGAGCAGTGGCATCTGGACGTTAACAGCAGGTAGTAGTAGCAGCAGCATTTGATTTCCCATTATTTCCTCAAGTACGATAGAAACATGACCCATATATTCAATTTTGCACTTATCTTTTTGGTACGAACTACGTCTTAAGACTTAAGGTGGGCATTGTATCCAAAATATATAATTAGAATTCCAACAATGATATCTCCAGGAATGCAACAACGAAAATGGTTTACCTGGGTAAATTAAAAACATGTTGGTTAAGAATTAAATATTCATGGGAATACTTTAAAATTCAAAAGTATTTCAAAAGAAAACAAGTTGGAGGGGGAATGAAATTACTACATGATGCATCAATTATCCAAAGGCGAATATAAATATATCAAGTTACAATCAAATCACGACGACTCTTAAATTGTATTATACCTTAAGTGAAAAGAATTGCATTTTAATTATTAACTATAACTTTTAACCAAATGACAAATACCCAATTGAACAATTAATACTAGAGATAAAGTCACAAATTCAATTTTTAGTGGAACAATTGTCAATATAACTTTTAACCAAATGACAAATACCCAATTGAACAATTAATACCAGAGATAAGGTCACAAATTCAATTTTTTAGTGGAACAATTGTCAATAAAGAGATTGTTGCAAATTACATCAATTATTCTAAGACAAAATTAAACCCTAATTATTATACTTTTGATCTAGTGATAAATACTCAATCTAACAATTAATATTAAAGAGAAGGTCACAAATTTGATGGAAATATTGTTGTGAGTTGCATCAAGTGTTTTATGAAAGAGGTCAAATGGATCAAGTAACAATGAAAAAGAGGTACATCCTAACTATTAGTTATATTTTAGCATAGTAATTATCAATTCAATCCAACAAAAATAAGTAATAGAATTATAGGATAATTTCCAATATTCTCACGATGACAACACCCGCCACAATGCACCCTTACCATGAAAATAGGAATGAGACATAAGAGTAAAGTGAATCATAATCAGAAAACATTTCCAACTAAGGTTTTAAAATAATCCAAAGAACATCATATGAAATTTCAGTCACAAAAAAAAAGTGCTGCAGCACAATTTATTTCTTGGTTCCACCAATAGGCATATTATGAAATTTCAGTTAAAACTATTACGTCTCAAAAAAAGATATCAAGTAGACAATCAATTTCTTAGCGCAGATAATAATGTGCCATTGAACATAGCCTTCGTAGTTCCCCTGTATTTTAGGGATCTGGACTTGGTTACAAGATTTTCAGGTTACCAATGTTCGTGCAAAAACAATCACCGAACAGTATCCCCAAGCCGTGACAAATGCCTAAATTCCTAAGCGGATGAGAGGCTAGATAGAATCATTAAAAAAAATACAAATTTGCAAAAGATGCATACCTAAACTCCTATAAAATATCATATATATAATCTATACCTGAGAAAAAAACAGTGCTAGGTGCAATCCTCAACATGTTCACCAACGGAACCTCAACAATTCCAGATCCCGAAACCGGTAAGTAACAAACCCCCACCACCTCTCAATATTTTACAATGAGAGGCAAAGGGGTGAGGGTGAACTTAAATTGAAAAGGAGAAATGGCTATATCATCTCCCGCTAAAGTATTAACTCAAACTAGGGGAAGTGCCACAAGCATATTCACTCAAAACACAAGAATGGAATGGAAATGACACAGCCATCTGTTCTGCACTTCAAATTTCACAATATTACGTACAACAATAAAATTTCAGTTACCGGTCTTAATTTCTGTTCCAAAGATACTGATTATTTCCAGTTCAGAAAAACAAAACTAATCATTCAGTTCCTATCCCTCTCTCGCTTTCACTAGCGATACCAACCAGGCCAGAGCAAACAAACTGAACACTACTCACCAATCCAAGCCTTACGCCTCAACATTCAGAGAAGCACAATCTCAACCAACAATTCATCAGCCAAAAACAAAATTAAAAAAGGCAAAGAGACAGAAGTTTAGATTTTACAATTCAAAATAGCATCAACTCAACGCGCGATGATTTGCCACGAGACCGCCACTTTACGCTTGTTCCTATGCGCCCAAGCGTCGCTATTCCTTCTCCACTTCCGAACCTCCAACGTCTCCTCCCCTTTCCCACGTGGCGCGAAGAATGGAGCTCTCGAGGCCGCAACCGCGATCCGCGGCAATCCGAGAGAAGAAACCGATTCCAATTCCGATTTCGTATCCCGTCCCTTGGCCTTGGACGAGAACGCAGACAGGAAAACGTCTCTAGTGGAAGTTCCAACGCGCGGCAACATCGAATTGAGCGCGAACACGCCACGAATGCTGTTACTGTCAGTGACGGAGGGATTGAGGGCTAGGAGCTTGGACGAGCCGGCAGCGTCGGCGGCGTCGCGACGTTGGCGGTGGTAGACACCGTGTACCCAGCGAACGAGTGCGATGTCGGAAGAACGGTTAGGGTCGTATTCGATCCGTTCGACGACACCCAGGGAAGAAGTGGTGTTCCGTTTGAGATCGACGGTTCGTTGCAGCCGCTTAGCTCCGCCGCCTCTGTGAAACGACGTTATGCGCCCCGACGAGTTTCTGCCGGCGGTCTTGCCGCTTCCGAACGTAAACTGCCTCAGTGCTCTCTTCACACCAGACATTGTTTCTTCTTCTTCCTCTTCCAACTTCAAGTTAGGGTTCCTGATTTGCTTACTACTCTCTTTCCACGCTATTTTCTTCAGGTTAGTGTTATTTAGAAAAAAAAATATATACATAAACACAATAATAAAAAATAAAATATTAAGAACTTAGTTATATTTTCAATCGTGTCTTCTTTTTTTCTTTTTTTAGTTCACTTAATTGATAAAGCATAGAAAAGAAGAAAATGCACTGCTATAAAATTATCATGTTATGCACTGACATTTATTTCTGATAAATACAATTTATAAAATATTTAGATAAAAATGACAATCGAAGGCTGATGTAGTATAATAAAAGTTATTTTTATTAATTTTACTTCAATACTTTATCTTTTTATTCTTAGTTTGTCCACTCTTATCGGTAATTTTTTATATTTTCATTAATTAGAACAAAAGGAGGATGATTTTAATACTTGAAAAATATTAAAATACTCTGGGCAAAAATCATGATACGTTCAAGTTAACGTGTTCTTATTAAAAGACTATTAAAAGATTATATAAACGCAATCAAACAATGTAATATAACAAAAAACAATAATGTAAATACTCATTTTGTATATTTCAGTTTGTATTCTTTTTCCTTTCATTTTTCTCAATGATGAAATGTTTCTTTTCAAGATGAAGGCAATAAAAAAATGCTTTATAAGAAGAGATTCAGTAATGAAAAAGCAAAAAGACTTCAAACAGTTTTAACTTTGTCTTAAAAGATTATTATTTATTTAAATTCAATTGTAATTTTAATAATACACTCTTAATAGCCATTTGCGGAGTTTTATAAAGAGTCAACTCATTATAACAGATAAAAATACAAGTGCAATGATAAATTATTCTTTGGGTCTATTTGATCTTTTCACAAATTACACTGATTACACCATTTTAAGTAAAACTAATATAGCTGAATCCACTCTTTGCGAGTTGCCACAAAATGGGCCTTTCCATCAACCACTCACCTTTCAAGATATAAAAAAATAAAATAAAAGCAAACTAACATTTATAGAAATTATCAAAATATCTCAATCACCTGAAATTAAAATTAGAAAATTGTATATCAAAATTATTTTTGCAATAAAAATAGTATAAATCAATTGGAATAAGAAAATTAAATAACAAAATGCAAATATTACAAAAAAGAGTCTGATAATGTTATTATAAACAAGTAAATTGTAGAAATAGAATGGTTAGCCCATCATGAGGTTGGCCCATGGTTACAAACACAATAGTTCCGTCTAACATATGATATAGGGATTTTTTTTTTCTCCAAAATTTCTTTTTGCACTTCAATTTTTTTTTTTTAAATTTTAAAAATACTCTTTAATTATTTGAGTAAAGTGTTCCATCTCCCCTCTCCCTCGCGTGATAGGGTTTTATTTTTTCATTTTTTAAGAGTTTCTGAAATATGTATGATGCATATTTTTCAGTTCTTTAAAGCGTTAGATCACTAGATTTACCTCGTTTTAATACCTAACATGTATTTCAAAATAATTTCACAAATTCAAAAAAAATAAAAAATTTCAATATTTCCATTTTGAATTAATTTACTTTTGTAATGTTTTATTTGGATAAAGTTTGAATTGTAACCAATATCAGCTTTATGTACGAATAATGTGTGGTAAGAAAAGAATAATTGAGATCCTATTTTGGCCTTGTTGAGTGTTTCATGATGATAACAGAAATATCTGTGATCTTAGCAGAGCAAAGAAAACCTGACATCTTCGCATTATTAATAAGAAAATCTGAGAAGAAAATAAGAAAAGTTCTTTCATAAATTAAAATTGTAAGTTAATTTTATTGAAATTTTTCTAAAAATTTATTAGCTATTTATCTTCGCATTATTAATATTCGATCCTCAAGGGGGAAAACTTTCATCTCTTATTCTCAAGTGTTTTGGACGTGATATTATGCTAGTTAATGTTATTCGTGATGATATTATTTTTAAAATATTGCTATGACTAAAGTAATACCACTGGTTCAAAAACAAACAGTTTAGATAAGGAAATGTTTTTTTTTTTTTTAAACAAAAGATACACATAAATATATTTTTATAATTTCGTTAAAAATTATTTCCACTTGGATAGACAAAAAGAAATTCATAAACAACTTCATTAAAATATCTTATTATTTTCTGAAAATGGAACTTTTGTATTCGATATAAGATTTTCTATTCCTCTTTAACTTTTAACAATAACATTATTTATTCATCTTAACATCATTTTTAAATAACTTGAAAAACGACCTTTAATTAAAATTTTAAATTATAATAAAATAAATTTACTAAGATGTTGTTTAATTCCACATAATATTTTTTTAAAAGGATAAATAACTCTACATGCAACTAAATAAGGAACATCAGTTAGTCTCACACTATAGGTTTAAAAAATATCAAAACCTAAAAATACATATAATCTTATTAAAGAATACTAATTAAAACAGTTACTCGTGCGACTAACTGAAACAACTATAATAATTAAAATTAAAAATAATAATACAACATTATCCATAAAAATACATAAATGTGTCGATGTAAGAAATGATATGGACTAACTTAAACTAGGCACGGGTTAATCATTAACTATGTCATCTCATAAAAATAATAGCAATCGAAAAACGATATCATATATTTTATACACTTATATCGAGTATTAAAAGGCTGATTATGATAATTAAAAAAGATGAAGCATGATAATGGACTCATCTGAGCTCAAATGAAGTGGAAAAAATAACAAAGAAAAAACAGAAAACATTTGAATAATGCAAGAAAATTGATGGAGGATTTAAGCATTTAGCAAGATCGAAAAAGTTGAAGTGGATATTGTAGTAAAGTTGGTGAGGTGGTGACCAAATCCAATCCACTAAACAATTCTGGTTAAGATTAAATAATGATGATTAATGATGAAGGTTTTCCAATTAATGAAGCATTAAATTCAATGAACATAGATTGAAAATGGAGTTTGGTGGGAACCACAGAAACCCTTTGTCCATGGCAGAATCGCCCATAGGACTCAACCCAAACCAGAAACCAGTCATTGGTTTTTCAGAAAACCGGTGTTAGCAATAATAATCAATTATTAATTAAGTAAACTAAATTAAAAGATGGTTCCCAAAAACCAGGAGCTAAAGTAGAGAGAGAGAGAGAGAGATTCCAAGTAAATTGGCAAACATTTTTTGCATTTTTCAAAGGCCGCAATTCTGACATTCCAACCTAATATACTTAGTAATTGCTAAACGCTAAACGCCACGCGCTCTCTTAAATAAACCATTATCAATGTTTCATTCCCTCGCACGAATCACTTTCATCTCTTTTTCACACGTGTTCTTCTTTCAAATTTTGCCACCTTATCACCTTTTTTATTTTTATTTTTTATATTAAATATATTAAAATTGAAAAACAATTAAGACAAAAAAATAAGAGTTCATTTATCGTATCGTACCAATAACTAACTACAAATGCGATGAAAATGAAATAAAGAGGGAGTTCAGCACATTTTCATGTAATATGATATTTTAAATAATTATATTTAGGATAAAATGGAAAATGAGGTATTCGAACGTTGACCGGTCATATGTGTCATGTGATTTTCATGACCCCGTGGTGGGTCTTAATTATTTATTTAGTTACTCTAAAATAAGAAACGTGTAAAATTAGAAAATGGTTTTCTGTGAATGCAAATAAATTAAATTTGCCTAATATTAAGAATGAAGAATTTTTCCATTTAATATATTCTCTAAATTTAATGAAGTCAAATAATTAATCTAATTATCCACTTTATATACAGGAAGCATTGCAAATGTGATGCTTTATAACTAAGAAACTATCAGTTAAAAAGGCATTTTTGATTTCTTTCTTAATTTTATCACTTTTACTTAAAGATTTAATCTTAAAATGTATTAATGTTTGTCTGATGTTGCAAATTATCTCATTATTCTCGCTAAAAAATTTTCAATAATTTTTTTTGTCTGGGTGAAACAGAAAAATAAAAGAGAAACCTATGAAACAAAATAAATAATATAAAAAGAAAACTAGAATATTTTGCGAGGTTGTATCGTTGATTTTCCTCAAAATCTGGAAGCTGTAGCTGTCCTACTTTTCCAACTAATTATGGGTTTGAATTTATTGTTTTGGCCCCAACTTTTTTTCATTTTTCTTCTCATCCTTATCTCATGCACTTTTTGCATTCACCTACACTAAATAGAAGATATTTTCAATACTATTAAGATATTTTTGCATCATGACACATTAAACTTGTCAATTTATTTGTATTTTTAAAATGTGTTAGATACGAAGGAAAATCATGGCATCGACAGTGAATTATAATTGTTAAGTAATTGTCACATTTTTTTTGATAAATAAAAACAGTGGAGTATCTTGTGACAATATATTTAGAGGGTAAGCAGCATTTACAGTTTTTCTAAATAAATAAAAAAGTAATTATAAATGCATTTTTATCCTTTATCAATTTTTTTTTAATATTCTATTTAGATGACAAAACTGTGAGCAAAGAGTAGGCAATATTTCAATGTAATATAAGTGAATCTTTGACTCTAGAATTAGAAGTCTGGGCTACACACAGGACCACCACGACTCAAGAAATAAATCTTATAACTGATATCATATCTTATCTTATAAACTCTAAAATAATTATTCATTTATTAAATTAATTATAAGCATATAAAGTGAATATCTTCATACACACGCATATGTTTTAAGCATTGATATCTTTACTATGATTAAACTGATTTTAATTATTTAGTAACATTAACTTTGATATGAATGGTGCACTGAAAATAAATTTTTAGAAGAATTACAGTGTTCAACATAGAAAGAAAACACGTGAGGAAGAAAGTGATTGGTACTAGCCGTATACAAATCGATTTTGAGTTGCATGTTCATGCAACTTGCTTCCATTTTTCTATATTTTTTATTTTTTTTCAAGAATAATAAAGTCAGTTTGACTCTAAAAAAAAACAATTACTAATATTTTTTTTTGTATTAAAAGAAAGAAATTATTCTTTTTGTACCAAAACCAAAATATTTTGGGTATTGCGACGCATATTCATGAATTCAACGCTAATAAATATTACCTTTTAAATGTATATTTTGTTGTGTGGAAAAATCATAAGCATAATCATAAGCATAATTATAACAATGGCTAAAATGAATTTAGATTTTAAATTAAAATTAGGCTTAAATACCTTTTTGGTCCTCATTTTCGTAGTGTTTGTTGCAGATGGTCTTCATTTTAACAGAATGTTTAAAATTGTCCTCATTTTTACCGAATGTTTAAAATGGTCCTCATATTTGCAATTCGTGTTTTATTTGGTCATTTTCTGTAACGCCGTTTAAATCATTAATGGAGCATTGTACAAGTGGCACGGTTTGTATTAGGGTGTGTTACGTGTACTGTACATGTGTGGTAATTAGATATTTGGGGATAAATAAGTGAGCTAGGATTTTGGTAAGAAATGTTTGGGCAGTTGGTGAGTTTTGGCAATCTTGTTCCTCCATTCCCAATTGGTGTTGTTGCAATCTTCCTCTTCCTGCAATCTCATTATATAGGTATGTTACGGTCTCAATCTTCTTCCTTTACCTTTGGTTGTAATCGTTAGAGGCAACCGTGTTGTATCACTTCGTGCACTGTTGGTGATTTAACGAGAAATTGATTAACCCTGATTTGTAGCTGCAGAGAGATGACAACTTTGAGGATGGCAAGAACTTCAAATATTGGTAGAAAATTTTGGGTACAATCTGTTTTTATTTTTGTGTTAATAATAAATTGGTTTTAATTTTTGGTTTATTGATTTACAGAGTGGTGGTTCCAATAATGTGGGTTGCAACTTTTTCAAATGGTGGTGTTGATGAAAATGATGTCATCATCATGACACAAATGAGACAGATTAATGATTTGGAGAAGTCATTGAAGGTTGATGAGAAGAGGCTGCAATTAGTAATGGTTCACTTGTGTTGTTATTGTATTATTCGTACTGTTATTGTGTAATCTTTTAAAGTCCAATCTGTTTTGTACTATTGTTAAATGAAGAAATGAATTAGTTTGACTATGTTGATATTAGTCCCAACATGTTTAAAATGACATCTTAATCTGAGCATTGAAGTAACTGATATTGATATAAGCTTGGGAAAAATTAAATTGATCTAAGTCTGGAAGAAGTTAAATTCATAACATTAATTCATCTTCATCAAAATGCACTACATCAATGTTTGGCAAGAGTGAAATTGAACGAAGTTTAAGGAAAGTCAAAATGCAGTACATTAATAATGAATTCTACATCAGAAATTCCAAAAAACAACTAAGACGTTTATAGCTGCTATCATGGTCTCCTCCTAATCTGTAATTTCATCCTAAACTGTTGAGATGATTACTGGAAAATTGAAATGAAGAACGCAATTGCAATCAAATAATGAAATGGTAAGTATTAGTTGTTTCCTCTGCAAATCCGAACTCAAGAAAGACGAAGATGAAGAAATTTTCCTAATTGCAAAATTTTTCCTAAATTAAAAAATTAAAGTTAATTAGCCAGATGTACAGTACACGTAACACACCTTAATACAAATTGTGTCACCTGTACAATGTTAAACGACGTTACAGATAAGGACCAAATAAAACACGAATTGCGAAAATGAGGACCATTTTAAACATTCGGTAAAAATGATGATCATTTTAAACATTCTGTCAAAATGAGGATCATCCACAATAAACATTACGAAAATGAGGACCAAAAAGGTACTTAAGCCTTAAAATTATATTTCACGAAAGTTAATAGAAAATAATTTGTACGTCTACATAAACTGATTTACTTTGTTAAGAGTTATTTATGGATAAATTTTACATAGACACGATTAACTTTTTTGGTATAGAGTGTCTAAGATTGAAGTTAGTAGAAGATATATACGTTAAGAAACAGTAAGTACAAAATATTAATTATTTTTAGACAAATAAGTAAGAAATAGGTACTCGAGATGAAAGCCTTTTAAATGACTCTTCTCACTTTTAAAAAAGTGTGGCACACAAATTCTAAATGACAATAAAATGAAATTAACTTTCTTAATTTTTCCACCTGATTTCATGCTATCGCAGTCAACAATCTTGGTGTTGGAAAGAAAGAATAGTTAGAGTGTATCTAACATCCCACTAATATCTTCCTAACAATTATATTACCACTAATTATTACGAGACAATATAATCAAATAAGTTTTCATTTTTCACATGAAATTATATATATATATATATATATATATATATATATATATATATATATATATATATATATATATATATATTACTTAGTATCAAAATTTAACTGTAAAATCCTAAGATTATGTGTAATTTTATTTAATATATTTTCAATTGATCTCGTGTATGATCATGACAAAATAAAATTGTATGTATAAATATTTTTTATGAATTACCTATTACAATACCTCTTTACTTTCTTGGATGAATACATTCAATTTAAGTAAAAATAAACCTATTTAACAGTTAATTTAATTAAAAAATCACCTAATTAAAATGAAAAATAATTTTTTTATAAATATTTTTCTTATGATTTATCATCCATTTTTATGTAACATATATAACCACACACTTATATATATATATATATATATATATATATATATATATATATATATATATATATATATTGTGTGTGTGTTTTTTTTTGTTTTTTTTTTTTTATATATTTATATTATATTATATTTTTTTTTTTTTTTTTCTTATATTTTTGTTATGTAGTGAAATAGTTGAGTCATTTTTTTATATTCTTTTATTTAAATTTATACTCTTTAATATATCACGTCACGTCTACTTATTTATGTAAATGTATTTTAGTTATTTTTTTATATTGTATTTCTCGAAACATTAGCCTTTAATAATTTGAAAATATGTATTAAATAATAATATTAAAAAGAAAGTAAAAGTGAATAAATTTTTAATTTAACAATCTTGGAATAAAGGGAAATTTTTATATACTCTATTATTATTTTTATACATTTTCAACGATGTTTTTTATATTAGATAAGTCTCTATGTACTCTGTTATTAATTGTTATTAATTTTTATACATTTTTAATATATATTTTTTTCTTATGCATAAAACTTATTGTTGGGCATGTTTACGTCACGTGTTTATACTTCTATTATATATTTCAAAAAATTGTAAAGATATAAAATATTGAGGTTATATCATGATTAATGTTCTTTGTATTAACTTGTCAAAATTTCGAATAACTGAATTTTATTGAATCAATGGTCATTTATAAACTAAGTGGAAAAAATCAATTTTCAAATAAATGAATTTTTTTAAATGTATAAATGATTGTCGAACAACAAAGTAAAAAGGCCCAACATGTTACATTTTAACTATCAAGAAATGACCACCTATGGTCTCACTAATTTGAACTTAAAAGATTATAATTCAAATATCCTAACATACTTTTAGTTTTTTTTAAAAAGTACAATATTTTGTACTAAGAAAAATAATTATCATTTTGTCATATTTTTACCCATATCACAACATATTTAAAGTTTCACACTAACAATTAGACAAATTTATCATTTTGATTACTAGAAGACAATATTAATTATTAATGTATATCAAGAAATCAATTAAATTCACAATCTTCAAATTATTATCACAAATTTCTAAAAAAAATCATTATCACATATCACGAACAAATTTGCTAACAAAAAATAACAACTAATAATTATCGATAACAAAAAATTAAAACACTATGAATATAATTTAACAAGATATATTCTCTACAAAAAATCAAAAAATTGTCATTAAATTACGTCTACGAATAATTTATCCTCTAAGATGTTAACAAATTGCAATTTCCTCCATAAAAACAACACTATAAAAAATAGCGAAAACTAAACTCACTTAAAATGAAATTTGATTGGACAAGAGTGTTTTACTCTTTATTAGATATCTAAGAGATTCATCTCTATAAAGGAATAAGCAACTATTTAAAAAATCTAAAAGAAAAGTATTTTTTTTTAAATAATATTTTTTATAAAAAAAAATTAAATAATTATTTTTTAACTTAAATGGTTAAATATGGCTAATTCATATTATTTAAATTACGTTTAATCTTAAATAAATTAATTCGATCGTTAGGGTCATATTATTTAAACTACGTTTAATCTTAAATAAATTAATTCGGTTGTTAGGGGGGAAACATAAAAAAACTTGTCATACTCAAATTAAAGTATTATGAAATATATTTTTTGTGTGTTTTAAATATTAAAATCTTAATGTGTCATTTGTAATTTCTAGTATTATTGAACTATGATATTGTATTTCTCTGATATTATTTTATGCGTAATTGAATTGTTATTTTTATTTCAACCAAATGAATTTGAAGTAAAAGTATTGTTTTATCATTCCCATAGAATTCAGTCCATGTTTATATGAAACAGATTATTTTTGAACAATAACTTTAATGAGTAAAATTTCATTTTAGTTATAAAATGTAATGAAAAAGGAACAATGATAGCGAGATGTCGGAAACACTTTAAATAGTTAGATGAGCAAAGGTATATTTTATTGATATGGGTTTCATCAGTAGTTGGAGCATTTTGAATAAATATTATTGATGAATTTAATAATAATGGGTGCGATTTAAAAAATATGGGAGAAGTGAAGTTAGTTAGTTAGATTAGAAGATAGATAAAATGTTTTTTTGAGAGAAGGAACAAATGCACGTTGATTTTGATTTAATAAGATAGTTTTTTTGGTGATTTAAATTTTGGTAAACTTTGGATTAGAACCAAACGCGACGCCCCACACGCCCATCTCATCTTCAAAACCATTGGCTTTAATGCTTTTCCCTTTCATCAACCGCGCCCACAGTCATAAGACCAAAACCGGAAACCAGTATCCGGTTTTCAAAAAAACCGCTTTCCATCCCATTCCAGAAAACCAGGAGCTTTTTCCCTGTTTTTCTTTTTTAATTTTCATTCAAAAACCGCTCTTTGAAGAGAGAGAGAGAGAGAGTGTTGGTGGATGGATCCTCACTCCACAATATGTGGCGATTCGACCGCACTCTGTCACCTGATCGTGATCGCCACGCGCCTCGCTCTTCTATCCTCAATTTTTGTACCCATTTGCATGCTTTTTCTTCATTCCCTCTTTCTCTTTCACCTTTTTCCTCTTTCTCACATCGCGGTGGCAGATTCCGTAATATTACACCCTTTAAAGGGTGGTTTCGGAGGAAGCAAATTTAGGACAACCGTGCAGTGCAAGTTGTGGCAGACACCTCCGAGTCTGTGGCATTTAAGGGTTATCCCACGTCATCTATGTCCCAATAACAAAGGGATGAGTGTCCTTATGATTGGGAGTTGAATGCACGCGTTCTCCCTGAGAGTGTGCTAAAACTAGCTGTTTACTTCCTCGAACTCCAACCTCTTTGAACGTGGAAACCATGGTTTGCCTTTGTGTGTGTTGGTGTTGTAATAATTGTTAAATAAACTACTACTAATACTATAAAACAATTCTTCAGAAACAACTGCGTTCTCCACAACCCAGTACCTGAAAAATCTTTCTCTCTCTCTCTCTCTTTCCCTCTTTCTCTCTCCTTAACCCCCAACAAATATATATCCTCCTTTTGCTCAGTTCTATGATCACAATCTCCTCTTTCTCTCCCACAAAAAAAAGTCTCTTCAATTTTTCTTCTTTCTTCTCCAGTCTCCAAGATTCTCAATTGGGTGTTCGAAAATGCGGATGAGCTGCAATGGGTGTCGAGTCCTGAGAAAAGGTTGCAGTGAGAATTGCAGCATCAGACCCTGTTTACAGTGGATCAAAAGCCCAGAATCCCAAGCCAATGCTACTGTGTTTCTCGCAAAGTTCTACGGTCGTGCTGGGCTCATGAATCTCGTTAACGCAGGCCCAGAACATCTTCGTCCAGGTTTGTGTCATTTTCCCAGAATCTGAGTAGTGGGATCAGTGTCGGATAAATAAAAGCTTGTAAATTCCGGCACCGATCATCTTGTGAATTGATTTTGTTTGTATGCATGGAATTTAAATTTACTGAGCTGATGTGTTTTGTTTGATTTTTGCAGCGATCTTTCGTTCGTTGTTGTACGAGGCATGCGGTCGGATAGTGAACCCGATTTACGGTTCAGTTGGTCTGTTGTGGTCGGGGAGCTGGCAGCTGTGTCAAGCCGCCGTGGAAAACGTCTTGAAAGGCGCGCCGATCACACCGATCACGTCTGAAGCGGCGGCTAGCGGGCGGGGCCCACCCCTCAAGGCATACGACATACGCCACGTGTCGAGAGATGAGAACTCCGCCGCGTCGAACGAAACTCAGCAGCAGCGAGTCAAGACTCGGTCTCGGGTCCGGCGTCCGGTTGTCAACGCCAAGCCCATATCCACCACCAACGAAAACAACGGTAGCAAGGGAACCGAATTGGGTTCTTCTGAACCGGGTTTGATGACATGCGAGTGGACCGAAGAGGCGTTGAATCGGTCTGGAAGTCACGAATCGTCGCTGAGCCACCAGTCTGAGGCGGCGAATGCGGTGGAGAGCGAGAGCATGGTGTCGGTGGAGACGGCGGAGACTTCGATCCTCTTCCGAGATGAACCGGATTCAAACCCCAAGATCGTGCAACGAACCGATGATGTTGGTTTGGAGCTTACGCTTGGGTTCGAACCGGTTTCACGTGCGCAGCACGTGGTTCCAGTGAAGAAGAGAAGGATCGAGTTGAAGGATTTTAGCGGCTCGGCCGAGAGTGGGTCGTGCAAGATGGAGCTGGGGCTTGAATGCTCGGCTTGAGCGACTCGTCTCTCGGCTCAGTTTTGATTCCATCGGCTTTATGTATGTCTTTGATACAAGAGATCAGAACCCTTTTGTTGTTTTTTTTTCTTCTTTTAATAATCTTTTTTTTTTTTTTTTTATTGGGTTATTTTTAACCCTTTTTTTTCGGTTGTGAATGCGATGCAGTACAAACTCAAACATGAATGACAACTGTTAAGTAGATTATGAAAAAGGTGCATTTACAGAAAGAAGTTTAAAATACCTTATATTTCAGAACTGAAAAGACAGTAATTCTGTCATAATTAGATTCAATTATTCTATTCTTCAAGAATTTACAATGTTCAATGCTTTTTCAACATATTTTAAACATTAAAAAAGAAAAATATCGTAGCAGTAGAGAAACCTGAAAATGAGAGAGAATGGAATTAAGTAATAATACGTAACAAACATTAATTTTTGTTTTAATTTACAGCATCTTCAGAGTTCAAAGCCCAAATTCGGAAAATAAAAATCAGGGTGATGGGTAATAAAGCCATGACTTGTTTGATTATTGGGCTTAAATATGCACGAGTTATTGACATGGGTACAACCGCACACAGTCATAGAAAGCCTTAATAAGTCTCTGAGTTATTTATTAAATTTTATCATATAAATCAAATTCCCATTTTTTTATTTTTTCTGTTTCCACTATCATAAATCATTAATGTCTTTATGAATTAATCAGTGTCAAAACTATGAGGTACGGTTTCTTTTTTTCTTCTTATGATTTCATAGTTTTTACGATGGTACGAAGTAAGGATGAGCCCAAAGAATCAATCCGGTCAGTCTCTGTCGGGTAGGTAATGGGCCCATGTAGTCCCATGCTCAATTAATTGAAGGAGATGAAAGGGGCCTTTCTTAGTGTACCCTCGCAATTTCAACCTCCATTTCATAACTTTCAAATTTCCAAATTTATCCTATCATTCAGGGCTTTCAGTTTCAGTTCTGAATTACATAATATTTTTATATCTTAGAGCGTATGATTTGAAATTTAATTTTATATTATATATTGTATTTTAAATTGTATATTTGGGATATATATTTTGTATTCTAAATTTTACAATCTAAAATCTAAAACAGGTACAATATAAAATCTAAAATACGTAAGGAATGGAACTATATTCACGAACTTGCAGAAGGACGCACGACTAGTATAGGAAGAAGAAAAAAACAAAAAAAAAAGTAAAAAAAATAAGGATAAATTAGTCATTTCAACACTCAAGGGAGTGCAGTTTCAAATTATGGGGGTGCAGTAGCGCCATTCAACTCTTTTGGGCTTTTACAATGAACCATATTAAGGTGGTTATAACTTTTTTTGGTACAGTACCGCTATTCCCATGCCTCCCAATAGTTTATTAAATTTAACTAATAATAACTATTAAAATTTTACTTTAATAATGTAATATTATATTAGATCACCATAAATCATTTATTTATGGTTTATATTAGATCATCATAAATCACCGTGAGACCAAGATAAACTATAACTAAATGTGATTTATAGTGATCTAATCTAATATTATATTATTAAAGTAAAATATGAGAAATCACATCAAATTTGTATAAAATTTATATATTTCTTGAAAGATAGATAAGCTAAAAAATGTAAATAAATATATGAAAATAAAATATGAAACTATTTAATATTTTTCTATGTAAATAAAAGCTAAATGAGCTAATTTTTTTCTCCTTTTCTTTTTATTATTCATGGGAACTAAATTATTTCTTTTAAGGTACGTAAATGTAGGATTGGATTTGGACCAACAATCCATGACTCTGGGTTGAGTTATTTTTGTCATCTATTTTTTATAATATAACTCAACTTACCTTTAACCAAAATTGAATTTGATTAACTGAGTTACTTTTGTTTTTGTTAAAATTTGTAATTTAAAAATATTTTTAAAGACCTTTTAGAATACATTCTTTTAAAATAAACTATATTACAAGAATAGACAAATTTAATATTTTAAAAGTATACACTTAGTTAATATAAAAATGAAGTTGAATTATTTAATAATTTTGATCGGACTAAATTATGTAATGAAGATTTTTCATATACTGAACTTATATTAGATTATGGGTTGGATCAAATTTGACATAATAATAAAAAAAATTCAATCCAATCTATTTGGATTGAATTAAGTTATATTAGTTGGTGAGATTATCCAAATGAATAAAAACCTAAAATCCTTTGGGTAATAATAGCAAGTCTGAAATGAAAAAAAAAAAAGAATTAAAGTTATTTTTAGAATTAAAAGTCATTTATTAATGTTTTGACTGTAATTTAAGGTTGTTATACATTTGGAGAGATGATATTTGATTATAGTTTGAGAAAAAAGTGAATTTGAAAATCACATTGAATAAAGATGATGTGAAAACAAATTGAGGTGACGATAAGACTTGTCTGCTATAGTTCACGACATTTTGTGTAAACTTTAAACGGAAAAGTATAAAAATTGGCATCAACGGTTGTTAAAAAAAACGAAAGTTTGGAAAAAGAAATACTGAAAATGAGTTAGTTGGTGCAAAACAAAAGTTCTTATCCTTAGGAATATGTTATGGAGAATGGTGTGAGTTGATTGACAACACAGTTGTTGGAGGAAGAGAGAGTGAGAAGTACGATCTTTGGTACTGTGTTCAAACAAATTCAATTCTTTATCATCTTTGGTACCTCTTCAAACAGATGATATCATATCGGAATGTTTACTGTACATTTTAAATTTACTCATATTCATATATTATGATACTCACGAATATTTTAAAAAATATTTTATAAATTTTTAAAATTAAATTTAAATAAAATTATACAAAGATTTAAATTAAATTAAATATAACTTTTTTAATTTTCATTAAATTAAATTTAATAAAATAAAAATTATTTTTTAATTTTAATTTTATTTAAATTTAACTTAATAAAATAATAAAATATAATTAAGTTAAGTTTTACTTGTAAGCTGATTAAAGAAATTGATTTCTACGGGTACAGATATATATTTTCACCTGTTTATACGTATTAAAATATTTGTAGATAGTAAATATTTACTGATATTAATTATCTGTTGTAAATTTTATCTGAGAATACAAATAATTTTGTCATCCTTAATTATTATTATTAAGTTAAGAAATAAATTGTAAAGATAAAGATATTTTTATTCTTTAAATTTTGATACGAAATTGATTATTTTTTTCAAATTTTGATTTAGTTTGTTTCCAAACTTTAAAAATAAGTAGATAGAGTCCTCCTGGTCCAAATAATTTATACTTTTTTAACATCTCAAACCAAGTTTCGAATTATTGTTTTAAGTGTTTACATGGTTTAACATGTTTAAATTCGAATGTAGGCACATAACACTGTTTAACACATAAAATTTGTTTAATACAGTTAAATTAAAAGGATTATATCTATTTATTTTTAAAATTTGGGATCAAAATGTAATAAATTTTGTGACAAAAACAAATTCTAAATTTTGTATTCAAATTTAGACTCTACAAGCATATTTAACTGTAAATTTTAAATCTAAATTTTAAATTTAACTTAACTCTACAAAATTTTATTTAATTCTAGTCGATGTTAAACTTTTACTAACTCTACAAAATTATCTTGCGAGATAAGATTTATATATAATTCTAGTAATTTATTTATTTTATTCGATTAGAAACTTCCGAGAGAGAGAAATACGATCTTTGAAAATTCAATTGGCTCCATCTTGCAGAAGGTGAAGAATCTGTGTGAAGTCTTGCTCTCATCTTGAACAGTGAAGTGCTGATCCACTTTGGCCACTTTAAGGGAAAATGGTGGCAATAACTGTTGACAAGTGTGATCACAAATTTTCTTGTTTGTCTTATCAGATATCACATATAACGTAATACAAATTTTCTGCGATTTATCCAAAGAAGGATATGTATTTATATGTATTGAGGTGGGGTGGTCACAAAGTAAGTGCCTTGTCAATTCACTCATAATATTATCAAATGCTACTCATCCCATCGCCATTTTTTCTCATCTGTCATTTCTCCAATCTCAGTGCTCCAACTATAAATGTCTACACAACTTGCCTCCTTTGCTTCATTAACATAAACATCACAAGCTTCAGAGGTTTTTTGTTGGATTGGACATCGATGATTTCTGATTGCTTTATAACTGTATTGTTCCGGTACATCCAATAATTTTACATCGTTTAAAAGTAGAACTCAAAAAATAGTTTGAATACGTCTTCTTCCTTTTATCTTTAAAGATATCTTAAGAACAAACTGTAACGAAATTCAGATTTCAATACGGACAATATCTCAAATACGATAATTATGACATGTTATCTTATTGGTAATTTTTATTTTTCAGTTAGTAATGTAAACGTAGAAGCTATTTACTGAAAACGTGTTGGATTTAATTTTCCAGAAAGTGTAGAATGATTGAGAGAGTGTAAGATTCGAATTTGGTTTTAGAAAGTGCAAAGTAATAAGCACGAAAGAATGGTGTTATAGTGTTATTTCCATTACCATACTTGTACCCTCCAACAGTATCAGGATCAACCATGACCATAACCCAGGTTAATTCAAAAACAAATCGCTTAAAATCCGATATCATAAGCGTAAGTGATGCGTTATTATTCAATGCACAGTTTTGTTATTTTTCTTTTCCAACCATGGAAAGAAAAAAAAAAATAGATATGCAAGTTGCAGAGTATTGTAAATCTTAAAATATCTTGCCCCGTCTCTTTGCATTCTTAATAGTACTTGTTTATCACTCTAAAAATAAAACTCATCATCATGAATTATACATTGAGGAGAACATGAAAAAGAAAAAGAAAATATAATAGAGTTATGTTTTACTATTTAAGTCGATAAAAGTAGACATTATTTGAATTAATTTTTTTTTATTATGTGGTGAAAAAAAAGCTGATTATTATCTTTTGCAGTGTAAATTTTCTTTTTTTAATTATTGATTAATTATTAATGTTCATTAACTTCAGAGAATTTCTTTCACCTTTCTGAGATGAGATGAAATAATGTAAATAATCAAACGAAAATTTTAACTTGACTCCATTTCATTTTAATCTATTATATGTTTTATTTGTTTTGATAAATGTGAATGCATCCTCATGATTCAAATAGCAACAAAACCTATGAGTTTTTTTGTTTATGAAGACACAGTAGCTAAAGTTTGACAGAGACAATGAGGGTTTGTGAGAGCAAATGTTACAGTATAAACAAATCAGTCAACTCTACAGATTCTGTACCCATTAATGCCTACCAAACACACACTACTTACTGCTTAACAGATTCAAGGCATTCCATATGCATCTCCATTCCCAACCCTAACACCAGGCAAAAGGGGAAGCAAATCACACAACTTATGAAAATATAATAAATAATGTCATAAAAATTTAGTCTCTGATATTTTGAGAGGAAGAATTAGAAAGAGAGGGAGAGAAAGAGATGGAAAGGATTAGACGATGAAGTTGATGTTGTTCTTCTTAAGAAATTAGCAGATGATTTTAGAGTAGATTAGAAAGTGAAATTTGTGAAAGTTTGTGATTGAATTGAGTGATGTGACATATTAAAAAAAATTAATAGATAAAAAAATGAGATTACCAAAATATCCCTAATATTAAAAGTAATATAAAATGCTATATAAATCATTTAGAATAATTTATTTAATTTCTATTAAAAATATAGGTAACATTTTTTAATAAATTTTTTTCTTTTTTTCAAATTTTATAGAATTATATATTGTTTATATATTTTTAACTTTAAGATTTTTAGATGTTTGTTAATAATAAAATTTTATTTATTTTTATTAATAAATTAAAACTAAAATTAAAAGATAAATTTATGTGAAGAAATAAGAAAGAAGACAACACTGTGTGAACACGTGTCAAAAAATTACGAGAATAAGAGGTAAAAAATAAATATGACGAGGATAAAATGGTAATTTTGTATCCATCACCTTCTAATCTCTTCCATAGTAGAGGGATGAAATTTTTTAGCCATCCCTCTAATCCTTCCCCGTCATTCCCTTGCATCACCCCAAAAAGAACAAGGTAATCACTCTCCATGCCTTCCTCTCCAATCCTCTTGAACAGTACATCCCTCAAAAGAACAGGGCCTTAATGTGATCTCTTATAACGTTAATATGATTTAAAAGTGTTATCTGTCAAAATTTAAATTATATTTTATTTTAAATTTTCTATGATTTTGACATATAATATTTTTTAAACAAAATATGATTCAGATATTAATATACTGTAAATCTAAATTTTAAGACATGATACTTTCAAACGATATTAATGTCCATTTAAAATAAGAGTTCATATTAATTTTTTTTGGTTAAATATGTTTTTGATCCTTTAAGTTTCAGTGAATTTTTGAATTAGTCTCTCTTCAAAATTTTATACCAATTTAGTCATTCATTTTTAAAAATGTGTGGATTTAGTCATTCTTATCAAATTTTGTTAAGTTGATTTGACATTTTAAACGTATTTTATGATAATATTTGAGTTAACATTAAAGCGAAAATGTGTCAAACGGTGTAAACAATCCAAATACTATCATGAAATACGCTTGAAACGTCAGATAAACTTAACAATATTTGGTTAAAAGAGCTAAATTCACGTATTTCTAGATATGAATGACTAAATTAGTCAAAAATTTTGAAGAGAGACTAATTTTAAATTTCACTTAATTTGAAGGACAAAAACATATTTAATCTCTTTTTTTTTTCACAAAACAAATACTCAATTTAGTATTTTTTTTTTAAGAAATTGGACTAATTGACTGTGATCGAATCAAATTACTAATAAACATTTGAATTTTGTGTCCAATTTCCAACACTGGAGTTGTTACATGTGTCTCCATCACTGACCTCTTTTTTAGGTCAAGCATTATGCATATGTGCCCCATGAAAGGTATGGTGTGGCATAAAAAGTCAACGGATCCGATCAAGATGCACCAATATTCAACATTTGACCCTAAAAAGCGGAAAGCTTGCATGAGGAGAATTGAGAAAGGGCTCTTATAGAGAGATTATATATGCTCCTATCTGTAATCAACAAAACCACATATTCATCGTTCTTTTTACCGACAATGAAGTTTCAGTAACCCTTTTTCCATTGTAGGGTATATGGCACCTCAAAATTCTACCAATTTCCCTTTCATGCTCACATTGCACTCACTCCCACTTCATATGCCAAACTTTTGCTACCAACCCTAACATCAATGGCGAAGATGATATCCGATCATAATAACAATCATATCTGAAAGTGATACTTAATCGTTAAAGATTCAAGTGTGAGTTTAAGTCTAATATTAATAAAATAATTGAGTGTTATATAAAAATAAACATAAATTCACTTTCTTAAGATTTTGAGATTTTGAATCGAAAATAATATAAATTTTAATATTAACATTATGATATGAACGTGGAGATAGAGTCAATGTTGCAATATAAATTTGGTTCGTAAATTTGACAGAGCTTTGGGAGCATCATCAGATTTCGGGATTGAGGAAGCCAAACAAGAACTATGAAGCATGTTCTTAGATTTTTTTGTTTGACTGATTTAGAAAAAAGAAAAAGAAGAAATTAATGGGAGCTTTAACTTCTTGATGATTCCATTTTGAAGATTTCTTGGCTAACCAGTTTTCTATATATACGTATCTCAGAGATGATGGAGATAATGATGAAGATGAAGTCAACCAAATAAAATGTGAAAAGATTTTGTATATGCCAAGAACTTCTAAATTAAAAAAAAAAGTTTTTTTTTATATTTTTTTAAAGTTTTAGTTACATCTGAAATTCCATCCAAACAACATGCAATGATCGGCACTCAAAAGAATAATAAATTTTCAGCACCTCCTTTGTTTTAAAATATTCATATTTTTTATCACTAAATCAATTAAACTATTGATCACAAAAAAACTAAATAAGCCTTAATCTCATTTGTCCGTTTTACTTGAAATTTTGCAATTTATTAATTATTATATTAAAATTCTTTGAACATTCTTAAAAATTATTCAATTACCTAAAACACAACTACGAACATTGTCTATGAAAAACACTTGATACACAAGTTACTACCTCAACCAATGCTCTACCGAAACAAAATGGAGTGCTACAAGTACTTGTCTCTTTTTTTTCTGGTGAAACGACACATACCAATAATTAGACTTGAAGAATTATTATTAAGATGTTTATTTTTCTCTATATATTTGTGATAATAACCTAATTGAAAGAGTAAAAAATATATTACATATACAAGATTCTCGTAAATTTATGGTGTTTGGACAGCGCGACGAAATGTCTTCGTCATAGTGATGGGAAGGTTCTCCACGATATTATTACCAATGGAAAAACTAAGTATTATTTCAAAGTATCTTTTACGTACCACTTCTGAAAAAAAAAATCAGTTTTCAATAATATTCAAATTTTGATATTTAGTTTTTATGAGTATTAGTTTGAATATTTAAAACAATCAAATTAAACGTATGACATAGAGAAGGCTACTATAGCCAAAAATTATTATTTACGGTGATAAACTTCCAATATCATATTTTAAAAAAGAATAATTAAATTTTGATTATGAATGAAATCTCTCATCATCCACACATAACGAAATTATTCATAACATATATAAGAACAATAAAAACTAATACATCAATTGAGATTAAAACTAAACAAAAAGATTAATAAACAAAATAAAATAAACAATATTTATAAGAAAAGTACCATTCTAGAATAACAAATAAATTTTAAAAAAATGGAGTAGCAACCAAAAGATATGGTTTCACATACTTAGTGTGGAGAAGGATTCTGGCTTCAATAATTTCTGAAAGCATAAAGCATGCCTTTGATTGGAAATGCATGCAATACAGTATTTTAATTCTTCTGCAGGATATATTATTTTAATTTCTTTAGCAAGATTTTTGAACGCATAGTACACACACTCACTGTTACAGAATGAGTGGCAACATAATAAATTAACTTAGGTAAAATGTATTCATATGATTAAAAACCACTAAAAATAATTTATATATATATATATATATATATATATATATATATATATATATATATATATATATGATCATTTGATAGTATAAAAAACTGACAATATGGAAGTCTCACATCGACTAGAGATAAAACTAATTCACAATATATAAGTGCGTGTAATTCTCACCTTACAAATCGGTTTTGTGGGATTGAGTTAGGCTTTAAACCCACTACTAACATGGTATTAGAGTCGGATTAGAACTTATCCTAGGGATATGTTGGAAGTCTCATGACTGATGATGACTTTCTTTAAAAATTATTATAATGCAAGAAGATTAATGTTATTTGAGAGCATTATGGGTATGTACTCAATTATATTGAGTGATATATTTATGTATAATTTAAAAGATTGAAGATTTGGAAGCATTCCACTACCGTTCAATTGACCTGAAACTGGGATGTATCTGAAAGTGTGATGTGATGAGCAACATGAAAATTCTTTTGGTAATCGAGAAAAAGCTTACTTTTCATTTCAACATCATTAATGGAGATGCATACTAATAAGGAACAAGGGAAGCCATGATTTTCCAATGAAGTTATGCTTCTGATTCTTCTTCAAAGTCACAAGTTTTAATCATTAACTTCAATTCAATTTCAAAGCTTCTAAAAGTAAATGCGTTAAACTCAGTTCACTTCTTTTTATATATAGTGCATTTTAGGTAACACTTTTTTTTTTTAATTCTTTCCATTCACCACATTCCTTAAATATCATATCAACTCACTAAGTTTGCACAGTAATATTCACTTATAGAAAAATACCCACCACATATAAAATGTTAGGTATGCAAACTCTTAGGGTTAACAATACTCACAACTGATATCTATTTAGTATCTTCATCTTTTTGTTGTTAATTATTAAAAAATAAGTTTAAGATCAATTTATTTTCACAAATATGGTGTGTAAAGTAAATTATTTTTATTCATATACTACATTATTCTTAACAAATGACTAGTAAAGGTTATATTATAGTCAATTGAAAAACACCATTTGTAGTATGGTAACCACCTGCCATTTTCTCGAAAGGATATTTACATTACTTTTATAAAATGTAGAACAAAATATTTATTTTAGATATCAAACAATTTCTTAAAACAATTTCTGAACAAAAAACTTATTTAACCTTTGATTTGTCAAGTATGAGAAAATAAGTTTAACAAACAACAAATTTTATCGGAATAATTTGTAACTCATGATTACTATGATTAATAGTGAACTTTAAGTCTAATTTAACTTTATAAAAATATAACTCTATATATTGTTGAAAGTCTCCCATCGACTAGAGACAAAGTCAATTCACAATATATAAGTGAGTGTAATCCTTTTTTTACAAGTTGATTTTGTGAGGTTGAGTTAAACTTAAAATCCACTTTTAACATGGTATTAGGTCAGATTACGGTCTGTCCTAATCAATTTTTTTGGACATTCTCGACATGAGATATAGAATAATCAAGATATGAAAAATAGACATGAATGTTGTTTCTTAGATGAATGTTGACGGTCACAGGAAGCCTAAAAGGTGGGCTATATAGCAGTGGCGCGCAGCATTATGAAGATGATCATTCACGTAATCATGATTCACCAATATTTCATCATGCGTACAATTATTAAAGCATAATCAACCACTTTATACTGATTTTACAACACTAATCAAAGATATTGCCCTAAATGTGCCCGAAACTCAAAGAAGATCATCAATCTTATAATCATAATCTTCCAACTCTACTACATTGCTCAGTGGGATTTTGCTGGGATTTTCACCTGCATCAGTCAAACAACATATCTATATTAAATAACTAATTAAAGGGTCACAAATGCTTCTCGCACATTATATAATTTTCTATTAAAAAACATTGCACCTTATATCATTAAAGTAACTTGATAACTAGATATCAAGCACCTCCCTTCTGCATTTAATCATTTTTCTGATTTTTTTTCCTTAACTGTCGCATCATTCTCTTTTTCCTTCAACACATTTTGCTTGAATATGTTCCACATATAATCGCAGCATTTTGTCTAAAAGTTTTAGAGTTACCAAGAAAAAAATAATAAGCTTTGATTGAGATAGTTCCGACTTAAATAACCACCACTTTGAGTCAAAGTGGAAGATACATTTGAGTTTGTTTATAATATTTGCATATCTTCTGTTGTTTTATAAAAAGATTATCACCGGATTTAAAAATTATTGTAATAAAAAGACACTTGAGATATTAGTGTCGAAATGTACAAAATAAAAAACTTATTTTTCGTTGGTATAGAAGTTGCCGACTCTTATAGTTCTTGCACTCTCAAAGTCCAGGATATTAATTAAAGTGGTCTTAATTGCTTGCTTTTGAGGTTGCCATCTTAGAATTATTTGATACTAACAAATTTAATTATGATAATCCCCACCACATTATATAATTTAGATACAAAGTGGTATTTTTTTTATCAATAATGAATAATATATTAATCGTAGAATGCTTGAGGTGTTTCAACCTTTTTAAATGAGATCACTGAAAAAAAACAATATTAATGTGATACAAGTATAACTTACGTATAAGGGATTGTGCCTTACTTGTATTGCCTTTCATGAAACGGACACGCTTGCTTGAATCATTATCAGGAAAAATTTTGATACCGAAATTATATTGTACTTGTTTGAACCGGTCACTAAGATAAATCTTCGGCTTTGAGATATTGATGGATTTCGCAAGAGAGGGTCATCTGGGATACATAACAACAATAAAACGTGAGTTCAACTTATACATAATTAAAGAGATTGACATCACCTTCCAACTCAAAAATTTTAGACAATAAATTTATAAGTTTTTGTCCTTATAATACTTAACTTTATCATTTTTACTCAATTTGAGATATAAACTCATATCTAAACTCCTAACACCTGATTGAAATACATTTTTGTTCAAAAGGGTGTTAGTTGATATAATCGTTATAATGATCCATCATTGATCAAATGAGATAATACATTTGTTATATTTTTTTAATAGAGTAAGGTAGAAAAATAACTTAAGCACAATTATTATTTTTATTTTATTTTTTTAAGATTTTTATAAAAGAATAAACAAAAATATGTTATTTTGTTTAATCTTTAATACAAGAAATAGTTTACCATATTGAATTTCTTAGAAGACATTTTATGGTTTACATAGGAAAGCATTTAATATACTTTTCTCTATTCACTATTAGTGATGGTGGTGCGCATTATTTTTAAGCTTTAATGTCATAGTTCCTAACGAGTTTATAATGATTAATCAACGCAAAATTGGTATATTTATAATATAAATTTTAAGAAATTCAATAAACTCAAGTAATTTATTTTTATATGTGTAGTTGTGTTATCAAAATAATTTTTTTTTTCTACTTGATCTATGTATGAATCATTATAATGCAAGCATATTTTGATGAGAGAAAGGAAGAAGCATTTGATAAATGGCATAGTAATGGAGTTGTTGTATTTGATGGAAGATTATTTAAAGAAGATGAAAATGAAGAGTAAAAGATGAAATTGTTTGTAGTATTTGAGAAGAGATGTTGTTGGGCTAAGTGGGTTTGGGTTTGAGAATTGGAAACTGGTAAGTGTTGATGCTCATAAAACCGAATTCAACTATATGAATCATTGCCACGCACGAAGACAATAAATTGAATCTTAAAAGTGAAACCCAAATAAAAACGTTTTTGCATGGTGCGTAGATATAAAAATTGTTCACAAATGATGGTTGCAATAAAAGAATGATAAAAAGGAAGTAGTGGAAGAAGCAGAATCGAGGCCTGATGGAAGCAGATGATAAGATACTTCACAAAACAAAAAATGGAGATACCGACCCTACCTTTCTTTCTCTCTCTCACACAACACAACTTGCCTTATTTTTCATTCACCAAAATAGCCATCACTCCTATTAAAAGTCTCACGTCGACTAAAATAAAATAAATTAATATGCAAATCTCATCTTATAAATCGGTTGTGTGGAATTGAATTACACTTAAGTTCACTTCTAATATGATATCAGAACCAAATTAGAGTCTATGCTAACGAATTTTTTTGGACATTCTGTGTGTAAAATCATTCTTATAAATTGAATTTGTGGAATTGAGTTAGACTTAAGCTCATTTCTACCAACTTCATTTAAATCATCTCATTTTTCTTAACCTAACTAATTTATAGATATTTTTATTTTATTGATTTGTACTCAAATCGCTGGTGAATAGTATTGATTTAGAAAGTTTATCTGAACAGTTGCTCCAATTTGTTTGTCTATGGTGTTGCATGTGTGAGTGGGGGGATTGATCTACAAACTCAATTGAAGCACGATGAAGAGATAAATACGTGTTGTTTCATTAAAGTTTTTAATTTACATATCCTAATCCTTGCAATCATTATTTCATCTCTATCTCCCGATGGTTGTAAAAAAAGTCGAAATAAAAAATTACAAGAATGCTCATCAAGATCATCAAGATGACCATTGTTATACAAATATATATTATATTATATATATTATATATTCCGCACCATAAAAAGACAAAAACTCTCTTTCAAGTCTGAAAACTCTCTCCACAATGGACGATCCCTCATGCCTCCAAGGGCTTCAAACAAACCTGAACCCCATATTTGGGCTTGATGGTGAGAACAACCACAGGGGCATGACGGTAATTTTCAGAAATGGTGAAGCTGAACCGGGAAATCAACATGGCTAATATCATCTTAGCTTCCATTAATGCGAAGGCTTGTCCCACGCAATTTCTGGGCCCAGAAGCAAACGGTAGAAAACGACCAGGAACAAATGACTTCGAACTGAACCTCTCTGGATTGAACTCGTTTGCATCTTTGCCCCATAGCTTTTCACTGTGATGAATGGCCAACACCGGAATCCAAATCGACAAGCCCTTAGGAATGTAAAGGTCACCTAGTACTATGTCTTCAAACACCATCCTCGGAAGCACCGATGCCGGAGGATACAACCTCAGTGATTCGTTGATCACCATGTGCAACTGAACAAAATTCAATTATCAATTAACAACTTTAGTTAAGTTTAAAATTTACAACAATCTTTGACCATTTTAGATCATCAAACAAAATTTTCTTCAAAAATTTTCAAGTGGGTTGAGTAGGGTCAACTTATATTCCTTTTTGTTCCTTGTCTCTTTTTGAACAAAAATACAAAGGAAAAAGTCACAGGGATTGAAATTGTGAGCATTCGCTTGGCTCAAAAAAGTATTGCCGTATCGTTATTCAGAAAATGAATGAATAGCTTCAAACTTTTTGCGCTCTTTGGACACTCTAAAGAGAAAGATAAGCATTATTATAAATATTGTTTAAAATAACTGCAACTACCGGCGCACGGGTGCAAAGATGATGTTTGTATAAATTATTTTTTGTTTCTTTCTTTATGCACATATATTTTTCTTACACTAAAATATTTCTTAGCTGTCCCTTCTCATCGTCGTGCTAATAATAACTCAAAAGCCTAACAAGTTTATATTAATTAGCCTTTTGGCCAAGAAACTGCGGGCTCAACATGTTCACAAAACTAATTTTTTATCTACAATTTCTTTTTTCTTTTCATTTTACTAAATTGTATGGACCACCCCATTAAACTTTTCCTAAAACTGGCTCGTGCTGGGTTTTAAAAGCAACATTTGTGTAGGCTCTATAAAAAGCAATACTTGACACCACTATAAGTAAAATTGTATAAAATTCAAATTAATTAAAAAAAGAAAATAAAAATTTATTCAAGATACAAATTTGACCAACCTCCGATCCCCTAAAAGTAGCCTAGAACAAGCCTCCTCTCTTTTTGTGAAATCAAAAAAAGGGTTTTCTAACCTTCCTCAAAGGTTTAAACTTTAAAGAAAGTTTTATTTTTTCAATTTTATAAATGGAAAAAAGAAATGTACGAAAAGTTTGTGGTGAAGAAAAAGTGAATTTGGTACTTACAAGAGTGAGTTTGGAGAGTTGATCCAAAGAAGGGATTTCACCATTGCAGACATTTTTAACCTCTTCTCGGACTTTGTCCTGCCATGATGTGTTGCTGGCGAGTAACATAACTGTCCAAGTGAGTAAAAGTGCAGTGGTTTCGTGTCCGGCAAAGAAAAATGTTTTGCATTGATCCATCACTAGCTGCAGATTGATGCTGTTTCCATTCCCTTTTTTCTTCTGCATCTCGTTGAGGAGCATCCCCAACAAATCATTCCCATAAGAGTTGCTTCTTCCAATCTCCACACAGTCTTTTCTGCTTTGTATGATCTCCATCAGCAGAGTCTCCACCTCCATCTTCAAACACTTTATCTCTCTGTTATACTTGCTTGGGAAAAACCTAAACCAAAAAGGGTAGGGGACAGGGACAGACAAATGCTCTCAGATAAAACAATAAATATGGAATAAGACCGACACAACCATAATGCAAACCATGGAATAACAAATACCAAATAAAAATGTTACATTATTCACATGCTTCAGGATAAAAAGAGCAAGGAATCCAATCCAATCCAATCCAATCCACTCCACTCCACTCCACTCCACTGAGGTGTTTTAACACTCACATTTTCATCTCACACAGAATTAGAATAGCACAAATTTTTACAGTTTTCACGTTTCCAAACGTGCTTTTTTCTTTTTTTTTTTGTTTTAACTTTTCTGAACTTTTTGACGAGTTTTTGTGAAGAGAAATCAAAAGGGTGGCTTAGAAAAGAGTTTGTGAAGTCCCAAACCTGCTTCCGGGAAAGCAAAGATGACGACTTGCTTGAGCACAACGACTCTGCAGCAGTGTGAGGAGGTGGAATATTTTCTTCCCTTTCTGATAACTCGTACCAAACTCGGTCCTAGAGATAATATCTGCAGTGAGTTTAGTCATGTAGTGACCAATCTCCACCTCGGTTTGGCCACACTCCAACGCAATTTTCAGCGATTGGAGCATCTCCTTAGTGCATTCCACCATGTGCCCAGCATAGCTCTAGAGATTTTTTTTCGACACCAACCATTTGTAACCATTAGTACTCCCCGAAGAAACAAAGAGACAATCCATGATACCACAGAATTTGAAAAAGATGAAAAGGGTAGACTCGAAAACAGTAAATTTTTTTTACAAAGAATCGATACCTTAAGTCTGTCTCCCATGAATGCAGGGGCAACGATGTGACGTTGGTGGTACCAATCTTCACCATTTGCCATCAACAGTCCTTGCCCAATGAAATTCTTTGAACCCTGTCTTTGCTGCCAGGATTTCCCAGATACCGTACTGTATTTTGAAAGGAACTCTTTGATCAATTCGGTCTCGGTGAGACACAGCCTCGGTTCTGTTCCATTCCAATACAGAAACCTCTTTCCTACACACGCAAATCACCGGTTTTATTACCTTAATTAATCACATAACAGAGAAGAGTTTGATTAGTATTATTATGTTCAGTTCATTCACATACATGTTTATGTTTATGTTTATGTACGTAACATTAACATACCAAATTGGCTAGACCAAAGCAAGAAATGTGGGAGAAGACGACCAACAATGTCGTGGCTTATGGTTTTCATGTCTTGGGAGGTTGTTTTGGAGACAAGGGAAGCCATGTCTAGGATGTTGCCGGTGAAGGAACTAGGTTTGGGGCCACGGACACCTTGCATCTCCATGATCTTTTTTATGCGTAGAGGGGTGAACCAGTAGCATGAGAGGTTGTCGTAGAGGAGTTTAAGTAGGAGAAAAGGGAGTATGAGCAAAAGGGGTGTGAGGACCACCATAGCCATGGTGGTAATGGTTAATGCTAATGGTAATATACGAGGATATGTTGTCGTTGTTGGGTTCAGAAATGAGATGAAGTTATGGGTATTTGATGGGAATTTGATGCGTGACTCAACCTATATATATAGTGGGAATTTTATTTGATGTGGATCTCTTTCATTTTATATATATACTAAACTGCAACTCATCAAGACTACAGTTTTCGTTTAGTGGTTACATATGCCAATGTTTTTGTTACCGATCAACCTCGCTGCTTATTCTTCTTCCAAATTCAACAGAATTTATTCGCTAATTCTTCTACCACTGTTTTCTCAAAAAAACCTTCCACCATTTCTAGAACACAACGTGGATGTTTAGTTTTAGTTGAGTTCAGCCATTTTTCTGAAAACCAATCATCTTCTTCTTATAAATTCTAAGGACGGTGAGGTATATATGTCCATAAAAATTAATGGAATATCTTATCCCAAAGAATGTTGTTTGAACATGGACAATGAGAACACATAACAACGTGTGGGAAAACAATTCAGTATGTGTTTATGGACTAACTTTCAAAAGATCCATTTTGGAGTATTTATGAGATTATGTGTAGGAATAAAGTTTAATTATAAATCATAAAGATTATTGAATTACTTATGAAAAATATCAATAAAATTATCCTATGATGAGTTATCAATACGTAATATTAAACTGTTTTATACTCTTAATTAATCTACTTTTTTTAAAAATATTTTTCTCTATGTTTCTCAGTATGAAAAAATACTCGATTATAACTTGGTTTACCCGACTTTTACCGCGTAACAAAGTCAATTAATATATCATATGCAAGAATTCAATAATACCGAGTTAATTCATTCTATTAATTGATTTTAAAAAAATGGGAAATTATGAAAGACATATTTTAAACTAATTTTGATCAAATTATAATTTTTTTATACACGACTAATTGTAGTTTTTTTAACCCTTTCAGTATATTAAATATTTTTTTTTTCAAATCTCTCCTAAATCATAGTCACGAGTCTCCCAAATAACAGTCACGAGAACCAAACAAAAAAAATAATACTGACATGTATGGTTGCCTTAATTTTCGTACACATACTGTACTCTGGATCTTTGATCTCTAAGTAAATAAAAAGTATTTGCATAAGATTTCATTTTTTAGGATTAATATAGACTAATTTAATTTAGATTTTAGTCACACTTGAATTTTCTTACTTCTCGAGTGGAGTACGCAGGAATCTAAACTAATTTCTACTAGAAGTTTTGTAGTAAACATAATTCATGTTGCGACTATTATATTTTTACAACAATTAGCCGTTGATTTAAAAGTGAATATCCAATGTTAAAGAAAAAAAAACAGCAAAATGAAGACTTTGGCCCATAAATTTGACTCGGTTATTCATTTTAAATTTTACATAAAACATTTATGACAAGGGGTATAAGATCAAGTTTTTATTCAACTAAATAATTTACATATTAATTATTATACGAATCTTAATGAAAATTACATAAGATCACTGCCATATCCAACAACCCATTTTTATTTTTCCCTTTATTGGGATTTCCTATTGAATGGATATCAAACATGCATATCACGTGTTTTTACTTTTCATACTTTAAGCAATTGACCTCTTTAATTCAACAACTCTAAAAACTTTAGTAAATAAGTTCCAAACAAATAACCTCCCTTTCTTTTCACGATTTCTTAAATAATACTGAATCTTTTGAGAGAGGATCATCAGAGAAATTTAACACCAATGAACATGAGTTCAATCCACACATAAGAAATTAACACCATTCTCAACCAAAAACTTCAAGATAATGGGTGTATAGGTTTTGATCCTTATATGATGTTCAATTTTCTCATTTTTACTCAATGTAGGACTTATACTCATAATTAGATTCTCAACAAATAGATATATCTCTAGTGACTTAAAATATAATTATTGCATATACTTTTAAATATACTATATCAGATGAAAATCAATAAAAAAATTTGAAGAATGGTTGGAGAGTATGTAATAAACTACCAACCTTTTTTCCTTTTACAAGAAATATGGCACAGAAATTAGAGGTAATTATTAGATTAAATGTTGAAATGAAATATATGTCGTTAAGTACAATGTATATGATCCAGAGATAGAGGGTTGATGAAAATTCAGAAGTCTTCTCACTGAGCTGTGTGATTATGAAACTGATTTGTATCATTTAACAGAAAACATGTATGATTGTTTAACAGCTTGTGCTCTTGCACCCTGTCCTACACATAATAATAACTGAACAAAACAGAAGTTGAAGAGAACAGCAACAACAACATCAACATAATTCACCTAACATTAACGAAAGGAGTACATTATAATGCCCTTTTTTCATGTCATGGTACACTGATTATGTTTTGTTTTTATTGTGATTGAAACCAAAGAAACGAGAAGGATAAAAAATAGATGACAAATATACGATGGTTAAACATCATTTTAGCCTTTAAATTTGGACGTAAATTTTGAATTTTTTTCTGTTCAAATTTTGATACTCAAACTTTAAAAATAATAAATATCGTAATTCATACCAATTACGTAAATTTGTGTAAATTTTTTTTTATGTGTTAAACGACGTCTTAACGTCTAACTAATTTTTATGTGTTAAACGATGTGTTAAAGATTAGTTTGAGATTTTAACACGTAAAAAGATTAAGTCGTTGAATTAAAATAAATATATCTATTCATTTTAATATATATATATATATATATATAAATAATAAAAAGGAGATAAGTAGAAGAATTTTCTTCAGTTTTTCTTAATTTTTGACTCCATAATTTATTTTTTGACAAAGGAGTATTCTTATTACTATTTTAAAACATTTATTATTTGTTTAAGAAAATTCAGAAAAAAAGTTAACTTCCTTCCCTTTTAGTTTAAATATAGAAGGAATTCGAATATGTTATGCTAGTTTATCCAACCATAAATTATTACTGGTATTACTTTTAAAATAATAATTATTATAAAATTTTACAAATTAATTATACATTATATTAAAATTGGATGATAGTTTATAATTATTTTACACCATTAATGTATAACCTTCTGTTATCTGTATGAATTTCTTGATGGGTCCTGTAGAAATGTTTTGTTTTCTTTTTTTTTTCTCTCTCAACTCAAGAAAAATAGTACAAATTTGATATTTTTATATATCTTCCTTTTATTTCTTTATGTTCTATTTAATTCATATAAAATTATTACTGTAAAGAATAAAATAAAATGCACCCACTTCCACTATCAGCTCCATCCAATTTTTTTATATTATTTGAAACAATGCATTGGTCAAAGAGGGATCTTCTTTGTCACTCCATGTCTCTACCTTTATCCTCATTTTTGTTTGGACAGTAAAACAAGAAAGTAAAATAATAATAATAATAATGGAAATTAAAGTAAATAAAATGTAAAATTAATTAATTTGTTATTAATATTTTGTTTATTATTAACCTTTTCTTAATTTTTTTTTCAATTTTTTTACAACCTTCTCCCTTTATTTTTTTCTTTACCACTGTTGTACATTTTTAAAATTGTTTATCGTAATATTCTTGATTTTTTTTTTTTACAAATTATAGAAATGAAGTACTTCCAACCGATTACAAATTAGATCACAATACGTTTATTTATGAGCTAAGAAATTATTTCCTTGATTATTCAAATTTTTGTTAGCTGTTTTTGTTTATTTGTTTTACTAAGTTTCTAGGAGTTTTTAGTGTGTTTCTAACTTTTTCTATTATTTGGTAAACAAACAATTAATAAGTGAAAGAATTATTATTAATTTGATTTTCCATGTGGAAACTTAAGAAATATTGTTAGTTTTAAAATGGTTGAGATCCTAATTGGAGATGATGTAAGAATTGATTTATTTATTTATTTATTTATGTAATCTTTGTGTTTTGAACATGATATTTAGATTTGAATGGTCATAAATTTGGACATACGATGTACGAATAGATTTTAAATGTCAACTAAGTTTATGCTAATATTTTTATTTATAATATTTATTTTAATTAAAATTGACTAAGCCTATGTTATAGTGACATAAATTAACATAAATTTTTTTACTTATTTGAAACATTAAAAATAGTTAATATCACCTTAAAGTTAGCTAAATCACTCTATTAGTGTTGAACATTAAACACACTCTACTACTATCGATCATATAAATAAATCTTAATCAAATACTAACACAAATATTTATATATTAAATAAAGCTAAAAATAATTAGTTGACTTAAATTGATGAGAGAAAAGATACCAAAAACAATGATGACTATAACAAAATCTCATAGGAGTAAGGTAAAGAGAATTAATACTAAATACTCTTAAATAAGGATTTCTAAATTTTTTTTTTTAATGTGAAATTGTTGACTAATGATAATTTTTTTAATATATCGAGAAATTTGTCTTTTATCTAATATATTAAGTTTAAAATATGTAATGATTTTTGCGAAGAAAATAAAAAATTTATTATTATTCATCCATGTTTTTATTATTAATTGTTTTCATAATAGAATTTGTTCTTTTATGCGTGATATGTAATTTTATCCTGAGTTAGATTTGATCTTTATCTTTTCTTTTCTTTTAATTTTTTACTTTTTAATAAATTTTTCAAATAATGATAATAATGTTTGGCATGAACTTATTTGATGAGACTGGTTGAGTAAACTCTATTAACAATTAGATCGTTTGAAAATAATTTTACATTTTTAAAGTTTTCTCATTATTATTTTACATTGCGTTAAGTGTACTGAACTAAAATAACATACAGTAATATTTTTGTAGTGGAAATAATAAACACGGAAAATCAAAGAGTCATTAATTCATAATAACTTTTTGCTAAAAAGGTCCTAACATCTAGATATTTCATGAACCAATCTTGCAATAGATAAGTCTTTCTTTGGTTTCAAACAAGCATATACCTCATAAACCTAGCAAATGATTCGTACATATATGCATATAAAAGAAAAATAATATTCCACTAAACACGAAAAGCAAAAGAGATTTATCTTTAGACATTTTTCTTTTAAGTACAATATACAATATAGTAACGTTAAACCAAGCAAAGTCAATCTATATCACAAACAATTTAAATCCATTTTCCACTATTGAATCTCAAATCAAATCAAACCACACATTATATTTGTAGTATATTTTTTTTTTCTTATACTCATAAAATATCACAACCCTAAATTGTATCTTTATAATACTTTTACGATGCATGACTATATATACAAGATTTGTAATATAGTTGTCAAGTGTAATTCTTTTGTTGTGCTATACCGGTTATTATATTTTCAGGTTTGATCATGAATCAATTAGTTATTAAATTTTACATGTGTTTCTAGCTGATAAATTAAAATGAAAAATCTAAGATTATATAAAATGAAAAAAAAATTAAATCTACAAAGTGAATTTGGAACAAATATAAAAAAATCAATTTGGTTTGATTTATCTTTGATACTTTAATAAAATCAATCTTACTTTTCAATTTGAATAACATATAAAATGTAATGTATGGGGAATATGTATTGTATAGGACGGTAGGCTCTTATGATAACTTAGGTTCTCTATAAGTCAAGTTGCAATGTTCGATATATGAAAATATATGTAGTATCAAACCTCATAATAATTATTGTAAATCAAATTTAAAATACCATTGGATCATGATTAGACCAAAACTAATTATTGATTAATGCAGAAAATTATAAATAGAAGTCAAAAATATAATTATTGAAACTTTTTTCTCGCATTTATTACAATATTAATTGCTAACATAGATTAAATCATTACCGACTTAAACATCAGAATCTTTCTCCTACTTTCAAAACACTAAACAATCAAACCAAAGTATAGTATGAACACCCTTGCAAAATAGGTCCCGTTGAACCTAAAACACATGTGCTTATATTTAAGCAAGTACAACGATCGATAAAAGGTAAATATCTAATCCTAAAATATATGCTATGCAGTCAATTAGCATACAAAAGTTAAAATAATAATCCAAAATGTTGAGACATGAAAGTTAAAAGAAATATATACGTATTTAGTAGCTTGAAAGTAAAAAAAAATTAACATTTACCATACAAAATAAAAGTGTAAGTGGATATTTTTTCTGTTTTGGGCGGGAATGTTGTTGGATTAATTGACATGAAAATGGTGAAAGTAGTTTTGAATTTACAGAAAAGACTGTTTGAACCGTTGATTTCACCAATGAGAGAGATAGGTATGCAGCCTTTGTCCCCAATCACTCCACAAACCTTCCTTTTTCCGCCATTACTCACTCCTCACTGCAGTTAACAAATTCACACTCTCACTTCACTTCCATATTTCAACCTCTTTTCACTTCATTCATATACCTAATTCTACAGACTTTCGTGTCAGAAAAAAAAAACATTTAAGTTGACTTTGTAACAAAAAAATTAAAAAGCCTGTTTCTGTCAGTTATTATTAGTTGGGACAGCAGATTCAACATAAAGAACCCTTTAATTCACTGCTTCTTCTGCTAGACAGACACCATAGGAAAACAACATTTTCAACACATCATTCAATGCGACTAAATACTAAACACAATCTAGATATCACTAATTTTAATCACTGCACTGCATGTGTATATAATAATCTAATGCTTTTCTGAATACACTAGAATATTAGTGTGTAATCAAAACCTGCAGTGCTTTCCACCATGCTGCTACGATTACAGGTTGCCTTCCCTTGCCTTTACAACTCATCATCAACTACATTTGGTCAGTTTATATATATAATCTCTTTTATTCTATCTTCTGCAAACTATAATTATGGCATATTTACTTTTTCACGATCCACACAAACTCTAATAAACGTAATCATGCTTATATCTTTGTCACGTGTTTACGAGAAAATGAATTTTAAGTCTAATTTCTTCTCAGAAAACAGATTTATAAAATGAGATTTATATTAATTTATTATATATTGTAAATTGACTTTATCATTCATTAATACGAGACTTCCAATACACTTTTTCTCACATTGATATATATATATGTCGATGATCCAATAGTAACCCGATAACGGATGGAACAACTAATTTAACAAATAATAAATTTTACTAGAATACACTCTAACTCATAATTTTTATAGCATATTAAGGCGTGAACTTTAAATCTAACATAATCCTACAAAACTTACTTGTAAAGTGAGATTATCTATATATTCAAGGATAGACCTTATAGATTTAGTGGTTATTTCTCTTTATATATATATATATATATATATATATATATATATATATATATATATGTTGGGAATAGGTTAAGTGTGAGTTAAAAGTCCCACATTAGATAATAGACAAAGTTAAACATTATATAAAAATAAAGACCTATAACATCATTGCCTTAAGATTTTGATGTAAAAGTGGTGTCAAAAGTCTTATATGTGTAAGACTAATATCATATAGAACCACAATCTTTCAATTACTATAACTATAACCCATATATATGAAATATATATAAACTCATCAAAATATATATATATATATATATATATATATTCCATTTAATAACAAAGAAATGTGTGCTTAGAATCAAAATTAAATGCTGAGTTTTGGATTAGGTGTTTTCTTTCTTCTTACACGAACATAGTATGAGGGAGATGATTGTAAAATTTATTATGTACATATCTTCAAATGGTTATGAACAAATCGCTGTATTTCAAACCATTTGCTTTGTTATAAGATCTGGGGACTCTCCTGATATTTGTATATTCAATAACAAGAGAAAATTTAGATATTTCGTACTTGACGTTTCACAGAACATCAAAAGCAATTTCACAACGCATAATTTACTAATAGCGCCCTTAAAAAGTCGATACCCAACGGAAAAAAAAAATGCTTTTTGATAGGACAGAAATGATTCTGAAAGCAAACTACTAGAAAGTTAGTTAAATGGAATATATAACAGTCAGAATAGTTATTCATGAACAATTTTTCTTTTATGAAAAGTAAAAAAGCAAAGAAAAGCTAAGACTAGATGTGAAAGCTTAAAGAATTCTGATGATGCATAAAGGACGTGTAAACAGCTTTAGTATCAAGAATTGTCTATGTATAATACTTGTCCTTCTCGTTATATTATATTAATTTCCAAATTTAATAGTACCTAACAAAACCTATTTTTAATTTATACTATACATGTTGAATAATTAAATAAAATAGTTCCACCTTTATAAACATTTTTATATTTTATCAATTAATTAGATAAACGTTATAAACAACTATTGCTAAAAATTTAAGAGTCTTAAAATGCATGTTAGTATAAGAATGGATGACAATATTATATTATGGGTTAAATATGTTTTTAGTCCCTTAACTTTCAGTAAATTTTGGAATTAGTCAATTTCGAAACTTTAGACCAATTTAGTTATTCATCTTTCAAAATACATAGATTTAATCATTTTAATCAAATTTTGTTAAGTTTATTTGACATTAAAGCAAAAATGTCTCAAACATTATAAACAACTCAAATATATTTATGAAATGCGTACGAAACATCAAATATACCTAACAAAATTTGATTAAAAGGACTAAATTCACTTATTTCGCAAGATGAAGGCCTAAATTGGTCCAAAGTTTCAAAATGGACTAATTCCAAAATTCACTGAAAATTAAGGGATCAAATGTTAGAATTAATTGACGAATTAATTCTATTAGTGACTCATTTGAAATATTATGATGGGCCCAATTGTGATTTAATAAAATCTAAAGACTTATTGGTTATTATTATGGGAAGTGATAATAAAATAAAATAAAAATAAAAATAAAATAAAAACCAACTTGATGGACGTTGGTTTATAAAGGGATTGAGGTTCTGTCTCTGGTCATAAGGTTCTTTTCACAGTAATCCATCAAGAACGTGTGAGAAGAGAAAGAAAAACAAAGAAATAGATTGGGAAACGGTGATTGAAGAGCACACAAGATTACAAATTTGAAGAATGCATATTCATAGGATCTCCCATGGATCAAGATTAGTGCTCTATTATGTTTGATCGTGTGAGAATTATAAATCTTAAAGATCTTTAATTAATTTTACACCAAAAACATATTTAACCCTTTTATTATTTACGATGCAAGTGTGACTAAATTAAATTTATATCAAAAAGAGAAAAAAAAAACAATGTTTGGAAAACTGTGTTTCTTTCATGGGCTTTCTGTCAAAAGGTTATCTATAACATTAGAAGGTGGAACCTTTGGAGGCCCTTTGTTCTAAAGAAGAAGATGCCTTTGACATTGTTGTGTACTGAAACTGGCATATTAATCCAACAATGAAAGAAAAGAGTGTTCAGATAAAGAGAAAACTTTTTTTATGGTTAATTGATGTTACCTAATAATATAAGAATAAAGTATATAACTTTAACATGATTATTCTCTATATATACCAGAAGAATCGATCAAGTAGGAGATCATACATGTTCTTTTTTTCATAGGTTTGAAAAGCAATTATAAAATTAGCCAAAGTCTTCATTTGAAGTAGATCACGATGACCATAACAAGAAACTCGCTTTTCGCACATGATAATGAGTCAACGTTGAAAATCATTGTTTATATTTAGAATTACCTTTGATTGCACCGTTGGAGTCTATGATCTACGAACCTATCCAAGGAACCCAACCGAAAGCTTAAAATTTCTCGAAGTCCTTAATCTTAAAGATCGATAACTTAAGAACGTGCTTATAGAAAGAAAAGGATTAAACAGAATCCAGTGCAAGAATCTAACACAGTTTTGGGTTTGGATATGTTCTGTATAACAAAGGGTGGTGATTGGCATGACGGTGCGGGGAAAATACCCGTGATTATAGTAAATTTGAACGTTAAAAAAGATGGTAGTTAATTAAAGGAAACAAAGTATATCATCATTGGATTTGATGAAAAACGATTTGTAGTAAAATGTCATCCTTGGCGGAAAGGGCTCGTGGAAGAGAATCAAAATGTGTTAATATAAAAGTGAGAAGTTGTTTTTGACCAAAAACCAAAAACCTAGTTGCATAACCTTTTGCATGTTCATACATTTTTTTTTCTTAGAACGATTTTTTGAAGGATGAAGATTAGTCTTTTGAATTGGGAATGGAGAAAATGGTAGGGACGTGTTAATATTCCCATGTGGAAGTTGGAAGAGGCTATAACAGGGACAGGGTACCAGAATTCAAATAACAATGGAGATTAATCATAGTATAGATGCCCTCGTACGTTTAGGATTGGAGAAAGCATGTACAATCTATTGGTGCATATTTTGCTTCGTAACTCCCTTTTTCTCCCATCATTCAAATGGAAAAACACGTTCGAAAATTTAAAAATGAATCTAAGTATCATATTAAGTAAAAATAAGAAAATCTATAAAGATGAAAACCTATAAATCCATTGTCTTAATATTTTGGATTAGAAGTGATGTAACTTTTTGTATGAAAAATGATTTTTTAACCACTAAATTTTGATAATTTTCTCTTACAATCTGAGGTGTAATGTTCTAAGTGACTTTCTATTTTTCTATTTTCTCATTTTTCTATATTTCAAAATCACTTAGAAGATATCACCTCATGTTAATTGTCAAAATATTATTGTTCTTCTTTTATATATGTAAGTTGAGTTCAAGTCTCATTGGTGTTTATATCTTGTCATACTAGAAACAAATTAGAAAACAATTTCGTTCCCAAATCTGAACATGTTGAAAACTTCCTATAGGATCATAGATATGATGGAGAAGTGAGTTATTTTTCATGGGAAAGAAACATTGAAGAGACCGTTTCATTCCTACCCAAAGGAACAAGGCCCTTGTTACCCATTGTTGCTACATCTTTTCTTGGAACATACTCTTACTGTTGGACCCGTTTAAGGTTAAATAAAAAAAACTCACGTGTTATTTCATTAAATTTAATAATTAAATCAAATGTATATGTTTAGGGTTAACTTTTGATGTTTTATTAATAGAGTTTAGTGTTGGGTGGACGAAGAATAGAAAGAGATGATAGAAGAACAAAGGAAGATGCAAAATTCAATAAAAATGTAAAATTAAAAAATGAATGCAAAGATAAAAGTGAAAAAGAGATAAAATGATATCTTGTGAAGTAGTAGGCGTGAGCATTGAACCTGTCGTATGCTAAAAGAGAGTTGTAGAGTGAAGGAATCTAATGCATGCCTTGTCCTAAATCAAAGTACATATTTGTAAAGAAAAATAAGTTTAGATTCCAAAGATTTACTCAGATAACCACGACAAACAAGTCCTTACGTTTGATTTTGACTCCTACCTCAAACTTTTTTAAAATCAAAAACTAAGTGTAGCATAATGTAGCATTTCGAAAATCCAACATTACACTTGTTTTGAGTATAGGGACCAAACACCTATTTCAAATACTTAATTTGTCTTTATGATGTCTTTGTAAATATTTCCACCGTTTGATCTCTCCTCCTTTCTCTCATCCGATTTCTTCTCGCTTCCACCCGTTCGATTGTCCAGACGATCGGGATACCTGTCTATAAGTGCTTAAGTCAGTTCAAGTTCGTTCGGATAAGTGCAATTAATAATATAATAAATGTGAAGTGAAAGTCTTTACCAACTTACCTTGAGCTCCTATTTATAGTTTTTGACATGGACCCGTGATTAGGATTTTCTTAATCATGACTCAATTGCTTTTCAAACTTGATTATTGACTAGTATTATTTTAATTTACTTTTAACTTACTGATTCAGTTTTGGTGCGGTCGCTCGACTGGAGGGTCGTGCGTCCTAGCGGAGGTTCCCCTTTTTATGCCAACAAAATTCAATTGGAATGAACGGTAGAGGCTCCCTTAAATCACTCCAAAGAGATTACAACATCAACAACTTTAAGGATTGTTCGCCTGTAACGGACGGCCTTCAACTGCTTATCCTTGGACAACCTAAAATGTATGGTCTGACTAGAATGTCGATAAGCAATAAAGTAACACTATTGTAAACTATTATACATTAAGTCTCTTCTATTTAATGAAGTGGGAGTGATCTTTTGGGAAAAAGAAAATTATTTTTTATTGTGGACAGTTAGTTATATGAAAGTCCTATCAGTCTGTGCAGAGAGGGACAGAAAGACAAATTAGAATTCACGAAGTGGGATAAACAAAAAACAAAATTCGGTGTAGCACATTACATGTTCCAAAATTATTTAAAAAAGAAAAATGGCATGTGCATTATAGCACTGTAACATTACCTCTTATTTTTTGGCCCACATTTAATTGGCAAATCAGAAATTATTAAAAAGGTTTTGTGGTCTCATCACCTAACATAGTTAAGCCCTATGTTAATGATTTTTATATCTATATTGCTATGTTAGGTTTTAAATCTATTCAACAGATTATTTAGATACTGTCTTTCTGTGTTAGGTTTTAAATCTATTCAACAGATTTGTCCACCCATTATACATAGCTTTTGTTGTTGATTAGATTGAAGTTTCATTTTCTGCTTTAAATAAGAATACTACATTAGTTTTCAGCCAAAAACACACCAAAATAAATATAATTAAAGATTACCGACAACACCATAATCGTTTAAAGTCAAAACCAAATTAGCTACTGAACTAAAAGCTTTCAAATTATAACCTTTGGAATGACCAGATTATTAGATCATGTCCCATAATAATAATAATAATAATAATAATAATAATAATAATAATAATAATAATAATAATAATAATAATAATAATAATAATTGAATTAAAAATAATTGGGTCAGATGGGTCAACCTTTGAAGGACAAAGACGACGACTAGAACTTGAAAAAACTGATTTGAAAAGCATTAAAATTATTTGGCCTAATATTACTATTTATTTTTACTTTTCTTTAAAATTTGTATAAATATATATTAACAAATAATAATTAGTTTTGACTTAAAAGTACATTTTAATTTTTGCCTAATCTTTAAATCAAACAATTAAGAGTGTAATCCAACTCAATTAAATGGATTGGATTTAATTTATAATTGAATCCACTTAACCTAAACTAACTTAGACTTTAAATGATGAGTTTAATATGGATAATCCTACTTGAGTCATGGAGAAATTATATTTTGATTTTATTTTTGTTAAATTACTCCGTCTGTTTAGAAAATATTAAGTAAGTATCCATATTTTGATTTGTCTTGATTGGATTCTTATTTTTGAAAGATGTATAATAATTAGGTCTTGTAATGTATTATCACAATTAAATATGCGTCACGTGTCAGTTTGCAACTTTTTATATACTTTTTAATTCTCTTAAGAAAACTTTTTTCTTTTAATTTTTAATATTTTCTTTTTAAATTTTTTTTTATCACATGTCATGTTAGTGTTACACATATCATTGTCAGAATCTCAATTTGGTTCATGTATTTGTTATTTTAATTTAATTTAATCTTTTTTTTAATTGAATAATTGTGTGTTTCTTTTCAAACTGAGATCAAATTTAACTCTTATATGAATGTTATAAAGATATTTTTATTAAATATTTTTAATAAGATTAAGTTTATTCAAATTTATATTTTAAATTGAACTTTATTCATATTATTGTACCCAGAAATAATATTATTATGTATGCATACCTTGGAAATTTTTTTATTCCACTAATATATTAATTCTTTATTGCTGATAAAAAAATGATATAAATTAATATAAAATAAAAATACAAGTAACTAAAAAAATAATTCCTTTAAATTCAGAAGTTATCTATATTATAGTTACCAATTCATATGATGATAAGACTTATAGCCTTATTCATCATAGTGAGATTTGCTTCAACTCTCATTCTTTAGACACCTATTTATTTTTTTACTCGTTATACTATAATTTATTTATTTTCTTAAATATTAAAACATTATTGGTAGGTACACCACCATTTAATGTTACGATTACAATTTCACTTATACATCAAGAGATTAAAAATCTCATCTTGTTGAAGAATTCAACACAAAGGAATCCAATTGATGATGATGATGATGGTAAAAACACCTATGAAAATGAATACACATAATTAAGATGGGTATTTGCCTTTATAGTATCAAACAAAGCGTGTGCAATGTTTATTGGAATGAATGAGTAAAACTTGAAGCATACATTGTTAGATTAAAAAAACGAAGCATGATGTGTTAATTTAAAAGGAAAAACAAGAAAGTTTTTGATTGAAAATGCATTTCCTTAATAAGGAAAAGATGTTGACAAAGGTGGTGGGAAATGATGAATTATTGGTGAAAGGTTTTAAAGAAGAGAGGTAGCAACATGTACAAAAATGGAGAAGAAAAGTGATCCGTGAATATTTGGGCCCAACCAAAGCAATTGGAAGCAAAGAAAGATAAGTAGTGTGAGTTTGTGGGTGTAAAATTGTAGCGCACTTAGCGCCATCTTCAAATTCTAACATAAACAAATAAAACATTCACTATCTCACAACACAACTTTTAACCAACACACCAACCTTAAAAGCCTTACCTACCGACATCATGGTTGGCATCCAATTCCCACCATTCTATAAATGTGCATTCACTCTGCCAAATTTTCCACAAACAAACCCTCATTCTTCTTTTACGAATTTGAATTCTCTGTTAGATTTTTGTGTGGTGTTTTTCTACTGTGTCTCTATAATACACTAATTATCACTAATTTTGATGTTTTAAAATATATTACAATGATATTTAAAATGTCAACACAATGTATTTTTAATGTTCAGCAGGATATAACACAAAAAAAAAACTAGTAGAGAATTTGGACTCTTCTTCTACTCACTCGTATATATCAACCCTCTTCACTTACACACTACACTACAACAATACAAAAAAGACATAGGTTAGATTCTTTTTGTCCAATTTACCTTTTATATAATGGCCCAACCTCATCATGGGCTCACCAACCTATTTGTCCAATTCACTTTTTCTAATACCCAAATCTCACTTTTTATTCTAAAGCTTAAATATGTTTTGGTATTTAAATTTAGATGTGAAATTAGAATTTGTTTATGTCTCAAACTAAACTGATATATATTAGTTCCTAAATTTTAAAAACTAAATGAGTATAATCCTTTTAGTCCAACAACATTAATTTTTTATCATGTTAAACAATATTTTAGATTAATATTTGAGTTGGAATGTGTCAAACAGTATAAACAATTCAATCGTTAGTCGAAGACATGTTTCACACATAAAACAAAATTTAATACTATTAGATTAAGAGGACTTTATTTATTTATTTTTAAAATTTAAACATCAAAATGTATCAAAGTTTAAGATATAAATAAATTCTACTTTTGCATCTAAATTTAGAGACTAAAATTATATTTAACCGTCGTATTAATGTTAAATATTTAATTTATTTGAATAAAAATCTGTTTGATTTAGCAATGTTTTTTATTTTTTTATTTGAACGGTTCACGGACAGGTCCGTGTTGTTGCAACTCACAAAAATTGATTGAGCTATTTTAGTTTCCATTAGAATGATTTGAAAATGCATTAATTTGTGAAAAATCAACTACACCCAAAATAGGAATAATTTCTCATTGCATGTGTATTTTTACCCGTTATGATGACTTGACTTTGTATAAAACTCCAAAAACGGCTATTCAGAGTGTATTATTACAATAAGAATCAATATAAAGATTTTCACGGAAAATAAAGGAAATAAATTATAGCACTTTAAGTTATAACTAATAACTACTGTAGAAAACCGTGAATAAAATAGTAAAACACTATCAGATTTCTTAAGTAGATAATAGAAAATCACAATTAACAGATTTCTTGCCAATATTAAAAAAATTGAAAATATATTGTTTAAAGCGGTTAAAATGTTTAGTGGTTGGATTTAATATGATAAAATGGTTAGAAGTTAAAACTGTTTTTAAATATTTTTGCTTTCTTATTACTGAATCTCTAAAGCATGCTTTTATTACTGAATCTCTAAACTGTTTTTATTTTTTAATGAAAGTTACAAGAATTAAATAATAAAATTTTAGGATTTTTTTTTTTACTAAAAATGATTGTTTGTCAAAAATTTTCAAATAAAACTTTGTCTCTCTAGATATTTTATAGATATCTCTGATGCCTCCAATGATGAATTAAATACTAATACATTGTGATAAAAATATTTATAGAAAAGGCTGCAGTAAGAAAAATAAAAGTACAGGTACAAATGAGAAAACAATAATCAAGAAATAATATGCATGGATCGACACTTTAAAAACATCGATTGGACCACTTCATAATGTGCTAAACTTGAAAATAAATCGTATATTCAGAAATATAGATATGCTGATTGGCCACCACCTAAACAAAAATGATATTGTCCTTTAGAGTTTGACGATTGTTATGAATATGATGCATATATGGATTTTTTTTATAGTTCATGAATCAAAGGTTGCACTCCATTTTATTAAGAAAAATATAAATCAAAAAGTTTATCAACATTTAATATATAACTAAAGAGAAAATAAAAATTATAGAAGATGTTAATGTATATATATATATATATATATATATATATATATATATATATATATATATATATATATATAATATAATTATATATAAATAAAAAAAAAAATGAGCCTCCCCTGAAATTAAACTGCATGCTGCTGAAGTTTTATTTCTACTTTCCTTTTGAAACTCTACACTAAATTATTCTATCACAAGACATCATCATGCACGTAGAATGGACCATAAGATATTACATCTTAGGAATCTAAATATGAGTCTAAGTTTTACATTGGTTAAAAATGAGAAATTAGAACATTATATAAAAATAAAGACCTATGAACCAATCGTCTTATAATTTTGGGTTGAGAGTGATGTTAATGCGTGAAAATAGTCATACACATTGTATGTTGAACCATGTTAAATTTTCTGTTTATTTTTCTCTCCTTTGTTTTTTTTCTTTATTGTCTTGTTTCTAACATGGTAGGTCTTCAAATTTTCTTCTTTCTCGTTTTTTTTCAGTGTCAACCCTATCTACCTTCCAGAGATTTTTTGTCAGTGTCAACCCTATCTACCTTCCAGAGATTCATCACGAGCCTTTGTTATTACAACGTTGCTCTCACTATTCTCTGTCTTAGACACGACAACAACCTCGGAGACAACAAATTCTTCAGTGTTCTCTGATGACACAAATGGAGTTACCGTTTTCATGTCTTTGCTCTTCCCCCACAACACCATGTACAGACCACACACAATAAGCACTCCTCCAATTACACTGAACATGCATGTTTTTAAAAGAAAAGCTAATTAATTAACTCGATTATATTCTAACAAATTATTACGTAATAGTGTATATATATATAAATATATATACCTTCCAAGGTATAGCTGTTCTTGCAATAACAGAGAAGCAGCAATAGCCACGAGCACAAGGCATAGGGGGTTGAAAACTGATGCATATAATGGACCTCTTTTTCGTACACACCATGCAGTCGCAATAATAGCAAATCCAGAGCTCACAATTCCCTGCCACGACCACAAAAATTTATCATTATTAACCAGAGATACACAAAAATATAATATTAGTTCAGCATGGACACTAATTATGAAATTAAGATACCGTAAAAAGTGCTGTGAGAAGCCTAATATCCAAACCCAACTTCCATTGACTCCGATCTTTATCAACACAAAGGGCAAGAGCCGTGGCTTGTAGTGCACCCATTAAGTTCATCAACGCTGAACCTGAGTGATGCCTGGGATATTGCTTACTCACCTTAACCTGTTGCATACTCTTAATTAAACTTCTACAAAATCTTTCCACAAAAATTATTATTAGAAAGAAAATTGTTATAATCTCAAGTCCGATTATATAATCGCTGTCATTTAACATATATTCAAGGTATTATTTATTTTTATCACAGTTTTGTTTTTAAAATGCATATATCAGACAAGGACAATAATATTTTGACTATTAAACTTTAACAACTTTCTCTTATAATATGAGATGTCATCTTCTAAGTGATTTTTGAATATTGAGAATGAAAAAAAGGAAAAATGAAAAACCACTTAAAAAATGACACCTAAGATTATTTCATAAAGTTGTCAAAATTTAGTAGTAAAAAAATTATTTTCCATCGAACAATAACAAGAAGAAGTGGTACTTAAATTGTCTTAGAGATCAATTTTTAAGTCATATGAATCTATTAAATATGGTAAGAACATGAGATATGCAGCTGGAAAGTTTACCTGAATGATGAGCCAGATTGAAAAACTTAAGCAACTTCCCATGCCACTGAGAATACCTACCCATTCAGCTTTGGAGTGAGCACGCGATGTTGTGTGATTTGCATGCAAAAGATTAACGTCAAGGTTCCATACATTAATCTTTGTCCCTTTAAAAAAAGACAACAACATTGTCCCTGTAATTCCTAGTATCGTTCCCAACACCTTACTCTGTCCTCCTGTACTACGCACATTTAACTCTTCGTAGCTACAATATATAGCACTTTCGCAATTAGTCATATCCCATGAAAAATAAAAACGAAATGAAGGCGAGTGATGAGAAAAACGTACCCGCAGAAGAAGGAGAGAATAAAAGTGACGGCAGGAACCATATTAAAAACAGCGTATGCATATGTTGCTGACACCAAAGTCAATGAAACCATGAAAAGGTTCTGGAATAGACTCCCCCTGTTTATATATATAATCCATAAAGATTTGGTTTGTTCATAGTGATATAACAAAGAAGAGTGAAGAATTAATTAACACAAAGCATACCCAAATAGACCGCAGAAGAAGGACATCCAAAGCACCCTCCATGTCAACTTTGGCCTGTTCTTTCTGTTTCAAAGTAATAACGTAGTTTATATGTTTTAGCCATTATTATATGTAATAAAGAGGTTGAAAGAAGCAGAGAGAAGAAAAGAATGTGAATGCACCTTTCGAAAATAAGAGCAAGAGAAAGTGAGAAAGCAGCTCCGAAGATGAGACGGTATGCAGTAAGAACTCGCATGCTCATTCCGTCGTGGGCGGCGAGCTTTGCAAGAACACTGGTTGCAGCGTATGCAAACTGCACCAACACCATCACAAAGCTAGGCTTCCACTCTTCCATTACTTTCCACCAACCATTCATTTTTACTTGTCTCTGATAAAGGAAAATTCAGTTTGATGAAGGGAAAACAAATACATTCCTGGCTTATACACGCATATATATATATATATGTGTGTGTGTGTGTGTGTGATGAAATTTTCTTAGGAGAATATTAATGACTACATAAACCTATGTATCTATGTCAGCATTTTATATTTTTTTAATTATTGATTTAGCATTATAAAAACATATACTTCCAACAATGTTACAAATTTTATATTAAAATAGAAAATTATCTATATATTTAATACTTTTAAAAAATATAAATATAATTTTTTTTCATGAATCAACATTAAAAAAATCTCTCCAAAAATTTTAGAACAAATTATTACTAAGCAAGTGTTACTTCTACTACTGTACAGTGATTGATTACATGTGACAAAAATATATATATAAAAAGGATTGGGTTTTTTTAAGTCTTAAATCTTAATCTTAATAAACTTAATATATATTTTAAATAATGCAGACATGAGATTGGACCTATTTTGTATAAGACTCGATTTCATTTGATCATATATATGAATTTATATTCTACTGTAAATGTAAAAAGTTATCTTAAAAAGTTATTAGGCAAATTAAGTATTTCTTATTAAAAATATTTTGTATGGTCATTATTATTATTATTATTTTCAATAATACTAGTCATTTATTGGCTCTAGGTAACTTATAGTTATAAGTTTGACTTACGAATATTTTAATTTAGAACACTATTTTAAATCATGTAAATATTCACTTATTTAGAACTCATCATAGCCTCTGGGTTTTATCCCACAGTGTACCATAACTTCCCAAATACAAACCCTTATATGTTATAGAATGCAACCAAACCTAAACCTAAGACTTTTTTTTCAATTGACATAGTAATGGATATTTTCAATAATCACACATAATGTGATGATATCAATATATGTCATGTTTTCCTTGACCAATGATCCATAAAGCATCCAAAATATGTACAAAAGTATAAAAATAATAATACAGCATGTAAGTAATTTTCTTTTATGCAAATTCATTAAAAAAATACTTTTAGTTTATTTTTATTATTATTTGATATGTATTTCTTCATATTATAGAAGAAAGATGTTTAAAACAAAATAAGAATTCAAAATAAGAACTGTAAATAAATAACTATACATTAAAAGACAAATAAAGAATAAAAATATAAATTAACAAGAATAAGTGTAATTCAAGATAAATTAAATGACATAACTATGAATAACTAAAAAGGAGAGAGTTGAATCCAAAGTCTCCTCTCTTACCATCAACTTTACAATTAAGACATCTAATCACTTTTAGTGTAGAACATGAAATGCACATCTCAAATCCATTATGCATGTGTGAACATGAAATACACATGCTGCATGCTTCAATTTGATATACATGTGTTGTATATGTGCAAGAACAAAAAAATGCTCAAATCAGGTGTGTATGTGGGCCACATGAAATGCACATGCTTAAATCCAACTTGTTTCCTTATTTTTTAGGGCTATGATAAAAGCCTAATCGAAAGTTTGCTTTAAGATAAAATAGGGTACTCTAACTAAAAGAGTACAATTTCTTTCAATAATTTTTTTATTTTTTTACCAATATGCGTAAATCGTAATTAGAAGCTTTACTTTAAATAAAGAAATCTCATTTAATATTGTCAAAAAATAATTATTGAAGTCATGAAGATAGGCTTATATTTTTTTTATTTTTTTAGAAATCATTCTTACAAGCACTACTATTTTAATTTTTTTTCTCGAAATAATATTTATAAGCACGTTTTCAATATATAT
>Ga0214543_1000088_pt1 | contig 114070 bp, 48 predicted proteins | sample CNSS2metaG_FD_160094 | JGI IMG/M metagenome (GOLD analysis project Ga0214543, IMG submission 160094) | Root nodule microbial communities from cowpea collected in UCLA plant growth center, Los Angeles, California, USA - CNSS2 | ecosystem: Host-associated > Plants > Roots > Nodule | place: USA...
ATATAAGAAAAAAAATATATATATATATATATATATATATATATATATATATATAAAAGTTAAGTTATTCTTTTGATTTAAGATATGTTTGAAAATTCAGAGAAAGTATGAGTCTTTGGTAACTTGTTAGAAGCCACTCAATTTATGTTAGTGATATGTACAAATGTTTTTATATTATATAAATTAAATTGGAGGTATGGATACATTAATCGGAAAAAAAAAGTACCAACTAAAGAAAATATATCAAATTACAAATGTTGAAGATAGTAATTTTGTATGAAATTAAAGTAACTACTGGTCTTTCACAATTTTCTTCCTGCAATATAATTATTGAATTGAATAATGTAATTTCTTGAATAGTTTTGAATAACTAAAATATCTGTTTGAATTAAGTCTACTCTGAAGTGCCTTGCTTTTTAGGATGAAAATTATATTTACTTTTGGATTGGTCAAGGACTGGTCATACATATCTAAAATAATTATATTAATTTTTTATCGGTGCTTAATTTCATAACTTATTTTTAGGGTTTACTTTTTTTCCTATAATTATTAAATGTTAATAGATATTTTGGTTTGATATTTATAAGAATATAATTTAATTTTTTATATTTAATATTGGAGAAAAAAAAACATGTTTATTATTCTCATATTAAATGATAATATGATATTTCATTCGTTATGATTTTCATATTTGTAAAATAAATATTTAAATAATTATACAATAATAAAAGAGTGAATACAAGCAAAAATATGAATATATAATGAAACAAAAAATTTATACATGTTGATTATGAAGATGTATGTTATCATCTTTGGGAGAGATAAACACTAAAGAACGTGTTAAAAAAATGCTCAAGCAAAAAATTATTCGCTTAAGCGAAAATTACCCATTAAATGGGTTTGAGGGAACAAAAACAAAGACTATTTGAAAATTATTACTATAGTAAGAACAAATGATGCTTGAGAGACAAGTGAGTGGGAGAAAAAAGTGCACAAGTGAGTCATAATACTAAAACAAAGGGTAATGGGATTTATTAGGGTTGTGTGAACAAATTAAAAAACAAACATAGGAAACCTAAAAGGTTCAAAGTTGGTTGCATGAAAAAATCTAAATCAAATGTTATAAATTGAGCTTTTTAGGCCTAATAACTATTACACTAAACAATGAGGAGTCCAGATTTTGTTATCGTGCCTTTCAAAATACATCGATGTTAGTATTTAAAAAGAATTAATATATTTTAAAACATTAATATAATTGTCCATGAGTGTATTTTGAAGACACAATAAAATATCGACATAGAAAAACATAGTAGATAATCTAAGTTTGACAATGAGGCTACTTTAGAGAGAAAAAAGAGTAATTAGTGTAATTGTAATGTCATTGGTAACTAACCATCTTATTGTTAGATGTTGAAAGTGTTAGGATTTAAGCAAAATCAAAATGGTACCATTTTTTCCTTTTTTAAGTGTATCTGCTACTTCTCCTTTTCTCTGTATATAAACTGCTATTATGCATATTCCTTTAAGTGACCCCTGAAGAATCTTGGACTGCACACAAAGCCAGATGTTACAAACATGAGAATTTTCGAATCCTTATGCTTTCAACATGTGTCAGACCACATGAGATGAAAATTGGATGACAAAGGGCTACCCTTGGCTCTGATTGGTTACCACTCCACAAAGGGGCTACAAGTTGTTTGACCCTGTAACTAGGAGGGTATCAATCAGCAAAGATGTTGTGGTTGATGAAAACTCTTGATGGTAGTGGAAATTTGTTGGTCAAGAAAGTGAACAGGGTGTGACATCTTCGATCTCGTTGAATGATGAATTTGCAGGAGTTGAAAGTGTCACGGATCAGCATGAATCCTCTAGTCAACCAGCAAGGAGACCACATCGAGTCATTCAGCCACCTACACACTTCAAAGAATATGAAGTATTCAATGTCTTAGTAGTCACGTCTAAAGGTAACTTTGTGCACTCTACATTAATGGCTAAATCAGAGTTTATTGAGTTTAGTGATGCTATACAAAGTGAGAAGTGGTTGACAGCTATGAAGGAAGAAATTGATTCCATAGAGAGGAATCAGACTTGGACTCTTGTTGAACTGCCTCAAAATATGATAACTATAACATTAAAGTGGGTGTACAAGGTGAAGGTAAATCCTAAAGGAGAAATTGTGCAGTACAAGGCAAGGCTTGTAGCAAAGGGTTTTTTTGCAGAAAGTTGGAGTAGATTATGGAGATATATATGCTCCAATGGCTAGAATGGAGACAATACGAATCATAGTAGCTGTTGCAGATATGAAAGTTGGTCTTTATACCAACTAGATGTCAAATATGCTTCTTGAATGGTATTCTCGAAGAGGAAATTTATGTAGTGCAGCCACGTGGTTTTGAAATTAGGAGGCAAGAACACAAAGTATAAAAGCTAAACAAAGTCTTGCATGGATTCAAGCAAGCTCCAAGAGTTTGGAATCACAGGATCGACACGATTCTACTCAAAATCGATTTTGAAATATGCGTATCTGAACAAGGTGTATATGTAAAATGCTGGATCTATGAAAGGAAGGAAGAAAAACTCCTTGTATGCCTCTACATTGATGATATGTTGGTCACTGGAAGCAACACAAATTTGATTAATAAATTTAAGTCTCAAATGCATAATGAGTTTGAGATGAATGATCTAGGAAAGCTATTATACTTTCTTGGTACTGAGTTTCAAAACATGGAAGTTGGTACCATAATGCACCAAATAAAATATGTAAGAGATTTATTGTCTAGATTTGGAATGCAGCATGTTAGAATTCAAGAATTTGAGAGACTTGATTGACATTTTTTTAATTTTGGCTTAAGGGGGCATGTTGGGATTAAGCAAAATCAAAACGTTACCGTTTTTCTTTTTTTAAGTGTATCTAGTACTTCTCCTTTTTTTTCTATATATAAACTGTTGTTGTGCAGTTTCCTTTAATGTGAAATATACGACTTTTCTTTTCTCTATGTCTAAAAGCCTACATCTCTATAGAAAAAACTAGCTGATTCGTAATTTTTTGTGTCCTTTACGGTAAGATTGATTGTTTAGTTAGTTATTTTTACTTAATTTTTAATGTTTATTTTGTACATGATAATCTAATATTTATTTTATAATTTTAACTGGTCGGAAAGTCTTGTCTTAACAAAATTTAGGTGAAAACTCGAATAACATTTACTTTTAGGAATATGAGTAAGATTTACTAACTATTTTCGTAATATTTCTTGCTTAAAGAATTGGGATTAAAATAAATAAGAGAATTGTCAAATTAAGTGATTAATAACGAATACTAAATAAAGATTTAGCATAAATTGTAAACGAGAGGTTAATAAAATCGATTTTCAACTTGTTTCATATATTTGAATTGTTTTTGGTCTTAATAATTTTTTTTAATTTCATATATTTTATCTTTATTTTTCTTTCATTAGTAATTAAAATAAAGTATTTACATTATATGTTTTGTTTTAAATTACAAATTTTAAATATTTCAATTTTCTTGAGATTAAATAACTGTTGAGAGCAAGTTGATATATTTTGCGAAAAAATCAACAAAATATCAATTTTGTAAGTTTAGCATATAAGAAATATGAGGCATTTTGTTCTCTTGATACTATCACTGTTTTAAATATTAAGGACACCCTATTCATTATAACAATTGATGTTGATGGTAGTGGACAATGTGCTTCTAATGTTGTATTTCTATTGTGTTTTCAAAGTACATTAACATATACATATTTTAATATTTTAAAATATATTAAAAATTAATTTTTTTTAATATATCAAAGTCAAAATATTTTGACGGTATACATATGCATAAGTTCAAACATAAATGAGATTGCATATTGTTTCCATTAGTAACTTTTGGAGAAAAGCTTAACAGAATTCCATACATATATGTTCATTAACTCTTGATTTGTCCCTTCTTTTACACATTAAATGCATTTTTTTTAGTATTGTTTATGTTCTTAATCTTTCATTTTTAACGTAGATGCAACAAAATCAACAACTTAGCAAGGACAAAATACACACACAAAAGTAGTTTTTGGTAGGACGTTTTAGAACTTTCTCATCAAATTTTTTTAAAAAAAATAGAGCTAATTAAAAAGGATGTTTGCTTGTCTTGTTATGAGTGTAGGCAGCGATTTTAAGGATGGTGTGGCACACACAAAAAAGAGGTTGTCCAAGGAGGGCTACTCAAGTATTTCTCCAAGACATTTTTATTTTTTGAGTTTCTTCATGCAATACCATGTCAATGTTCCTTAGTTTTCTTTCAACTTAAAAAAGTTAGCATTAGTTTATTTCATAACTACAATTTTACTACTTAGTTGTAAGCATTAAACGGGTAGAAATGGTTGAAATTAAAACTTCAAAATATTTAGTTAAAGATTTGTATTTATTTTTTTCTGGAAATGATTGTAGAGAAAGTATTCCAAACAAACGCATAAGATTATTTGAATAATTTTAAAATAAAGCAAAGAATGCTGTCTCATTTTCACTCTTTATGGATTTGTTTGTTTAGTCAAAATGAGGAAAATAAAATAGTATAAAAGATTGAAATTTAAAAATAACAAAAATACGTGAAAATGGCAAATATTGAACTGAAGAAAAAAAGAATTACAGAGTAATAAAAGAAAATTGGTAAGAATATTACTTTTCAAATCTTTTCCTATTTTTTCATTCCAATCAACTCTAACTATTTTTATCTTATTTGTTTTTACACTCACCCCACCAAGAAAGGGAAAAAAAAATCATGCATTAAATATGTAAAATCTTATTTTTCACAATTTTATGACTTTTAAAATAACTATTGTAAAAATTAATACATCCATCAAATGTAACAAATATTCATTTCACTTCTCAATATTTCATTTAAGTAGATATTTTATTTGAAGTACTGTAAACTTATTCCTTGAAATTGCCTAAAATCTTCAATTTAATTCTAGAAATTAAACAAATTAAAGTGAAATTCTTGAAAACATTTATTCTCTCACATTCATTTTTAATTTCAGGTACATCCCAATCATTAAAATACACAATATTCCTTTTAAACTATCATAAGCTTTCACATTGTTGATCACATAATTTGCAAGCGAGAATGGCCAAACTCAGAGAAGAAACATAACCAAATGCTCAGGATATATTGAAATACTTTGGTAAATTGCTGATAAAGTCAGAGATGACTCACATTTTATCCACACACGAGTATTATATTGAACTGTCCTCAAATGAGATGAAGTCTACTGTAAAAACTCAAGAAAACTATTTCTAAGAAAAGAACAACTAACCAAATTGATCCAAGCATGTCCCTGAAATGAAGAAGCAGGAGTGTTAAGGCAATTATAAAAGATTGCTCAACATGTAAAGTTGCAAATCAAAAACCACAAACAACTGGGTATACAATACAATTTCATGGTCTTTCTACTTCTTTTGTGCGGAGAGGTAGAAGCAGTTAAATGCCAATGATTTAAAGTTAAGATGAAAATGGAACCCAACTAACTTAATAGAGCTGAATGAACAGTGTTAGCCCATGCATCCCAGCGGATTGTTCATAGGACTATGATTCTTTCTTTGACAAACTTTTTTTTTTAACAAAAGTTTGCTTTTTAACACACACCAAACATTTTTCTTCTCTTTCCAAGTCATATCAAACATTTATTTCATCCATTAAAGGATTGCCACGTGTAATTTATCAAAAGTTTGTTAATAAAACTTTGTCGGAACATAATTTTCCTTGTTCATAAGGATCTAGATGAAAGAAAAAGTAAAATAGGTATGGAAATGGGTTCCAATGTTAATGGATGATAGAGTGTGGTAATGTATGCAAAAGTGTGCCAGTGTCTGTAAACAATTTAGCACTCAAATGCTTGTGTTGAAAGGTTAAGGTTCCTCAAGGAAATTCTTTAGACAAGATATCCAACTTGCAACCTATTTGTAAGAGAAATTTAATGTTGAAACTACAAAACAAAAAAGTCTACTCTATTGATAAGATCAGCACTGAATTATACTCTAACAAAGAGAACATTCAATTATACTCTACTAATAATAATAAGAGTTCCTTGTCGAACAAGGATGAACCCTGTATAAGACAACATTCCCAATAATCTCTGTTAAAACTTGAAAAAGATAAATGGATATAAACTCAATGACTACATAAGAAACCAGATCATCAATACAAGATTATTCACTTAAGGGTTCCCAATCAAAAAAGAGAAATGCTACCTAAATCAATAGGTTCTGTTACTTTCTTTATCAAAGTATTGAATCTACACACTATCAGACATGAAATTACCATATATGACAATCCAAATGCAAACAAATCAACAACAATGTGATTACCATTATCAAGATCAACGGGAAGCATTAAGAGCCATCATCAAGTTCTGTCCACCAGGTAGGTACGAAACATTTGGCGACTTCGCCAGCGTGGAGGCTATTTCCCTGGAGGCTTCAATCCTCCTGAGTTCAATCAGCCCCATTCCGGCTGAGGCAGTAGCGTCGGAGATCAGCTTCGCCGCGTCACTCTCTCCCTCGGCACGGATAATCGCGGCCCGCCGCTCCTGCTCCGCCTTCATCACAACGAACTTGGACCGCTCCGCCTCCTGCTGCGCCACCTGCTTCTGCTCCACCGCGCGCGAGAACTCGCTGCCGTAGGAGAGGTGCGTGATGGCGACGTCATCAAGAACAATGTTGAAATCCTTCGCGCGGCGGATGAGACTGTCGCGGACGAGAGCGGATACCTGAGAACGGTCGGTGAGGAGCTGATCAGCGTTGAACTGCGCGACGACGGCCTTGAGAACCTCGTTGCCGATGGACGGCAGAACCTTCTCATCGTACTCGAGGCCGAGGTTCTTGACAATGACGGGGAGCTTGCCGATTTCAGGACGGGAGAGGACGCGGAGTGTGAGGTTGACCATCTGAAGATCTTTGGTGCCGGAGATGGAGGAGAAGGTGTGAGGGCGCGTGCGGATGTCGAAGATGTAAGGCTTCTGGACCCACGGGATGAGGAAATGGGTTCCCTCGCCTACCGTGTCGTCGAGAATGCCTCGGAAACGGTCGAAGAGGACGGCACGCTGGCCGCCGTCGACGGTGTACAGGGAGGAGGAGAGGGCGGTGGCCGCCACGCCCAGGCCGAAGGCGGAGCGGGCGAGGTTAGTGAGGAATGATACGGCGGCTTGGCTGCTTCCCATTTCTGAAAGGGGTTAGGGTTTTGGTTGGTTTGCTCGATTTTCTTCGTTAGTTTGGGGGGTTTTGGGATCTTGCTCGTCTTTCTTTGTTAGTTTGATGGGGTTTGGAAATAAAATCCAGACTTATTTTTTTTCCTTGGAGAAGAGGTTATCTTTACTTTAATATATATTTTGTATATATTTTTTTGTAACTTTATATCGATTAACATAATTAAAAATAGGGTTAAGCATTGTTTTATCCTTCAAATCTTACTGAATTGTGAAATTATTTTTTTTTTCAAAACTTTATATCAATTTAGTTATTCATACGTAGAAATACGTAAATTTAGTATTTCTTACCAAATTTTATTAAGTTTATTTTGACATTTTAAACGCATTTTATGATAATATTTGAGTTAACATTAAAGTGAAAATGTGTCAAACAGTATAAATAATTCAAATACTATATCATGAAATGCGTTTGAAACCTCAGATAAACTTAATAAAATTTAGTTAAAAATATTAAATTCACGCATTTTTAAAGATGAATGACTAAATTGGTCAAAAATTTTGTAAAGAGACTAATTCTAAATTTCACTGAAACTTGAAGGATCAAAAACATATTTAACTCTTAAAAATATATCTATAACAATATATAAAGAAACTTCTTTTTTTGTGTCCATATTTCAAAATACCAATTTTATCCTTTAAATATAATTATTTATTAAATTTTTAAAAATTGACCGTTACTTTTACAAACTTTCTATAAAATTATCTATCTATATTTTTTGTTTTCTTCTTTATTTATGAACAATTATTCTTTCATATATTCTAATATATTTCACTTTATTTTTAATAAATATAATTTTATTTTATATATTAATTTAATAACATCTTATTAATATAATATTATTTAAAAAAGGCATAATAGCCGTGTTTATGTTAATTTATTTAAAGCTTATGGTTAAACAACATAAACCATACTTATCGAACTTAATGAAATAAAATAAAGTGATTGGAGATGTGTGTTAGGACTATGTGGACTCTCCCTAATTATATTTATTTCATTCTATTAAAAATGTGTGTATATAAAACAAAAAATATAAATTGATCGATATAAGAAAAAAAATATATATATATATATATATATATATATATATATATATATAAAAGTTAAGTTATTCTTTTGATTTAAGATATGTTTGAAAATTCAGAGAAAGTATGAGTCTTTGGTAACTTGTTAGAAGCCACTCAATTTATGTTAGTGATATGTACAAATGTTTTTATATTATATAAATTAAATTGGAGGTATGGATACATTAATCGGAAAAAAAAAGTACCAACTAAAGAAAATATATCAAATTACAAATGTTGAAGATAGTAATTTTGTATGAAATTAAAGTAACTACTGGTCTTTCACAATTTTCTTCCTGCAATATAATTATTGAATTGAATAATGTAATTTCTTGAATAGTTTTGAATAACTAAAATATCTGTTTGAATTAAGTCTACTCTGAAGTGCCTTGCTTTTTAGGATGAAAATTATATTTACTTTTGGATTGGTCAAGGACTGGTCATACATATCTAAAATAATTATATTAATTTTTTATCGGTGCTTAATTTCATAACTTATTTTTAGGGTTTACTTTTTTTCCTATAATTATTAAATGTTAATAGATATTTTGGTTTGATATTTATAAGAATATAATTTAATTTTTTATATTTAATATTGGAGAAAAAAAAACATGTTTATTATTCTCATATTAAATGATAATATGATATTTCATTCGTTATGATTTTCATATTTGTAAAATAAATATTTAAATAATTATACAATAATAAAAGAGTGAATACAAGCAAAAATATGAATATATAATGAAACAAAAAATTTATACATGTTGATTATGAAGATGTATGTTATCATCTTTGGGAGAGATAAACACTAAAGAACGTGTTAAAAAAATGCTCAAGCAAAAAATTATTCGCTTAAGCGAAAATTACCCATTAAATGGGTTTGAGGGAACAAAAACAAAGACTATTTGAAAATTATTACTATAGTAAGAACAAATGATGCTTGAGAGACAAGTGAGTGGGAGAAAAAAGTGCACAAGTGAGTCATAATACTAAAACAAAGGGTAATGGGATTTATTAGGGTTGTGTGAACAAATTAAAAAACAAACATAGGAAACCTAAAAGGTTCAAAGTTGGTTGCATGAAAAAATCTAAATCAAATGTTATAAATTGAGCTTTTTAGGCCTAATAACTATTACACTAAACAATGAGGAGTCCAGATTTTGTTATCGTGCCTTTCAAAATACATCGATGTTAGTATTTAAAAAGAATTAATATATTTTAAAACATTAATATAATTGTCCATGAGTGTATTTTGAAGACACAATAAAATATCGACATAGAAAAACATAGTAGATAATCTAAGTTTGACAATGAGGCTACTTTAGAGAGAAAAAAGAGTAATTAGTGTAATTGTAATGTCATTGGTAACTAACCATCTTATTGTTAGATGTTGAAAGTGTTAGGATTTAAGCAAAATCAAAATGGTACCATTTTTTCCTTTTTTAAGTGTATCTGCTACTTCTCCTTTTCTCTGTATATAAACTGCTATTATGCATATTCCTTTAAGTGACCCCTGAAGAATCTTGGACTGCACACAAAGCCAGATGTTACAAACATGAGAATTTTCGAATCCTTATGCTTTCAACATGTGTCAGACCACATGAGATGAAAATTGGATGACAAAGGGCTACCCTTGGCTCTGATTGGTTACCACTCCACAAAGGGGCTACAAGTTGTTTGACCCTGTAACTAGGAGGGTATCAATCAGCAAAGATGTTGTGGTTGATGAAAACTCTTGATGGTAGTGGAAATTTGTTGGTCAAGAAAGTGAACAGGGTGTGACATCTTCGATCTCGTTGAATGATGAATTTGCAGGAGTTGAAAGTGTCACGGATCAGCATGAATCCTCTAGTCAACCAGCAAGGAGACCACATCGAGTCATTCAGCCACCTACACACTTCAAAGAATATGAAGTATTCAATGTCTTAGTAGTCACGTCTAAAGGTAACTTTGTGCACTCTACATTAATGGCTAAATCAGAGTTTATTGAGTTTAGTGATGCTATACAAAGTGAGAAGTGGTTGACAGCTATGAAGGAAGAAATTGATTCCATAGAGAGGAATCAGACTTGGACTCTTGTTGAACTGCCTCAAAATATGATAACTATAACATTAAAGTGGGTGTACAAGGTGAAGGTAAATCCTAAAGGAGAAATTGTGCAGTACAAGGCAAGGCTTGTAGCAAAGGGTTTTTTTGCAGAAAGTTGGAGTAGATTATGGAGATATATATGCTCCAATGGCTAGAATGGAGACAATACGAATCATAGTAGCTGTTGCAGATATGAAAGTTGGTCTTTATACCAACTAGATGTCAAATATGCTTCTTGAATGGTATTCTCGAAGAGGAAATTTATGTAGTGCAGCCACGTGGTTTTGAAATTAGGAGGCAAGAACACAAAGTATAAAAGCTAAACAAAGTCTTGCATGGATTCAAGCAAGCTCCAAGAGTTTGGAATCACAGGATCGACACGATTCTACTCAAAATCGATTTTGAAATATGCGTATCTGAACAAGGTGTATATGTAAAATGCTGGATCTATGAAAGGAAGGAAGAAAAACTCCTTGTATGCCTCTACATTGATGATATGTTGGTCACTGGAAGCAACACAAATTTGATTAATAAATTTAAGTCTCAAATGCATAATGAGTTTGAGATGAATGATCTAGGAAAGCTATTATACTTTCTTGGTACTGAGTTTCAAAACATGGAAGTTGGTACCATAATGCACCAAATAAAATATGTAAGAGATTTATTGTCTAGATTTGGAATGCAGCATGTTAGAATTCAAGAATTTGAGAGACTTGATTGACATTTTTTTAATTTTGGCTTAAGGGGGCATGTTGGGATTAAGCAAAATCAAAACGTTACCGTTTTTCTTTTTTTAAGTGTATCTAGTACTTCTCCTTTTTTTTCTATATATAAACTGTTGTTGTGCAGTTTCCTTTAATGTGAAATATACGACTTTTCTTTTCTCTATGTCTAAAAGCCTACATCTCTATAGAAAAAACTAGCTGATTCGTAATTTTTTGTGTCCTTTACGGTAAGATTGATTGTTTAGTTAGTTATTTTTACTTAATTTTTAATGTTTATTTTGTACATGATAATCTAATATTTATTTTATAATTTTAACTGGTCGGAAAGTCTTGTCTTAACAAAATTTAGGTGAAAACTCGAATAACATTTACTTTTAGGAATATGAGTAAGATTTACTAACTATTTTCGTAATATTTCTTGCTTAAAGAATTGGGATTAAAATAAATAAGAGAATTGTCAAATTAAGTGATTAATAACGAATACTAAATAAAGATTTAGCATAAATTGTAAACGAGAGGTTAATAAAATCGATTTTCAACTTGTTTCATATATTTGAATTGTTTTTGGTCTTAATAATTTTTTTTAATTTCATATATTTTATCTTTATTTTTCTTTCATTAGTAATTAAAATAAAGTATTTACATTATATGTTTTGTTTTAAATTACAAATTTTAAATATTTCAATTTTCTTGAGATTAAATAACTGTTGAGAGCAAGTTGATATATTTTGCGAAAAAATCAACAAAATATCAATTTTGTAAGTTTAGCATATAAGAAATATGAGGCATTTTGTTCTCTTGATACTATCACTGTTTTAAATATTAAGGACACCCTATTCATTATAACAATTGATGTTGATGGTAGTGGACAATGTGCTTCTAATGTTGTATTTCTATTGTGTTTTCAAAGTACATTAACATATACATATTTTAATATTTTAAAATATATTAAAAATTAATTTTTTTTAATATATCAAAGTCAAAATATTTTGACGGTATACATATGCATAAGTTCAAACATAAATGAGATTGCATATTGTTTCCATTAGTAACTTTTGGAGAAAAGCTTAACAGAATTCCATACATATATGTTCATTAACTCTTGATTTGTCCCTTCTTTTACACATTAAATGCATTTTTTTTAGTATTGTTTATGTTCTTAATCTTTCATTTTTAACGTAGATGCAACAAAATCAACAACTTAGCAAGGACAAAATACACACACAAAAGTAGTTTTTGGTAGGACGTTTTAGAACTTTCTCATCAAATTTTTTTAAAAAAAATAGAGCTAATTAAAAAGGATGTTTGCTTGTCTTGTTATGAGTGTAGGCAGCGATTTTAAGGATGGTGTGGCACACACAAAAAAGAGGTTGTCCAAGGAGGGCTACTCAAGTATTTCTCCAAGACATTTTTATTTTTTGAGTTTCTTCATGCAATACCATGTCAATGTTCCTTAGTTTTCTTTCAACTTAAAAAAGTTAGCATTAGTTTATTTCATAACTACAATTTTACTACTTAGTTGTAAGCATTAAACGGGTAGAAATGGTTGAAATTAAAACTTCAAAATATTTAGTTAAAGATTTGTATTTATTTTTTTCTGGAAATGATTGTAGAGAAAGTATTCCAAACAAACGCATAAGATTATTTGAATAATTTTAAAATAAAGCAAAGAATGCTGTCTCATTTTCACTCTTTATGGATTTGTTTGTTTAGTCAAAATGAGGAAAATAAAATAGTATAAAAGATTGAAATTTAAAAATAACAAAAATACGTGAAAATGGCAAATATTGAACTGAAGAAAAAAAGAATTACAGAGTAATAAAAGAAAATTGGTAAGAATATTACTTTTCAAATCTTTTCCTATTTTTTCATTCCAATCAACTCTAACTATTTTTATCTTATTTGTTTTTACACTCACCCCACCAAGAAAGGGAAAAAAAAATCATGCATTAAATATGTAAAATCTTATTTTTCACAATTTTATGACTTTTAAAATAACTATTGTAAAAATTAATACATCCATCAAATGTAACAAATATTCATTTCACTTCTCAATATTTCATTTAAGTAGATATTTTATTTGAAGTACTGTAAACTTATTCCTTGAAATTGCCTAAAATCTTCAATTTAATTCTAGAAATTAAACAAATTAAAGTGAAATTCTTGAAAACATTTATTCTCTCACATTCATTTTTAATTTCAGGTACATCCCAATCATTAAAATACACAATATTCCTTTTAAACTATCATAAGCTTTCACATTGTTGATCACATAATTTGCAAGCGAGAATGGCCAAACTCAGAGAAGAAACATAACCAAATGCTCAGGATATATTGAAATACTTTGGTAAATTGCTGATAAAGTCAGAGATGACTCACATTTTATCCACACACGAGTATTATATTGAACTGTCCTCAAATGAGATGAAGTCTACTGTAAAAACTCAAGAAAACTATTTCTAAGAAAAGAACAACTAACCAAATTGATCCAAGCATGTCCCTGAAATGAAGAAGCAGGAGTGTTAAGGCAATTATAAAAGATTGCTCAACATGTAAAGTTGCAAATCAAAAACCACAAACAACTGGGTATACAATACAATTTCATGGTCTTTCTACTTCTTTTGTGCGGAGAGGTAGAAGCAGTTAAATGCCAATGATTTAAAGTTAAGATGAAAATGGAACCCAACTAACTTAATAGAGCTGAATGAACAGTGTTAGCCCATGCATCCCAGCGGATTGTTCATAGGACTATGATTCTTTCTTTGACAAACTTTTTTTTTTAACAAAAGTTTGCTTTTTAACACACACCAAACATTTTTCTTCTCTTTCCAAGTCATATCAAACATTTATTTCATCCATTAAAGGATTGCCACGTGTAATTTATCAAAAGTTTGTTAATAAAACTTTGTCGGAACATAATTTTCCTTGTTCATAAGGATCTAGATGAAAGAAAAAGTAAAATAGGTATGGAAATGGGTTCCAATGTTAATGGATGATAGAGTGTGGTAATGTATGCAAAAGTGTGCCAGTGTCTGTAAACAATTTAGCACTCAAATGCTTGTGTTGAAAGGTTAAGGTTCCTCAAGGAAATTCTTTAGACAAGATATCCAACTTGCAACCTATTTGTAAGAGAAATTTAATGTTGAAACTACAAAACAAAAAAGTCTACTCTATTGATAAGATCAGCACTGAATTATACTCTAACAAAGAGAACATTCAATTATACTCTACTAATAATAATAAGAGTTCCTTGTCGAACAAGGATGAACCCTGTATAAGACAACATTCCCAATAATCTCTGTTAAAACTTGAAAAAGATAAATGGATATAAACTCAATGACTACATAAGAAACCAGATCATCAATACAAGATTATTCACTTAAGGGTTCCCAATCAAAAAAGAGAAATGCTACCTAAATCAATAGGTTCTGTTACTTTCTTTATCAAAGTATTGAATCTACACACTATCAGACATGAAATTACCATATATGACAATCCAAATGCAAACAAATCAACAACAATGTGATTACCATTATCAAGATCAACGGGAAGCATTAAGAGCCATCATCAAGTTCTGTCCACCAGGTAGGTACGAAACATTTGGCGACTTCGCCAGCGTGGAGGCTATTTCCCTGGAGGCTTCAATCCTCCTGAGTTCAATCAGCCCCATTCCGGCTGAGGCAGTAGCGTCGGAGATCAGCTTCGCCGCGTCACTCTCTCCCTCGGCACGGATAATCGCGGCCCGCCGCTCCTGCTCCGCCTTCATCACAACGAACTTGGACCGCTCCGCCTCCTGCTGCGCCACCTGCTTCTGCTCCACCGCGCGCGAGAACTCGCTGCCGTAGGAGAGGTGCGTGATGGCGACGTCATCAAGAACAATGTTGAAATCCTTCGCGCGGCGGATGAGACTGTCGCGGACGAGAGCGGATACCTGAGAACGGTCGGTGAGGAGCTGATCAGCGTTGAACTGCGCGACGACGGCCTTGAGAACCTCGTTGCCGATGGACGGCAGAACCTTCTCATCGTACTCGAGGCCGAGGTTCTTGACAATGACGGGGAGCTTGCCGATTTCAGGACGGGAGAGGACGCGGAGTGTGAGGTTGACCATCTGAAGATCTTTGGTGCCGGAGATGGAGGAGAAGGTGTGAGGGCGCGTGCGGATGTCGAAAATGTAGGGTTTCTGAACCCACGGGATGAGAAAATGGGTTCCCTCGCCGACGGTGTCGTCGAGAATGCCCCGGAACCGGTCGAAGAGGACAGCGCGCTGGCCGCCGTCGACGGTGTACAGGGAGGAGGAGAGGGCGGTGGCCGCCGCGCCCAGGCCGAAGGCCGAGCGGGCGAGGTTAGTGAGGAACGAGACTGCGGCTTGGCTGCTACCCATTACAGAGAAGAAGGGTTTAGGGTTTTTGGTGGGTTTTCCTCTTTCTTAGATTAGCTCGATGGGTTATGGAGATGGAATTCTGGCTTGGAGAGAAAGTAATATTTAATTACTTTATAATGTATATATTTATCAAATTATCAAATATGTAAGGTAAAAAAATTATCAATGTAAGAGTAAATTAAATAAATATATATAAGAGTAACTTTAAATTTAAACATTTGTTTATCTACATTCATTCCAAATTACAAGCTTGATCCTACAATTTTCATTCGTAGTATTTTACCATAAGCTACTTAGGGAATTTCTTCACCGTTTTAAATTTTCATAAGCAGAAAATTGTCATCGTTAATATGTTTAAACACTGGTCCCTAAGTTTGGAAAATATAAGTTGTAACGTAGGGATCTATTCTTCATCTGAATCGATTGGCGCTCAAATAAATTTATGGAGTATGGATCGTCATTCAAATTATGTCATACGTCCCACATCGTTGATTGTCTTTTGATCTAACAATTGAGGTTTGAAGTCATGGCTAGTTGAGGTGTCGGCTACACCGAACAGTGACCACACCCAGTCGACAGTTGAATGTCACGGTCAGTGTTGATTAATTCCACATCAAATGATGTTTGGAGTCAACAATCAAATGTCACGATCAATGCTGATCAATTCTACATCAAATGATATTTGGAGTCAATAACCGAATGGTTTCCATGTTCACAAGACTTCAATTGTTGATTATATCATTTATGCGTCAGCACAAAGTTGTATGGTAAATTTTGCCAAACGGTCATAACAACGATCAAGTAAGTGTTTATGTAATTAGGAGTTTTTGTGTTGCTTGGAAGAGTGACGGGGGCGCTAGAAGTTTCATTGTTAGATTTATCAATATGGGGAGTAGTGGACGAGGTAGCATGTTTAGTAGGAGTAACATCAGTTGTATTGGATGAATTATTCAAAAGAGGGGATGTATTAATGTCGAGATCATGAAACATGTCATCATAATTGTGATTGTAATGATGTGGAACAAAAAGAGATAAAGAGTTGTGTGATTTATAAATGTTTTTGTAAGGAAAATCATGTTCATGAAAAACAATGTTACGAGACACGCCAATCTTATGAGTAGTGAGATTGAGGAAGAAATAACCTTTTGTGATGGGTGTAGAAATACATGTTGCCATCTTTGAGAGATAAAGAAACTAGAGAACATGTTAAAAGAAATGCTCTAATCTAAGGTACTACTCACTTAAACAAAAATTATCCACTAAATGGGTTTGAATGAACCTAAACAAAAGTTATTTGAAGAATTATAGTTTGAGTAAGAATGAAGGATACTTGAATAACATGAGTGAGAGAAAAATTGCTTAAGTTAGAGTCATAATACTAAAGCAAAAGGATTTAGGTTTATTAGGGTAACATGGACATATTAAAGCAACATAGTTTTTTTTATATATAATTTATAGTTTTTTAAATATCTTTCTCTTTCATTATTTTATCTCTAGCTTTTAAGATTCTCAAAATCATATGACATTTACCTATAGCTAGATTGTACCGTCCTAGTCGTTCAAGGCCCGACCTGATTCATGAAAGTCTATGAGCCTAGGAATTTGGGCCTAATTGATATTTTATTAAGATATTTTTTATATGAGATATTTTGGGTCAGTCGATTATGATATTTGTAACTGTTTTGCCTATAAATAAGAAATTAACCCTCAAGGCCAAGGGAAAGATTTTTTGGCTTCAGTGTACTCTTTATTGTACGTTAAAGGTTTTTATAATTTTTGTCTTCGGTAAAAATATTCAATTTTTTGCTGCAACAGTACACAAAATTTTTTACTCTTGCTAGATACCTAATCGGTTTAAATATCTTTCTCTTTCATAATTTTATTTCTAGCTCTTAAGATTCTCAAAATCATATGACATTTACCTATAGCTAGATATATCAAATACAATATTTATAATGTTTTTACCTAATTATTCATAACAAAAAAATTTGTGAGTTTGAATCTACTTTGAATAAAAAGGAAAAAAGTTGAAGAAAATATATCGGAAAAATTCAAACATTTTGCAATGTTTTAAGTTTGAGGTGATATGACAGTCTTTGAACTGATTTGCTCATAATTCTTTAGTGTCGAATCTCCTTAATGTATCATTTCAAAAGATTCAATCATTCTAATCTTATATCTTACAAGGATATTTCTTGTAATCAATTCAAATAAATAGTATATTAGCAGAAAAAAATATTTATTACTACCATTAATAACAATTTAAATTAGTAAAATGATTTATCATATGTTTAGTATGGTTTATTTTCTTTTATAATACGAGTCACCTATACATTTTTATTTCAATGTTCTTAATTCCATAATGTGATTTCCACATTTTTCTTTTCCATTATATAATACATTTTGATATACGGTCAAATAATTCTTGATAACTTTGATTTAAAATTTGTATTTTACTTTTTAATAAAGATAATGACATTTCAACCCAATTTTCAATTTACCACTTTGATTTAATATGGATGTGTTAGTCTCGTATAGATTATGAGACTAGGGTTGTCTTTGTACCTCATGGTATAAAGGCCTTTAAGAATTAGAAACTAGTTAAGTTTTTATAGGTGAGGTGTCTATATTATTATTTATGCATGATTATTCATTTTTAAGCTCATCTTTTTTATTTGTGTTTGGCAATAGTTGTGTGACTTGTCACACGAGACCAAATATTATTTTAGGTGATGATGGCATGAGATAAAGACAAAGTGAAGGGCTAATTGTCGAAAAATTTTGCTAAAGAAACATGTTTGCATTAATTTGATGTTTTACTTTAAAATTAGTTTTGAATTTCAATGATGAAATAAAATATTTGAGACTTATGGTTTTACTTTATTATAAATGACTCAATTAAGTTTTAATTATAAGTGATTCGACTTATGATAAAAAGTAAGTTAAAAAAGTATGTCAAAATATCATTTTAATAATTCATTATTGATATTTAGAAATCTAGAAAAATTGTATTTACAATTAAACAAATTAGTTTATAATATCATAAGTTAATATTAAAATAATTTCTTTTTTATTTATTGATAGTTTGATCTTTTAATGACAAAATAATTCCACGAAACTCAAAAGTATACCAATCTTAAAACCTAAGATAAATATGCTTTTTCTAGGACTAAATTAATCTCGATTCCAATGTTAAATAATGAAGTTGGTTAAAGTATTTACTGAAATATTAAATTTGATTTTTGAATTTTTTTATGAAAACAAAAATAATTAAGAAAAAAATAATAATAAGTATTCACGGTTTGTATGCAATCTTTGGAAAAAGAATATTCAGTTAAATTTTGGTGTCAAAATTTGTGGTCAATCGCTTGCTTGCGCTAAATCGAGTCAATGGTTTTGCCCCTCACAAGGTGCGTTGGGAAAAAACAGAACACAAACGAAACCATAATAAAAGATTTTCCTCTGCAGTTTCCTTGCACTTTCCAAACGCTACAAATTCGAGCCTTTTTTACCTGGTTGAAAGTTTTCAACCTTTTCCAGAACTTTTAAATTTTAATTTTCGGGTAAACATAGATCAACTCGTTTCCTTGACTCTTCTTCCGTCGTGAATGGAGAGAGAAGGAAACGATTGTGATGTGGGGGACACGTCTCTCACAACTTCACTTTTTGATGGTGAAGCTTCGGTTTTGAGCTCCACCTTTTTGTTGGATCACGTTGGGGAGGTCACTGTCACCTTCCACTCAGACCGATTGAATTGGAAGTTGGTGGGATCCTTGGATAATGTAAGTCCATTTAATTGCTTTCAACATGTTTGTGAAAATTTCTGGCTTGTATTGTGATTTTTGTCAGATGGGTTTGATGATTGATCTCGCCCTTATTTAGATTATGTTGAATCGTAGTTACAGAATTCTATCAATAATCATGTGTATTGAATTCGTGGTACCACATACCAGGTTTTCTTTGAAAATTCTTGTAATAATTATGTAAAAATTGACGAACCATGTGTTGCTATAGGTATCTTGTAGCAGCACCCGTACCACATGTTGGGAACTGCGGTTGAAATATTGGTTTTGACTCTGAATTTTCGTGACCGTGTTTGATGTAGTTGTTGTGTTTGATAAAATGTATTCATTGAATGGGGTCTGAGCTTTGATGGTAGAGCTTGAGTGAGGAGCCAAATTTGGGGGTAAGGGATGGATTTGTTGGCTGTTTTAATGGAACGCAAGTTTGAGTTAAACTCTCATGAAGTTGTAGGAACCACTAAGGGAGTCATTTCATCATTTCATGCTACAGGATAATACTAGGAGGGGCGAAGTGCAGCATCCAAAATTTGTTTTGATAACAGTGAGTTTAAGATCACCTATGTTCAAGACAACACATAAACAAATTTTCATGACCAGGTTTCTTACAGCTCTTTATGCAAGACAAAGTGTGATAGTGATAGGTTTCCAATTTCTATGGAATCAGGACAAGCCAGTGTGGGGTACCAGCATGCCCAAAGGCTCATGGCCCACTAGAGTTATAGTAATAGAGAGAGTAGAGGAGAAATCAGGTTATATAAAGAGGAATGCGAGAGGTATGTAGGGAATAATTTTGGGTTGTCTTTTGTTATTAGGCAGAGAAGTTTTCTCTGAAGAATTAATGCTCTGGGATTATAGGGGGTTCTCTTCTGTAATAGTTTTATTTTTCAGTCTATGATACAAATTTTCCTATACTGAATTGGGTCCCTATCAATTGGTCCAATGTGTTGGATTGCTCAAGAGAGACCTAGTGTTTCTGGAGATGGAGAACATGTGAGTCGTGGAGCTGCCGGACTTTGTGGGAATGGATTCTATTGGGTGGATCGGTAGTGTTGAAAGGTTCTTTGGGGATCAAGAAATTCTACTATGGGATAAGCTGCAATGGGAATCCATGAGTATGAGGTGCAGTAAGCCATGCTTTGGTGGTTCAGTCATGGTGCTAATGTGATCTCGATGCAGATTGGGAGTCATTTTCTGTCACTATGATTAGAAACTCCAGAGAATGCCAGTTGTAGTTTTGCGGATTAACTATAGATGAAGCTGATATCAACTTAAATACTCCTGGTGAAATGAAGAGGAAGAAAACCATGCTAATGGCTTTGGGGGTCGAAATGACGAGTCCCATTCTTGTGCAAAAACGAGTGGTGGTGAGACGAGTCCATTGGGTAGATTGTCAGAAAACAAGAAATGAAGGTAAAGCTAGATCAACAAGAGGAGACAATGTTGGGAAAACAAGTCACAACTAAATTGCGAATTGGTTCTCATGGTGGTTAGTGGGTGGTCATCAAGGTGATCTCAACTTACACTCTGGTTGCTTGATACTGTGGACAACTTGAACCCACTAATAGATACATGAAATTGTGGTGTTGATATGGTGGAAGACACCACTCGGTGGTGGAGGGGAAAGAGAAGATGTGTGCTATTGTGTCATTACGTGATAGCACCAAAATTTTGGCAAGAGCAAGGGTTTGGGATGAATTGGGACAAATCGGGTTAGCCCAAGTACAAAGGGGTACAAAACTGGTATTTTGTAGAGTGGGTAGGTTTCTTAAATTAAAAGGTCAAGTCCCATACTTTCGGGATACTCATGCAAAAAGGTCAATCTAATTCCAACCAAGTGCATCCACATTTACGGTTTTGGAAGAGTGGATGAGCTGCGAAAGGCCTAAAATATTGTTGTGGTGCACAAGACCCCATCAGTGAAGCTTGAACAAATGGCAGGTATTACTTGGCAGTGGGTCAAGACCTGGTGGAGAGAGGGATCTGTTAAGCTGATTTTGGCAATTATTAACCACATACATCCAAACACAATTGTGTTTTGCGATGACATAATTGGCAACTTAATTGAGTCACGTGTCTTGTTTCATTTCTTTAGTCATTTAAATGGTTTTTCTATGAGAAATAGTGCAGCATACAACGAACAATCCATTGTCTTGGAAGCTATTGCATGGGCAATCAAATTGCTATGGTGCATCTAAGAGTTGTAGTGGTATTGGTAGAGTATCACTCACTTTGAAAAAACCATCTTATTCTTCAACAAGTGCACCATTTATTCAAAACCAACCTTGGTGAATTAAAATATTGCTAATATGTTGTACTTGGGCTCTAGTGCATTTAATTTGAAATTGGGTGAAGGTTTTAAATTCATCCTAGTTACTGAATGGAGAGTATAGAATGTTACGGATTTGGGAATTTTTATAAGCTTTGAAAGTATACTGACGCTTTTGGTTTCATCACCAATTATCAATTTGGCGAATCTATGTTGGAGAAAGCCTCTATAGTTGAAGCATTAGTTTTTTATGTTAACTCAAAGATTATTGAAACCAAAATTCATGGGCTGATGTTTGGATTTGGTTTACATGGAAGGATTCACAAAATAGAGTTACATGATGTATACATTTGGAAAATCCTTTCTCTGGCTGCATAATTGAGTAAACATGACAAAATTGTGAAGTCTAATGAAATAGTAGGTGCATGCAAAGGGAGTAACTATAATGGGAAAAAAGTGATTGAGTGGCTTATCCTTTGGAAGTTTCAAGCAATGGAAGAGGCTACATGGGAAGAAGCAAATGTAGTGAAGGAGGCACATCCCCCTTTCTGCCTCAAGGATAATGGAACAACAATTATTGAATAGCTCATCTCCTGGAAGGCTTGACCAGTTGAATAAGCTTCTTGAGAGGAAACATATTTTCAAGCAGTGTCACTTTTCCTTCTCAAGAGGGTTGGTAAGTGGCAACAAGTATTACATTACAATTTCCTTCCTCTTTCTTGAGGGCATGGTAGAATTTAAAGGGGAGGTGGCATTGATATGTTTCTAATTTCCTTTGAATCATGACAACCTCTTATGGGGTACCTGCAAGCCCATATATTCAGTGCCCACTCCATTTACCTTAGGTGGAAAATAGAGAAGGAGGGAAAAATTGGTTATAGAGACAGAAGGGGGGAGATGTGGTTCACGCTGAGATTATACATCTCGAGTGTGAGACTTGACATTAATGGGTGGTCTGATAGTGGGTGAAACCATATACCCAACAAACCTTGTTAGGATAGGCTCTAACAATGGCTGTGATACCATGTTAAGAAGTGGACTTTAAGCCTAACTCATCCCCACAAAATCGGCTTGTAAGGTGAGCTTTACAACCACTTTTATATTCTAAATTGACCTTATCTCTAGTTGATGTGAGACTTCTAACACGTCGCTGTCATGTCGAGGTATATACATCTCGAATGTAAGACTAGACACTCATGGGTGGTTCGATAGCGAGTGGAATGATATGTCCAACAAACACAAATCTCGCTAGGATAGGCTCTAACCCATAACTCTGATACCATGTTAAGAAGTAGACTTTAAGCCTAACTCAATCCCACAAAATTGACTTGTAAGATAAGGTTTGTACCCACTTATATATTTTATATTAACCTTATCTCTAGTTGATGTGAGATTTCCAATAGGTTACATACAAAGTAATGTGAAATGTATATGGGGAGGAATTTTGGATTGTTTTATCAAGTAGAGAAATAGTTTCTCTAAGGAACTATGTCCTCGTATTGTAGGGGTTTCTCTCTTGTCAAAGTTATTTTTCAATCTACAATACAAATTTCTACCTATACTGAATTGGGTTCCTATCAACATTTGAACAAAACAACCATGAACATGCTCAAAATCAGGAAAGTACATTTGTCTTTCTCTGATGCAAACGGAGACCTTAATCTATAACAAATGACGGAACATATACATTCCTTGTGGGTAGTAATATCAATAAATAGGCAAATGCTCACAAAGATTCATACGTAGTCATAAACAAATTATAATGTGTAATTCTCATTGAAATTGAACAACTGACGTCGAGTTTGGCATATAATATAAAACAGGACAGCTTTATAGTCACATTTTATTAGATTTGATCGTGGGTAAATTTCTACTACAGCCAAAGGCCACACTCTTTGCTGCAGAATAGAAGGAAATATTACCATTGTGGACTAACAACAATGTATTTCCTTATAAAAGTAGTTTTTCAATCATTTTTCATATCTAAATTAATAATGGCAGAGCTTACCTTGTGTTTAAATTTCTTTCTAGCATATCATCCCTGTTGTGGCTTGTTTATGTTTTATTTTTTCATTTTTACTCTCAAACACATATGTGTGTATGTGTCTATATATATATATATATATATATATTTATGATTAGTTGCTACAATATCATCTGATATGAGCAATGGGTAGTTTTTAAACTGTAATTACTAAATTGAGCACATAGTTTCTAATACTATTTTTTCTTATACGTTCAACAAATCAGGATGTTTCAACTTGTTTACGTGTTAAATATTTTCCTAAGGCTGCTACTGAGATCAAACTTTCTGAGATATATGCTGTTGAGTTAAACGGTCATGGTTCAATTTACATATCGAGTCTCCCTCCTGCTAGTGAATGTCTACTTTTGGGTCAAGACATACAGGTCTGCTCTTGTTCTTGTCCATGATTATGCAATTTTTTATTCTTTAGAGGTTTGTACTGTTTCATTCTATTTACCTTACAATTATGCAGATGTACCGCTTTACTGTGCATGGTTTTATAAGGAGCAAGAATCAACCTTCTCAGTGTATCCTGGCTGATTATACTTTTGGTCATACAAATTTGCAAGTGTGTCGGAAGTGGGTTAATCAACTTAATGCTTCTTTGAAACAGGAAGTTGGAAGACCAAAGAATCTTTTGGTATGCTCTATTATTGGTCAAAGATTTACAATTTTGCATTTTACTTTTATTGATTAATTAAAATGAACTTTTCCCAGATATAATTTCTGATTCACTAGGTTTTTGTTCATCCAAGGAGCGGTAAAGGTAATGGCTGTAGAACCTGGGAAGCTGTAGCTCCTATATTCTCTCGCGCTAGAGTAGAAACAAAGGTGAAACTTTAGAATCTCTGACGATATCCTAAATGGATAACTCCTGATAAACTTTCAATAACATGTTTATGTATGCTTAACTCCTATCCAAGTCTTCTAATGGGCTATGAACTCTTTGCGCAATAGCTTTTGAAATAATTTTTTGGACTGTGCTCCACTGTTACAGAAATAGATAAAACCCATTTCCATTAATTTCATGCTGTTAACTTATGGATTTTTTTTTAATAATTTTTGGAAGTTCACTAGGATGAGTTTTCTAATTTTAGATTCATTTTTAAAATAATATGTTGCTCTTTTGTTGTGCTTGCTTTGGCCGGTTAATCTACAGTGTAGACTGGTGAAATGAACAAATAAAACAACCAGTGATCTATTTGAGCTTGTTCTTTTAAAAGTTGACTTATAATTGCATTTTATGTATGTTTAGAAAAATAAGTATATGTATATGGTAGATATTGATTAAGAACATGGTTAATTTTGATGCTTGATTAAATGGAGTCTGATCTGATATGTATATTTAATAATTAATAATATAAATAGCATAAAGACAAAACTTATAAAGTGTACTATAGGCACAGTTGGTGCTTTTGTCCCATTAAATTTGGAGTTTCATTTTTAAAATATATAATGTGTTTAATAAAATGTAAATTGCCAAGGTGAAACTCCAAATTTATGTATAAAGTCCAATACGTAAGTTTTGTCCATAACAAAAAATGACATGATTTTGTTGATAATCAACAAAAATAAATTTATTAGATGAGAATATGTAATAATATATTGGAGGTCAGGGGAGAATGAAGTAATGATCAATGTTGTTGCATTTGTTTCTTCAAATGATGTTACTGACTTGCGTTCTATCTGTTTAAGCACAAGGAAGATTGATATATTTTGATTGCATTACGTTGAGGTGATTGTCTTTTAATTTTGCCTAGCTTAGTTACCACCCAACCTGCAAGTATATGCGTCTAACATAAATCTATTCACATCACAACTGTTTTTGTTTGCTCTGGATACTGCAAACTAAAGAAGGAGAACTTAGCTTTGTGATAATATTTAGTGGTAACAGATAATCAAACTAGTTATTAATCTGTATTCTGGTAATAAGTTTACTTTTCTTTGCTAGGTGATTGTGACAGAGAGAGCAGGAGAGGCATTTGATGTGATGTCTTCTATAACAAATGTGGAGCTTAACTCATATGATGGTGTTGTAGCTGTTGTAAGAACTTAACTCCCTTCTTTACATTCTGGTAGAACTGGACCATAAATAATTGTGTGATACTTTATTACACTATGCTGATAAATCTCATTATGATATAGTTAAGACTAGAGGAAATGATTGAAAAATTTGTAAATTTATGATTGATTAAACTATGCATAGGACATGAATGGAGGTCAATCTAAAGGCACAATAATACTAGAAATATGATCATAATCACCTAAGGTACATCTCTCCTAAAAATGTTATTTACATAAATACAAATCAAATCTAATGTAATAGGAACAATGTCAATTAATTAATACTTGTGTCATCTTTTAATACATCTCTATAATCTACGTAATAACTCAACACTTCCCCTTAACTTGGAGCACATTGGCTGGATGCATCAAGCTTGCAATATATGTTTGCTATTTTCAGTCCTTGAAGAGACATGGTGAAAATATCTGTTGACTGCTCTTAGTAGAACTAGCAAATGAACTAGTAATTTCTCCAAATATAACCTTCTCATTAAAATTGAAATAAATCTCAATATGCTTAGTCTGCTCATGAAAGATTGCATTGGAAGCAATGTGCAGGGTTGCTTGGTTTATTACAAATGAGATTCATTGAGTCTTCTTCACAGAAACACAATTCTTGGAGTTGATGTTTTAGGCATATTAGCTCACATGTAGTGAGAGCTGTACCTTGGTACTCATTCTCTGCATTGGATTTGGCAATAAAATTTTGCTTCTTCCTCTTCAATGAATTCATATTACCTCCATTAAGGACATAATATCCTAATGTGGGTCAATTCTTGATTGTTAGCCACACTTACCTCCATTATGTCAAGAATACAAAATATGTAAACAATATAAAGAGTAACAAGGGATACAATCCTTGATCGTTAGCGATACATATTTCCCTATTTACAGAGGATCTAATCATATCATTAACACTCTCTAGCTGGAGCATATATCATATGAGTCAAACTTATTACAATGTTGTCAACATGAGAACCTTTGATAGAATTGGTGAACAAGTCAGCCAATTGGTCTGAAGCTGACAAAATCAATAATGATTTCTTTGAGAGCACTTTCTCTTTAACAAAATTGAAATAAACTATTTGCTCTTATACAATGTAGGATTTAGAGAATGTGTTAGAACACAAGGGATTCTCTATTTATAATGATCAAGAGTACTAAATATGCAAACAAATTAAAGAGTAATAAGGGATACAATCCTTGATTGTTAGATGTAGATATTTCCCTATTTAAAGAGGATCTAATCTCTGATGTTTGAAGTTTGTTCTTTGTTAGGTTTCTAATAGTTAATCCGTTAGTGAGGGAGTTAGTGGTTAAAATTTATTTGTTATTGGGCTGAGATTGAGAAAGAATTAAGCCATATTACCTATAAACAAGAGATGTTTACAAATAAATATATCTTGTCGTTTGAAAGTATTGGATTGGACTTGTAGAAAATGGGGTGAGGTCAGGGTCACTCAAATTCTCTAAGTAATACTGTTCCTCATCTCTGGCTCAATTATGCGAGTTGTACTAGAGAATAATACACATTTCCATCACTTCTCTTCATTTATTTTGTCCACTTTCTTCTGTCTTCATCCAGTTCAGTCACTTTTCAGTTTTCATCTTACCTCAACAATTGAATAAAACTTGTCTAAGCTCTGGAACCATAAATGAATATGAAAAACTTAGCTTTCTGATCTAATATACTCTACCAAATGATAGTGTCACGAGATGCCTTTGATATGACCAGCTTGTGCAATATCAAGATTGGCATTTGCATTTGATATTTATTATAAGGCCTTGCACTAGATTACAATATCCAAGAACCTCATGCATATTCTTGTTATGATCTAATTCCTCAACCATTCTTTTTATATGTTCATGAGATTTTATGTTTATCAAGCTTCAAACCTTATAGTTTAGATGCATCCATTTAATCACTTTTCAACTTGTTGCTTTCAAATGGTTTACCTCAGTTTTTAAATTGTATTGTTCTAACTGTGGTGGTTCCAGGGTGGTGATGGATTTTTCAATGAAATCCTTAATGGGTTTCTTTCTCCCAGGTTTAAAGCTCCCTACCCACCAACTCCTTCAGATTTTGTTCATGGGGTTAAAGATAATGGTGATTCCTTAGTTCATGACGGAGATGAAATTGTTGCCGAGACTTCAAGTAAAATGGAAGACCAGTTTCCTCTGATTTCTAGTCCAAAACAATTTGGATCCAGAATCTCAAATCTGAGTAAGTTTAATTTTTCTGTACACCATTACTTCCCAAACAGACACTCTGTAATTGTGATCAATTGCTGACTCGTTCATGTACATATTGTTTTGGTTATCGCCTTTGAAACTGAAATGAGTAGGGAAACATGAAAATAGATGCTAGAGACTCAAGGATAAATTAAGAAAGTAACTTGTGAATTGCTTGACTGATTTGTCCATAGCATATTTGTATTTATACACAGGAAAAATTAAATGCAATTTATATTTACAAAGACAGTAAATAAGCATTCAACTACTTTCTAAGACCCTAATGTTTCCAATGGTACATCAACTCCTAATAATGTCAGCGTCAGTGCTGGATTAGTTATTGTCATCATTCCAAATCTTCATTAATTGCATTGTATCATTACTATTAGTTAACATATTAGTTTTTCCATACATCAGTGACTACTGTGAGGTGTTAGTTTCTGCAACCACCATTTCCCCTCCTTTACATGTCTACTTTACTTTATAGAAGCACATAGCCACTATTAACAGAAAAGGAAAAAAAAAAAGAAATGACATTTAATGCTTGGTTATTTTGTGGCTTTTGAAGGTTCCGAAGATAAGGCTGCTGAATTTCCCGTTCCCAATGAATGGTTTAGATTTGGGATTATTCCTGCAGGTTCAACTGATGCCATTGTAATCTGGTAACCTTTTTCCCTCGTAATTTCCATTCTGCACTAGAGATGATATATATGTCATATCTAATATCAATTTAAATAATATATTTATGCAGAATTATCTTGCTTTGATTTTCATGCATAAAAAACTAAACCAATTTGCAATATCTTCTATCAAAATTTCATTTGCCTTGTTTTGCATAAATTACTTCTAATTGTTACAAATATTTTCTAACAGTTGGATTTGGAAATTAAGGGTCACAATCTCACACGAGGAGCTGAACATACATTATTTGTCATAGAATAAATACAATCTATAATCAAGGAGGCTTAATTATGGTCACTAAATTAAAGGATTGCCTATGCACTACATGCATTGAAACTGGACAATTTTTTTATTAGAGGATGATGGATCTAAGGGTATCCATGTTTTTCTTTCATTTTGGGTTACCTCACTAAAGCACTAGTTACCATGTTGAAAGGGAAAAAATGGAGACAATCGCAAAACTAGTTCCTCAGTCAGTCACAGGAGCAGCATATATATCAATATATACCAGCTATAATCTAGGAAGTTTAACCATGATAATCAAATCTAAGGGATTGACTATTTCCTATAGTTCATTGACTACTTACTACATAGTTCATACATTGAATGTAGACATTAAATTAACCTTACTATAGACTTAATTCCATCAGTGCTATCTTTCTCTGATTTGCTGCAAATAAAGATGCCTCCATAACTATTCATAATGCCTGTAAGAACATATTGATGTTATATGATGATCTATCCATAAATAGAAGTTGCATACTGATGAGATTGTAAAATTTAGTGATGTTAGATTGATATGGTATTGTACTGTACTAGTCACTACATCTTGTTGTAGGATTGTGGTCCTTTATATTCTAATATAATAATTAGGTAGAGTTGATAGAACCTAGATCAGATTGTAGATGGAAATTATCTTTATTGATGGGAAACCGTGTTACACTCCTACTATTTGAGTGACCTGGTTCTGTCCCAAAGAATTCCCAAGACGACCTGCTCCCTCTTAGTTATTTATAGGCAACTTCTATCTAACCAATGGGTAAGTAACCTATCATAACTAACTGCTACATAACACAAGTACTAGTGTAGTATTGCTATTACAAGCCTCGTTACAATAAAACTACTAATCCTGAATAAAGGTGGTAAATCAGGTAATAATAAAATTAGGGAACAATTTTATACATTAATTAGATAACTAGTTTATTCCTCAATATATTCTAAAGATCTTTGATATATTCTAAAATAGTCTAAGATACACTAAAGATATTCTAGATTTTTTATAAAGTTCTAATATATATATATATATATATATTTGAAAATTATACGCACCTTAGATTTGTGTAGCCAATAATTTTCTGTGTAACCTTAAAGTTTTGTGATACAATTCACATGGGCTATGTGAAACTCTGAATACAACACTATGTATTTTGTAGTACAACTGGAACTCGGGATCCTATTACTTCTGCATTGCAAATTGTCCTTGGTAAGAGGGTGCACCTTGACATAGCTCAAGTTGTACGTTGGAAAATGACTCCCAGATCTGAGGTTGAACCTAATGTGCGCTATGCAGCTTCCTTTTCAGGGTAATTCTTCTGTTATATGTGTTCTTTAAATACAAAAGAAGACAATCCTAACTCTTGATTAAAGCTTATTTTAGTTGCAAATGTTTTATGTTTCAAGCATATCTTCTGGCTTCATATTCAAACATTTCCAATGTTTTTAGCTCCCTGTAATTGTTGTTGTTTAGGGTGACAACCAACTGCTGTCTGGTAGTTGAAGAAATTAAATTGACAAGCTTTTGTTAGTTTGATTCCTTAAAATTTTAGAATTTCAGCTTGCTAACTATACTTTGAGTTTTGGTCCTCAACCTATTTTGAAGTCTTAAGCTCCCCTCATAGTGATTAGGTTTTACATAGTGTAAAGTTTGTGGTATTTTCAAAGGAGTTTTCCCTTTCAGATATCTTTAAAGGTGGACTTTGAACTTAAGTCAACTTCACAAACCTAGATCTTAAGGTGAGGTTTGTACCGACATGTATACTAAATGTGGTTATATCTCTAATCCATATGAGATCTTCAACCACATATGTTTAGTGTCTTGGTAACTGCATTGAATTTTCTTTTTCAAAGAGGACCAATATATTTTATGTCTTCTCTTTTTTTATGTCAATCAATTTATAAATATAATTTTGGGATGGGTCTTGAATTTACTTGCACATGACCACTGGCTGAGAGAATTGGGGGAGAGCATTTCTGAATATAGTAAAAGCACATTTAATCTGCCAGCCTCATTGTACCGCTAAACCTTGAATTACATTTTTGTTTTGATAACTAATTAAGGTTTGTCTATATTCATCTTTAAATGTGCATCATTTGCATACTCAGTTGGCCAATGTTCACGGTTAGTTTCATATTATGAACGGAGATATAAAATGTGAAGCCTTTTCCGCCATTACGCCGTACTTTTTAGCATATAATAGTTGATATTTTTCTTGTCCAATCAAGAATCTGTTTTCAATCTAAAACTCATTGAGGCGTGTACATATTCATCTTGCATAGAGATTTAGTAATACTATATATCCTACATTATTGGTATCAGGTATGGATTTTATGGTGATGTCATCACAGAGAGTGAGAAGTATCGTTGGATGGGTCCCACACGTTATGATTATGCCGGAACTATGGTATTTTTAAAGCACAGGTAATCTTAAGTATCCCTTTCTTGAATTCCCTACTTTTCTTACTTTATTCTCTTATTCTGTCTGTTATATGGTAATTATGTAATGTGTATTCTTTCTTTGTTTTGAACCACAGTTGGAAATGCCATTTTCATAAAATATATGTTGTTTTTCCCGTAGGTTCCATGAGTTGGGATACATGAAATATATCCAATAAGATCTTGATTGTATTTTAGAATAATTTAGAGTCTATGGTTGTCTCTTAGGATTACTTGCCTTATTTCCTTAAGCACTCTTGGGACATAACATTGTCTTGGATGAAGTATGCACAGTTTCCTTATCTCTTAGGATATAAGATTGTAACCATGAAATCGGTTTTTGTTGGTGTATCATGACGGTTACTTTTTCTATTGATTCCTTTGATTTGGATCATAAACTTTTCTATAACGAGTTATTCAACTCCATGGACGAATCAAAGAATCAATCCTTGTTATTTCAACTTCTATCTCCTCTTTTATGAATAGAATGAATCTTTTTATCAAATAAGCTTAAAAAAATGGTTAAAGACCTCTTGTGGAAATAGTTGACTTTTTTTTATGCACAAACTAATAGGGTTGTTCTTTTGTTCAATCATTGACACTTAACATCTTACTTATTTAATTTGGCCTTTGCATGCATATCTTCAGGTCATATGAGGCAGAAATAGCATACCTAGATGTTGAATCAGATGAAATCAATTTAACTTCCAAAAGAGATTATCAGGGTAATTTGATACGGGCAATAAGGTCTTCACACATATCAGAAAGACGTATCTGCCGAACTAATTGCAAAGTTTGCAATGAAAAGCCAAATCATGCATCAGTTGGAGTTTGCAGCCTCACGCCTCATTTGAATTCAGAAGAAACAAGATGGGCAAGATCCAAAGGACATTTTCTTAGTGTAGGAGCTGCTGTAATCTCTTGCAGAAATGAAAAAGCACCGGATGGATTGGTGGCTGATGCACACCTTTCAGATGGTTTTCTTCATCTTATATTGATCAGAGACTGTCCCCATGCATCTTATTTATGGTAAACACCACCTGTTTTCTTTCTACATTGTGCATGTGAAATTATCAAAGTCAGTAAATATGTTGTAAAGTTTGAATCTATTCTTTGCTACGAAGAAAGAAATCTTTATCTAGCTTATGTTTGGAAATCTTGCATTGCAATGCCATATCACATCAATCTTTTGAACCCTTGGAATTTTTTTACATGTAGGATCTGCTCAATTGAGTTGATGGAATTTTTGAATTGAAAAATAATTTTACATTAAATGCATGCAATTCATTGACTATTTAATATAATGATTTGCACCTGGTTTTAGTGGGGAATTTGTACTTGGTAAAGTGTAATACACACTACTGCTTAAAAACTCCTCTGGAAATCTGTCTCTGGCAATCTTAGAATAATAATCTTTTACACAACCATGTGACGAGTTTGTGAAGACTGAAGCATGAAAAAGTTTAGTGATACTCTTTTCTGTGGAACCTTCATTTTTTATTTTAAAAATTCATATGCTCTGCTCTCATATATGCTATACAGTTTAAATGATTGTATTTAATGTTTATCTCATTATTTCTACAGAAATCAAATATAGGTTACACATTTAGTAACAATATCCTTTTTTGTTTCCTTTACAAAATGATGCAGGCATCTGACTCAACTTACAAGAAGAGGGGGAAGCCCCTTGAATTTTAAGTTTGTTGAACATCACAAGGTTGGTTTTTCCCTAATCCACACCATCTCCAAGCATGACCATGGATAATTTATTAATTTTGTCTAGCTTTTGCAGACTCCTGCATTTACTTTTACTTCTTCGGGCGATGAGAGTGTATGGAATGTTGATGGAGAGATTTTTCAGGCACACCAACTTTCAGCTCAAGTGTTTAGAGGTCTTGTATCCATGTTTGCATCTGGTCCCGAAGTTTAATTGTGGACATATAGCTACTTGCTTTAAGTTGTTTGGCTATGCCATTAACAGGAACCAGGATTAAAGCATAGTTAACACCATGTTCTTGTATATAGTATATATCTATTTACCAATGTAACTACACCATTAAGTGGAAGGTTTTGGGACTTGTAACCATGGAGGGAAATTTTTTATACATTGGAATATATATTTTTTGTGCTTTGTTCATGATTTTCTATTGGCAATTGCAATAAATGGAAGAAGGCTTGATTGTTTACATCATTGTTTTCTATGTACGTCATTATTCTTATACCATGAACATCTAATACAAGTTAGTTTAATATTGTCATTGTTAGGTAAGATGTCTTGTGTAGTTATTTCGTTGATGTAGCGAAGTCGTTAAATGTCATCGCTGTATTTTTAGCATATTTTAAAGGTTTAATTAAAGCTCTGTATTTAAAATTTTCGGATAACCTTTAAATTTTAGATGTCTTTTTGGTCTTTCATATATTTTAAAAAGATACAGTTTTAGTCTCTCAAATTTACGGTTTAAGAATTAAAAGTGGTTCTAAAAGATCATTTTAATGTGTGAAACTTGGTATATAAGAAATTTCTTATATATAGGTACCAATTTCCTATATATGTATAGGGGTGTTTAGTTTCTTTTAAGCTTGTCTTGTACTTTTTATTACAGGTTGCATCTAATCTTCCTAATTCATTATATATATATATTTAATAATTTTTTTTTGTGATAACAAATGATATTTGTGTTTTGGGTCGTGGGTACAATTGAGATGTCGAAATGTATAATAATGATTAATGATTAACATGATATTTTTTATTAAAAATCTCTTGTAATTCTTTATCCTTTTAAGGACTGGTTTGAAACATAAAATTTTTCGAATGTAAAATTGCATTTTCGACAAGTATATAATAGTTTAATTTATTATTTTACAAAATTTGTACAATTTTCCTTTATTAGTTTATTTTTGTTTAATATTTTCATCTATAAGAAAATATCATACGAAAAATATATGTATGTATTGTGCTATTTTCTGTAAATAAAAAAAATGCAAGTGTTTTAACACTTGCATCTATACAAACACTCTTGTTTTATATTATAACTTTTTAAAGCTGTTACGAGGATATAAATTATGTAAATATAAAAACATATAGTAAAATATTAAAAATGATAATATGAATTCAATTTCCATAGAGCTCTAAACTAAGCAAGCAAAAATTACTTTTAAAAACATAACTTTGTATTGTGTAATGACTATTTTATATTTGTGTGATACGAAGTATTGGATGATTATGTGGATTTATGAAGCTTTCACTTGTCTGGTGTGTAAAAATGGTTCTTATAAATCATCGAACATGGATGAACCATCAAGGGATTATTCCAGCTTAAACAATACTTGACTTGAATCCTACAAGTTCAACTGCATTAAATACTTGAAAGGAGAGTTTTATTTATTATAATACAATTCAGCTCAAATATATACAAAAAAATATGATTCTTGTTTTATTTATTTATAGTAAGAACAAGATTGACATGTGTAACTATCAGACAATAGAATCAAATTTATCTACACTTGAATGAAGATCAATCTACCTAAATTAATCAAACAGCATTCTTAGGTCGTACAACTACAAAAAATATCTGCATCCAAGACACTGCTACATGTTTCTAAGAACCCTAAATCAGAGAAATATTGGTCTTAATATCAATATGGAGAAAGAAAATGCTGCCGATATCATGATTCTGTGGACTTCCACTCCAAAATTGCTGACAAAAGTGTGTAATTAGGAATTAAATGCTTGTGAGGTAAAGCCATGTTGGTCATTGGTGAATTGTCGTTCTCTTCAAGCCACTTATCAATTGCTTTGCGATCATATGTATATCCATCAGCAGCAACACAAGGATCATCCATCACATCCTGCATCACAGAAAGTACTCAAGGACATTCACAAGACAGTTGGATAACAAAGTTTAGCTAAAGCTATGATGCTAACTAGTTAACATGTACAGAATGTTCCTTATGTTTTTGTGAAGACTGTTTACCAGAATCTACAGGTGAAATCATTCAAAACGTTTCATATAAGTTTATATTTTGCTATCTGAGGTTTTTACATTTAGTCTCTGTACCTAAAATCTTGAACTTTCAGTCTCTACATGTGAATATTTTTAATTCTGTTTGGGTACTACCCTTTGATTAAACCATCACAAATCGATATTAACAGTGCAGAGCTGCTACAGATTTTTTTGGGAAGTTATTAAACTATCACAAATTTGTTGATAAAGTGACAATTGCATGTGGTTTAACAAGCACCATAAAATTTGTGGTGGTTTTAACAGAGGAGATCAAAACATAATTATAAGTGTATATGCACAAACCAGAATGTTTAGCTTTTAGGTAATAAGGCCAAAATGTAGAAATAATACAAGCATAAGAACTAAATAAGTAATTAAAACCTAAACTAACATTATGCCATTTTGTGATCTGACGTATCCAACCTCATCATGAGGAAAAAGGTTTGGTTTGTTGTTACTAAAATATGTTTACCCAAATGAGTAGGTTAGACATTTTATTATTGTGGCATAGAAAATCAATATATTATCTGTACGGAGTATTCGATTACCTGAAGAATTGGACAGATAAAGTGATTAGGAGGTTTGGATTTAATAGTAACAGTTGAAGCAGATTGTTGGGCCCTATCAGCAACTTCTTTTAATCTGTCAAGTATTGGAAGCACTTGATCTTTTAAATCAGGCCGGTCTCTACGACGAAGTTCTGCACAGCTCAGTCCCAATAAAGCCAAATCTAGTGTCTCTTTAATTGGCCAAGCTCCTGCCTCTGGATCCAATATATCTGTCAAATTCCCACCTTCAATGGCAGTTTCAACCTTGTGAGCAAGTGCTATTGCTGGTTTTGCTGTCAATAGCTGTAGGATCACCATTCCAAAAGCATAGACATCAGATTTTGGAGATATTAAACCAGTCCTTTGATACTCAGGATCAATGTAGCAGAGTGTTCCAACAGGTGCTGTGTCCTTGTACATGGTAGAGAAATTATCGGAATGGAGTACTGTACTGAGTCCAATGTCACCAATCTTGCTGACAAGGTTACGTCCAAGCAAGATGTTTGCTGGTTTTAAGTCACGATGAATGATAGGTTCTGGCTTTGAGCTATGAAGAAAGGCAAGAGCTGATGCAATTTCCCAAGCTATTCGAAATCTCTCATACCATGTGATTGGGGGAGTGTTGTTTTTCCTCAGCAGTCTGTCCTCCAGGTTACCATTCTCCATATATTCATATACAAGACATCCACGATCAGGACATGCACCCAGAAGAAGAAGCAAGTTTGGATGACGAATTCTGCTCAATATCTCTAACTAGAAGAGAAGAAAAGAAAAGATATAAATTAATATTGCTGTCTGGTTCAGTTCCAGTCTTATTGCAGTAATCTTCATTAAATTTTGTTCAAGTGTGCTGGAAATTTATAAAAGTATAACAACTTGCAATGCCTATCCTGAATTTAGAGGGGGGGGGACTTAGAGATAGAGAAAATAGAATGTTGTTTTAGGATGCCACCCGGACCAATGACCTGTTTATTTAGCAGTATGTTTTAGATTTACTCTACTTATCTCATAGAAATACTTGTCTAACATGATACATTTCAAACGTAGATGATTTCATATATTGCAGTTGTTTAGGTATTTTGGTGTTGTTTTTTCTATCAAAAGTAGAGTTTCACATTGACAATCCATGTAATTTATTTTCATTAGAAGTCAACTAGACTACTTAGGTGAAACTCTAATTTTGATTGAAAAACAATATACAAGACATTTAATTTACTTAAGGAACTATATCTAAGTTTTGTCCACACACACATATAATCTCTTGATATATATTGGGAAAAACCAAAGTCTCATATCGATTACAAAGAGTCAAAATACAATATACAAATGGAGTTAATTATTATATTATAAGCTAGTTTGGTGCAATGGGATTAGGCCTAAACCCCTTCCTAAGATGAGTGTTGGACGTGACTTGGGTCGTCTCAACCCAAACAAGGCCATAACTAACTTAGGCCCTGCCCATCTATATCCGAGTTGGCTTGAAGAGGGCTTGCCCTGATTGAACCTGATGTGGGTCCAACTTGATTTGGTCTGACTTAACTCGATCTAACTTAGGATCAACCCAACCAACTTGACATGATTCTAACCTGGCCTAAATTAACTTGGTCTCAACCCAGACTAAACTAGGTCTGACCTAACTCAGTATGACTTAGACATGACTTAGGCCTGACTAGGTCTTATTTGGTCTGGAGGCCTAGCCTTACTTGGGTTCAACCTAGCTCAACTTGAGAATTGCATGACCCACTTCAAATTGTATTGGCCCAGCCCAACCTTGCTTGACTTGCACCCAAGTCAACTCAACCTTGCATGAGCTAGGCCCAACCACTCCCAATCCTACCTTACCTCGACTTAGCCTGACCTAATCTTTCATAACTTGAACTATCTCATACTTACCTTGAATCCAAAATCCAAAACTTATCCAATCCAAATCCAATTAATGAATTGGACTTAAAATCCGAAAATATGGATTTGGATTTGAAATAAATCCATTAAAATTGATTTAAAGTAATATGGATTTAGACAATTATGGATTAGATTTGACTATTTGGATTTTTGCCCACCGCTAACCATTATATTTGAATTAGGATTACAAACTTTGATGTATCAATGAGAAAATCCAAACTTGCCACCGAAAATGCAATAAACACCTGTAGCATTGAAGCGCTATATACTTATTCTTTTATCTCATATTATGGAACATTTTTTTGCTTCACCATTTTATTTATAAAATTCATACCTCTTGTTGGAATTGCTTGCTTTCACGATTTTTATTTCCATTAGTGTTGAGAACTTTAACGGCAACAGTTGTGTGATACAAATTGCACTTGTACACTGTTCCATATGCTCCCATTCCAATTCTCAGATCTTCAGAAAAAGATGAAGTAGCTGAGACTATTTCAGCCCATGTAAACTTCCGGTACTGCAGTATATTACCACTAAGAGCATCCTCCAACTTTTCTTTCTCTTTTGTAGCACGGATGACTTTCAACTCTGTTTCTTTCCTTTCCACAGCCTCCCTTTCAGCACATTCTTTCAAATATACAGCTTCTCTAGATGCATCCTGATATTTCTCTATTTCTAGTTTTGCTAATTCCTTTGCCTTCTCCTCCTTAGCAATAATCTCCTTCATTTTCATGGTTTCTTCTGACCGTCTCTTGCTAAGGTCATTCAGCTGTTCAAGCAATAAAGGATGTTAATTCCTTTGACAATCCCAGCAAAGATTTTAGTTGCAGGCATATGGAAGGTGCATTCATATTCCAATTGCTATAATAGGGCAATGTACATTTATGGATGCTAAAGCAAAGAAAGAGAACTTAACAAGGAAACAACTAAGGTATGCCAGGGTGAAGGGATCCCGTTAAATTATTGTACTTAATAGGTAGAAGAAAGTGCTTTTACCAATAAGAAAATAGATATTACCTTCCGCGATGCTTCAATTTTCTCACTTTGAGCTACCGCATGAAGTCCTTGGACATGTCTTAGCTCAATTCTCAACTTTTCCAGCTCAAGGTTCAATTTTGCCTGATAAAATAAATGACCACGAAGACAGTTCACATGCAAATTGGAGTTGTATCTAGCTGAAATTTGCTGAAGCAATAGCTATTTGACAAGCAACATACAGATTTCTATGAAGGATTGCATATTAATAAAAATTTGGATTGTGCACAACATATTTGTAGTTTTACATCTGCTTGAAAAAACTGGTTCTTGTGAAGATAAAATTTGTGTTGCTGGAGACTTGTCAAGTATAGGATACAACGAAAATGAAAAACAAAAAAAAAAGGTATGAACACTTTACCCTCCAATGTTAAATCATGTCACAAGTAAATATATGTCTACGTTTTCCAATAGGATACCATCACCTGATGTATGAGCTAGAAATAAGTACCATTTCATCAAGCCAGATGAAAGAAATTTCAATTACCTGCCTATTAGGTGATGGAAGTGTAGTTGCTAGTGGCACATCCTTTATAGAATTTTGATCATACATCCAAGATTCAGTATCCGAAATAAAGCTTTTGCAACTAGAGACTCGACTTAAGGCATGATCAATGTCTGAGTTTCTAGCAGAGCTGGTTGCAGTATTTTCTCTCCCAAGATCTAGAGATTGGCCTCTAGAATGGCTGGTGTCACTTAAACTCGGATTTGTGCTTAGGAGGGCACTATTTATACTTGAAAGAGCTTGAAATCGTTGGGTTGCTAGGGAAGACGAGTGTAAACCAGCATATGATGAAACTGAGGCAGATTCTGTATACATCCAAAAATGAAAATAATTATACTACGCAGGGGATAGTCAAATTTGATGTTTTCCATGATGCAACACAGGTTAAATTTCTTAGAAGAGATAAACATATCTTTGAAACCAAGCACACCACAGTGTTACCCTTATTTGCAATGTAAGTGAGTAATATGATGTGAACATTAAACATCACAGTAGAACTGTAAATTTCAGGCATTGGATGTGTACCTATGCTGACATGATGATAGCAATTTAATAATTTAAATATGCTGTCAACACTTATTTAGGGTTTACAAATTTCTAAACCATGGTTTTGCATAAGTTACTAGTAGTAGTAGACCTGTCTGAGAGGTGGAAGTGTAGTTAGATGAGCTGCCGGAAGACAAACTGGTTTCACTAGCATCATCTATAATGCTGCCATCAATCGGCATGTCTGACTGTCGTATGGACAATTTTCCCTTCGAAATAGCATAAACTGTGCAAAATCTTGGAGTGCTTACTGATATTTTCATAGATATACCCTTCTGTTTACTGAAAACAATACATTAGTAAAGGGGGGAATATAATCAGATAGAGACAACAAGATAGTTGGTTGAAAGGAAACATTATGTACTCAACACTGATACAAAGTGTTAGATATTGTTTAAATATTGTTTGATATTTATTAAGATATTGTTAGATATTGTTAATCACAATATCAAACAATATCATTTATTTACTTTATTTATTTTTAGTTACTCTTTTTAATTTTACCTCTCTCTATTATAAATAGATTATCTTATGTGTGGTTTATACACAAGGGAGATTAATCTCAAATCCTATTCTCTTTTTTCTCAACATGGTATCTAGAGCTTAAGGAGGCTCATCATTAACTTCTGTTTAAAAATCCATAAATAACCATGCTTTAAATGTTCATATATTGAATAAAATCATCCTATAAGTTAAGTATTAAGAGAAGCACAGAAATGGTTTTTATCATGTATATTATCAATTAAATTGATGTTCTAGTTCAGGTAACTCAAACACCTCAATTCAGAGTTGTCTAGGCAAACTACAAAGAAACAAGAAGGAAGAACACAGAAGTGGTAATCTTTTTGTCAGCATAACATTGATACTGACTCTAGTTTGCAACAAAATTTTGGTCGTGGAAGTTTTTATTGAAAAGTTTGTTGCTTCCATGGTTCATCATATCATGTACAGAGGTTGGAAAAAATACTAACTTTCAGGTGCTTGTACAAATCTTTTTGGTCAATAAGTCATCTTACAGCACACCAGAAAGAAGAAATACAGACAATCTGAATGTCTTGAATGTTATAATCTAGTCCCTCAATCACTTTCTTTCTGCTTATAACTCTTAAATTCTTATTTCCAACTGAAAAATCATGACAGACCAAATAATTTAAATAGTTCTAAACCTTCTTTTACCCAAAATTTACTACCTAAGTATTTAATTTCCACAAAAATAAAAATTCCAAATCTTCTCCCTTTTGATCCTAAATTCACATCCTACTAACCCTTCAAATTTTATTAAACTCCCACTAGATATGCGACTAATAAATTTCCAAATTTGTTCATATCCCAAATCCATCATAAATTCTCAAATATTTGAATAGAAGTTCAGATTTTGGAAGTTTTAGATAGATGAAATTTGATAACAGGCCGAAATTTGTTTAATTTAAAAAATAGAGGGCCTTCCTTCATTCAAAGAAAACTTGGAAAATAAATCTAAGCTAGAAGATCAGAAGTACAATTAAGTAAAAAATAAAATCTTTTAGAATGAGTCATTTTAAGCAGGTCTTAAAATTTAAAAACCTACGATAAAGCTCTAGGAGATTACACATTTTGAACAGATAATGAAAAAAAAAAATAGTTTACAGATGAATTATTTACAAATATAGTTGTGTTTTTTAATAGATAACTTTGCCTGTTTCATTTGATACATCTATATCATCAAATTTGTCACTAATTACAAATTTGTCACAAAAGGGACAAAATCAGTGCTAAAGTGCAAGGAGAGATTAAAGACTACAGAGCTATGAAGTTTAAGGAACAATCCCAATTTAGCAGGGAGTATTTTACCTAATTTCATACTAAAATGTCTAAGGTAAGATACGTTTCATTATTTTGAATTTTATTGGTAAAGCAACCTAAGTGTTCCCATCAGACTTCAAAAAAGGAGTATTATAATATACATTTTCTAACACACTATTATTGGTTGAAATTTATTGAAAATCATAAATGAAACTCATTCAATAGGAAGTGAGTTTCACATAATTTAGTGATTCCCTAGAAGTTTGTGCTAATAAAAAGAAGGCTCTTAGAAAGTTTGTGTTCATAGCATTTTTCATACCAGAAATATTGATAATCAACTATGCAGTGATATAGGTTCGGAGAATGAAGCAAGGTCTCTTCATACTTAAAAAGAAACAAATGAAGTACAATTTGTGATAAGCCAAGAAATAGTAATTAATGGTAAAAACAATAGTCCTCCTAAATCCCAACATCCAATTTAAGGTCTCATGGGGGATTAGATTATGATACTGTTGGAAGTCCCACATCAACTAAAGATAAGGCAATTTCATAATATATAAATGAGATGCAAACCTCACCTTTACAAGCCGGTTTTGTGAGGCCATTTTAGGCTTAAAACCCACTTCTAACATATACAAACTTAGGTATTGTAGAGAATCCAAATCATACACTAATTAGTACGTGATGCTTGGTGGAGTATTGAAGTGTTTGAGTACTCATCATTTGCTATCAGAAGTGGCTTATTGAACTATACATCAACATATCAGTAAATACCTTTTAAATATGCCACGAGATGAAGCTCCAACAACAAGTTTGGTGATCACACCCTTAGCCACTTCCTCTGCTATTGCAATAGCCACATCATCTGATTCAATCAGTACAACATCAACATGCACCTGCACCAACAGTATCAGAATACAAATCCTATATTGCATTAACCCTTCTGATTAATCTACATGATCTATCATATCTCACCTTTCTTTGCTCACACAATCTCTTGAAAGGTAGAAGCATTTGGTTTGTTTGCCACTCCACTTCCTTCTTGAACGCAGTTGCTACATCATTACGCACTTGTGAAAGAGGGATCACATTTCCCACTGGAAATACAAAAATGTTGTATTATCCTAACGAAATAATCTTCTGCTACTTCACTTGTGTGTTATCAAATTACTTATTAGAAAAACTTAAGCACCCCACATAATTACTAATCTTCTCCGGCTGAAAACTCTTAAATGTTAAAATGAAAACAGAATCAGATTGCCCAAAATCACGTTCTGAAGTTTTGTCATGGTGGCAAAAGTTACGCAGATATGAAAATTCCCTAACTTTGAGACTCAATGCAAGACTGTTAATTGGATAGTCCTTTACAAATAAACCAGATATGAAGCCTGGATACGGACACAGACAACGATACGACACAGAAACAGGGATAAGGCTAAATTGAAAATCATAGAACACGGGACACGGCATGCATATGCATATTAGTTTGAAACTTTCAGCTAACATATTGTCAACTAACATAAAAATGAATCTAATTTATCTATCTAATATCCAAAAAAGTGAAAAGTAGTGATCATATAATATTTTTTCCTTATTTTTATAATCATAATAGAAACTTATGTTATAAATTTACAAGTTTATAAGTTTTTTTAGAAAATCATTCAATTTGTGGTTATTAACATTGTGTTGGAGTCATGTCAAAATCATGTTAAAGACAAAAAAATATCTTTCAAATTGGACATTTCACTGATACGTGTCGTACGAATGTCGTATCAAACACAGGACACGCCATTGATGAGGCGTGTCCAGGCTTCCTAAACAAAGTTCAACTGATGAAGTTACCATTATCTAGAAGTTTGCAAATGTAACAACATGTGCATAAAGTTCATACTTTATTGAAAACACTAAGCATAGAAATACATTACATGGCGTTGGAACTCCTTTTATAGTAGCATAGACATGTATGAGCTTGAAGATAATCATTCCCTCTGGAACAAACTTATTCAGTGCCCACTGTACCACATATTTGCTTTTCTTGTTACCCTTGATTGCCAGAGCAACAACTGAAGAAGATGAGGAACGCTGAGATACAGTATTTGCATCTGCTTCCAGAATTTTGTCCATCTCTTTTCCCTACAAAGAAGGATTAAGTTATCTGTAACATCCGAAAACAAACAACAACAAAATGAATGTTCTATCTGAATATCATGTTACTTGCAAGGACAAGGGTTTCAAGCTTCAAATTCAAACAACTGAATTTCTGAATTTCACGATGATAAAGTTCTTCTCTTAATGCATGAGTCAGAAAACCTAATCCCCAAATTCCCAACTCTGTAAACAATCCCCAGTGTGCAATTATCAACTTCAAATGATAAAAGAGGGAAATTTCAAAAGATTCAACTATTTGGACAAAGGGACAGAGACTGTGATAAAAATTCAGAAATCCATCTACTTAAACAGACAAAACAAACCTTAAAAAAAAAAAAAAAAAAAAAAAACACCATAGGAGGTTTTTCAACTAACCAGTCAAACCCCAGCTTAGTTGAACGTTGAAACTGTGAAAAGCTTCAAATCCTTATTGGTGAAGAGAAGCTACTCCCACCACTCTTCTCCAAACAAGAACACCACCTAGTACCCCCAAAATTCATTACATGGTTGTCTCACACATAAAAGAACAAAGAACGTGAAAAACAGCAATTCATGGTCTCATCAGACACATTTTCTATTAAATGCATCAACCTAACCATGCCTTCAGACAATGTCCACCTCATAAATAAAATGTCACTGTCATGACGAGGATTTTGTTCATTCATGCAATTAAACTCTTCAGCAATTTCCATTAACACAAAAGGTGTTCATCTACTTTCAACTTTTGAGAGCATTTTCATTTCAATTTTCAACTCAAACCACTTACACATAGCCATTAGTCAAAGCCGCCACACACATGTTGTTTTAGTTTAAAGCAAGAAATTGAGATTTGTAATAGTAACACTTTGTTTTAATAATATGATGTTTCTTGTCTTCTGGTAACTGCCAAAACTATTGAAAATGTGTTAAATGGAATATTCTGGAATCACATTATGAGGTAAATCATTAAAATTCCAAGTCAATTCATTTAGTCTATGATGTTCTAAAAAGACTAGGAAAATTTAATTTCTGACTTTCATAATTTTAGAATAGTTTAGTTCTCGAAATTGACACCACTAGTTGATATCACAAATTAATAATCAGTGATTAAATTAATCTATACACATTAAAGTTAGAAATGATAACAACTCATCATTGTCAGAGTAAAATAAAAATCAAATCAAAGCAAATTGCTTTATTTTTAAGAATGTATTATATTCTTTTTATTAATAGATTAAGAATAATGAATAAATATTCATGTACACAATTTTATTAAAAGGGTTTTATTTTTAACAAATATATTGTATTTACTCTAATTATTAAGATTAAGATCACTTGTTTTAGCAAATTAATAATTAATGGTTCATATTTAACAATTTTTTTGTACTTGTTTTTTTTATCAATATTTTCTTGCCATTTCGTCTTTAAAATTGTGATAATTGTTTAGATTGTGTTATTATTTGTGTTACCGATTATGTTTTTGAGAAAAATGAAAAATAAAATAAAGGGGTAGTTACTCAACAAAAAATGTGATAAAAAAAGTATAAAAAGCGTATTAACCATTTTGATAGTTATTTTTAGTGTGTTAATTTTTTATTAATATAAAAAATAAGACACGCAAGTTTACACTAGTTATAAATAGAGAAAATAAATTATTTTAAGAAAATTACAAATGTTAAAATTATAGATAATTTGGGATGGTTGGTGAAAAAGTCTTTAACATAAGAGAAAAATATCTTCAAATTGGTAATTCTAAAAATAAAAATTTCATTAATTTCAAAACTGAAAAGAACTATAACTGTAATTTCAAACGTTGTCATATTCAATTGTTAGAAAAGACGAAAACTACATTTGACTTAGTCTTAGTTTCCTTTGAAAGTAAGATTTCATATTTATTTTTATTTATAATATTTAACTGATATAAAATTTGTACGTACGTTGAATAATAGATATAATCTCATTTCCTTAAATATTTATTAAATGTTTTTATATAGAGTAAAATTAATATAATATTATTAAAAATTCAATGTCAAATAATAAAAAATTATAAATATAAAAATATATCTAATTTAAAACAGTGACTAATAGAAAAATAAAAACACATCTTTACATGTAATTTAAAAAAAAACATGTTTTATCTATATTTATTTTTATTCAATTATTCAGATATTATCCGTTAACATTATAACGAATTCGAATTATACCTACAAATAGAAATTTCGTTGTCGTCTCTAATAGAAAAAGTGAAAATCTAGATAAGTGTCCAATATTTTACAATATTAATTATGCAAAATAAATTATTTATTCAAAGTATTTGTGTTTGATATTTTTTTTCAATTTTTAAACTTTTTAAAAGTGGTTTTTTTATAATTTATGTGTTGAAAATAGTTAGAACAGACACACCAAACCCCACTAAGGTTGACCTTTTGGCTTACACCATAAAATTCCAATAAAATAATTAGGTTAGACTTACAATCAATTAAAAAAACAATAATATCAGCAACTTTTTTCGTACGTTATTAGTTAGTAGTACCATAGAAGTTTGGGTTGTGAAATCAAAAGTGAAAAGAACTACTATTTTTATTTTAAAGCAACTTTTTATATCTTTTAACAACCAATGTGATAAAAGAAAATAGTGAAATTCTACTTTAAATCTAGGTTAAATTACTCTTCTAGTATTTTTTGAATAACATTAATTTAAATTAAATAAAATAATTAAATCGAGTTATTTTTAAAAATATAAAAACTAAATTGAAATATCGAAAAACTATTTTGAATTTATTTAATAAATAACATGACTAAAAATATATGTATAGCAGGACCGTAATTGAACGAGTCGTTGAGTTCAAATTTTTATTGAATTTTTTTATTGGTTTTTTCCTATACTTTTAAAATATATTAATTTTGATATAATAAAATGTTTAAAAAATTAACATATTAGAATCATTATATTTTAAATATGTAGTGAGATGACACCAAACGAAAAATTCCAAAAAAATCTCAATATTTTAATAATTAGTCTTCAATTTTCAGTTGGAAAATATTTCATTTATAAAGAAAAAAAAGTATTAGAATATGCTTGTTCAAAAGAAAAGAAAAAGGTATTAAGAGTATATATATTATCCATGTTTCATGCAACGTAAGATGAAAGAATAAGATTGCGTCAAGCAATGATGAAAAGATGATAAGGATGTATTAAACAGTTATTGTGATCTGAAAATTATCATGAAAAATATAATATATTCTTTCTACCTCAATTTATACTGATGATAGATGGTGATAAACTAAAATAATAATAATAATATAAAATGAGGAAGATAATTAGTTAGTATATTTAAACGTTAAAATAAGTGTTTTAAAAATAAGTAATGTACTGTATGGTCCATCGGACCATCGACGACGTACAACCCACTGGTCCATCGAACAGGGCTTGCACATGAAATAGAATCATCGGTCGATCGGCTCCGTATATAAACCATATGCGAACTTATAAAGGACCATCAGTCGATCGGCCCCACATATAAAGCATATGCGAACCTATAAAGGACCATCGGTCGATCGGTCCCACATATAAACCATATGCGAACCTATAAAGGACCATCGGTCGATCGGTCCCACATATAAACCATATGCGAACCTATAAAGGACCATCAGTCGATCGGCTCCACAAGTAAATCACGTGTTACCTCATAGAGGACCAGCGGTCAATCGATCCCGTAGGTAAATCACGTGTTAACTCATAAAGGACTATCGGTCGATCGGTCACACAGATTAAATGCATGTCACTTAAAGTTGTTAACTCATAGAAAGTAATCATCCTGGCCAAGCGACCATCGGTCGATCGACCAAACAAAAAACCTGAACCAGTCAGCCAGATTAATTAAAATTAAGCAAGTCAATAATCACCATTAAGGGATCATTGGGCCGTGATTAAGGAGCCCTAATTATAAGCCCACACCGGAAACTATAAATAGGGCCTAAAGATAAGTTGGTGAGGATCTTTAATTCGCATTTATTACAACAGTTACACTTATTGACCGATCGTTCCCCACACTGACTTAAGCATCAAAACCTTTTAGATAGGTACACCGATCGTCTGTTCAATCGATCGAGCTGAGAAGAGGACCGTGCGAAGTGGAATTTTTAGTAGATTGCTTGGAGAGGAGACGCAGAGGAAAAAAGAGTAAAATTGAAGTGATTCTTAGTATGTACTTGGTCCAACAAATAACATTTTAAATTTAAAAACCAAATAAGGTTTAATTCTTAAAAAACGAAAAAACTACTTGTTTTATAAATAGATGATTAGATGAATAAAGTTCATATACACATCAAAAACCGGAACTTTACTTATTTATTAGTTTTTTAAATAATAAAAAAATAAACGGGTTTAATATGAATTGTATTCTTCTTCTAACAAATGTAGTTTGTTTGTCGATGAAGTTAGTTCCTATGTTGCCCGAATACGGATAGGGTACAGATACAAAGATACAGCTAAATTGAAAAAACATAAAATACAGAACACAATGTGTATATACATGTTAAGTTTGAAATTGTCAACTAACACATCGCCAATTAACACAAAAATAAATCCAATCTATCTATTTAATATCCAATATGCGAAAAGTATCCGATACGTGTCGAACACAGAACACGCCCTTTATGAGAGGTGTCGGAACATCATACCAGTATGAACAACCACAAGACACTAAGGTGAAAGAGAAATTGTAGATAATCATAGTTCCAACATAAAAATATCTGTTACAAGGTTGGTTTCGAAATTTAAGATGAAAGACACAACATACAGGACAAAGTTAAATAAAAACAACAGAAAAGAGGATAATAATAATAATAGTGAGAGAGAAATAATGTTACCAAAGTCATCATCCATTTAAACGACGACTCTTTCCTCTAAAAGCAACTCCATTAGTCTGAGTCTGTTGCTGATGTGAGGAAGCAGAAACATTCCCTTCACTTTGCTCTGCTGTTCTTTCAGTGCCACCAAGACGATGGCTTCTTCCTTTAAACACAATTCCAGCAGAGGGATCAGATTGCACAGGAGAATTTATCTGTGTACCCTCTCCCCAATATGCTACTATTCTGTGACTGATATGGTACATCATTAAGAATCACAACATTGCACCAAACTTTAGACTATCATATGTATAAAAAATATGTTTTTTCTTTTACATTTATAAATGATAAAGAGTATTTTGTTCATTAAAAAAAAAAAGTTAACTTTTGTATCGATCGTGAGTGTTTTGATACGATATTATCAGAGTCAATCACTTCGTCTAAGATATTATTTGTTTTGGAGTCTTAAACTCTTTCGCATATTTATTCCTAAAAGTTGTCTTGAAAAAGAAATATGTATTTAGATAACCATTAACCTGGACTCTTAAGATTATTGGATGTATCAAAATAGGAAGGTGATAAAAGAAAAGGATACACCCAAAGAGGAGTTTTGAGTTTGAAGTTTCCCCCAGCAAGAGGATGAAGCACTGTTAAGAAGTAATATATGTGTCCTGCAACCATACCTAAGATGTCTGGCTTTATAGGATTTCCAAATATTAAATCCAGAGCAAGCAAAGCCCATGGAAGGTAAAATCCCTACATATAAAAGAAAAAAAAAAAATTATCAATGGTTAAACTATGCTATTTCTAACACAAACTCCTCCTTAATGTTAGATTTAATTAGTCGGATGATACCCACTTTTGTTCATATGTGTCAGTTTGATATGCGTCTTTAAACATGTGTCAACCGAATCTCAACTTTTGAAAAAATGTCTCAATTAGGTCCCATTCAAATAAAATTTATTAACACCGTTAACTTTATTCATAACTTTTACCATTAAATTTTAATATAAATATCAATATTTAATTTTGTTTGTAAGTCATTTTAAATATCAATGTCATTAATGGCGTTAATATTTTTTTTTCTGAAATGGACCTTGAGATATTTTTTTAAAAGTTGAGACTCAATTAATACATTTTAAAAAGTGGATACCAAACTAACACATCCGAATAAAATTGAGTATCATTCGACTAATTAAACCTTAATGACAATTTTTTTTTTTCTGTGATGGTATTATCAAAGATACAACTATGGAATTTGATAGTACCTTCAATGATACGACACCGTAAATGTTGATTCGTGCATTTGGAAACTCGCGGCTCCAAACATAGACGATCATGAAAACTAACGAAACTCCCAAGAATGGAAACCGAAAATATGGCACTGCCGAAATCACCTTAGAGGACCATAAATTTGTCACTTAATAATGTTTTTTAGGATGAAAAACATATCTGAATCTTGTTCGTGATCAACAGAGGTAACATCATGGAGCATGTTTCATTTGTAGAAATGAAAATGAAGAGATGAAAAAGAGTTACATAAACAGTAACAAGTATATACCAGAAGAGAGAATGCACCAAATATGAACATCCAAACATAATCTGCAGTTCTCTTGTCAAAGGGCCCTTTTTCCAATGAAACACCATATTTTGCTCTGCATAGATTCAACATTCAAATAATAACAAAAACTGTATCATTGAAACCATCTTACAATGGCTGAGTGAAATGTAAAAAGTTGGATAATTAGTAGCTTACATCATTATCAGACGCACAGCAAATGGAAGTGAAAACGGGCCAAGAAAGAAGAAATTTGTGATAAGCCTCCAAACCTATAAATGTATAATTATGGCAAAGAAATTTGGTGAAAAGTTCATCCAAATTGACTCTTATTCTTCTTTACTAAATGTTTATAACTTAAAGTTCATTAAGTAGCTAAATATTAAGGATGATCATGAATTGTATTTTCAAAATCCAATCTACATTTCACAAAAAAAATAGAGTGGATCTATAATCTAGATCAATTAGATTTTAGATTTTTCTCAATCCAATTTGAAATGGGCTAAACCTAGATTGAATCCACCTTTTTAATTAAATTAAATCCAGTAAGATTTATTTAACTATTAGGTCTATTAGACATGAATCGGACCAACTTAGCTTGAACTAGACCTAGGTCAAGACAATTTAGATCTGATTCACTCGACTCAGCTGCCTTATGTCAATATCAGACATGATTGACTTGAGTCAACCAAATCCAAATCAACTTGACTTAACTTGGATTCGTGTTGACTCGACTCCACCTGAGCTTGGACCAATTTGACTTGACCCAAGACCCGTGATGACTTGATTTTGCAAAAGTCGACTCATCTCACCTTTCTGTCCAAACTCATTTCCAAATCTAATTAAGTGGATTGAACTTAAGGTAAAAAAAATATGGATTTAAATTTTGGAAAAATCCATTTAAGTAGACTTAAAATAATATAGATTTAGATTATTATGAATCAGATTTCACAAGGGTTTTTTATCCACAATACTTAATAAGGTTTAAGTGTTATGAAAATGAGAAATATATCCAAGGTATAACTATGAAATGATATCAGATTCATGCATAAACATCCGAGTTTAATTTCTATACAACATCACTTTAAAGAATTTTACTCTGTCAGATATTCATAAACCGTTTATTAGGTGTGACTTCTGAAGTAATTACTATAAAAGTTAACAAACATGTTTACATGACAACAAGAGTATAAAAAATATACCCACTAACTAAATTAAATTCAGATACCCTATTGCTGCAAATGAGAATTCAGAACAGTTTTTGGATCATAAAACCTGAAAGCGTTTAAACACTGGTTCATAAAAAAGTGCTATGTTCCATGCATCATAGAGTTGCAGATAATATGCAGAAGTTGTCATCAAACAGGCAACTCCATAGGTCTTGCTCACAGGTGGTAGAGATCGATAGTATCTGAAACAGCAGAGGAAAAATCTTAATCAATTACTGTTCATCATTCTCTCAGAAAAATGCTTAGTACCAATATTATTATCATAAGATAGAACCAAGATAAAGAATTAAGCATGACTAAGATGAAATTGAAGCATGTGAATAATATATAGCACAATACAAAAGCATAGAAGTTGAGTTGACCATGTATATGTCATGTGAAATAAAAGAAAATTCTATGTGTAGATTACATGATCAATTGCCATTTTTAATTCTTCATGCTTGAGTTAGGAGAAAGAAAAATTGAGAGAGAGAGAGAGTACTCTGCTGGTGTAGACATGTTGAAGGAAATTGGTATTAGCAATGCAAGAATTGAAGGTTAAGAAGAGTGAAGGAATTGGAAATTCCACAGAATGGAGTGAGCATTATAAAAGGCATTATTTGGAAACAATGGTTTTGGAAGTATTCACCATTAATGTCTCAACCGATTGACACTCCAAAGTTGTTTTTGCGTAATTGTCTTCGCATTATTGACTTATTGACTATGTCCTCTTCTTTGACTTTTTCCACCCTTCAATTTTCAACATTTGGTTCCAAGCAATTTCCTTTTTCTTTTTCATTTTTTTCACTCTTTTTTTCATAAGATTGTTAATGTAGAGTTAATTTTAATTTCATCTCTTCAACTAATTTTTTCATGAAGTTTGTTGTAAAATGTAATTGATGTGTTCTCTTCTATCATCTATGCCTACTTTAATAAAAAAAGTTGCATAAAAAACATTTTTTTTACAATTCCAACGAAAATGGTTCAGAAAGTATACTATACAAACAATAATATTTTGCAATACTACACATAAAAGTAAGCTTAATTATATTTTCCAACACCAAGTGCCCATATGGGAATATCTGTATTCATTATTTTTCATAAGCTCTCTCAGAGAGGTGCCAAAAATGGACATTTATTTCTCTAAAATAAATAAGAATGCATTGACATTTTCAAACACCTACAGGAACACCGCTTTTTAAATGATATGATACCTATCTCCTCTAGATGGTGTTATTTAACCTAGGTACATGATCCTAACTTATACATTGGATTGACACCACCTCCAATCCAATCCAAAACTTTAAAGTAATTGGTTTATAGGTCTTCATCTTTATACAGTAGCTGATCCTAACTCACATAACGGATTGACTTCACCTCTAATCCAAAACCTTAAAGTAGTAGATTTATAGGTCTTCATCATTATATAGAAACTCTGATCCTAACTCACGTAACGCGGATTGGCACTCCTTCCAACCCAAAACCTAAAGTAATGAGTTTATAAGTTTTCATCTTTATACAGTACCTCATCCTAATTCACATAACAGATCAACATCACCTTCAACCAAAAACCTTAAAGTTGTAGATTTATAGGTCCTCATGTGCTTAATTTTTTCACTTCTATCCGATTTAGGACTTAAACTCACAATAGTTCTTTTATGACATCTCATTGTTGACTTGTGTACAAAGGACGTTTTAATTGTGAGCACTCCAAGACTGGCTTAGTTTCAATCACCATGAGGAGAGCCATAATCACAACCTTAAGGATGATGGTTTAGTCTTGCATTAAATAGATAGACTCAAATAGACTTATAATGTTTTGACAGACTTTACTAATAATCTATGAATTTGCTCTGTATCTCAGAGAATAATGAACTTCAGATTTCCCTTTTCATTTCTTCCCATTTCTCCACCTTATTCAAGTTATTTTCATCACATCAACATATTGTAGCATCATCTAATAGTCTACAATATAAACAAACTAAAAATCAGAAAGTAAGTTATGTGTGTATTCCTTTATTTCCTTATCACTGGTGCAGTTCTTCCCCTCCAAATTACCCCTTTTGGAACGTCATAAATGTTGCTAAGATACAGCTTTCAATTGTACTAATGTAATGTAACCACAACAATGTTAATTTTAGCTGTAACTGAAGAAATAGTATATGCATACATGAAGAGAACAAATCAGCAATGTGAGTGACAAACAAAACACATGAGCATGAAGGAAAAACTGTGCAAACATCAGAAGAGTGAATAATCAGTAAAAAAATTAGAAGGGTTGCTGAAGAAAAAAAAATTTGGACCATTTCTCGATTTGTGCGTGTCATCCTTGCGCAGGGGCCATGCTAATCTTCTCTGTATCGTTCCAATTTTATCGGATGTCCCCGAAGGGACATGCCGATACCGAGGTTGCACGTTTATAAACCACTAGCTTCTACGGTATTCAACCGATGTGGGACTTGTACTCGTTCACTCCAAATTCACAGCCCTGTTTTGGTGAGTGAATAGTGAAAATTTCACTGAGCGGAAGGCGGTGAAGAGGATGCAATTGAGGAGTAATAAAAGGAATATTAAAAGCCGGTGAAAGTAAAAATATTTTTTCAAATTATAATAAAAGTTAGGTTAAAATACATTTCATCTAATTTGTTTTTTCAATAGTCTCAAATTATTTTTAATACATTTTTTTTCTATCTGATCTTAGTTTTATTTAATTTTTTTTATTTAACAATATTTAAATAATTAATGTGAAAGGTGGCTAGAGTCATGGTTGGTTTTTCTTTAATTTTTTTAAAATTTTTAATTTTATTTTTAATTTTGAAAAAAAAAGTGTAGTGTCAATTGAGTCATGTGTGAGATATTAAAATTAATGTTTTATATTTGTTTTGATTCTTACTTCTTTTTCATTTTAGTTTCAATTTTTTTTAAAGTAAAGAAATTTTTTCTGAAAAAGATCAAATTTAACTTTTTTATAAATGTTATAATGGTATTTTTATTAAAATTTAGTATTTGTTAAATATTTTTTGTTTAAGTTACAATTAATTTAAAATTTAAAGATGGGAATTAACAATATTTATCTAAAATTTTAAAATTAAAATCTTTAAAAAATAAATTAAAAATAATTTCAATATTAAACATGAACTCTGACACATCGATGGTTGGAAATTTTTTCAGAAATTAAAAAAAATATAAAAATTAAAAAACTAAAAACTAAACAAAAAATTACAAAATGACACATCAATATCATCGGTTATTATGGTTAATTATTTGAACGATGTTAGTAAAAGACAATCAAATCGAACAAAATTGATTAAAATTGAGTTCTTTTTGAATAAAAGAAGGATTAAATAAGTTGTTGGTCTTCTCAAGATTATAATTAGTCCCTTCTCAAAATTATGGTCGGCCTAATTTAGTCCCCCAACTTTATAACTGCGGATTTAATCATTTTAACCAAATTTTATTAAATTTATTAAATGTTTCAAACATGTTTCATGATACTTTCTAGATAACGTTGAAAGTAAAATGTATCAAACTGTGTAAATAATTCAAATGTTATCATAAGATGCGTTTAAAACCTTAGATAAACTTAACAAAATTTGGTTAAATAGATTAAATCTATACAAATTAAAGTTAAGAGACTAAATTGGATCAAAGATATAAAGATGAACTAATCCATAAAAGAATTATTATAACAAAATTAACTCAACTCAAAAACGAAAATAAGATATTTTAACATAAAATTTATCATGTAGAAAAAGTTTATCATTAGAATAACAATTTAATGATAAGATGTCTAGATTTTAATGATAGACCAAACCAAATAGATAAAGATATTATTCCATGATAGAAGTTGAAAGCTTTTTACATTAATTTTAGGGTCAAGAATCAATAATACTGAAAATATGTAGAAATTACTCTATTATGCCACGAGGATGCTAAATGAGATTTATATAAGAGTGGGGAAATTATAAAAAGAAAAATCATTTATTTATAAAGGTTTATTCATTAAAAAAATATATAATATTAAGCGTGAACATGAAATTAACCACAGTTGTCACGGTTCTCATTTCCCCTTACAGTTAATAATGAAAAGATTTAATCACATGGATTTTTATCATTATTTTTTTTTTCATATTTAACAATTATGTTCTTTTAATTCTTGCACACTGGGGTACTGAATTCTTTTCGAAAGTAGTAACAAAATTATATTATTTTGTAATTTTAACTTCTTTTACACAATGAACTACTACATCTTTAATAAATAATTAAAATGTATAAAACAATTTATAAATAACTCTTGATTAATTTTCTTGGTTCGGATTATCCAATTCCTTTCATGTCCCAAATTCCTTAGATCTCTTAAACTGTGAAGTTACATTTCTGAATTTTCTCTATTTATCATAACATTGCAACACAGGCATTTTCCTCTAATTCATCATTGTTCTTTGTGAGTCTTCTGGTTTGTATTTTGAGATCAGATGGGGGAAAGGACAGAATCGCAGTACGTGAAGCTGACGAAGGATCAAGTTCCTTTGGAAGATATCACGCCTGGTGAACTGAATCAGCCAATTGAGGTCCCTCAGGTTTGGATTCATACCGCATTGTCTTTTGTTTTTTGTTTTTTTCTTGAATTCATTGAGGAAATTTTCTGTTTTTCTTTTGTTTTGGATTCTGGGTTGTTGTCAGATTGTAGAATTGGCAACGACATGGTCTTAAATTGCAGTGGCTGTCTTGATTTTGACATGATCCTCAATATTTCGGGAAATTGTGAACAATGTGGGTTGATTTTGTCGCAATTGTGGTTGTGGACACTCTAAAAACCTTTGTGGTTTGACCAAATCGTGGTAGCAAATCCTTATTCAGATATACTAATAGAGATATTCATGAGAAAACCTTGTTAATGTGGGCTGGTGTAGTCGCAATTGTGATCACAGAGACCACAGAAGCCTTGATGTTTTGGCTGAAAATTTGCACTAGCAAACTTTTTTATAAAATCTCCCAATATTCACGAGCAAACCTTGTTGAAGGGTTTTTAGGTGCAATATTAGTGTAGTTTTGCTTATTCATGAATACTAGTCGTGTGAATGAAGAAAGCAGCGGAGTGGTCTGGTGTTGTGTGCGTTTGCATTTTTGGAGATGGAGACGTGGAATGTGAAATTGGGTGGGGAGATCAGGTTGTAGATGCTCGATTGAAAATGTCATATAATCAGTTTACATTCTGTTCACACATAATGTTGTTATGTCATAATGCGTGTTGGGAATGTGAATTGTGAAGTAGATTTGCATATTGTTTGTCCTGAATCTGTGTTTGCGTGTTTTGAATCACTGGTTTGGAACTTTTACCCATTTGAAAATTGAAGCAAGGCTCCAAGTAAAAGCCAAAATTACTGTGTATATCATTATTGGAAATTTTGACCCACTTATATTTTGTCATATATCTAATTGATGTGCGATCTCAACTATAAGGATGGTTGAAATTCTAAAATTTTAGAATTCGAAACAAGGGTTAGTATTCCTCTTGCATCTTATCCTAGGGAGAAAGGATGTGGTAAAAACCATGTGAAATTTGTTGAAACATTACAAGAGAAAACAAAAATGAAAATTTGAAAAGATTTTGCTTGTACTTTGTTTGATGAGTTTTAATACACGTTAGTGAATAGCTATTTGTTTATGGTGTTTAATCCCTTGCAGTTGGCTGTTCACAAGTGCCTGGAATGTGGGCAGCCATTACCTGAAAGCTATACACCTCCTGCTGATGAAGCTTGGATGACTGGGATCTTTGGATGTGCTGAAGATAGGGAAAATTGTAAGTTAATGCATGACCAAGCTGTCAAATTTTGCTGGAGTCAGGGTGTTATCTATAATCTATTTCAAACTAGTCAAATTTTCTCTAGTGAAACTAAAACTAACCTAGTGTCATATGATTCCTTTGGCCATTAATCCATCCTTACTATCGAAATTTCTTCATATTTAATAATATGTTAAGTTTTGAGAGTGAACATACTGAGCACTTGAATATGAAGGAGTTACTTAAATGGCTATATTATTAGAAGCATTGATAGTTGCAATGAGTAAGGAGAAAGTTGTGGTTGTTATGCTATTTAGCGTTCATTGCAGGCTTGACAGGGCTGTTTTGTCCTTGTGTATTATTTGGGCGCAATGTAGAAAGCTTGCATGAAGAAACTCCTTGGACTGGACCATGCGTTTGTCATGCTATTTTCATCGAGGGTGGCATTGCTCTGGCAAGCGCAACTGCAATGTTCAGTGGTTACATTGATCCAGGGACATCATTTCTCATTCTTGAAGGCTTGTTTTTTACCTGGTGGATGTGTGGCATTTACACTGGTCAGGTTCGGCAAAACTTACAGAAGAAGTATCACTTGAAGGTATGTGTTGAATAATGTATTTTCCAATCGAACAAGTAAGCATAAAAGATGGAGTGGTATGTATTAAATGTTCATCTGCTGAGAAAATATTGCAGATTTGCAATGTAGAATTCATTAGATGCTGGAAACAATTTCCATTCTGTAGCAGATTTGTTCAATTCCCAAGCCTTGCCTAAGTGAACAAAAAATATGATGCTATAAGACCTTTCTACATGCATATTTTGAACAACATTGGTTGATAGAGAAACACAGATGTGCTTGATGGTGTGTAATTTAACAATGAAAACCTTATGGACACAATTTTAGTGTCAAATGTCAGCAATCTTCAACCAGCCACGCAGTTTGAAAAACCATGTTTTTGTGGAATGATAAAATTCTATATATACAGCGCATTTGTGATACTTGTGTTAGTGTTACATAGTAACATGTAGTTTATGTTTGGAAAAGATTATTCCAGGCAAATAATCAATTTTTCCCTAACAATCGCTGGTGAAGTTGGCAAACAATGCATTTGTCTCTCTTCAAACTAAGTTAAACCGAACAAACAACTAACATTCTAATAATTTTGTCTTCTTTTGGTTCTATGTTTTCCCCAGAGCATAAACATTGTTTTGGTTTTAAGATTTTCTCAGAAGTTAGTTGTTTTGATGTCTGCAGAACTCACCTTGTGATCCATGTTGTGTACACTGCTGCATGCACTGGTGTGCCTTGTGTCAAGAGCATAGGGAGATGCAGGGAAGGCTCTCTGACAATGCTTTCTCAGGGACAACCATTGTAAGTGCTCCTCCTCCCATTCAAGAGATGAAGTCTAGTGATAACAAGGACAATCCTGAAACCTCTTCTTCTTCTGACAAGAACCATGAGCATACTGGTTTGGAACTGCAAGTTTTATAGGGTGTTGCTGTTACCCTTGTTAATATCCAAAAACAATGACATGTAGTTTGAAATTTTGCTTGCTAGAGAATAACTTTCTTGCACCTTTGCTTTGAGTTGAGTTCTCTGTGTTACATTGGCCTTGTGGGTCACACATAAACCACACCTCTGCTCTCTAGTGCCAACTTCAATTGAGTTCACACATTATTTAAGTCAAACTACTCTTGACTTCTTCTTTTGTTGGCCATGTAAGTTTCTTGAAAGATGATGCTCTATTCACAGATTCAGTGACTTTTGCTCACTTTTCCTAGGGAAAGCTTGAAAACTTAACATAAAATGAAGGCAAATTATTTATTATAAGGTTTTGTTTTAGATTAAAATCTATCAAACTAGAATATATCAATATATATATATATATATATATATATATATATATATATAACCTAATTCAAGGTTAACAATACTTCAACTCAAAAAATCAGTGTCTTAGTCTTGGATGTGTCTCTTTGTTTATAAATAATGTGATTACAAATCATATGACTTCTAAATAAAAAAATAATATTTCAGTTACTAAATAGAAAAATATACCAATATATATATCCAAAGATATACATAGTGAAAGTTTTGTTTTTAAATTAAAATCTATCAAACTAGAATATACAAATATATATATATATATATATATATATATATATATATTATATGCCAACATTTTTTACAACATCAAACTTTTAAACCTTTTAGATTATATAACAACAGTTTCACATTCTAACAAAGGCATGAAAGCCTCAAAATATCTTAACAATAGTCCAAATATACACCAAACTAAATATCAAAATCTTAATGTGTTCACAATTTAAAAGTCTAAATAAACACAACCAAATACTAAAGTGTCGGTCTAAAAACAAACACAAAACATGCTTAAGACCAAAAACACCAAACAAATATAATCAAAATTCAAACATCTTCAATAACAACTTTTGACTTGGTCATGACATTTCTCATCTTCTTTCCCTACAAGTCATGGCAACATTATGACATTTTCTCATCTTCTTGCCCTACAAGTTATGGCAACATTATAAGTAAAAGGTAAGGTAGTTAAATGTTAAATTGTTTATTGCAGCACCAGAAAAACAATATAATATTTACCTTACACGATTAAATCCTAATGTTTGGTCTTGTTTGGGAGTTAGTCCTCTCAAATTCAATCACAACATTGCAGGGTAGTTCGCAAGCTTGCATAATTAGACTACAAAGTTCGAGTAAGATTAATTAAATAATTTGAAACCAAATTTCTTAATCTAGAATATAGTTAAAAATTGGTTGATTCAATTTTTTTTTCTTGAATTGCATGTTTAAAAAATAGTTTGAATTGATTATGCGGGTTACAATACGAACACATTGGTTGTTTTTATATTATGCTAATGGGAGAAAAAAGAAAAAAAAAATTATTATTAATGTAAGAGGCATAATAGACAATTATGCATAAACTTAAATGAGACCCTTAAAGACAAATATGCATATTTTAACTCGAGTGAGATGATATCCCTAATCCATAAAAAAATTAATATAATATAATTATGTTTACACTATATTTTAAAAAATTCAATTGTTTTATGTAATAAAATATACTTTTAAAAAGTTGCAAGTATAATTTTAAAGACCATTGTTTTACAAATTAAAATATTTAGTCCCAATTATAATTTTGATCATTGCATTTTATAAAATTACATTTTCGGTCTATTTATTTTTCTATAATTTTAATGTCCTAGTTTCTAAGTATTTTTAATTTCGTTAAAAACATCCACGGTTATCACATAAAAAGTTCAAAAAGAAAGGCAAATATGGGGATTTTTTTTTGTTTTACTGTAATGGAATAGTTTCCTTAAATTATCAAATATTAACTTAACTTGTTTCACCTATGGATGATTGAAGAAAGACATTGATAAATAGATTGAAAATTAAAATTGTTTCCTCTACCTTCAATCTATTTTCAATATGTTTATTTATTAGTTTCCTTATGACATTTTATAATGAATTAAAAAAAAGGTATTCATTTAATTTTCAAGTTGTCATACTAAACATACTTAAGTTGTCATTGAGAAGAAGTGAATATTTTTCAAAACTAAAAATAAAGCAAAGTTTACTAGAAATTAAAAACAATCATTACAGTTTATCAACATGACTTCTAAGTATTAGCATTGGTTTTCATAAAAAAAAAAATACAGTATATATTAAGTTTTGTAATAAAAAGTAAATACATAAAATGAAAAATAAAAATAAAAGTACAAGGAAAAGAAATATATATTGGTCCTTAAAAGTAAATACATAAAATGAAAAATAAAAATAAAAGTACAAGGAAAAGAAAATATATATTGGTCCTTGAATATGTGTAGTGAAACCTCATTAAGCAATGCCATGGAAATAATTTGTGGTATTGGACTCCGTCACTGTTTGAATAAGCTGCACTCCAATGCTTTTCTCAGTCTCCTGTGGTATGTGAAATCAATCAAATTATTATTTATTTTCTTTAATTCAAAAGATTAGACATGAGAACTGATAAGAAAAAGACAAGTTTTTTATATTGAATATTGTCTTTATTTATATTTGTAATCTCTCATAATTAAATCAAATTTAATTTTTTTAAATTAGTTTATAACGTGAGGTTCGCGATTACAATTTATATATTTGACGAGTATGAAATAAATATTAATAGATGATCTAATAACAATTTAATAACAATAATATAATAGATTTAACAAATAATAATTTTTATTAAAATAAATTTAAAAAAGTAAAATTAATCTAATTTGATCTTATAAAACTAATTTGTAAGATTCACCCACTAATGTGATTCTAATATAATGAAGAAAGAAAAAGTGATTAGCAGTGTGCATGGCTTACCAATGAAGTAGAAATAATTGGAAGAAGGGTGAGAAGTTCTTCTAAGTACTCTTCTTCCTCTTTTAGGGTTGTGGTTAGTTCTGTAATTTGATAAAGAATCCTTTCAACCTGCTGAAATAAATTATACAAGTTGTATAATTAATTTTCCAATATTTTTTTAATTATCTATTTGGTTTATTTTATTTCTTGAATAAAAAGTAAGGCAATAATATGAAACAAATATGTACCTTTGTCTGGTATTTTGTGATTAATGGTTTCATATTCTCTATTACTACAATGGCTGAATTCAGTGCATCAGAGATAGATTCTGTGTCCACCTGTCAAGAAAATCAAATAGAAGAAAAATTTAAACTTCAATATTACGACCAAAATTGTTCTAAATTTTAGAAAACAAAAACATGATTAAACATGATTATTATTATTAGTGTGTGATATATGATAAAGAACATTACCTTAAGGTAGGTTAAAGGGATTAAGTTGGAGAATGCTAACAATTTTCTTGTCAATTTGGCAACAGATTCTTGATTTCTTCTCTCTAATTGTGCCCATTCACTGAGAAGATAGAGTTGTCCATTCAGAATTTTATAAAGCTTCATCACATTTTTCACCTTTCGCAATTCAACTCTTTTTTCTGTTCTTATCTTTCTCAGTTTCACAATTCCAACACATACAGCAAACAATTGTATCTGAAATAATGCACAAGAATAGAATATATCATCGGAAATAAATAAATTAATTAAACACAAGGTTGTTAATATATATTATCATTTTTTTTTCTATCAGCCAAACTTATGTTAATAAATTGGGTTAAATATGTTTTTGTCAGTTCATCAGGACAAATTGTTCAAAATTTTTGATCAATTTTATTAAGTTTATCTAATGTTTCAAACGCATTTTATTTTATGATAGTATTTGAGTTGGTTACATCGTTGACATATTTTCGTTTTAATGTTAACTCAAATATTATCATGAAACGCTAAATAAACTTAACAACATTTGATTAAAATGATTAAATACATACATTTTTAGAATTGAAGGACTAAATTAGGTCAAAGTTTTGAAAAAAAAAAAATTAATTCTAATTTTCACTTAAAGTTAAGGGAGCAAATCATATTTAACTCTGATAAATTTGTTGATAAAATGTATATATTATTTCTATATCTATATATACAGAACCACAGAAACAACATACCTCGGTCATATTCTTGACATTAGCCATGGCAACGTTAGATCTAGCATTGATAAACCTCCATTGCAAAAGTCTGTTATGCAAAACCCTAAACTGATGGTACTCTTCCTCTTGCATCGGTGACACTTTCTTTTGCTTGAAGTACTTCAAAACTTTATTAACACTACCACCAACACTACTACTACTACTTCTAAGAGGCGCTTTCGTCATCGGTTGTGGCCATATCGGAGATCCGAATGACCATCTTCCTGGCGAAAGCGCCCACGCAGAAGGAGACGAAGTCCTCTTTGAAGCTCCAACACTGTTGGCAAAGGTGTCATCTTTATTTTTCTTGTCTTGAAGCCTTGTACTTGTTTGCTTGTTGGGAATGGATGTTGTTAACGTTAGGTTGATGATGTTGTTCCCTTCATTGTTGTTGGGTGTTCTTGTTCTTGATGTTGACTTTGAACGTTGGATAGTAGTGATGGTGAATCTTTCACTAGAGCTGAACCTACGTGAACTTCTCTCCGGAGTAGTCATAGCTGTGGTGGCAGAGCCATTGCCGCTTCGACTTCGGACCAGCCGTGGTGATGGTGGCACCACCGTGTGGTGGTGGTTGCGGCAAGAAGAACTGTGGAACGGTTTCTCCATTGAAGAATTAGTGTGTATGGTTTTCGTACTCTTTTTGAGGAATATTATTCTCTCTCTCTCTATATATATATATATGATAGAATAAAGAGGTTCATTAGAAGTTGCAAGCACGTTAATTAGTACGAAGAACGTTGAATACGTACATGTCTCCACGCCATGCAAAAATGCTTGCACGTATATTATGGAATTCAAACGTCTTAGTTAATGTACTCTTTTTTCATCTTTAATACTTTGTGTGTGTGTGTGTATATATATATATATATATATATACTGTTGAAATGTGACAAAGGATATATAATTGAGGAATAAACCATTATTATGAGTTTGTTTGTTTAATACAATAAAAAACATTTATTTTTTCAGAACTTTTAAAATAAATTTTATGACTGGAGTGGAGTGGATCGTGTGGATGGGTAGTAATATTTTTATTCCACTATATGTGTTTGACTTTGTAACAAAATTAGGCATTTTGTTTCCTTCGAAAAATTTTGGTCAGAAATTAGTTATTACACAATATTGGTGTTCGTGATCTCACATTTTTCTATTGTCTAAAAACAACAGTGTTAGAGGGGGAAAAAAAAAATCTAAGTTGACAAAAGAAAATGGAAAATGGAAAATTTTGTAGTTCTCGTCACTCTTCTTATAAACCCACCAATCATTCTTGGCAATTTCTTCCCGCATTACCATAAATTGCGCAGTTGAAAATGTAAATTTTTATATTTAAATATATATATATATATATATATATATATATATATATATATATAATATTCAATCTAGAATATAAAAGTTTTTGTACACAATCTAAAATTAAATTTATTATAATGCAATCTAAAATATACTTTTTATTTTATATTCAAGAATATACAATTTAAAATACATTCTTTATATTTTAAATTATATATTTTAAAATTAAAAATATATGGAGGCGGTTAAAATTATGGAGGTGTAGAAAGAAATGACCATCTCAAAAGTATTATTTTTCACTCTTTATATTAGAAGCGATGCAAATGTAAGGTCATTGGGCCAAGCCCATTACCTCGCTTTCTGTTTTCCTTCCACTTTTGATTTCCCCATTATTTTTTCTCCCTTTTCCAATTTGCATGTCTTTTCTTTTCTCTCTCAAGTCATTCATCTTTTTTCTTCTTCTGATGATTCTATTTTTAATTTTTATTATTTTTATCAGATACTACTAGTTAGAGGCAGTTGCATACAAACAACTGTTATCTAAATAGATTCTAATTTAGAATAAGTTCATTTTATTCTATAATTTTTATGTTATTTATAATTAAGATTGGTGTTAATTAATTAACATTTTTATCACTTTTGTATTATTAGAAATATTAAATTTATTGATTTTTTGTATTATTAAAAATATTAAATTTATTGATAAAAATTTAGTGAAGGATAATAAGATGCAATTATTAAGAAAAATTATCGATGAATTTTGATGTTTTATTTATTAGTGGAAATTTTTGTTGATTAGTAAGTTGTATAATTGTGGACCAATTATTTATTGGTAAATTTCGTTGATAAGGATATTGTGGTTGTTTATTCACGGATGTTAGTCATCGATATTCAAAGGAGACATTTTCTCCATTCTCGATTTCGCGAAAAGTCTGGTCTTTTCCTTTTGCATATTTTCCAAAATCCTCCATTCCAAAAATTTGTCTCAAATTATTCCTTTCCAGTGTCCCAATTTCTCATAATTTCGTTCTCCACTCAATATTCTTTTAAAGTTTTTAACTTATGCACGTGTCTTGTTTTTGTTTTTTATATTTACTATTTTATGTTATTTATAGATGAACTAAATAAAAGATTTATGATTTAATAGAAATATATTGACTTAACTCACGATCTGAATTAAATAAATTAAAACTTCAAATTACAAAGAAACTAAAGATGAAATTCTTACACTACTAAAACACGTAACTTCAGTGTACAATTTTTGTGTAACGAACTTACTTTTATAGTGAGTTTACTTTTATATTAGAATATCTAGAACATATATGAATATTTCAAGAAACATGATGCATCTTTTATATTTTGGTTCACTTGTATATTTATAATTTTGAAAATTGATTATATAGAATAAATTGGTTTGATGAAAATGTTTATAATTTTATGATATATTTGTAAGGCCCTTTTCTTTGTCTTATATGTATAGGGCTTGGTCTTTTGAGTTGGATCCAAGGTCAACCCACTTAGTATCCCAAAACTCTTTTCAGCCACTAAACTTTTCATTCTGCTTTCTTTTCGCAAAACAATTTCCCTCCCTCCTCCATCTTTTGAGTAGAAGCTTTGCTAAGACACAATTAGTTCCTCCTTTGAGTTAATCAAACTCTACCTCTGCGTAAGAAAAACTCTAAGCTAATGTCCCCTTTTTGTTCCTTTTTTGTTTAGAAGCTCTGGTTCCGCTTTAAGCTCTGCTAGGGTCTCAGTTTTGTCATTTTTGTTCCTTCGTGCCAGCTTCGTAAGTTACAATGGAACTGTGGTGCTCTTCTATGGGTTTGTTCTCTTTGGTAACATCTGTCCAGGAAATGGGAGCTAGATTTATTCGCATTTTTTATGCATATTGTGTGTTTCAATTCTGTTTCGTGGTTGAGATGCATGTTTGATGTTTGTGTGCGTATGAAAATAAACTGGGTATTGCTTGATATTGTTTGAATCTGGCTTGCATACGTGAATAGTGGAGAAAAACTGGTGTTTTCGCCCAGGCGAGCAAGTTTCGCCCAAGCGAGAGTATCAGAAACTCTCCAAGGTTTCTGCTCGAGTTGTCGCTCAGGCGACAAGCTCCAGTTTTGAGCGAGAGTAATCTCGCTAAGGCAAGGAGGTCTCGTCTAAGAGAGAAATCACAGAAACCTCATTGTCCCACTGCTCGAGCTCTCGCCTAGGCGAGATGGACTCACTTGAGCGAAAGAGTCCCTTTTGCCTGAGTGAGACCTCTTAGGTTGAGCAAGAATGAGGCATATTGGTTTGAACTCTCTATTTTCACTTGTGGATTGATTTAATTACTCTTAAAAACATGAAATTGTGATGATGTATGCTTCATGTGATATTCACGTGATGGGTATGAAATGCAATATGAATTGGTTGGTTGTCAGACGTTGGCATGAGATTATAATGCTTGAGATGACATGTAGAATGTTGTTGGTAAAAGAGCTTCATGGGAAACTCTTGGAGATGGTGTGGTTAGTGTATATCTTGATATAGGCAATGTCTAGATAAAGGAAGGTATCCTGAACTCTAATAATTATTCACACTCAGGTAAAGTAGAACTATTTATGTGGTGAGAGTGCCAAAAGGTCTTAATCTTCGGCATGATAATGGCCTTAAATGATCATGGGATTAATCTTGGGGTGTGGTTGGGTGATAACCCCTTGTGTCTAAACTCTACAGAGTTTAGAAACCAACACAGGCATATGTTTTCTTTAGAATTCTATATCAAGCGTATAAGTCGGATAATTGAGTCATAGAGTCCTCTAGTTTGTTTGCTATCACATGTTTGAGTGTCTACTGCTTTGTCTGCTTAAAAATTTGTTTTAATTATTTGCTTGCTATAACATGTTCAAAATTTCTTTTTACTCTAGCTTACCTTTTGCTTGTGTATGTTTTCTTGCGTGATTTTTTCTTTTGCAATGATCACTAATAAATTGGTGTGAACAGAGGTAGAAAACCCCTGGTGGTCATCAGGATGATGTTGATGGGAATGTTGTAGTTTAGGCGTGGGTTGGACCTTGCTCCTTAGAGCATATTTTGGGGCCTTGTGGCCTTTGTTGTTTTGTTTGCTATGTGAACGAATTTCAAGTTTAATTTGATATCAATTTCAAACTCTCTTCATGACATTGTTTCAAACTCTATCTATGATATTGTAGTGTGTCTTAGACTTATTTTCTAGTATATCTTGTGAATGACTGTAAAAGTAAATCCTTTTCATACTTTTGTCTCGTGCTCTATATTTTTTTATAATTATGTGATGTTTCGTTTATTAAAAATTTATTTTTATTAAATAGATTTCTCGATATTAATCTTATTGTCAATTTATATCATGCCTATTTTATTTTTTATTCCTTTATAGAATATGACTGTGTTTATAAATGATAATGCAGACTTTGATTACAAGTATAAGTATAAGGAGAATTAAAGGTTATATCTAAAAAAATAAAATTATATATATATATATATATATATATATATCATGATAATGGTTAGTGCTATATATGGTACATATTTATTATCCTTTTGACTTAGAAAGTGGCTATAAAGTAGTGACGAAATTTTCTTCGTAGATGTCACATTTTGCACCCAAAAATGCCCACATAACACATTTAACAAAAAGTTAACACATGTTATAATACAAAGCTAGAATTCGGTTTCTAGAGAATATGAATTTAGACACGTGTGTTTGACTTTCTCTATGGAAAAATAAAGATAGAAATTTTATTTTAGAAAAATCGAATTCTGGTCACATTGTTTAAATAAAAAGAAGAAAAATTAACGAATTTGATTAATTAAAAAAGCTAATATTTTGCAAATTTTTGTAATATTTAATTTGAGGATTAAATAAATTTATAATTATAATAAATATTAAGACTTTGTTTTATATATTTTAAATACAATAAAATTATTAATTTAATTTATAATAAAACTTCAAAATTTAAGATGTCTTTTGTAACTTATTGATAATAAAATATACGTATTTTGTGTTGATATTAATTATATTTTATAATTTATTTGTATTAAAAATACTATTTTACAAAAATAATATTTTTCACTAATTCATCTTCAATGCTTAATTACGTAAAACATTTATATACAAAATTAATTTAAATAATTAGTTATACTTATATAATTCAATTTTTTCAACAAACAAAAAAAAACTTACAAAAATTTGGAAATCTCATTTTTATAACAATGATACCAATATAATTCAATGGATATACACTACAAATTAACAATTTTTTAATAAAATTGAAAATTAGTATTTATATTTATTACTTTATTATTTTAATGATAATAACATAAAATTTACAAACGTTAGACGAAATCTGAAAAAAAAAAATTTAACACCTATGTTATTGATTTAAATTTATTTATTAAATTTTTAAAAATTTTATAGAACTTGAAATATATATATATATATATATATATATATATATATATATATATATATATATATATATATTAATATAAAAAAATATTTAAATAACGGTTATGACAAAAAATAATTAATCACTACAGTCACCAATTTAGATATCAAATTATAAACTAAAAAATTATTGATAACAAAGATAATTTTTAAATTGGTCACTGCAATGAATTAAAATTAAGTTTTTAAATTGATCAGTACCATCAGTTATTTTGTAAACTACCAAAAAGTTAACATCTAATTGACATAATCAATTATTTCTTAGTCATAGTTGATTATAAGTAAGAAAAAACATTTTAATATAACTTCTGTAATCAATTATTTACTATTCATAATTAATTATATATTAATATAGGTAGAATTCAATTTTGATATTGAAATAATCGATTATTATGTTAAAAATTTAAAAAACCAAATTTAAAATGTAAAAATGTTCAACATTAACTTAAAAATTAAATTATGTTTTATATTTTTGTCTTAGTAAGATAATGAACAAGAAAGAGATACACTATTATAAAAGAATGTTTATTCTCAAAATTACCATTAAATTAACATATTATATTGTCATGCTTTACTAACATAATATATTTAACAAAATATTAATCTTAATTTTATTTGGGAATTTATTTTAATTTTTAAAATATTAAAATATTTGTAAAACAATAAGATGTTTTAGTTAATACATATATTAGAACTTTGTACCTCAGCTCGTGGATGTTGATTATCGTCTAAACTCATAATCATATTAGTAATTCAATTTCTATTAGGAAATAATATGAACAATACACTTATTTAATATTATTTTTCACTTTAAAAAAATAATTATTTTTTATTAAGACTATTTTATCTTTATAAAAATTGTCAGTATAATGATGTCAAAATTTTTTTTTCAGAAATTATATAATTATATTACATGGTAAAGAACAAAATGATATAGGTGAAAAATTGAATGTATGAAGACGTATAGAAAAGAAATAACAAAAGTAGTGAGATAAAAATATGGTGAAAAATAGTTAAGTGAGTTCAATGGATATGTACCATGTAAAACTCTTTTATCATCTATTAATTTGGTATAACTATAATGTCACTATTGGTAAATTCATCAATTAAAGAAATAAAGAGATTATAATTAGTATCCACTTTATAACAAAAAAAAGAGAGGGGGAAGAAGTGTTTGATAAGATAATAAACATTTATTATATTAAGATTTAGGTTTAATTAGTCAGATGGTATCTACTTTTATTTAGATGTATCAATTTCATATCAACTTTTACAAATGTGTTAATTGAGTCCCAACTTTTGAAAATATGTCTGAATTAGGTTTTTCTCAGCAAAAAATTATCAACACCACTAACTGTATTAATATTTAGAATGATTTACAAAATTAAGTATTGATATTTATATTAAAATTTAGTAGTAAAAGTCATGAATTAAGTGAACGACTTTAGTAATTTTTGTCTCAAAAATGTCTGATTAAGACATTTTTTCAAAAGTTGAAATAAGATTGACACATTTTTAAAAGCGGGTAACAAACTGACATGTTTAAACGAAATTGGATACCATCCGAGTAATTAAAACTAAAATTTAATTTACGTTGAGTGATGAAAAAAAAAAAGAAAAAAAATTAGAAAAAGGGAAATAGAAAGAGGAAGAATGGTGAAATTTGTCTGTAGTGGTTTGAAAAGCAGGAAGAAGAAACAAAAAGAAAAAAAGAAAAAATGATTGGAAAATAATAAAAATTTTTGAGACCCACAACAAAAATGGTTGTTGTTAAGATATAGATATAGATTATAAGCAGAAAGCTCCACAAACAATGCCGAACACCAAACACGCCACAACAACAACAACACTCTGCTCCACTTCACAGATAACCGGGAATGCGAAGCTTCTTAACACCACCACCACTTCCTCCAAACGATGTCGTTTCACTCCAACTCCAAACCCAACCCTAGTTTCACTCCTCCGCCACCGTTAAATCCCTGGCTCAACTCCACCGCCGCCGCAGCAGCAGCAGCAGCTGAACCACTCAACCCTATGGTCCTCGCCATGCACCTCTCCGACCCCAAATCCAAAACCCTAATCCCCAATTCCACGCTGATACTAATGGACCGAACCCTGCTCCTCTCCGACGAGATTCTCATCAGAATCTTCCAGAAGCTTCCAGATTCGCAGCGAAACTCCAATTCTCTCGTCTGCAAGCGCTGGATGAACCTCCAGGGTCGGTTGGTCCGGACCTTGCGGGTCCTCGATTGGAACTTCGTGCTCTCGGGTCGGTTGACCCACCGCTTCCCGAACCTGAACCACGTCGATTTGGTTCCGGGTTCGTTCGCTTCACCGCAAGAGTTAGCCAACATTGTAGTGAGTCACAAGCAGGTTTCGCTGCGCGTGGATTCCACGTGGCGCGTGGAAAATGTGTTGCCTAGTGAGGCCGTTGACGCGGGTCTCAGATCGCTCTCCGGCGGCTGCCCCAATCTGCGGAAGCTCGAGGTCGCCGGTGCCGGCGAGGCCGGGATTTCGACCGTCGGTTCCGAGTGCGCCACGCTGCAGGAGCTCGAGCTGCAGCGATGCGATGACGCCGTCTTGCGCGGCGTTGCGGCGTGTCGGAATTTGCAGATTTTGAAATTGGTTGGGAGTTTGAAAGGGTTCTATGATTCCGTGGTTTCGGATATTGGGTTCACGATTCTGGCGCAGGGGTGTAGGAGGCTGGTGAAGTTGGAGCTTGTTGGGTGTGAGGGGAGTTTCGATGGGGTTAAGGCGATTGGGCAGTGCTGTGTGATGTTGGAGGAGTTGGTGATTGTTGATCATAGGATGGATGATGGGTGGCTCGCGGGGCTTTCGTTCTGCGAAAATTTGAAGACTTTGAGGGTTCAGTCGTGTAAGGTGATTGATGGAAGCCCTGGGTTGGAGGAGCATTTGGGGTGCTGTGAAGCCCTTGAAAGGTTGCATTTGCAGAAGTGCCAGTTAAGGGATAGGAATGGCGTGGGAGCGCTGTTTTCAGTGAGTAGGAATGCTAGGGATATTGTTCTTCAGGATTGCTGGGGGTTGGATAATAGCACCTTGAGCTTGGCTATTGTTTGCAGGTAATGTATGTAATTGGGGATCTTCTTTTATCTTTTTAACTTGGATGCAGTTTGTTAGGTTTTCAAGTCTTTTACAATTAGAATTGCAGTTTTATTTCGGTAATTAGTGTAATGATTGTTTGCATTAAATGCTAACATGTGTAACTGAAGTGGAATTATGATTCTGATTGGAGAACTATGTGAAGAACACTTCAGAAACTGGATCTAAGTTTTGTCCCCTTTTTTTCTCAGGTTAATTTTGACTTTGAATTTGAATTTGTAAATGTGCAAATGGATTTGGCCTTTGGTAAATTTGGGTTTGCCTTTTTTAATTAAAAGAAAAAAAAATTGTAATTGAGAAAACAAAGATAGGAATCAGGATTTATTTAAAATGTATTGAGCAGTGTAAAGAGTTCTTGTTCTGCAAATGGGTTGCCAGTATTAGGAAGGATGTTGTTAACATTTTTGTGAAAATATACCCATCTTGATTTAAATTTTGAATTATAGTAGTTTTTACTGTCATTTAACCATGGGTTGTCGTGTATTTGTATTTATAATAATTACTTTAAAATTTATTTATTTTAGCTGAATTCTGATAGTATAAGACAACATAAAACTAAATACATACATACATACATATATGTGTGTATACACACATACATACATACATAGCATTTTTTATTTGAATTTTTGAATTATAATAGTAAATTTAACCGACACTTTTTAAATTATGGATAATGTACTTTTGTTTTCCTGCTTTAAACATTTCCCGCTTCAATAAAGTCAAATAGATGAAATTTTTGTAGTGTGTAGGTGTATAATTGTGTTACTAGCATCGTCCATAGAGAGAAATCTTAAAGCTTATGAAGTTGAAAATAAGTACTTGTAACTTGTGGTCCAGGAGTTTATATTGCTTTTTAGAGTTTATCTTAGAGTTTACCTTTTTGTGATCTTCAATCGGGGATCACTTTATTTTAAAACGTACGGTTTCTTGCAGCATCAAAGAACACAGTACTGACAGTACTGATATCTTTATGCATATATTATTTATCATATAACTTATCTTTAGTTTCTTGCAGCATTGAATTGTTTATCATCAAAGAACAAGTTATGCAATCCTTAGTGGATAAGTTATATGGATGTGTTGTGAATAAACTGAGATTATTTGTTACTTACATAACAGTTGTTACTGGTCTATTTTCAGGCGGGTGAAATTGTTTTACGTAGAAGGATGCTCGTTGCTTACAACAGAAGGTATAGAGTCCGTAATTGAGCATTGGAAGGAGCTAGAGTGCCTTAGAGTAGAGTCCTGTAAAAATATAAAGGATAGTGATATCTCTCCTGAACTTGCAACCTTGTTTTCTACTCTGAAAGAGTTGAAATGGAGACCTGATACAAAATACCTTTTCCCTTCTGATATGGGCATTGGCATGGGAAGGAAAGGTGGTAAATTTTTTAAGAGAACATGATGATATGATTGATACATCTGTATTCACTATATGTAGCAGAATCTAGGCCATGGTATTAGGAACATATATATATATATTCTCACTCACTGATTATAGTGAAATTTGTACCATTTTGTGATCACGTAGTTAGTTTAGATGGTTCATAACTAGAATATATCATTGATAAGGGGAGATTGTTACTTCTTCTACCTTTCACCAACAGTGTAATTACCTATAAGCTCAACCCACTTCATTCCATGTTGAAATTGGGTAACATGTTGAAATTGTTCTTTTGTTTCTGCAACTAGAATAAGGAACATAACCAAAGATGTAATTGTATGTATGCAGAACACACAGTTGACTTCAAGTTGAGAATTGGATTGGACCCATTTGTTTCATACATTCTATTTATTTATTTCTTTCTTAATGAGTAACTGTGGAAGTTTGGAAGAAGCATTGCAACCGTTGTATGTGGGGCTATGGCACATTTTGATGCCATAAAGTTTTCTTTTGAAGATGTGATTAGTAATTGAAGTTTGGATGATTGTGTAAACCATCATTGACATTTAAGGGACTAAATGATGATAATCCATTTGTCTTATATATGAACTCCAATTAGTGTAATCACCTTACAGAAAGATAAATTATCAAGATAATCATTGCCTGCACCAGGAAATTTTAACAGATATTTTATATTTTAGAGGATTTAAATCACTTTTTTGTTCAGGTTTATTAATAAAGTTCAACATTTAAAATGTATTTTTCATAATGAAGAAATTAAATTATCCTACCCAACTACCAATTTAATTTAGATTTAAAAGTTTAAAATGATTTTTTCAAACAAAATATCAGATAAATGAGCAATTTAAATTTTAAAATTTCAATCCAATAAATTTGAACTGTTTCCATTGAATTAATTGTCTGAAAACTTTTATTTCTATTTAATAGTTTTAATAATTAAATTGTCAGCAAATTTATCTTAAAAAAAAATAAATTATTCAGATAATATAGTAAAATTATGTTGGTACTGAATTAGTTATTTGGAACTTTTATTTCAACTTAGTCGTTTAGAAAATAAAGTGGTGGTGTTTTGTTTTGCAAACTAAAAAAACAACGTTTAAATGATTAAAAATTTATCTCCAATAAAATTGAAGTTGTGATACAATTAATTGCTACTTTTAAATAAAATTTAAAAGTAAGATCTAGGATTTATAAGACATATTTATTAAAATATGACATATGATATAAAATTTAAAATCTTAAACCTTAAGTAAAGGCATTTTTATTGTAAAGAATATGCTATAAGATATCATTACTTTTACAATAAGATGTGTGATCTCAAATTTAAATAATAAAACCGTATGTGATAAAAAAAATCATTTTAGAAAATATATATCTTTTGTCAATAATTAAATAAAACATTAATAACAATGTAAATTTTTGTATTGAAGTAAAATTTTTAAAAGAAGACTTTAAAGTGATCAAATACAAGTAAAAAAACTAAGATTTCATCTATTATTACTTATCTTAAAAAAAAAAGACATTAGGTAGATACCAATTTTAATAATACAAGTCAATTTTAAAAATATCAAAAAATCAATTCAATCCACAAAAGTAACATTATTCTCAAACATCTAAGAAAAGAATAACAAGAGAACAACAGTGGAATTAATAACATTCCACAACTTATTTATCATAAAAATAAGATAAAATAAGATAAATAATAAAGATTAACATCATTCTCATGCCCTGAAAACATGATCTAACTCATCTAATAAAAGCTTAAATTCTTATTTCATTTTCAAACTTCATAACAGACTCCTATTTTTAATACACACTGCATTTTTTTAATTGACTGAACAGAGTCAAACATGTTAATATTAACTACTTATAATCTAGTGTCAGCTAAATATAAAAAACTAACTATTCTGGTTATAACATAATAACAAAAACCAAACACCTGTTTCTGATAAAATTAAGAAAAACAAACACCAGCACTGCAAAAACGGTCCCAGTCACTCTGACAAAAACCGTGAATCCACTCCTTTGCCGCAAATTTCCCATCAATAATCACGTCCACACCACACAAACAAATCAAACAACCAAACAAACCCTTCCATCACACACTTGGGACCCTCAAACCCTCACAAATTTTAACATAGAATCCCTCAAAAAACAACACATCACAGTGTCACACAGACACACACATACCAGTTTGTTCTACATTGTCATCATCCTTCACTTCCCAACCAAATCTCAATCAAACCTGGAACCCTCTTCAACACTCTCAAAAACAAACAACACTCGCATAAATAAATGTTAAAAAGACTTCATCTTTCTACAAAAAAACCCACAATACACTCTTCTAGATCCCTCTCCCATTGCCCCTTCTCTCCTCTCTGGTATATATTCTTTCTTTCACCACTTTCATCTTTTGTTCCACTCCATACACACACTATGACACATAAAAGGTTACCCATTTACCTCTTTTCTCTCTCTCACCCTCTCAACTCCACAATCATCATGTGTTAACCACTAAATGTAAAAGCTTTTCTTTCTTTTCTTTCAAAGTTTGGTTTTTTATCCACTGGGTGGCTGGGTTTTTTGGCCGCTGAACAAGAACATAATCAAGAACATTAGCCATTGTTGCTTTTTTCACTGGGAAATTCTGAATCCCCGAAACCATGATTCACGCTGTTTCTTCCCGGAACCCGTTGGTGTGGAACAAGCCAAGACTCTGTAGACATCGCACAACACCTTCTCTGCCACCTGTGGTTTGTTCCCTGAACCACAGCAACGCCGTCAATGAGAGACCGACGTTGACGGTGGTGACGAGGTGCAACGCCGTCAATGAGAGACCAGCATTGACGGTGATGACGAGGCGCGTGGTGGTTAAGCAGAGGTACGAGGATAAAGAGAGGGAGGATGTTGGGAACAGATACATGATGCTGCTGTGTGGGTTGGGTTATTGGGTGCAAGGTTTCAGGTGTTTTCCATGGCTGGCACTGAACTTTCACATGGCTACCAACCTCAACTTGCATCCTTCCACGTTGCAGCTCGTGCAGAACACTGCCAACCTCCCCATGGTGGCTAAGCCACTCTATGGAATCCTTTCGGATGCAATCTATATCAATGGGGCTCGCAGAATTCCTTATCTTGCCATGGGGGGTATGATTAACAACCATCATGTCTTTATGTTGTTTGTTTCTTTGTGTGGTCAAGTATGTTAATGTTACCAATTATCCACTAGGTTTTTGGATGACTGTTATCACATAAAAATCCTGGTTAGCTACATAATGATTGAATCTAAGACCTTGTATTTTAGAGGATTGAATTGAGTTCTTCTCATACCAGTAACTTGTTAGCATGTTTTGTTGTTTGTAATGATGGTTTAGATACACTTGCTTAAATGTTTTACCAGAATTAGAGTTTCATTTAGATTAGGAAATTCAAATTGTAGCTCAGATGGGAAGAGGGTAGAAACAACACTAAGGTCGTGTTTGTTTTGTAGAACAGAGTTGACAACACCTTTTGTTTGAAACAGACTCAATTGTTGGGTTACGATATAGATTTTAGTCAATAATAGATAGTGTGTTTTAAAGGGTGTGTTGCTAGCCTTTTTCTATTTTTTTTGTTTACTATTTGTAGATATTTTGTATAAGTTGTTTGTTTTGTGAGCATATGTTTGAAAGGGTTTGTCCCTGAACACCTTTCTATTTTCTAAGCCTTTGTCCCTTAAACACTCGCACACTTTAGGAAAGTGTAAGTAAAAGAAGACAAAAATCTCATATATATTTTTATTTTTTGGGGAAATTGATTACTGAGTAGTGAGGAATTATTTTAAAAACCAGTTTTTAAAATAAAAGAGTGAGAAGAGAATCAAACTGCCCTGAAGTTTTGTAATTTTGGTTTTCTAATAAATATTGTTTTATCTATTTGTTTTACTTTGCAAGCTTCTGTCTTTTAATTTCTCTGTGTGATTCAGTTGGTTCTACAAAAACAGGAGTTAGAGAGCTTTCTGTATGCAGCCAGTAGTTGCAATATATAGATCTATGGTATTTTGAATGACTATGAGAATATTGATGTTTTTGTAAGATTTGATTCATCTTTTTTATTGGTTATTTTGAGCTTTATCTGAGTGAAGTGGGATAAGTTTCAAAAGAGAGCAGTCCAGGATCAGACTTTGAATCTCTTATCTCTAACATGCTGATTAGGACATAGGAATTTCGTGTTCAGTCAGAAAATGTGTTAAATAAGATATACCAAACACTGGTTATGAATACTGAAAGTGAAAAATCTATAAGTTTGTTTTGTTCTGTTATTGCATCCTAGGTTGTTCTTTTTCTTTGTATGATGAAGTAAATGATCAACTTGCTTATATACTATAAATCAGAATTTAATTTGGCTGATTGTGATAAAAAAGATATGATTAATGAGTTACAAGAGTTGAGCTCGGGAAGACAAGAAGAAAAGCTAGGTGGAACTCCTTTATTTGATTTGGTAATCCAGTCTTTACCATGATTTTCAGTGAAAGCTGTGTGATTTTGCAGTAGTGGAGTAGTATATGGCTCATAACAAGTTGTCAAAGATGCAACCGTAATTTAAATTGTTGAGTTTCTTGTGTATACATTTTGATTGGTGCTGTTTAAATAGTCTAGTCAACATGTATATTAACATCAGAAGATCTGAAAATATGGAAAATAAGAAAGAATTTGCATTATGTGAGTGAAGAACATAAAGATATGTACCATGCAAATGTAAAGTTAAGAGTGCCACTCCTATACATTGAAGGAAGCTTCTCTGACACATTAGAGGAAGACTCTGAATCTTTTAAGGGGTTTTCATGATGAACATGTTGAGGAATTGGATAGCTTTCTTCATTGTTTATATTTTCCTTTTACATCACTGAGGATAGCTTATCCTGAAAATTATTTATAATTGTATTTCCTTCTGCAAGTTTAATAAATTCTTTTTGGTTCAATCTTCAGGTCTTCTGCAAATTCTTTCATGGAGTGTGCTGGCATTGGTCCCCATTGCACAGGAAGTGCTTCCCTACTTAATTGCCTCTGTGCTTATTAGTAATTTGGGAGCATCCATTGCAGAAGTAGCACAGGATGCTCTTGTAGCAGAGTATGGCAAGAAGCACAAAATTGGTGGCTTGCAGGCATATGCATTCATGGCATTAGCTGCAGGTGGAATCTTAGGCAACTTGATTGGTGGTTATTTCTTACAGAAAATGCCTCCCAGAACAATGTTTGCAATATTTTCATCTTTACTCTCTCTACATCTACTCATTTCTCTCTCAACAAGAGAGGAATCTTTAGGCATAACAAAACTTTCAGGTCAAAAACTTTCTAGGCAATCCATCTCAGAGAACATCAAGAAACAAGTCTCTGATCTTGTAGTTGCAATCGGTGACAAGAACATTTTCCAACCTCTTGTATGGATTATTGGATCAATCGCCATGGTCCCAATGCTTTCAGGTTCTATATTCTGCTATCAGACACAGTGCCTAAACCTTGATCCTACAGTAATAGGGTTGTCTAGGGTGATTGGCCAGTTTGTGCTTCTTTCAGTAACTGTGATGTATAACCGTTTCTGGAAAACAATTTCAATGAGAAAGCTGATAGGCACAGTGCAGATTCTGTATGCATCATCCCTACTTCTTGATCTCATTTTGGTCAAACAGATAAACCTCAAATGGGGAATTCCCAATGAGGTGTTTGCTCTTTGCTTCTCTGGTTTAGCAGAAATTGTGGCTCATTTCAAGCTCCTTCCTTTCTCAGTTTTGTTTGCAAATTTATGTCCAAAGGGGTGTGAAGGATCTCTCACAGCATTTCTTGCATCAGCTCTGTGTCTGTCATCAATAGCCAGTGCCTTTCTGGGTGTTGGATTGGCCTCTTGTCTTGGTGTTACATCTGGTGATTACTCAGGCTTGACAATGGGAATTCTTGCACAGTTTCTTGCAGCTCTAGTGCCATTAAGATGGATTCATTCTTTACCTATGTCACAAACTGTTGAGAGGAGAAGGAAAAGAAGTATGAGCAGAAGGGCACGTAGAAACAGAAGAGTTGGAAAAGTTGTGCTTGGTTCTGCTAACATCTACAGACGTGAGAGAGAATAAGAGTCACATAGGTGAAGCTAATGCACTGCTTCAATGGTTATGCAATGATGAATGGTAGTTCTTGAGTTCATCCACAAATTCATCATCATCATCATCATGGACCACAAGATGATTCCTTGGACAAATTCATTTCTGCCACAAAACTAGGATTTTTGTTCGAGTCCATATTCTCTGCTGGTTTTATTCTTGCTATCCTCTACTGATCATTAAAAATACACTATGATACTTTAGAATATTTTTTAGTATATTTTAAAACATCATAAGCAGTATCCATCATTAGTGTATTTTAAAGATACAACTACAACAGAGAGACAACACATAAAAAACTAATAGAGAATCCAAATTCTGAGTTCTAGGTCCAACACCTGAACCTGGTCATAGGTGGTTTTTGAGCACACAATGATATGTTATTTCTTGATTCTGCCATCTCACTGATATGTTTTCTAATTACCTGATGGTTGTTTACATGTTCATATCAGCAACAGTGAAACTATGTTAACTAGTGGTAAATACTTATCTGGTTTTTAATGTTCATGACCATTTGTAAATGCATCAAGTTTTATTATTGAGTGTACATGTATATCCATCTATGCATCCATGAATCATAAGCAAAAGTGTGGAGAAATAGAGTGATGGTTTAGCTTTATTGTTAAAATGTTTTGTTGTGTAACTTTCGTCATTATTCAAATAGTAATCAATAATATATACATGAAGAGGGGAGGGAGAAATCAAAATGAAAAGATTAAATAATAAAAATTACATTTTTAAGTCCTCTATTTGTAATGATCATATGCAAAGAAAATAAAAATTATCTAAATGAATTGAATGCGGAGATTCCTGAAATATTTTTCGTAATAAGTGTAAAGATATTATGATATTTTTATTTCAATAATTTTCTAATTATAACACTCTTTCTTAATTCAATAAATGAATAAAGTTATTGAAATTTGCTTTGAGAGTTAGGAGGTGCGATGATAAAGAGATAAATATATATAAAGAGATAAATATATTTTTAGTCTTTCAACTTTAACACGTTAAATTAAATTTTGTCAGAGTACAAATTTTGATATATTTTTGTCTATAAACTTTACAAATGAATGGATATAAATGTGTTAGACAGCCTGAACAATTTAAATGATAATATGAAACATGTTTGACACTTAAAAATAATTAATGTAATTGGAATAAAATGTACATCCATTCATTTTTAAAATTTATGAATAAAAATATATTAAAGTTTCAAATATTGACAAATTTTTTTCAGTTTCGTGTCAAAGTTCAAATACTCAAAACATATTTAAATTCAAGATAAATGCATAAAAAAGATTAAAATATCAAATGCATAAAATACATTAAAATTAAAAAATAATATATATATATATATATATATATATATATATTTAAATTTTATATATATATAGAAGAAATTTGTTTGGAAGAGTATAACCCCTCTATGCGCGCGCAAGCATGTCTTTAGTTAACTACTTTTTATGTTAATGTAAATAATTTATCAACAGAAAAAGGATACATACGTCAGAACATTATATATGGATTGCAGAAAGATTTTCGAAGGAAATGCATTATTCCATAAATGTGATTGTATTATCTATTATATTTTTAACAATTGACTCTAATAACTATTTAATTTTATCTTTTATATTTACCAAGTGAGTGATGTAGACCTAGTTAACAATAATGAAAATAGAAGCAATTAATCACTTATTTTTTTCTCATCCTCATACTCATATTTAGTTTAGAAATATGTTAGTTTGATTGATCTAATACAGTTCTTCTATGTCCATCAGTGGAACATTCATCAAAGGTTCAACATGGATGAAATAACTTTATGCATGTTTCAAAGGGAAAATTTTTCACATAGAAAGTGGTAGAATCATAGTTTTAGCTTCAGAAAATTGATTTATATTAGTGTCAACTCAGGCTGATTTGTAAATCGAGTTTATGTTTGCATGTATGATGTTAAGGTAAAATACTTATTGTTATATATATTACTAATTGTTGTATATGACATCAATTGTCTCGTAACAGAAATTAAGTTGATCGATTCATAATCGAATCATAGTGTTTTGACTCTTATACTCTAAAGTAAAGAGTTGTGTCCTAACTGATTATTATAGTTTTTGATCTATCAGTAAGCGTTCAATCCTAACACTAATTATTTTTTTTGTTAGTAGGATAAATAGATTTATATAGATTATGAGTTGATATAAAACATAATTTAAATATATTTTTCTCTTTTAATTTTTTTATGTTAGATACAAATAAAATTTTGACATAAAATTTTAAGTTTTAACAATATTTTATATGTATTAATTAATGATATTATTTCACCGTATTTGAGATCAGAATGAGAATAAAATAATTATTATAATTTTTTATTTAGTAGTAAGTGCTCGATCTTAACACTAATTTATTTATTTTTTGGTAGGATAAATAGTTTTATATAGATTATGAGTTAATATAAAACATACTTTAAATATATTTTTCTCTTTTAATTTTTTTATGTTAGATACAAATAAAATTTTGACGTGAAATTTTAAGTTTTAACAATATTTCAAATATATTAATTAACAATATTATTTCACCATATTTGAGATTAGAATAAAAATAAAATAATTATTATAACTTTTGGTTTAGTAGTAAGCGTTCGATCTTAAAACTAATTTATTTATTTTTTGGTAGGATAAATAATTTTATATAGATTATGAGTTGATATAAAACATAATTTAAATATATTTTTCTCTTTTAAATTTTTTTATATTAAATACAAATAAAATTTTGACGTGAAATTTTAAATTTTAACAATATTTCAAATATATTAATTATCGATATTATTTCACCATATTTGAGATCTGAATGAAAATAAAATAACTTCTTATTTTCCTTAAATTTCAGGAGTTTGTTTTAGTATATCACTTAATAATTATTATAAAAGTTAATTTAAATATTTTGTTTTCTTTGGATCCTTTAAGATTCTCTTTAATAATAATAATTTTTTTAAACAATATTATTTTAATGAACTTAAGATTAAAACAAATATATATATATATATATATATATATATATATATATATATATATATATATATATGAAGAGCATCTTGACCTTGCATTAGTTAATTAATTTGAATGATTTGAGAATCATGTACTCTTACACAAATGGGCATTTAGAAAATAATTTATCTTTAAAAATAGTAGGAAAATGTGTCATAAAAGTAAAAAATAAAAAAAAAATGACACAATCTTAAAATGAAGTAATATATATAGTGTGGACCACTTTTGTGATATCGTGTTATTATGTGAAACTTGGTTCGTAGCCAAATAAAAGAAGACAAAAACACAGTCACCATTTGGTCACCATTTTTGACCAACACAATGCTTCTTTCTCCAAATTCGTGGCTCCAGCTAAGACCCCTACCAACAAAACAAAACCCTACTCACTTTCTTTACCATTTTTTTTCTTTTTTTATCTAAAACGAGTAATTTTTTTATAGTAGAATAAAAGGCTAATTTTCTAAAGAGGCATATCACACAATTCAGTTTTACTTCTTTTCCACAAACATCATTAAATATTCAACCTCCTTTAAAAATCTCACATCGATTAATTATATTTTTTAAAAATAAATTTTGTACTTTATTTAGTCCATAAATTTGAAAAAAAAAACCTCAAATGGTCCTAGATATGATATTTTTATAATAACCTCTTATAATTAATGTCAAATTGATCCTTAAATTATTAAAAAAAATCATATTTTTTGCTAATTTTATTTTAATTTTTTTTTGTAGAAAATACTTATAAATTTTTTTTTGAAAAAAGATTTGTAAAATATTGCTACCAATTTTCTTGCAAAATATTTTGTATAAAAAATTTTTCGCAACAAATTTTGTAAAAAATACTTGCAAATTTTATAATTTTGTAGGAAATAATTATCCACAAAAGAATTACCTACCAATTAAAATTCTTAAAAAAAATGGCAGAAAAAAAGTTTTTTCTTGAAATTTTTTTTAATAAATTTGCAAGAAAAATCTCATGTAATATGAGAATTTCTAACCGTGTTAATTATGTTTCAACAATAAATCATTCTCGCAAAACTTAACTATATAAAGTAAATTGTAGGAATTATTTCATTATTTCATAGACTAAATTAATGGTTTCATACATATTTAAGAACCAAACGGATCACTTTATCATTTTTTTTTACATATTTAGATAGTAAAGTAAATACTTCATTTTTTTTTTCAAAGACTCTCAAATATCAATTAGTCAATTTTTTTTCTCATATAAAAAGTTTTCAAATTCATTGAGTAAGAAACTATAATCTCCTTCACATTATTGTGAATGATCTAATAGTATTTTTTTTCATATGTATAAATGAGTATGGCTAGAAGTGAGCTTTAAGCCTAACTTAACCCCACAACAACGACTTGTAAGGTGAAGATTGCACCCACTGACTTTATCTCTAGTCGATGTGAGACTTCCAACAAATATAAATATCAATTTAAATTACAAAATTGAATACGTTTTAAATACACATTATAAGTTAATTAATATAAAAATATATTTTCACCTCCTAACATATTTAAAGAATACAATTATGTATTAAATAATGTGGTGGATCTAGTTGGTGTCACTTTCTTCAACTTCAACATCCTTCATCAGTTTCTTGTCTTATTCTTTTTCGTTTTTGTCGAAGCTTCCTTAGTTTCTTTGTGGAAGAAGAAAAGAGTTTGGTCCCTAAGATTTAAAGACAACGACTTTAGTCAAACTTCGATTGTAAATTGTGTGGTCAATGGAGAACACGCAAGCTTGAGGTGGATACATGCATGCACTATAATTACCAACATCTTATTAACTACTTATTTTTAATGCTCTGATTAAGAAATTAATATTAAAAAAGTTATAAGTTTTATATTAGATATAGAAAGTGAGACCGATTGAAGGCCAAATTTTGTGTTAAAAATGGTAAATTCAATATGATTCGATACACTTAATAGTCACACATCGTTTAAAAGTCAATGTGTAGAGATATTTAAATATTTTTTTCTCCTTTAACCCTCCAAAGTGTCTTTTGATAGTAAGATCACGACAAAAACTCCTAACTACAAAGAAAAAAAATGTTATTTGCATGGACTTGGAACAACCTTTAATAAACATATGTTACAATAATTAAAAATTCACTACAAAAAAAACTCATATTTTCTGTCAATTTTGTTTGAAAATATTTTCCGTAGGAAATACTTACAAATTTTGTTGTGAAAAAAAATTTGCTACCAATTTTCTTGCAAAATATTTTGTATAAAACACTTTTCGCAGCAAATTTTGTAAGAAATACTTGCAAATTTTATAATTTTGTAGAAAATAATTACCTACGAAGAAATAATTAAAATTCTTAAAAAAATGACAAAAAATATATCTTTTCTTGCAAATATTTTTAACAAATTTGTAAAAAAAAATCTCATTGAAAATTTCTAGCAGTGATCAAAGTATGTATCTTAACAAAATTTAAACAAAACTAATTTTGTTATAATAAGATTATAATTATTTTATCATATATAATAGATACTATGGAATTTATATTATTAGTGCTAGGGTAATTTTGTTTAGTACAAATCACACGTGTTCTTTTAACCTTTATCTCTTTTGAATTAATAAAAGCAAAATTCACTTATTCAAATTAGATATCATTAATTATACCGAACAGATTCTACGGTTTATTTCAGATTGTCAAATTCAAATACATTAGCAACAAAAAAAATGAAAAAAAAAAAACTAAGCTGATTAAAAAATATTTCCGTCATGGTTTATAAAATAACTATTTTTATTATAAAAATTGTAATAGTGTAGAGTAATAACGACAATATTTAAAGTTAAATATTTGATGTTAAGAATTTGTACACATCTTCTCTTACTCTTCCCATCTCATGGTTGGTTTGATTGAATTGAATGGTCGAAGGTAAAGAAAAGGAAAAGTAAGAAAAAGAAAGAATAATAAAATATTTATAGTATTAAAACAATATCATATAATTACTTTGCAGAAAATCTTTTAATATATGTGTGAAAAGTTTAACACGTGTTTTTATTGCAGGTTTCACTTGAAGCTTGATGGAAAACATTCTATTTAATTTTAATGCAATTTTATTTGATACGTTACTAAATATTTTAAAATAATAATTCTGTTCTTATATGTATGTTTTCAAAATTAATCTTATATTTATATTTTAAATATAAATATAAGTGTAATTTTGGTATGTAAATGTGTATTTTAGCAACAATTTAATTCATGGGAGAATAGCAAATTTTACAATTGATTCTCTAAATGCATACAAAAGTACATCAATGGTATTTTATTATTAACTTTTGTAAAACTATTTCCATCATTAAATTGTATTATTTTCAACCAATTTAATACTAAGAACTGTGAGACTAATTTGACATTAAATTGATAATTTCAGTGACCAACTTGTGAATAGAACATAATTACTGAACTTCCTCTAATTCATTGAACAAATTAGATTTTTAATTTTATGAATTAACTAGTCACTTATTACTTCTAAAAAAAAGTTAAAAAATTTTAAAAAAATGAAAGTAAAATGTTACTTTTATTTGTAGAATTTAAATAGTACTATTGAACCTTGAGATGACACTGACCGATCGGGATCACCTAATCCTCATGGATACTTGAAATTTGTAATTGAAAAGGAGAATAACAAGACATTTTTACTTGCTTTAACTATTGAACCTGAATCAAGATATATCTCTAACATGACATTTTACTTGCACGAGAATTGTGAAATTTCACAATAAATTTTAGGAGAAATTGAATTATTCAGCAACTTATAATAAGAATAATGAGAACCAAAAACTAACAGTGAAATAATCCTTGGCCGTTTTCACTCTAGCGTCAATCACACTTAACTCCTGCAAAGGAACCAAATCTACCAATTTCACTCATTCAACGAAACAACAGTAATGTGCGGTTAGGGTTCAAATGCTGACCTTTTCAAATGCAGAAAACATATAAGAGATGGACGATGAGGGCAACGGCAACAGAGACTAGGAGACCAAGTGATTTTGACAACGACAATAACACAATGTGACAATGATGCTAGTAGACGGAGAGCACATAAACAATATGCGACAGTGACGACGACTTCGTAGGCGATTTCGCACGGTGACGGTGACTGTTAGGAACGATGACTTCGCAGACTAAGAAAGTGGGAGCGACAAAGCAATGAAAAAATGTGTTGGAGATGAAAGAACGGTGTTAGGGAATGAATGAAGAAATGGGAAACATACTATGCCGGTTACAAGATCCAACAAGTATAATATCTCTTCTAAAATTAAAAAGAATTATATATATATATATATATATATATATATATATATATATATATATATATATACACACAAAATATATACCAATTCTAGCTATAACTGATATAAAAAGTCTTTTTCAATATTACAAAAATGTCATTGTATTAATTTCTATACCGGTTAAAAGTAGAATTGACATAAAAGATCTCACATTATTTACAAAATTGTCGCTCACCTCTTGTTTTATACTTTAGTAAATTTTAACAGATATAATAACATAGATATAAAGATATAAAAAACTTATTCTGTACTTGTGAGTATAAAAAAATTTATAATGAGGCTTCTCTTTACTCCACTATTCATGAATATATTTATTGACAAGTGTCACATATATACTATAATAATGAGAGTGTAAATTTAACATAAAATATTTTTTATAATAATTTGATTTCCCAAGAAGAGAAAGTATAGTCTAGTTTAGGTTTTTGGGTAAACACAAAAGTAGCATAAGCATGAGGTAACGAATGTATTAAAAATATATGCTACTACCACGTGTAGAAGTCCTATATTAATTATTATATGTTTAATGATAAACACGTTATGGGACATCACTAATTAAATAATTAGTATTTTAAAGGTCTTATTAGTTTCACGTAATTCATGTGAAGATGTGTAGTTACAACCACTATGAAATTCGAATTTTATTTTGGCATCATTTTTTGTCATATTTGTTATAACTGTATGTAGTTAATAAAATATGTACTCAGACTTTGCCTTCAAATTAGGGTTGTTCTGAAAAGAAAAATATTCAGAACTGATTTAAGAAAATTGTTTAATATATTTAATCACATTCTAGAACTCGATGAGTTTCAAGAGAATAATTAGTTTATGAAGCAAAGTTAATGACTCAACTTGTGTGGTAAAAGACATTAATATGGTTAAAGTGCTCACTTGATTACTCTATATGAGAATTAAAGGAGTTTTTCTTGAAAAATAACATTTTAAGAAAAATAAACTTTTACATTTAAAATAAATTTTAAGATCGAGTTTATTTAATAGATGAGTTAAGTTAAATGAAGAATAAATATGTAGTAGATCGAGTTTACTTTTATGTAATAATCTTCCATTTATTTTATAATTGATAGTATATCAAAATATGTTATAACTGAAATTTTGATTTAAATATAAGTTCTTGTTTCTGCTACATTTGATCCTCTCTTTTTTTTTTTTTTTCTCTTTTTTGATTATGAGAGTTCATTATTCCCTCTAACTTAATCATATAAGAAATAGAATGTTATAAGTAATTTGAACAAGTAAATATTTATAAAGAATATATAACTTTTTCTTCACATTTCATAATTTCAATTTTAACCTTTATAATATACTTACTTATTAAATTTTTAAAAATTAATATTTATTTTTATGTGTTTTTTCTATAAAACTCTTTATCTTCTCTCCTTTATTTCCTTATTCATCAACAATTATATTTTTATATTTTCTCCATTCATTTCACTTTATTTTTAATAAAATATACAAAAAAGATTCCTTTTTTTGTCCATATCTCATAATTTCAATTTTATTCTTTACAACATAATTATTTATTAAATTTTAAAAATTAACTGTTATTTTTACATGTTTTATGTGTAAAACTGTCTATCTTCTCTTCTTATCTTTTTTCCTTATTCATCAACAATTATTTTTCATATTTTCTCTATTTATTTTATTTTATTTTGAACAAATATAAATTTATTTTATATATTAAATTAATAATATTATTATATCATAAACTACTAATATAATATTATGAAATATAATATTATTAATATTTAAAAATTACAGACATGCGCCTATGTTTACAAACGGATATGAATTTAACTATAGTCGTCTTTATTTTAAGTAAAAATTACATAAATTCTTGCTATTTAATGAACTTAAGTTTAAGTCTTATTCACATATTTATCGAGTAATGAATACATAGGTATAATATTTGTATAAAATATTTATTATCTCATTTAAAAAATGTCTAAGTAAAAAAAAAACATAATAAAAATGGAGAATTTAAAATGAACATACATTTTTAGAATTTAAAATTTATTAAATTATATATATATATATATATATATATATATATATATATATATATATATATATATATATATAAAGATGTATTTGGATATTAAAAGTTATGTATTTAGTTAAATGTTAGATGTGACACTTAAAAAGTTTAAAAAATACTTGTTTGGTTAAAAACACTTATTTAATCCAGTAGTCCAATGTTATGTGAAATTGTTTTAATTATATTAATTTATTATTATATATTTGATGATGAAAACGTTGTGTGACTTCATTAATTTAATATTTTAAGATCCTGATTAATCTAACTGTCACGCAATGCATGACCAATGTGTTACATATATTATATAACCATTATTAAATCAGAGTTTACTTTGCACGAATTTTCCTTTAAAATAGTTCCTGAAATTATAACAACTAACTAATTAGCCTCTAAATTCCTCTAAATTATAAAATATCATTGGACCATTAAAACTCATTAAATATCGTTAATTAATTGCTTTAATATGTGATTTTTGTTGGAACGAAGTTAGTCGTATCATAATCAAATTAGAATCTATTTTAACAAATTTTTTTAACATTCTATTTCATTTCATATCGGATTGTTAACGGAACATCCAATAATTTATTGTCTACATACAAGATGAATCTACCTCGACGTGAGGAGATGTGTTAGAAGTCCCACATCAACTAAAAATAAGATTAATTCACAATATATATAAGTAGTGCAATTCTTATCTTACAAACCGATTTCAATTTTTATGTGATTGAGGTAGACATAAAGTTAATTTCTAACATTTTTCCTAAAAAAATGTAACTAATTAGAAAGTTCTGACGTGGAAGAATACCACGTCTCTTCTTACAATCTTTCAGAGAATGGCACATGCTAACACAAAACCTAATAATTAAACTATGTATGAAAAATGATGCAGCATTCGTTGTAATTTGACTTAAAATGTCTTTATTCACTAATTAATCAAGAAAGTCAAAAAATTAATTATGAAAACATAGTCTAAACTATGATCATTAGAGCCATGTGCTTCAATTTAGGTGACAGAACATTGAGCCTGGCCAATATTTTCTCTACAGTGGTTGAGGTTTATACGTTAAACACAACAACAAATTGACGTATATTTTTATTTTCAAAAAATTAAATAATGAATCTTTTAATTTTTTATAGTGAAATTATTAGTTATTGTCATTATATCCGGTACATTTAATAATGGGTTAAATATATTTTTGATCCCTCAAGTTGCAGTAAAATATGGAATTAGTCTATCTTTCAAACTTTTGACCAATTTAGTTCTTCATTTTAACAAATGCGTCAATTTAGTTTTTTTAACCAAATTTTTAAATTTTGTTACGTTTGTCTGACGTTTCAAGCGCATTTCATAATAGTATTTGAATTGTTTACACAGTTTGACACATCTTTGCTTCAATGTTAACTCAAATATTATCATAAAATGCGTTTAAAATGTTAAATAAACTTAACAAATTTGGTAGGAAAGACTAAATTCACACATTTCTAAAGATAAAAGACTAGATTAGTATAAAGTTTTGAAGATATACTAATTCCAAAATTTACTGAAATTTTAAGATAAAAACATATTTAACCCTTTAATAATTATACATCACTTAGTCAAAGATAATTTAAATATGTCACGTTTTTTAATCCTCTGAGATATTTTCTAAAAATAAAAGAATAATTATAACATTAATTTCTAAAAGAGACAATTCTTCAAATGCGAGAATGGACTTTAATGATTATAAGTCATTATACTTAAATAAAAACATATTTAAATTTATAAATCTATTATTTAAATTTGTAAAGCTATTGAATTAATATATAGGGATGAAGATCTCAAGGTATCCTATGTATGTGTCATGATTATAGGTCAGCCAAGACCTAAAAATATCATGTGCCTTAGAAAAATATGGCTAAAATAAAGCTAAATCGGTTTATTAAATTGAAAAGTTGGTGAATTAAATTCTTCAAATAAATAAAAAAATTGGTTTCAAAAAAAGATATTGTAAAAGGATAAAAAAAAAAAGGAGATTTGGTCAAGATCAGAAAAAAAGGAAAACAGATTGTATAAGTTGATAAAAATGCTTAATACAACTAGGAACGGCAAAAATACCCGTGTCCGCAGATATCCGCGGATAAAATTTGCGACGGATAATTACTACCCGCGGGTAGCGGGTAGCAAGTATTTTAATACCCGCTTATAAACGGGTCGTACTATCCGTACCCGCGGATACCCGTTACCCGCAAAAAATTAAAATTAAAATTAAATTTATATTTTATTAAGTTAAATTTAATTAAAATTAGAAGTAATAGTATATTTTATTATGTCAAATTTAATTATAATTATAATTATAATTATAATTTAATTTAATTTATATTTTATTTTTATAATTTTATATTAAAAAATTTATAAAATACATATTTTTAAATATTTGCGGGTATCGGGTATCCACGGGTACCCGCGAATTTTAAAAATATCTGCGAGTATTTTTTAAGCGAATACCCGATGGGTAAACGGGCGGGTAACAGACATATTTTTTTTTGGCGGATCGGGTTGCAGGTAGGCACTATCCGTATCTGACCTGACCTGTTGCCATCCCTAAATACAACATTACTTTTTTACTTAAAAAGTAAAAATAAACCCTAAACATTTTCGTTCCAAATATAACTAGCTATTATTAACAAGGTTAATGTTTATTTTTGAAACTTCATTAATTGCAATAATATACATTAAATTACCCATTTGCTTCATGTAGTTGAATAAATTTTACTTTTTTGTCTGTGCTTAGTTACCTATTTTATTCTTTGTACATAATATATTTTTAATAGTTTCTATGAATTAAGATAATAGAAAGTAAAAAAAAAAGAATGTATAGAGACAAATAATTGAAATTATTTATGTAAAAGCTAAAACTGAAAACACATTAATATTTTTATCGATAATATGACATGTTAATATTAGATTATAAAATGATTAAATTTCGGCAAATTAATAGTGAAAAAATTTAATTATTTATCCAAGTAATATATCACTAATAATATTACCAAAATTTGTTATCTTCATGATAAACACACCAATATTTTTATCAGTAGTGAAATTGTATATTAATAGTAGATTAAAATAATATTAGTTTTAGAATAGTGAAAGATAAACATCCTACAAAAATTTATGAGATTAAAAATAAGGATAAACATTTAAATAAGGTATTAAAATATGTAATTTTTGAAGAGTACAACAACTCATAAATGCAATAATAATAAATAGCTCGGAAAGGACACTAGAAAAGACAAAGAAAACCATGGGCAATGTAGCTCAGTGAGAAATACAAGGATTGCTTCAATGGTATTCTCTTCCAAAATCTACTCAATACTCCAAAATTAATAGTTAATTTTTTTAGGAAAAAAAATAGTTTTTTCTTGAAAAAAAAATATGGATGAAATTTGGCTCCCATATCATTAATAGGTTCATTAAGGGAGACTCCAATATATTTCATACTAATAAATCATAACAAACTTATATAATAGATCTAAATATTTTTTCTTATATACTATTTATTCCTTATATATTATTTATTGGTTTAATTAGTCGGATGGTACCCACTTTTATCTAGATGTATCAGTTTGGTACCCGCTTTTAAAAATGTGTCAATCGAGTCTCAATTTTTAAAAAAATGCCTCAATTAGGTTTTTTTCGGCAAAAAATTATTAACAACATTAATAGTATTAATATTTAAAATGACTACACAATTAAGTATTGATACTTATATTAAAATTTAGTGGTAAAAATAATGAATTAAGTTAACGGCTTTACTAATATTTATCTAAAAATAATTTGATTAAAACACTTTTTCGAAAATTGAAACTAGATTGACACATTTTTAAAAATGATACCAACCTTCCACTAATTAGATCTAAATCATAACAAACTTATATAAGAGATCTAGACATTTTTCCTTATATATTATTTATTCTATTTATCTATATATATATAATATTAGATATTTAAAGTTAAATTAGTTTTTATTTTGGAAAAATATAATAGAGAGATGTGAAGATTTCACATTTGATAAGTCAGGAGTTACTTTCCATTCACCTTCTTAGTTGAAATACCTTTTTTAAGTTTATTTTAATTTCTAGCTTCTTTTTAGACGGGAGCACCGTTCTCCGTCATCCTTAAAAGTCTCGAGCAGAAGAGCGTGGTTCAAACGCGTGTCCCCATTGGCCTCGCGCTCCCAGAGGCAAAACCAAAAACCCCGTGCCGATCACGCGCCTCGCCGTGACCGTAAACGAAAGCTCAGAAAAATGTAAAATATTTTAATGGCGAGTGGTTTCCTTATTCAACGACCGCGCCTCTGCGGTTCTGTAACGCACGTTAGGTGAGGACCAACGCGCTTAAATACTCCCTCCGGTTCCTTCCTTTTCTCATTCTAACAAACTACCATTCTCTCTTTTCTGTTCTCACCGTTTTCTTCTCTTCTCCTCAAACTGCAACACTCTCTCCTTTTTTTCTCCATTCTCAGAACCTCTTCTTTTCCTGCGTCGGAGAAACTACGGTACCTATCTTCTTCCTCACGTGCACATTCTCCCTCTCTCTCTCTCTCTTTTGCTTATAATTGGGAAATTACTGGAAAAGGAAACTTCTGATGAAATTTCACATTGGAAACTTTTTTTTTTCTTCTTTCTGCTTTTAACCATTGATTTGTTTGTTTGTTTTCGATAAAGTTCGCAACGACTTTTATGTAATGCTGTAACATTCATTAACTCCTTTCTGTTTTAACACTGTTTAATCTGCAACCAATTGCATTGTGATCTGAATCTCCCTCTCTTCGTTGTTTGTTTGTTCCCTCTGAACTCGTTTTTTTTCAGATATCGTCCAACAGAGTAAAATATGTTATATTGTCCTCTTTTGGTTTTGGTACTGCCATCAGGGATTGTGAATTGTCTGAATTCGACAGGAAAAAAAAAATGTCGTTTTTTTCTGTCGCCAAGTTTTGTTGATTGGATCAGAGACTAACTTCAAAATTTTGGCGCACCAAAACAGACATGAATTTCCTGTTACATTTATACTATTCACAGCGTATCTGTGCATTAACATTTGAAGAATTGTGGAGGGCTTGACTTGACTTGGATGGACCTCAAAATCTTTGGGTTCTAATATGATAATTTCTAGAGGGCATATTTCTTAGGATTGGTGTGGAGAAGAATAGAATTTCCCATCTACCAGGTTGTGATTTGGATTCTATATTGACTTTTTTGGAGTAAGTAATTTTGGAACCTTTCACCTAACCAGATGTGATTTGGAGTCTATACCTTTCATTTTTAACACTTAGAGTAATGGACATCAAATTATGGATCGTCTTTTTCAGGTTTAACAGTTAAGGAGTTGAGTTCGACCTATGATATTTAGGCCTAATATAATTACTTTTGGAGGGAAGACTTAACCAACTCTAAAAAGTTCGTTAAGTTGAACAAAACGATGTCTTGTTTTTGACAACTTTAATATTCATTTGTGCTTTTGAAATGGAATAAACGTGTATTCTTCTACAAGTGTTCTTTGAATCTAGACACTTTTTCTCCTAACATGTCCTCTTCTAGATTTTGGGATAAAAAATTAGAGAACTCATTCACCAAATAGGTTGGTGCCCTTGGTCACACACATGGTCAAAGCCCACCGGAGCTTTGGAGTTCATATCAAATTTTTGGATTCCGGAGAAGTGTGTTCTTTACCGTGAACCATTAGGTGCATTTTACCTTTCTAGTCAAGTTGAGAATCTGAACTTTGACCGTTTTATTATAATTATTATTTAATGGGGATTGCGTAAATATGTTGACATTCAATGGTTCGGTAACAGTTTTTGACTAGTGGATCTTTCTCTCTTTCTTTCGCGATGCTTTCGGTTTTGATAGTTACTATTTGATGTATTATTGAACTTTTTCAACTGGTTTTATTTATTTATTTCCGAGAACGTTTTTTTTTTTTTTCTTTTATGAGTGCATCATTGTTTTATTCAGAGAGGTCGTTGCATGAATGATTGATTGATTCAGTTGTTGTCCACAAGTGTATTCTGGTTTGTCTGCCTTGTAACTGTTTAAACTTTAATTAAGCTGCTGCATTGTTGTCGTTTGCTTTCACGCTCGCCTTTTTCGGGGTTTTTGTCTAATAATTGCTTCTTCTTCTTGGGATCGTGTTTTTACTCTAATAATTGTTTCTTGCGCCTGTAATAATGTATTTTCTAATAGTAGATTTGGTGTCACTAAGGGTATTTTGGTAAAATAAGCCATCTCAGTCATTTAAATTGAGAGTGGACCTAATTTAATCTTATAAAACTCAAGTTTGTAAAATAGGTTTTGCATCCTACTTTATATAAAATAATCTATTTTAGTTATAATTATAAACGAATTGAGATTTATAACTTACTCTTCAGATTAGGATCTCCTCAGATACTATTTGAGAAAGTCAGTTTGAATTTAACAATTTTACAGAATCGTATTGTTAGTTAAAGATTATTGTCATTTATGTTCTTTAATTCTGTTTTATCACTTGTGGATATGAGATCTAGGTAAAAAGATAAACAAAAGAAAGGATAAAAGAAGTCAAATTGTGAAGTTGGCATCAACCCGTGATGAATTTAACACTCTTAAATTTTTCTTTTAGTGTTTTCATTGAAAAGACACGTCGACATTGGTATGTAAGTTTTTGTTCAATGATGGTTATTGGAGTCTGTAACAAGACCACCATGGTGAGTGAGAGTGACGGTACCAAATTCTGACCAAGAAGTTAAGAGAAATTCTATTTCTACAATTATTTCTGTCTTCCTTTTTGTTTGTTTATTTGCCTTTGGTAGTTTATAGGGTCATGTTTTCATGTTTTCAATTAATCGGTGACTTGATATTCAATGAATTCAAACTAATCAATTGCATGATCATTGTCTATAGGAACTCATCAGTCGATAAACTGCTAACTCAAAAGCAGTGACAAGAAAGGAGTTGATTGAAGTGGTGGAAGTTTTATATACGTTGGTTCATTTTGTTCTGAATACTCCATAAAAGGTCTTACATTGTTGCTGCTCTGTGAAAATTGTGCATAGACCTGGATCCAATGGAGATTAAGCCAAATCTTACTCCTGTCCTTACTGATGCCGCACCCTTGACAAGGTCAAGGCTGGGTGTGCCTTCTGGTTTGTCACCTTATTCTTCTCCAAAAGGGGCAACCTTTCCCCATCATGGTCCCTTTCTGGCTATTCCAAGAAAGAAGACAGGAGGAATTCTTGATGATTTTCGTTCTAGCGGTTGGCTTGATGCCATGAAATCTTCTTCTCCTACTCACAATAAAGTATCCAAGGATCTCAATCATGGAACTGGATCACCTGATGCTGCTTATAGTACCTGGCTGGTATAACATACTTTCCTCTGTAGTTTTTTTGTTCAATAGTTGTGGAATGTTATGTTTTTGCAATTTCATTTTGTCACTTTTTCTATTCAATTCCACAGCTAAAGTTTCCATCAGCACTTGCATCTTTTGATCAAATTACTAACTACGCAAAAGGGAAGAGAATAGCATTATTTCTTGATTATGATGGGACTCTTTCACCCATTGTGGACAATCCTGACTGTGCGTTCATGTCAGATAATGTATGTGATGTTCTCTATTGATTTGTCGTCCACGTTTCAATTAGTTTTTTTCTTCTGATGCTACTACTACTTTGCTGATCTGACCCTTAAACCTCATCAGATGCGTGCTGCTGTTAAAAAAGTGGCGGAATATTTTCCAACTGCAATAATTAGTGGAAGAAAACGTGACAAGGTAGTTGCAGAATTTTATGAAACAATCTTATTTTTCTTTTACTTTTACTTACATTTGCGTATAACAATTGTCGAACATTAGTTTTGACTTTTGATTTTAACATTTATGTTATATACCCTGTTTGCTCAGGTATATGAATTTGTTGGATTAAGTGACCTCTATTATGCTGGTAGTCATGGGATGGACATTATTGGTCCCCCCAGACAATCTATTTCTGACGATCACCCTGATTCTGATAAGCAGGTACTTGTTTCAGAATTTCTACCTGAATATGTGTCTTACTTCACATTATCTGTCAAGAAGTACCTTGTAATGTAGCTCGATTTGAATTTTATTCTTTTGAAATTACAGGGTCTTGGTGAACTTAATTTATTCCAACCTGCTGCTGAATTCCTGCCCATGATTGATGAGGCATGTATATTTGAAAAATACAATCCTTTTCTATCTTTTTTCTTTACTTGAAAGTTGTATGCTGATCAACCAAGGTTTCATGTTCGCACAGGTACTTAGGTTGCTCAAAGAGTGTACAAAAGACGTTGAAGGAGCAACAGTTGAGAACAACAAATTTTGTGTATCTGTACATTACCGGAATGTCGATGAGGAGGTATTAACTTCATTTCTGATGATTTTTTTTTTTGTTTAGCATAAGAATGCGGAATCTTTCTACCTAGGATGACTTCCTCTTCTCACCAACTTATTTTTTTGCATGTTGGAATAAGATTTATTTTGGTTGAAATTAACTTTAAAATGAGATAACCTATGTATCGATGATTTTATTCTAAAAATAAGTTAATAATAAAGCTTGCTAAAGTTTTTCATCGAACTCAAACTATTTCAAGTTTTGCTTAAACTCAAAAAGACTTCTCAAACCGTAATCAATTCTTCAACGTGGAACGTGGAACAAGCAAGTGAACATTTCCTTAAAATTATGTCACATGATTTTGCACAATTCCATATAAAATCTAACACGCACTTCATACTTTATAAGCATATATTTCCTCTTAATTTGTTTCATTTGATGTACAGAGTTGGCCTATTGTGGGACAACGTGTATATGATATTTTGAAGCAGTATCCTCGTTTGCGTTTAACTCATGGGCGGATGGTACTGTTTCGCGACCCAACTTTTTCACTCACTTTTCAAGAGATATAACTGTTAAAAAGTACTTCATAATAATCTGTTTAGTTACTAGTTTTCAGGTTTTAGAGATTCGGCCAGTGATCGACTGGGATAAGGGAAAAGCTGTCACATTTTTACTTGAGTCACTTGGTGAGTTCATTGTTTTTATCTAATGAATGACTACTTTCTTTGAAGATCAAATTTTGTTATGCAAGTAAATGACTCTAAGACTTATTTTTAGGACTCAGCAATAACGATGACGTGCTAACTATATATATTGGAGATGATAAAACAGACGAAGATGCCTTCAAGGTAATAGTAATAAATCGCTTATTATGATGTCATGCTTGTTTCTCAAATTCTCTTTTTGTAGATTCCCTTAATACTGATACCAAACGACTGTTACAGGTTTTGAGAGAATCTAATAAAGGTTGTGGCATCTTAGTGTCCCCTGCCCCAAAAGAAAGCAACGCAGTTTACTCTCTTCGTGATCCCTCAGAGGTAATTCTCTTCATTCTAATTTACTTCGTATGTTTCTTTTTCTTTCATTGGACTGCATCTGAATCTGACAGATGAAACTTTTGTGATGTCATAATCCAACCAATGTTGTATCTTCAGGTCATGGAATTTCTGACATCACTTGCTGAATGGAAATCAAGCATTCAAGCTTGCTGAAAAGCCTTACAAATTGTATAGAGGAGAACATACTTCCACTATGCTATATATATATATATTAGAGACAGTCTTTTTGTTTCGATTTTGGGTTTTTTGTTAGAAGACTTTCCAAGAGGTCTGCTAGAACATATTTGAGCTCAGAGGACCTCTGACCACAGCAACAACATTGTCAACCAAGTTGTTTTATTCAAAGCTTGTGTGGTAAGTAACTGTAAATCCCCGGCTGAGAAATATAATATATATATATATATATATATATATATATATATATATATATATATATATATATATATATATTTTGGAAGATCAAGGAGAATCTGCTCAGAGGGCTTGCTTTTTTGTTCCCCCTTAAAAGTTTTTATTGTATTTATTTCATATTCTTTCTTCAAATTTGGTTATGGTCCCTAACCAGTCACTGGGGATTCAATATGAAATTGTTCTGTTCTTTTTCTGTTGTTGAGAGAATTATCATATGTTAATTTTTTTTAACATGTAGATTGGATATCATTATTTGTATTACATATTTATATATCAGTTTTACCTCTATATATTTGATAGTTCCACTTCCTCACTCTCTGTGCTCTCTTACAATTATTCTACAAATTGTCCTTTTAACTGTGATATGCTTATTTGCATATTAACTTCAATTTTATTGCTTTAAGAATACACTATTAGAGTAATTTCTGGAATAACGAAGTTATTCTACATCTTCATTGTATGCATAAAAAAAAAAAAACACCCAAATACATAATTAAAATAAAATTCAAATCTACTTAAGGTCATTCATGATATTACAAAGATATACAATGTTTTAAAAGATAAGTGTAAAAATGTCATAAACATGCTCTCTCATCACATGAAATATTTGTCTATATGACTCTCATTATATAATTAGAACTTGAAATTTTGTTAAATCTCCTACCATAATACTTACCCCAAACACCATCCACTCACACTAACTAGTATCCTCGATCTTTAAATAATATCAATTAACTCAATGTTAGATAAATAATATATTACGAAGAAGAATCGTTATGACATTGGATATTTTATATTTGAAGGCTTTATTTTTTTTTTGTCATATTTCAAATAATTAATATAAAATTTATTACTTGTAATTTGTTGAGTAATAAAAATAAGCTCTTCTGATTAAACAATCAAATATTTAAAAATGTTTTAGAGTTAATTCTACACCACCTTAAACAATCTTATTTCTAATAATTGGAAATGGTCTTACTCACCTGAATGGTATTATACTATTTGATTGAGACGGTTCTTAAGACCAAAATTAAATGTCTATTTCATATACTTCTTTTAGATATATAAAAAAAAATAATAGATATTTTGAAACCGAAACTTGTATTTTGAATTTATTTTTGTTCTTGTCCTCTTTTCCAATCGTATCGGAAGCACCATAACCACCATTCTTATAACCAACTTCCGCGTGACCCATTTTCTTTTCTCTTCTTCATCTACCATTTTCACTCTTCAAATCCCATCTTTTCTTCATCTACCATTTTCACTCTCACAATCTTCTTCATTGCAACAACAATCACAAACTCCAAACTTCTCCACCATAGCTCAAGCACAACAATGGAGACCAATCTTCTTCATCATGCTCCACTACACACCCCTTTGCTCAATCATCCACCAAGACTCAACAACAATGGCCATAAACCATCAAAGGGTATCTTTGTGATGCTTTGTTCCATTGTTTTTCTCATGTCATTGCTTGCATTGATCATGATCATGATCATGATCAAGAGCCAAAACCACTCAGAAAAATTCACAGAAACCACCCCTTTTGATTCATTCATCTCCCCCAGAGGGGTGTCTCAAGGTGTTTCTCCCAAGTCCAATCTTTTCCACAGAGCTTCATACAATTGGACCAACGCCATGTTTTCTTGGCAAAGAACAGCGTTTCATTTTCAGCCTCAAAAAAATTGGATGAATGGTAGGTGTCTTGTATATTTGTTACATGGCTTGATATCATTTTTGTGTACATATTTTAATTAAATTTTTAATATTTTTTAATTCACTTTTTAATTTTATTTCTGCTTTCTATTTGTTTAAAAAATTTATCAAGATCTATGATCTTAAATCATCATTATATTTTAATAACTTTTTCTTATAATATAGTATTTTTGTTTTTTATATGTTTAAAAAGATTTGATGTGATCTATGATGTTAAAGTATAAAAAAATTATATTTTAACAACTTTTTCTTATAAAATAAAGTGTCATATTATAAATTATTTTGAAATATAAAAAAATAAAAAATTACTTTAAATTTAACACCTTATACTATAAGATAAAATTATCAAAATTTAATTTTTAAAATTTAATTTTTTAAATCAGCATTAACATCGTTTCGTAGATGTTGATAAGACATGTGTTAATATAATCATCCATTTCCTTTACGTTCTTCCGAAAAAAAAAATGACTAGAACTGATTAAAAAACATAATATTGAGTTTTTTTAAAAATATAGAAACCTAAGAATAAAAAATATATATTGAATTATTATTATAAATATAGAAACTTAAAATGCTATTAAGCATTATCACGACTGTGTTTTGTAGTAGTTTCTTGCTCCAAAATTAACTTTTCAAGTCAAAAAAATTTCATTCCAATTATGTTTTTTTTTCTTTCGTTATTTTGAGAGGCTAATGAATGAATTGTGTCCTTGTTCCACTGATGTTCATGTTTCCTGCTGATGATGTTTGATTCAATTGACTCCAGATCCTGACGGTATGTTGGTTTTTCATTTTATTTCTCAAATTTATTTTCTGTTCATTTTTTATTTGTTAAATATGTTTTTGGTTTTTCAAGTTTTAGTAAAATTTAGAATTAGTCATTTTTCAAAACTTTTGACCAATCTAGTCTTTCATCTTTAAAATACATGAATTTAGTCATTTTAACCAAATTTTGTTAAGTTTATCTGACGTTTCAAACGCATTTCATGATAGTATTTGAATTGTTTATACTGTTTAACACATTTTTCCTTCAATATTATAATAAAATGCGTTTAAAATGTCCAATAAATTTAACAAAATTCGGTAAGAACTAAATTCACGCATTTATAAAGAAGAATGATTAAATTGGTATAAAGTTTCGAAGAAAGACTAATTTCAAAATTCACTGAAAGTTGATGAAAAAACATATTTAACCCTTTTTCTTTTATATTCTCCAACATATATATATTCTATCAGATTTGTTTTATTACAATTTTATAGTGTGGCTAAAATAAATATCACAAAAAAAAATTAGTAAGTAACACTTAAACATAAAGTGAGTTATTAAACAAAAAACCGGAATGAGTAAATGGGAATGAAGACACCAACTTTAAAAGGAAAATTTAAAATAATAATTTTGTGAATTTTTCTTAACTATATTTTTTTATCTTATTTATTTTTTCTGACAATGGAATTTTTAATTTCACTCTCACTTTAAATTCTTAACATATACTTGTGATATGTTATATATGTAAAATTTAGGGATTTTCATCCGTTAATTTATATATATATATATATATATATATATATATATATATATATATATATATATATATATATATATATATATAGAGAGAGAGAGAAATAAGTTGATTTGGTTTTAATCATCTAGTTTAATTAAGTAGATATATAAGTTTTGTTTTGAGAAAAACAAACATAGTTTTATCTAAAATTAGCACCTAGTTCTATAGTTAGAAAAAAAATTAAGAAAATTTTGTACTGTACTTTACCTACATAAACTAAATAATTAGAAAATAATAGAACTATAATATAACACTTTATATATAATGAAAAAATATTATTTATTTGGTTGATGTTGGTTGAATTGGTAAATTTAAAATCTAAGACTTGAAATAATTTTCACTGGATTAGATTGGTTTGTTTTGCGTTGATTAAATCAAACTAACATTTTACACAATTTAATTGATTTAACTTGAATTCTTAATTGGGCCGCATTGATTCAAATTGACGATCATGTCAAGTAAAAATGGTTATTTTTTTTATTAATGAATAAGACTTTTTTTTTTTTTTACTTTTCTTTTTATAATGAGTTACTTACTTTAGATAAGTTGAATCTTATTAACATTTAGTATACAATTTTATTAACATTCTAAATAATGATAATCTGAAACTTTTAATATAAAGTAGATAAACCATTACTCTTTTAGCATATATTTATTTTAGCATAGTTATAGTTATTAATTTTTAATATAACTTTTTTTATCTGTTGAAGTAATAAAGAATGCAAGAAGCATGTCGATAATCAAAATGATGTAATTTTAAATTTCATCTTTTTATCTATAATTTTAATTACTAATTATAATGAAAATGTTAAAAAAAGTTATTGCCATAAAAAAAAGTATGTATCTTAAATTGATAGCATGGGAGATGTTGTGACATATGATGAATTAAATATGTTTTTATTCGTTAATTTTCATACAATTTTGAAATTAATTCATTTCAAAATTTTAGACTAATTTAGTCCTTAATCTTTCAAAATATGTGAATTTAGTATTTTTAATCAAATTTTGTTAAGTTTAGTTGATATTTTAAACACATTTCACAATAGCATTTGACTTGACGTTAAAGTAAAAATGTGTTAAATATTATAAACAACTCAGATACAATCTTAAAATACGTACAAAATATCAAATAAAATTAACAAAATTTGATTAAAAATGACTACATCTACATATTTTATAAACGAAAGATTAATTGGTCCAAAACTTCAAAATAAACTAATTCTAAAATTCACTAAAAAGTTAAAAAACAAAAACATATTTACACGTATATGTTTTCAATTATTAGGGTTCGAAAATTTGAGCAAGATAAAAAGAAAACAAATAACATTGAATTGAGATTTTATTCTATGGTTGCAGGTCCATTGTTTCACATGGGGTGGTACCATCTGTTCTACCAATATAATCCTGATTCAGCTGTGTGGGGGAGCATCACATGGGGCCATGCAGTATCAAGGGACATGATTCACTGGCTCTATCTACCCATTGCCATGCTCCCTAACAAGTGGTACGATATCAGCGGTGTATGGACCGGATCAGCCACGATTCTGCCAGGTGGCAAAATCATAATGCTTTACACAGGTGACACCAATCAATATGTGCAAGTGCAAAACCTTGCATACCCTGCCAATCTATCTGATCCACTTCTTCTCGACTGGGTCAAGTATGCGGGTAACCCGATCCTAGTGCCTCCGTCCGGCATCGGATCCAAGGACTTCCGAGACCCGACCACGGGTTGGGTCGGGCCGGATGGAAAATGGAGGGTAGCAATTGGGTCAAAGAAAGGAAAAACGGGCCTTTCGATAGTTTACACAACCATTGATTTCATCAACTTTGAGCAAAATGATCACTACTTGCATGCCGTCCCGGGTACGGGTATGTGGGAATGTTTGGACTTTTACCCGGTTTCGATAAACGGGTCGAAGGGTTTGGATACTTCGGTTAACGGGCCACAAGTTAAGCACGTCCTAAAAGCTAGTTTGGATGATGCAAGGGTAGATAGTTATGCAATTGGAACCTATTTTGTTGAAAACGACACGTGGGTACCCGATAACCCGCTTAAGGATGTGGGTATCGGGTTGCTTTTGGACTATGGAAGATACTATGCTTCAAAGAGTTTCTATGATAGAGAAAAAGAGAGAAGAATTCTATGGGGTTGGGTCAATGAAACTGATATAGAAAGCGATGACTTAAGAAAGGGTTGGGCTTCTCTTCAGGTATCAATTTTTCTTTTTTAAGTTTAATTCTCTCTTTTGCTTCTTCAACTTTGATTGTGATTTTAGTTTAGAGACATTTTTGTGTTAAATTTTCCCATTCTGAAATTAAGAGGATGCAATGTAACTAGTTTGATTGTCAAGCACGGAAAGTGTTTGATGAAATGTCGTAATTTTTCATGGTTGAGCTTATAACTTCATGTGAATATAAAGCTTAACTACATCTTTTCTGTTTTATCAGACAATTCCAAGAACAGTGTTGTTTGATAACAAGACCGGGACTAATTTGCTTCTGTGGCCAGTGGAGGAAGTAGAAAGCTTGAGACTAAGTAGTGATGAATTTGAAGGAGTGGTGGTTAAGCCTGGCTCTGTTGTGCCACTAAACATAAGCCTAGCGACACAGGTTTGTCCTAGAATTATGTAAGTTTACTCAAATGTTTTTCTGCAGTGTCACTCACAGTAATTGTACTCACCAGTAATTATTTTCATTTCCCAAAAACTATCCCAGTTGGACATATTTGCTGAATTTGAGATTGAATGGTTGAACTCCGAAAGTATTGGTGAGAACAACATAGGTTGTGGAAGGGGTGGTGCAGCAGAAAGAAGTGCTTTTGGACCATTTGGTCTTCTAGCAATAGCAGATGACTCACTTTCTGAACAAACCCCAGTTTATTTTCGCCTTTCTAATACTACCACTTTCTTCTGTGTTGATGAAACAAGGTAGGAGGTTTGCACTTGGTTATACAAATTTTCTCTTTTTAAAGAAGAAACACGGTAATGAGTTTTTGGGTGTGATGTAGATCATCAAAGGCTTCTGATGTTGCAAAGCCAATTTATGGCAGCAAGGTTCCAATCCTCAGTGATGAAAAATTATCAATGAGGGTATTGGTAAGTGTGAATTGCACTTCTTGTTCACTTGGCATGTGGTTGTACATTACCTATTTTTAGTTTTTATCATTGGTTTTCTCTTTAGATTTTGTTAATGCATGTTCATATGTAGTTTGGGGTGAAATTATGTTTATTTTGTCTTAGTTAATACACAGTTTTTTGTAACAATTAACTTTCCAATTTGATCAGGTTGACCATTCAATTATTGAGAGCTTTGCTCAAGGAGGGAGAACTGTGATCACAAGTAGGGTTTATCCAACTGAAGCAATATATGGAGCTGCAAGATTATTTGTATTCAACAATGCTACTGATATAAACATTAAGATCTCCTTAAAGATTTGGCAATTGAACTCTGCTTTCATACGTCCTTTTCCCTTTGATCAAGGTCAGTGAAGAGTGTTTATTTATATTATTCTCATTATCATTATGATGATTCGTGTATTACTATTGAGATCAACAATCATTCATGAAGTTACTGAATTTTGGTTGAATTATCAATCACTTTATTGGGAATTCATTGCAAGTTAACATTAGCAAGAGCAAACGTTTTTCCCCCAAAAGTCTCTTAATTCATAGGATTGGATATCTAATTAAGAGAAGCACCATTTCTCATGTTAAAAGTCAATCTTCACATGTTATTGATTTAAGATGAGAACATAGATATAGGTTTCTGCATAAATATTAGGTTAAAATACTCCCTTGGTCCATGTTTTTGTTGAAAAATCTCAAATAGGTCCTAAGATTTTTTTTAGTCTCAATTAGGTCTATATTTTTGAAAATGTGTAACAATTAGGTCCATTTCGTTAGTATAGAGTTGACGGTGTTAAATATGTTCCACTTGTCAGCTCCACATTTTTTTGAATTTTTTTGAATTTTTTTAAAATTTTTTTAAATTTTTTAAACTTTTTTTAAATTTTTTTTTATTTTTTTTTGAAAATTATTCATGCCACGTGTCACGTCAGTATTGTGTCACGTGTTAAGTCAGTAAGGTGACACATGTCAAATCATTGTCTGAATCTCAATTTAGTCCATATATTTGTTATTTTTATTACATTTCAGTCCATTTTTTTTAAATTTTTTAAATATATTTATTTTAATTTTTTACAAAATTATTTTAAAATTTTATATTTAAATTTATAAAATTGTTAATTTTAAACCAACTCTAACATTTGTATATAAATTATTTAAAACAATTTTGTAACAAGTTAAAATAAATATTTTAAAATTTTAAAACAAAATATAAAATAAACTTAATATTATTAAAATGTTTAATAACAAATATCATTATAAAATTTATATAAAAGTTAAATTTGATCTCAATTTAGAGAGAATGAAATTGAAAATTAAAAAAAAATGGACTGAAATATAATTAAAATAACAAATATATGGACCAAATTGAGATTAAGACAATGATTTGACACATGTCACCTTACTGACTTGACATGTGGCACAATACTGACATGACACGTGGCATGAATAATTTTTAAAAAAAAAGTTAAAAAAAAATTTAAAAATTTAAAAAAAATTCAAAAAATTGTGGAGCTGACACGTGACACATCTTTAACACTATACTAATGGAATGAGCTTAATTATTACACATTTTAAAAAATATGGACCTAATTGAGACTAAAAAAAATCTTAAGACGTATTTGAGATTTTTCAACAAAAACATGGACCAATGGAGTATTTTAACCTAAATATTATAAACTGTAAACATATTCTATATAGAAATAAATACATTATTTCACTAAAAAAATAGATTTTATCACATACAAATATACAAATGATTATTATAAGTGATTTTGCTGAGAACTTTCAGTCATGCAACGAATTCATAAAGAAATAGAATTAAAACAATGTAAGAAGAGACGATAAACTAATTTGAGTTAGCACTAACATAAAACACGTTAAGGCATTGACTTTTTTTCATTGATGTTTTTCTTCTTCTTCTTTTTTTCTGTGGTTGTTCATGTTTCATTTTAACATTAAACTCTCTACAATTCTCTTTGGTATGGCATAAATTACGAATAAATGAACGTAAAATCATGGACTTCATTAATGCATGCATCTATTTTGTTCTTTTGTTCATTATAATAATTAAAATTGTTTTAAGTCATGAAAGCATATATTCCATAATAGTTCTACGGAACTTTTTAATATTGAGACATAGTTTAATTTTGTCTCATGTTTTTTTATAATAATTAAAATTGTTTTAAGTCATGAAAGCATATATTTCATAATAGTTCTACGGAACTTTTTAATATTGAGACATAGTTTAATTTTGTCTCATGTTTTTTTTTTCAGAAAAAAAAAATGCTTTGCCCTAGATAAGTAATCGATGAAAGGTATGCATTTTTAATTAATACTACATTTATAAATTTGTTAATAATCAATGTGAATCAATAATAATATTCAATAACAATTTTTTCAATAATAAATAATGAATTTTTTTAAATGAGAATATAAAAAAAATTGAAATTAACTTTGACACTAACTGGGTGAAGCGGTGTTCGCAAATTATGAAGGCTCAGGATCTGAATCAAATAGCAATTCGCGCCCAAAAGCAACTCCTCACAAACCCTAACCCCCAATTGTTGAACCCTTTACTATCACTTCTCAGAAATTCGAAAAATGCATTCTTTCATCTCTACAACCAAATGCTCTCACACCCTTTCTCCCACAACCACTACACCTTCACCCACGCCATCAAGGCCTGCTCCTCCCACCACGCGCACTCCAAGGCGCTCGAAATCCACGCGCGGCTCATCAAATCCGGTCACCATGTCGACATCTTCATCCAGAACTCGCTCCTCCACTCCTACCTCGCCCGCAACGACGTCGTCTCCGCCTCAAACCTCTTCCGATCGATTCCCTCCCCCGATGTCGTTTCATGGACCTCACTGATATCGGGCCTCGCCAAATCGGGCTTCGAGGCCCAAGCCCTTCAACATTTTTCCGCAATGAGCTCGGAGCCCAGAATTGTCGAACCCAATGCAGCCACCCTTGTCGGCGCGTTGTGCGCGTGTTCGTCGCTCAGGACTCTGAGGCTCGGCAAGTCCGTTCACGCTTACGGCGTGAGGATGATTGCCAACACTAATATTGTTTTTGACAACGCGGTGTTGGACTTGTACGCAAAGAGCGGGTCGTTGAAATATGCGAAGAACCTGTTCGATAAAATGTCTGTGAGGGACGTGATTTCTTGGACCACTTTGTTGATGGGTTACGCGCGTGGTGGTCACTGCGAGGAGGCTTTTGGTGTGTTCAAACGAATGGTGCATAGTGCAGAAGCTGAACCTAACGAGGCAACTGTAGTAACTGTTTTATCAGCATGTGCCTCTATCGGAGCATTGAGTTTGGGGGAGTGGGTGCATTCGTATATTGACTCACGACACGACCTTGTGGTTGATGGAAATATTGGGAATGCTTTGCTCAACATGTATGTGAAATGTGGAGACATGCAAGTGGGGTTTAGGGTTTTTGACATGATTGAGCACAAGGATGTTATCTCGTGGGGCACTGTTATCTCCGGGCTTGCCATGAATGGTTATGGGAAAAGAACATTGGAGGTATTTTCACGCATGTTGGTTGAAGGGGTTGAGCCTGATGATGTTACTTTTATTGGGGTGTTATCTGCATGCAGCCATGCGGGGTTGGTGGATGAAGGGGTTATGTTTTTCAAAGCAATGAAGGATTTTTATGGCATTGTGCCACAGATGAGGCATTATGGTTGTGTTGTGGATATGTATGGACGTGCTGGTTTGTTTGAGGAAGCTGAGGCTTTCCTTAAAAGCATGCCTGTGGAAGCTGAATGGTCTATTTGGGGAGCTCTTCTTCGAGCTTGCAAAATCCATGGTAATGAAAAGATGTCTGAATGGATAAAGGGACAACTCAGGGGGAAAAGTGTTGGTGTTGGTACCCTTGCTTTGTTGTCTAACATGTATGCCAGTTCTGAACGATGGGATGATGCTAATAAGATTCGGAAGAGTATAAGAGGCACTGGAGTGAAGAAAGTTGCTGGATGTAGCTGGGTAGAGCTTGAGGTTTACAATAACAGATCGGATTCAAATGTGTGTGCTGCCTAACAAGGAGGATATTATCAATGAAGCTTTGACATGGAGAATGGTACTACCAACAATGATATAACCTCATGAGGTTGAATATGAGTGCAGATCTTAGCATTACTCTGTTCATATGTAGAGTCAATATGTGATTCTTCTCAGAATCGCAGCAGCGACCAGATCCTACTACAAGAACAGACCGAGGCTGTACTAAAAAATGAACCCCCTTGGAAATCCCAACACCAGTGTGGTAGCAACAGGATCCGAAGCACAGAACTTCAACGCATCATTCATAACCTCCGCAAACGCAGTAGGTTCATGCTCCTCTTAAACTACACGAACTAAGATTAGATGGAACAATGCCATCATCACCATAATTTGTGCTCTTCAAATAAGTTGTTTAATTTCAAAATTGTGAATCCTTGTTGATGGAAATTTTCCTTAAATACAATACTTGTGAATTTAAACATTAGTTCCCAAAAGGTTACGGACTCTCAATTTTGTTCTTATGTGCAAATGGTTCTTAAATTGCTTCCTATTAGTACAAACTTTACAAGTTTGATCTCTGCTATCATATGTTGTCTGCTAACCACACTGCACTTTTTTAATTTGGTTGTGTGCTACACTTAGGGGCCAAACTGACTATGTTTACATGTACAGGATAAGTTTTCATGCATGTGTACCAAATTAAAAATCTGCAACACATGTGCATATTCTTTCCAAAGTAACACATGGTGCATTTTAAATATTCTTTCATCAATATTTTGCACTCATTATAGAAAACTTGTTTTTCTTAAATATTAAAACATACACTCTTTAAAAATTAAAATACTAAATATTCTCTTAGATATGCTTAAATTACACCCCTCTTCCTTCTTGATTTAAAATATGCATTTCCTTTTCCAAAGAGATGAATGTGTATATTACAGTACTTGTGAATACATATAAATAAGTTTCCTTTGCAACGTGTCTCCAATTCCTTTAAAAATATTAGTCCCGCTGATATTTCGTCCTTTTTTTTACAACTAATACTGTCACAATAAATAATTTTGAACACTCAATTCTCGAGTTTAGTTTTTCAAGAGATATAATATCAAGGGTGAAGTATGTTTTTGGTTTCTTAATTTTTAGTGAATTTTGAAATTAGTCCATTTTGAAACTTCAGACTAATTTAGTTATTTATTTTTCAAAATACGTGAATTTAGTTATTTTAATAAAATTTTATTAGGTTTATTGTATATTTTGTATGTATTTTACAATTGTATTTGAGTTGTTTATATTATTTGATACATTTTTTCTTTAATGTTAAGTCAAATATTATTATGAAATGCGCTTGAAATGTCAAATAAACTTAACAAAATTGATTAAAGTTACTAAATTCACATATTTCGAAAATAAACGACTATATTGGTACAAAGTTTGAAATGAACTAATTTCAAAATTTACTGAAAGTTAAAACACCGTAAATATATTTAACACTAATATCAAATACCAAATGGAGCAAGAATAGCAGTTATAAACATCTCTGAAAATTATAGAGCTCAATAACTTTGGGCCAACCACATTTTAACTTATGTACCACTCTCGTACCTCATTTTTGCACCCGGTACATGTAGAGGAATTATTAAAACATCATTTGTTCATAGTTTAAATATAAAAAAAAAACATCATTCTTCTTGAAATCCATTCAAGATATTTTAGAAAATTTAGAATAGTGTATCTAAAAATACATTATTAGTAGTAATTTACGAATTAGATAATTAGGAATGTTTTTTCTAGAATTATAATCTGATGGAATCCATAATATTTTGAGATTATGCAATAAGAACCTATATTTATTATCACGCAATACGAAAATATTTAATATTACACAATTCAATGATTATGATGGCAGTATGATAAGAATATTTTGATGATCTTTTATACTATGGAGATGTAGAAAGAAAAAAAAAATGGGAGAGATATGAAAAAAAAAATTATAAAATAGTTAAAATCCACATATTATTCATCTTTCTTTACCTAGTATTAAATCAATTAAGTTTCATTTTATATACTTTTATTGAAACAAAGTTTTTAAAAGTAAGATTGTTGTATTTTCTTTTTTATAGATAAATCCATTATGGGAGAGTAACTTTTTACTACGAAGAATTTCAACAAACCAAGATTTATCATGATAACATGGTGGCCTATTAACACCACTCTTTGTTTTCATTGATTAATCATTTTGATTGAGATGTTATTGCTCCATGAACACTCACCATGATAGTGAAACCCATTTGGTTAATGCCTAACTTTGGCCCAAAACCTCCACGCCTCAAAGAGGCATATATATTCAAATGAATAATTAATAATATCACATAATTAAAAAAATTAAAATATTATCCATTTTAGTACTAAATATATAATAATAATAATAATAATAATAATAATAATAAACCTGATCTTAAATTCGTTGATACATATAGTCAATCCTGCATTCCAGATATTATGAGTAGGGATGTCAACGGGCCGGATAAGATATGGATAGTAGTTCCCACGTACTCTACCCGCTGGATAAATATATGTTTCGTACTTGTACTTATATCTGTCGGGTATCCGTTATACGGGTACCCGCATAATTTTTTAATATCCATGGATATTTACAGGTATCCGCAGATATTTACAAAAAAATAAAAATAAATATTTAACAATATATTTTAATCATAAATTCAAATAAAATAAATACATAGTATTCATAAATTCTAAACAAAGTCCAAATAACCCATTTAAATAGTGTTGAATGACCGTTTACAAAGAAATAAATGTTTTTTAAAACTAATTGATAAAAAAAATAACTCATTCAAAATCAATATGTTAATATTTTAATCATGTTTTTTATTTAAATTAGAGTATAGCGGGTACGAATATCCATACAGGTATCCATGGGTATGAATATTATGATATCCGTACCCACCTCATTAACATGCGGGTATTAAAAATATTCATATTCGTTATTCGCGAATATTCATTTATAATATTCACTTCCTACCCGTTGCGGATTTTATCTACAGATATATGCGGATACATATTTTCTTACTATCCAAATTATGAGTTTTGAGTCTGAAATTTTTGTTATAGTTCTTTTCTTAAAATATGTTTTAAAAAAATAAAAGAATAAAATATATTTAAATCATCAAACTAAGCGACATAAAACTATTAAATCCTTTAATCCTTGATTAAGGTCTTCAAATCCATTAAAATATCATTATAGAATCAATCACCGTATCTAACAGATTCACCTAATCTTAACTTCTAAATAATATAAAAATTATTAAATTCACCAAAATAATAATAAATATTATTATTGTAAACAATGAAAAACTATTAAATATAGTAAAATAATAAATAATAACTGTAAAAAGGGTTTCATGAATGCTGTAAAAAGAAGTGCCAGAATCGGACACGTATGTTTATGTAACTAAAAGTGAAGTGGGTTATATGAAGGTGAATTTATTGAAACAAGAAAAAAAGCTGTGGAATATTATAATATGGCCAATTGTGTCTTTCTAGAAACAACTACATTCTTCAAAAGAAAAAAGTGATGGAATTCAAATTGGGATTAAATTTTAATTTTTTTCATTAAAGCCGAGACATAAACCCCTTTGAATATTTCGAGACAAAAGAACACGTTTATTCATGTACGAGATTGTAATATATCCGTTCTCTCTCTTTAAAGTATTTGTAATACTAGATAAAAAATGAAAATAAAAATATTTTTGAAAGAATAAAATCATGTTATCTTTTTAAAAATAGTAAATGAGAAGTAATAATGCCGTCAAAAAAAGAAAAAAGAAATAGATGATGGGTCTATTATGGAAAGGAAAATTTATTAAGGAGATACATGGATTAATAATCCTTCTGAACTAAAATTTTATGAATTTATTCTATATAATTTTCTTATTTTTATCTAATATAAAATTCAGACTCAACTTGAATTCTTAACAAATTTTCTTTTAGAATTTTTTTTTATCAATAATAATAAATATGAATTCAAAAAAAGACAATAGAATTATCTCAACCCATATAAAAAAAGAACAATAAAGATTGATCCGATTAAATTGGTATACTTTTTCACAAATACCTATGTTGTATTATCATTCATTTTAATGAGACACACTTAGCGAGAACTCTTATGAGAAAGACTTTCGATACAGTATTAGCCGACCACCCCTGACTAACCATGAGTCTAACATAACTTTAAGGAATATTCTAATAAATAATAGTTGTCTAACCAAATGATTTCATGATTTACCTGTATTGATCCAAAATGCACAGTAGAATCATATGTTGAATTTGTAATGGACCTGTTAGATTTGATGCACAAATAGTTCACAACCAAATCTTTTTCGTAGTATGATATTAAATCGTAGATATGGACCATGGGAAATTGTAGATATGGACTATTAGAAACTACTTTTGTTATCTTTCTTTATAGGGTTGTGATGAATGTATATTTATGCTTTCATTTAATGTTTAATTTTAGATTTTTTTTTATTGAACTTTTATGCTTAAGAGATTTATTTAATTAAAAATTATGAGAAATGAGTTCATAAAGTTTGTGAGATAAAAATATCTTAATAAGTTAATAAGTAAAAGATTTATTTAACTAGGAATTTTGATAATTAGGTTTCTCGAGTTTGTGAGACAAAAATGTCTTAATAAATTAATGTGTTTTTCATTTGCATAAAATATTTTTGGATATTCTAATGTTTGTTGATGCAATCAAAGTTAAATTTTGGTTCATTCAAGGTGTGAAAATAAATTGTTCCAAACTACAAAATAAGGTCACTTATAGAAAAAAAAAATATACAAGGAGTTATATACAACCCTAGTTTCTAATTTTCAAATTCCCTTTCTCAAATGAGCCATACAAAACTTATTCTTACACCCCCATCTATCTATTGTCATCCCTCTTACCTCTCGAAAAATTAGCCCCATTTAGATGTTATCACGTGACATGATCTTAATGTAAAACTTAATTAAGGATCTTTAAGATTTATAATTTTCACACGATAAATCATAATAGAGCACTAACCTTGATCCATGAGAGATCCTGTGAATATGCATTCTTCAAATTTATAATCTTGTGTGCTCTTCAACCACCGTTTCCCAATCTATCTCTTTGCCTTTCTTTCTCTTCTCACACGTTCTTGATGGGTTACAGTGAAAAGAACCTTATGGCC
>Ga0214543_1000091_pt1 | contig 113539 bp, 116 predicted proteins | sample CNSS2metaG_FD_160094 | JGI IMG/M metagenome (GOLD analysis project Ga0214543, IMG submission 160094) | Root nodule microbial communities from cowpea collected in UCLA plant growth center, Los Angeles, California, USA - CNSS2 | ecosystem: Host-associated > Plants > Roots > Nodule | place: USA...
TTGTCCCTTGCTCGTGGAAGCCGCCTGGTGCGATCAACTCACTTGACCGGCGTCATGCGGCGAGAGCATGCTGACGAACAGAGACGCTTTGACTGTCTGCTCCATTTCCTTCCGCTCTTAGGACGTTATCCGACACGAACATGCAGGGATAGCCCGTGCTGAGCGCGATCCTGTTCAATTCACGGCCGACACGCTCTCCGGACAGCGAGTGGTCGACCACGGTGGCAAGGCACTCGCGACTTAAGTCATCGAGGACGCAAAGGACACGAAAACGCCTGCCGTCGACCAGCGCATCCGAGTTCCAGGCTCCAGTGCCGGTTCTCTCACTGCGGGACCACCATCGGCGCTCGGGTTCCCAGAGCTCTTTGCGGCCGCCGCGCTTGCGCACGGTCAGCCGCTCCTCCTTGTAAAGCCGGTGGAGCCTCTTCCAGTTGATCTCGACGCCTTCCGGCTTCAGGAAGATATGCAGGCGACGGTAGCCGAACCGGCGTCCCTCGCTGGTCAGCTCTCGCAGCCGCGCACGGATGGTAGCATCATCGCCGCGTGTGACTGATACCGGAAGACGCGCGGATTGATGTCCACCCAGTCCGCAGGCGCGCCGCTGCGAATAGCGTTTCTCCTTCATCGCCCAGTTCACGGCGTTCCTCCTTGAGCCGGGCTTCAGACGTTTTTTCCATCTCCTTCAGCGCCGATAAATCGAGCATCGCGTCGGCCAGCGGGCGCTTCAATTTGGCATTCTCATCCTTAAGAGCCTTCAGCCGCTTCGCCTCTGGCATGTCCATGCCGCCATGCTTCGAGCGCCACTTGTAGAAGGTCGCACGCTGACACCGCATTTGCGGCACAGCTCAATGGCTGACAAACCGGCCTGGTCCTCCTTCAAAATGCCAATGATCTGCTCGTTGCTGAAACGGATCGCTTCATTCTCTGTCTCCATCTTCGGAGAACAGACTAAGCTCAAATCGTGGACATTCCACGCGAGCAGGTCACCGCCCGTAATGCAAGAAGTTTCAGATCCTTTCGATATGTGATCGGGTGCGGTCTTCTGTCAGCGTATAGCGCGGCGATCTGGGAGGAACCTCGGGGAGCATCGTTACGTGCGGCAATACGCAATGCCAAGTTGATCGCCGCGCGCCAGTCAGCGTTTGTGTGCGGCGTTCTCCACAAGCCGATGGCCTGTGATCCACATACATGGGCAGTTGGATGGGGACTGCATGGCCATCGGCTCGCCAAAACCACTGCCATTCGAACACGACCGTTCCGACTGGTACGTCAAAGATGATATGATGCACTTGAAAGCCGCGGACATCCTCGATATCGTTCGTGCGAATTAGAAATTCGATTGATCAACACCTTAGCACAGCATCCAGGAGTAGATTGAGAGGGGTCAGGTGACCTTCTCCCTAAGCTTCAGGTGCCTGCCGACCGCCAAGATAACCAGATGCGTCTACTCAAAAAACGCATATCCGACCGATCTTACGGTTCGTACGAAATCCTGCCGGCCAACCTCCTTGAGCGCCGCGCGCAAACGGCCTATGTGAACATCGACGGTTCGGGGGCCAACATGAATAGTATCCGGCCAAGCTGCACTCTTTAGTTCCTCCCTAGAATACACCCTGCGTGGGTTTTTCATGAAGTGATGCAATAGGCGGAACGCTGTAGGAGTGAGATGGATAATCCGGCCGTTTCGACGTACGCGATAGTTGTTCATATCCAGCTCAAGATCAAGAAAGGTCAATAGTTTTCGGGCAGGGCCGTTGGAGTCTGGCCTGTGGTGATCACAAGCCGCTACAACATTATTGGCGGCAAGCATTGTCGTAGGACGCTTCTCCTTTCCGCGAACCGTGGTTTCGCCATGTATAACGTGCATTTCATATGTTTGGAGTCCCAGTGCCGCTTCGAAAAACTCGAGATCATCATTCGACCAATGCCGTCGATTTCGAGCAATGCTACGAAGAAAAGTCGACTCGAATTTATAAACGCCGAGAGGGCTAAAATCCGCAGAGACATTCTTTCCATAGGCAGGGCCCGTGGGAAGCGTTGCCGTAAGGCGAAGGGCCGTATTTGTCAGTAAGCGCAACGATCCCTGAACATGGGTCTTGCCGGCTACAACGAGGTTCCCGCCGGGTGACTGCACCAATCGATCGATAAGCGAGAAGTCGATGTTTATATCTTCGGTGAACACAAGGACGTCGCCACATACCTCGTCAATCTCCTCTACCGTTACTGCATCAATGAGCCGCCCCGCATTCGGGGTAAGAACGCGTAAGGAAAGCACCATACCATTCAGATCGTTCGCGAAGTTGCGGTCGAGGTCGCCAGCACTATTTGGAGATAAAATAACTGTTTTCTCCACGCCAGCACGCGCCAACTGGGATAACAAGCGACTCAGCACTGATGTGCCGTCAGATAGCCGTGAGGCCGCTGAGCAGCGCCCTGTCGAGGCAATAATCATACGTCGTGGGTCGGTGACCACGATTGCCAATCTCTGAACTTCAAGCAATTTCTCCACCCTCGGAATGAGAATGCCGTCAGACTACTCGGCTTCCAGCACTCGATCTACTATCAGGTCAGATAGTTGACAAATCCGAATTCATGTTCGGTCATCTGTATGGAGTGCGCCCCCTGGGGCGGCGCAAACTTGGAGATACGCTGGCAGCCTTCGGACGGCGCGCGGCTCTTGCCCACACAAGAACATCCTCGTGGTGGCGCTGGCAACCAAGCTTGGGGGCATTTTGCGATGGGTTCAGCGGATGATTTCGACGACCCAACTCCGACAATTCGCAGGAGTCCCGCCGGTTAGTGGCTTTTGCCGCAATCTATGGCGCGCCGCGGAACCAGGCCATCCGCACCTGCGGACCATGCGGACCTACATCTTCGGCACTATCCATCCTAAGAGGGGCGAGGGGCGGACAGGCTGTGCTTCTACTGGATAAGGCCGGATGGCACGTCCCTCAATCGAGGTGTCGGATACATTAGCCTGTTATTCCCAACATTACAGTTGCATTTTAGTCTTCAGGTGAGCTCGTGGAGCGGCCGCCTAGTGGGCACGTCTCCAGCATGACCATGCGATTCATAGGCGGGGGTTATGCGACGCTGGGCGAGTCTGATGGCGATGCGCCGGACGTCCTGGATAGACCAGCGGATCAAATCCTGATGGTTGGCATCCGTGGTCTTTTTGGGGGCGTCGCGTCATTGGCGCGGTACCGGATCACCGCCATCATGGCGAAGGCGAGCATGACGAGGGAGACGTGGCGATGCCAGCCATGCCATGACCGGGTTTCATCCATGACCTCCGAATCATGGGGACCCATAGATTCAGACCATAGATAAATATGCAACTGTAATGCTAGCTCGTGGAGGACCCACACGCGACAATTAGCTTTCGAACTTCACTTCAAATATTACTACAGTGTCGTCGCCCACTGCTGCGCCGCAAGAAACACGCTTATCAACCAGCCGTGGAACTCACATGTATCGGACGTCGCGGTCATGATCACCGCCGTCCGCTGGCGTCTATCTTGACGCTGTCACGTCCTCCTGCGCCCTAACCCGCCGCAAGCGGGATATTGGTGCAGCCGCCCTCGCGCGGCGACCGCATGTAAGCTGGATCAGGGCTCGACAGCCGAGCCGCGTCATGCCATCGGGCCCAGCCCCTGGATTCCGCAGCCAATCGGGGAACCACGATGCCGCCGTCTTGAAACACCCTCTTGACCTCAGCATCGTCATGTGAGCGCGCCTACGGCTGGCGCGCTGCACCTGGCGCGGCCTTGATCACTTCAAGAATTATATCTGGTCCTCGGTCGTGGCCTACTCCTCGTCCTCCTCACGCGCCTCAAACCGACCTGATGCCGACCCGCATTGCAGCTCAGCCGGTCTCCCGCCGACGCAGCGTCGTGCGCGCGGCTACCACAGCACCACCGTTCTGACGAAAACCAGCGGCCCTGATCCCGTCCATCCCTCCAAGACCGCGCCGACGTGAGACAAGTACTTGCAAACGCTATAAAATATGCATGTTTGTGGATGGAAACTAGCTAAGTGGGGGAGCATGTCCGGGCCTTTCGGGGGCTAATTCACACCCTTTGAATCTGAGGGTGTGAAGAATCTCTCGTAAACGGGGTCCTGATCAACGAAGGCTCGATGGAGGAAACTTCAAATGGCGAAACAGCATGTCATCCACCCCCCTACGAAGGAGTTCATTCTGAAGATCGCTGATATCGACAGCCAGCGGATGGTGATCCAGGTCCGTTACGGACTGGCTGCTTCCTGGACGGCCTTGGTCGAAGCGAATACGCGAGATACCAAGTGCGGTACCTTCGACGATTTCGCTTGCGGTATCTCCGAAGCAAACGCAGAATCCGGGGCATCTTTCTGACGCTTTTTTCGGAAAGCATGGTACTCTCAGCGAGGCGAGACTCTCGACGGTTCAAATCTTTCGTTGCGGGATGGAACTTGCGTATGTATTCATCGATGCAAGGTGGCGATCGGCGCGTTTAAGCTCTTCCAGAGCTGCCGTGCGGTCATGGTTAGCCAGCAAACCGCATAAGACTTCGGAGATGGCGAGGGCGGGCGTCAGTGCATGAAAGAAGGTCTGGCTCTCCGTCGAGCAGAGGACCACGTGCTCGGCGATTGTCACTAAAGGGGAGACCTCGCTGTCCGTAATCGCAACAATTCCCATGCCTTTCTCGCGGGCGGCTTCGGCAAGCTCGAGAGTGTGAAGTGCGTAAGGGTTTATCGAAACGGCCAGCAGAACGTCTTCGGCGCTGGCACGGATAAGTGCATCGCCCGTTGTTCCGCCGGGACCGTCGAGATGAACAGTCTTATCGCCCATTAACGTCATCACATAGTGAAAATGCCACGCCACCGAATGGCAGGAGCGTAGCCCGAGGACATAGATCCTTTGGGCCTTTCCTAATCGGTCGGCCATCTTGCTGAGCTGTAGTAGCCTTTCGGGCTCGCAAAGGCGAGCGATCTGTGCGGATAGACTTTGTAGCATTCGATGTGCCAATCCTTCTCCGTTCGACCCGCCTTCGCCTCGCTGTAACGCCCGCGCGGCAAACCCATCTGCGCTAACACGAATGACGTCGGCATGCTGACCACGAAAGTCCTCGTATCCGGAGAATCCAAGAAACTTCGCCAACCTCGTCATTGTCGAGGGCTGCACGCCCGCATTGCGCGCCAATTCCCGCATTGAAACGAGCGCCACTTCCTGCGGATGTTCCAAGATGTGACGAGCCGCCTGCTGCAACTGTTCAGACATGCCGTCAAATCGTTCAATGATTTGAGCGTGGAGAGGACCCTTTTGCAACATTTGCCTCATGTAAGCTGCCATAATTCAACTGAACCATCTCTCTGACCGATGAAAAAGTCAAATACCTGGCGCGGCCGCCGCCCACGATTTAATCGCGCTAGCCAAGAAAACAAACGGATCAAAAAGACGCCCATAAAACAGTTGTTGCAATTTTCAATGAAACCTGCAATTCAGTTGAGGTACGCGCCGGAGCCCCGGCCAGAGATATTTAGAGATCACCATGACCAAAATCCTCCATCGAATGATCGGTGCAGATCTGCCAAAAGCCGTAGCAGGAGAAGGGGTCTACATCATCGATAGCGTAGGCCGGAGCTACATAGATGGATCAGGCGGCGCCGCGGTGAGTTGCCTAGGGCACAGTCATCCAGAGGTTCTGGACGCGATGAGGGAGCAGATGGGACGAATCAGCTTCGCTCATACTTCATTCTTCACGACTGACGTGGCCGAGCATCTCGCTGAACAACTGGTTGAACTGGCGCCGAAGGGGCTCGAATATGTCTACTTAGTTTCCGGTGGTTCTGAAGCTGTGGAAGCTGCGCTCAAGATGGCGCGTCAGTATTTCGTCGAAATTGGCCAACCCCAGCGACGCCACATTATTGCGCGCCGCCAGAGCTACCACGGAAACACAATTGGTGCGCTAGCGACTGGTGGCAACGCCTGGCGGCGGGCGCAGTTCAGGCCGATTCTCCCTGAAACTCATCATGTCTCGCCCTGCTATGCATATCGCGACATGCAGATGGGCGAAACACCAGAGGCCTATGCCGAGCGCCTCGCGGCGGAACTAGAGGAGAGAATCGCTGCGCTTGGGTCGGATAAGGTTATGGCTTTCGTCGCGGAACCCGTGGTTGGTGCGACGCTGGGCGCCGTGGCGGCCGTCGGCGGCTATTTCAAGCGGGTTCGGCAGGTTTGCGACAAGTACGGCATATTGCTGATACTTGACGAAGTGATGTGTGGAATGGGCCGCACCGGCACGGTTTTTGCTTTGGAGCAGGAAGGGATAGTCCCCGACCTAGTGACGATCGCGAAAGGCCTGGGCGGCGGTTTCCAACCAATTGGCGCAGTGATGGTATCTGGGAAGATCTTTCGTGCGTTTGCGCAAGGTTCGGGCCTGTTCCAGCATGGACATACGTATATTGGTCATCCGATCGCTGCAGCGGCAGCCAGTAAGGTGGTTGAAATACTGAAGCGCCCAGAGATCATGGCAAACGTTATTAAGATGGGTGAGCGCCTCCAGGCCGGTCTCAACGCAGCACTCGGGCAATCGCCTCACGTTGGCGACATCCGCGGCCGAGGCCTTTTCCGGGGCATCGAAATTGTGGCGGATAAGGACACAAAGACGCCTTTCGATGCAGCGCGCAAGATCAATTCCAAGATCAAGAAGGAGGCGATGCAGCGGGGCCTGATGTGCTATCCGATGGGTGGCACCGTTGACGGGATACATGGCGACCATGTGCTGCTGGCGCCCGCTTATATCATTCAGCCCGAACAAATCGATCTGATAGTCGATCGGCTGGCGCGGGCCATAAACGCTGCAGTCGCGGGTTAACCCAAAGGTAATTCAATGAAGACATCTCCGTGTCCGCCTGTAGCTGACGAAGACTGGCCCGCCGACATAGCAGACATGAAGGGTGGCTTCGCCGGCTCACTGAACGTTTATCGTACAATGGCCCATCATCCTGCATTGCTGAAGGCATGGGCTCCGTTGCGCCAACACATTGTCAAAGATTCTGCTTTGGGCGCTGTCCGATCCGAACTCGTCATCCTGCGAACTGCCCATCGGATGGGCTCGGCCTATGAGTGGGCGCATCATGTTAGCCGCGCTCGTGCTCTTGGTATTTCAGACGTGCGAATACAAGCCATGCGAGGCATTCCGGACGGGGAGGACGGACTTATTGCCAGAGCGGTCGATGCGCTTTTCGACGGAAAGCGCTTGGATGCAGAAATCGAACGCGCGGTCGCCGCCGCCTTGGGGAGACATGCCGTTTTCGATCTCATGGCGACGGTCGGCTTCTATTCCGTGTTGGGCTTCATATTGATGACCTATGATACTCCTGTTGATGAAGCCGTCGCGAGACGAATGGCGAAGCGGCCACTTCCGGTCACTTAATTGGGTAACTGCTGTCGAGATACTTTCGTCGGCGCTCTAACAGGGCAGAATCCATAAAGCTTCCGCGTCGGCGCTTCTTGAAACGGTCCAGAAGAACAATCGGCTAACTTTAGAGCGAGTTGCGGAGGCAGTGCACCCGGTTCCGACAAGCGTACTAACGGTGTTTGAAGCGCTTGCGGGAGCGAAGGAGTGATAGCGGTTTACGTTTCGATCTTCTCTCCCAAGGCAGTTGGACGCCTCTAAAAACCTCCCCTTCAGCCGGTTTTCGTGATTCAATCCGGCTTGCGTGATTTGCAGGGAACGGATAATGCGCGGGCAGCCTGGCTTGGGATTTGGACGAGCGTTACGAGCGCCGAGTGCTGTCGGCAACCCTTTGGAGAAGCTTAACAGCATCATTCCCTGGCCCGCATTTGAGAAGCCGTTGGCCAAAGCGCTGAAGCGATCCGACGGATCGAAGGGCGGGCGTCCGCCGTTTCCGGCGATGCTGATGTTCAAGATCCTGGTGCTGCAGGCGCTCTACAATCCCTCCGACGACCAGGCCGAGTTCGTCACCCAGGACCGGTTGGCGTTCATGCAGTTTCTCGGGCTCGGCCTTTGCGACGAGGTTCCGGATGCCAAGACGATCTGGCTGTTTCGCGAAAGCTTGGTGCGAGCCGGTGCCATCGACAATCTGTTCGCCCGTTTCGACAAGCATCTCTCACGGTCGGGCTACCTGGCCAAAGGTGGTCAGATCGTTGATGCAACGATCATCCAGGCTCCCAAGCAGCACAACAGCCAGGACGAGAAAGACGCGATCAAGGCTGGTGAGATCCCGGACGAGTGGAAGGACAAGCCCGCCGAGCTCGCGCAGAAGGATCGGGATGCGCGTTGGACGGTGAAGTACTCCAAGGCAAAGCAACCGACATAAACGCCGACATCAGCGCGACCCGGCAGCATGACATCGCCATTCCGATGTTTGGTTACAAGAACCATGCCGGCACGACCGGGTGCATGGGTTCATCCGGGGATGGACGCTGACGAGTGCGGCCACCCATGACGGCGCTCAACTCAAGAACGTCGTCGCCAAGGACAATACCGCCTCGACCGTCGGGGCCGACAGTGCCTATCGCTCGAAGACCAACGAGGAATGGCTGAAGGACAATGGCCCGAAGTCGGACATCCACCAGCGAAAGCCGAAGGGTAAACCAATGCCGGAAACGATGTCGCGGGCGAACGGGCGAGGATCAAAGATCAGGTCAGCCGTCGAGCATGTCTTCGCCAGGCAAAAGGACAAGATGAAGCTCTGCATCCGCACAATTGGCATCAATAGGGCGACGGTAAAGATCGGTATGGCCAACCTCACCTACAACATGCTCCGCTGCGTCTTCCACGAAGGACGCCCTGCCGCCGTATGACGCCGGCTGCCCCGAAAGGGCGGCGACACCACGAAATCCAGCATGAAATCGGAGGCAAAAGCCGCCAACAGCCAACAGGCCGCGCCGCCGATCACCAATGCAGCGGTATTTCGAGGCCTCTAGAGCGTTTCCTCTCTTGTCTGAATCTGTAGGGATTCCCGCGAGAGCGGTTTTGTGATTCAAGATGCTGGCTGGATGGGAGGCCAGCATCGGATGGTACGACCTCTTTCTGGTGATCTGCGGGAGCGCGCCGTTGCGGCGGTTGTTGGCGGCGAGAGCTGCCGATCGGTGGCGGCGCGGTTTGGCGTTGCGGTTTCGTCTGTGGTGAAGTGGTCTCAACGCTACCGCGCGACAGGCTCTGTGCGGCCGAGTAAGATGGGTGGCTATCGCAAGCGCGTGCTGGAGCCGCACCGCGACTTCATCGTCGAGCGGCTTCAGCAGACGCCGCATCTCAGTCTGCACGGGCTGAAGGATGAACTGGCCGCGCGTGGGGTCACGGTCTCCCACAACACGGTGTGGCAGTTCCTCAGGCGCGAGGGGCTGCGCTTCAAAAAAAAACTGCTGGCTCTTGAGCAGGCCCGTGCCGACATCGCCCGCAAACGCCACCGCTGGAAAGGGTGGCAAGGTCGCCTCGATCCGGCACGGCTGGTCTTCATTGACGAGAGTGTGCTGCAGAGCAGCGGAAGGAGTTCAATATGAACTAAAACCGTAGCGTAAAGCTGCGTAAATGATGGGGGACGGCCCCCCGAGATCGGCTTTCAGGAGCGGGTCTCAAACCAGTCCGAGCTGCTGCGGTAAAGAGCCGTGGTGGTGAGCGTCGGATGAAAAGTTCGGACGAGATCCGAGCAGGTGAGTGTCCGAAAGACGAACGAAAGTGAACCCTCCGAAGACGCGCCGTTATGAATGTAAGCGTCGTCGAAACCAGGACTGTTTCGTCATCCTGGGACAAGTCCGCCGGGTGCCTGATGACTGGGCGGGCGGCGACCGGCGTAGAGGGGGCGTGAGTCGGATACAGGCTTTTACGCGGAACTGCAGGAACCAGGCTCCTGATGCCAAGGGAGAAGCCCAAGCGGCGAAACCGCAAGGCGAGAGTACCGATGCAGGAGACTGGGGCGGACCGATCCGTATGAGCGTTGAGGGCTCTGTAATGGGGCCGGAGCAAAGGGATCGGATCAGGTGGTCGTATTGTTTGGAACAACTGGAAACAGGATGACTTCGATAGGTACGACAGACAAGCCGTTTCGAATTGAGAAACGGCAAGTGTACGAAGCTTACAAAGCGGTCAAAGCCAACCGTGGTGCAGCCGGGGTAGACGGACAAACCTTGGAGATGTTTGAGAAAGACCTTGCGAGAAATCTCTACAAGATCTGGAATCGGATGTCTTCTGGGGCTTACTTTCCGCCGCCGGTCCGCGCCGTCTCCATTCCAAAGAAGACTGGAGGCGAAAGGGTTTTGGGTGTGCCGACGGTCAGTGATCGGATCGCGCAGATGGTGGTCAAGCAGATGATTGAGCCGGATTTAGAGCTGCTCTTCTTGCCAGACTCCTATGGCTACAGGCCGATGAAATCGGCTTTGGATGCCGTTGGGGTAACGCGTCAGCGGTGCTGGAAGTACGATTGGGTTCTGGAATTCGATATCAAAGGGCTGTTCGACAATCTTCCGCATGATCTCTTGCTGAAGGCGGTCAGAAAAGACGTCAAATGCAACTGGGCTCTGCTCTACATCGAAAGATGGCTGACCGCGCCTGTGGAAAAGAACGGAGAAGTCATTGAGCGGACGCGCGGTACCCCGCAAGGGGGCGTGGTCAGCCCAATCCTATCGAATCTCTTCCTGCATTACGCGTTTGACGTCTGGATGACCCGGGTACATCCGGATCTACCATGGTGTCGGTATGCGGACGATGGTCTGGTGCACTGCCGGACCGAGCAGGAAGCAGAGGCCCTCATGGCGGAGCTTCAAGCGCGGTTGGCAGAATGCGGACTTCAGATGCATCCGACTAAGACCCAGATCGTCTACTGCAAAGATAATCGGCGCCGGGAAATGTATCCGACTGTCAAATTTGACTTCCTTGGATACCAGTTCAGGCCGCGACAGGTGGCGACTTCACAGCGGAATGAGTTCTTCTGTGGCTATACCCCAGCGGCCAGTCCGGCGGCGCTAAAATCGATGCGGGCCACGATCAAGAGCTTGAACATTCCGCGGCAAACGCCGGGGACGCTGGCTGAAATCGCCAAACAGATCAATCCGCTCCTCCGGGGATGGATTGCCTATTATGGGCGGTTCAGTCGTTCGGCCCTGGTCTCTCTGGCTGACTACGTCAATCGGAAGCTCAAGGCCTGGATCATGCGCAAGTACAAGCGCTTTCGGTTCCACAAAACTCGGGCTTCGCAGTTCCTGCGGCAACTTGCCCGAGATAGGCGGGACCTCTTCGTACACTGGCAAGCGTTCGGAACGGCCACGTTTACCTGATGGGAGCGGTGTGAATCGAGAGGTTCACGCACCGTTCTGCGAGAGGCCGGCAGGTGAAACTCCTCCGGCCTACTCACCCCTGGATCAAGACCAACATGGCGCCGCTCTATGGCTGGGGACCGAAAGGCAAGCGCTTGCGCGGCTTTGCTCCGCATGGGCATTGGCGCACACTGACTTTCCTCGGTGCGTTGCGCTGCGACCGGCTTACCGCCCCTTGCGTCTTCGACGGCCCGATCAACGGCCAATGCTTCCGCGCCTATGTCGAGCAGCAGCTCGTGCCAATGCTCAAGCCCGGCGATATCGTCGTTATGGACAACCTCGGCAGCCACAAATCGGCGGCCGTGCGCCAGTTGATCCGCGCCGCCGGTGCTAGGCTGTGGTTCCTGCCGCCCTATTCCCCCGATCTCAATCCGATCGAACAGGCCTTTGCCAAAGTCAAACATTGGATGCGCCACGCCCAGAAGCGCACCGTCGAGGACACATGGCGCTTCATCGGCTCGCTCGTCGAAACAATCCAGCCCCAGGAGTGCCGCAACTACTTCGAAAACGCCGGATACGCCTCCAACAAAACGTGAAACGCTTTAGTTGGCCGACACATCTCGATGCTTTTCTGTATTGAACGAGAAGAGCTGATATCGTCGTTCAATTCAAAACGGCGATCCGCAACACCTAAGAAGTCATGACCGGCTATAATGTAAGGGAAGAGGCCGACTTCATACTTGCTGTCACCGGGAAAGACACAACGGCTAGAACAGTTCACGGGCCGCTTTTCTATGATGCCCCACTATCAAGCGTTCAAGACAATGGTGGTGACGGATCGCGTCAAAGCTACTGAGTACTCTCAGGCAAGCGTCGCCATTAGTGATACGTTTGAGTTATTTCTATAAGATGTAAAACGTGTGTTGCAACTTTGCTCGAGGCGGGCTACAGATAGCTATGTGCGAAGCGCTTGGATGGGGCGCTACAGCCTTCGTAAAGAGTGGAGAAATGATTAATCAAAACAAAAAGGGGAGCGGAAAATGACAATTTCTCGACGCGATATTTTGAAGGTCGGCATCGCAGCCGGTACCGCCTTGTCGATCCCATCGATCTTGCGTGCTCAAACCGGGTTAGTTCCAGCGCAGACTGTTCGGATGGTGATGATCACTAAACTCAGTGTCTTCGATCCGATCTTCACGACGGCTGGCGTAACCGCATACCATGCCATGGCGATTTACGACACTCTGTTCGCGCTCGACTCAAAGTTGATGCCGCAGCCGCAAATGGTCGGAAATTGGACCGTCACCCATGACAAGAGGACCTATACATTCGAACTCCGGGATGGCCTAAGCTTCCACGACGGCACCCCTGTCACCGCGGCGGATTGTGTTGCCTCGATCCACCGCTGGGGTGAGGCAGACGACGCGGGAAAACTGATCGTGGCGCGAGCCCGCGACATTTCTGCGAAAGATGACAAGACCTTCACAATTGGGCTCAATGAACCACTCGGGCTGCTAGTCGATCTGCTAGCGTATTCGAGCCGCTACCTTCCGATAATGCGCGAAAAGGACGCGAAGCGCTCCGCGACCGAGCAGGTCACAGAGAATATCGGATCGGGGCCGTTCAAGTTCAATCAAGCTCTTGCCAAGCCGGGCGTGAGCTTCACCTATGATCGCAATGAGGATTACGTACCGCGGAAAGAACCATCCGACGGGTTTGCCGGCGGTGCAGTTGCGAAGGTTGATAGGATTGTCTGGGAGCAAATTGGCGATCCGCAGACCGCCTATGCCGCCCTGCAGGTGGGCGAAATTGATTTCATTGAGTTTCCTCCGGCTGATTTTCACGGGGCGATCGAGAGTGATCCCAACCTTGCACTTCAGGTGCTGAACAAGTCCGGCGACGATTACTGCCTGCGCTTGAACCATTTGCAAAAGCCGTTCAACAATATCAAGGCGCGCCAAGCGATGCTTCACCTGATCGATCAGGAGGAGTTCTTGCGCGTGATATCGCCGAATCCGCAATATGGCCGGCCCGTCACTTCGATTTTCGGAAATAGTACCCTCTATTCCAATGACGAAAACACGGGATGGTATAAGAAGGGTGGCGACGCAGAAAAGGCCAAGCAACTCTTCAAGGAGGCTGGATACACCAGCGAAAAGGTGGTCATTCTACAAGGCACCGACTGGGCAGAACAAAGTAATGCAGCACAGCTTGTAGCTGCGAAGTTGCGCGAGATAGGGGTCAATGCCGAGCTTGCGCCAAGTGATTGGCCCGGGGTTATCGCGCGCCGAGCAAAAAAGGAGCCTGTTGAGGATGGCGGTTGGAGTATCTTTATCACAAGTGCTTCCGACTTTGGGCTCAGTAATCCGCTCACCACAAGCACGTTAAAACCGGACTGGTACGGGTGGCCGATGAACGAGGAATTTGAAGCTCTGCGGTCCAAGTGGACAGATCTTGAAACGGTCGAACAACGCAAAGCACTGGCACGTGAAATGCAACGGATGTGGTGGAACTTCGTCGGCGATGTCCGTTTGGGTCAAGTTTTCCAACCGGTCGCACGGCGCCGAACCCTGACCGGCCTTATCGAAATGCCTGCTTCGCGAATCGCGCTCTGGAACATGCAGAAGGCTTGAGGACGATTTTATGGGCATTTACATCCTTCGCAGGATGTTCTCGGCCATCGTTGTTATGGCGGTGGTCGGGATCTTCATCTTCCTCCTTTTGAGGCTGGCGCCGAGCGACCCAGCCGCCATCATTGCCGGTCCCATGGCGACCGAGCAAATGATCGCCGGAATCCGTAAACAATTGGGACTGAACGAGCCATTGCCGGTTCAATTCGCGCACTGGGCTCTGGGCGTTCTTCGCGGCGACTTTGGGACTTCAATTTTCTCGAGCCGACCTGTTCTCGAACTCCTATCCCAACGGGTTGAGCCGACGATCTCGCTATCAATCCTGACACTGATCATTTCCGTGTCGATTGGGGTCTCCTTTGGCATCCTCGCTGCTTGGCGAGCTGGCGGCATTGTTGATCGCGTCCTCGCCGTGTTCGCAGCGATTGGGTTCTCTGTTCCTGTTTTCGTGGTCGGCTACTTTCTCGTATACTTGCTCGCTGTCAGAACGCACCTGCTACCCGTGCAAGGATATAGGCCCATGGAGCAAGGCCTTGGCCCATGGCTTGTACACCTGATCCTTCCTAGCGCGACCTTGAGTGTCCCGTATATTGCATTCATCGCCCGGATTACGCGCGCGAGCATGCTTGAGGTTCTTTCCGAAGACTATATGCGAACGGCCGTCGCCAAGGGCGCTTCGACTTACGCGATACTGTTCCACCATGCTCTGAAAAACGCCGGTGTCCCCATTCTTACCGTGATTGGCATAAGTTTTGCTTATTTGATGAGCGGGGTTGTCCTAACAGAAACGGTGTTCAACATACCCGGCGTCGGTCGCCTGGTTGTCGATGCGATAGCCCAACGCGACTATCCCATCATTCAGAGTGTGCTCATCCTCGTTTCGGGTTTGTACGTCCTCATCAATCTCGCGGTCGATCTTTCCTATACTCTGGTCGATCCTCGCATACGGTATTGATATGACTCTCATAGATCCAGTAAATCCTGTACCGGCTCTCCGGCTGCACATGTCTGATCTGCCTCGCCTTGCAAGGCGGTATCCCTTGGTTTTTTTTGGTGGTGGCCTTTTGGCTCTGCTGATCATTGTGGCGCTGGCAGCCCCTCTCTACGCCGGTGATCCAGCGCATATGGATCCATTCAAGCGGCTCCAACCGCCTTCCGCCGAGTTCTGGTTCGGAACCGACCACCTGGGTCGGGACGTCTTTGCACGAACAATCTTCGGCGCCCGGATCTCCCTCTTGGTCGGACTGTTGGCGGTGGCGTGCGCGGTACTCGCAGGGCTCCTAGTCGGCATTATGGCGGGCTACAACCGGAGCTTCGACAACGTCATGATGCGGATCATGGATGGCCTGATGTCGATCCCGACTTTTCTTCTTGCAATTGCGCTCATTTCTCTGACGGGGTCCAGCATCGGCATCCTCACCATCGCCATTGCGTTACCAGAGACACCAAGCGTCACCCGTCTGGTTCGCTCGGTGGTTCTCGGTGTTCGCGAGCGCCCCTACGTGGAGGCGGCGCTCTGCGGCGGCGCTCGCCTGCCGAAGATTCTATGGCGGCATATCCTGCCTAGTACCATTCCACCGCTAGTGGTTCAGGCAGCGAATGTCTGCGCCGGCGCAATTCTGACAGAGGCGGGGCTGAGCTTTCTTGGGGTGGGCGTGCCGCCCGAGATTCCTAGTTGGGGCAACATGATCTCAAGTTCTCGCTTGTTTCTCTCTGTTGCCCCGTTGACAATCTTTGCCCCCGGCATCTGTCTCGCTATCACCATACTTGCCGTCAATCTGCTTGGGGATGGTCTGCGTGATATGTTCGATCCCCGTGCAAAGCGGAGACGCTGACATGAAAATATACAAAGACATAGGAAGCGAGTTGCTTCTCGATGTTCGTGATCTGGAGACACACTTTTATGCGGAGAATACCGTTACCCGCGCCTTGGGTGGCGTCAGCTTTCAGGTAAATAGAGGTGAAACGCTCGGCGTGGTCGGTGAATCGGGTTGCGGAAAGAGCGTCACCGCGCTCTCCATTCTTGGCTTGCTGCCGAAGCACATAGGTAAAACCATCGGCGGCGAAGTACTCTTTAGAGGACGTAATCTGCTAGATCTCTCCGAACGAGAGATGCGGACGGTCCGCGGTGATCGCATTGCCATGATCTTTCAAGAACCAATGACAAGCTTGAGCCCTGTTCACACAGTCGGTCGTCAGATCGCAGAGGCAGTTGAAATTCACACCAACGCGTCTCGCGCAGAGGCTATGGAGAAATCGCTCGAGATGCTTCGTCTGGTTCGCATCGCCGATCCGGAACGACGTTTGAACAACTATCCTCATGAGATGTCAGGAGGCATGCGCCAACGCGCCATGATAGCCATGGCTCTCGCCTGTTCGCCGGAACTATTGATCGCCGATGAGCCAACTACAGCGCTCGACGTCACTATCCAGGCCCAGATTCTGCGGCTGATCGTTGAACTGAAAGAGCGGACAGGAACCGCTGTGATGTTCATCACGCATGATCTCGGCGTTGTGGCGGAGACATGCCAGCGCGTGATCGTAATGTATGCCGGCCGGATCGTTGAGCAAGCGAGCGTAACGGATATGTTCGGGTGCCCGATGCATCCCTACACTAAGGGTCTCATGCGATCCATGCCTGATCCGAGGCGCGGCCGGCAACGACGATTGACAGAGATCCCTGGGATCGTTCCAAGCCTACGAGAGCCTATCGTGGGGTGCAGCTTTGCCCCGCGCTGCCCGTTTGCAACCGATATCTGCAGGGAAAAGACGCCCAAGCTACGTGAGGTCAGGCCGGGTCATTCCGCAGCCTGCTGGCGAGTTGAGGAGGTGATCGGCGCATGAGCGGGCCTTTGTTGAAAGTTGAGAATCTGACCAAGCATTATCCGCTCAGTCCGGGTTTCCTGAAGAAGACGATTCCGGTTGTGCGGGCGGTGGAGGGTGTTTCCTTTTCCGTCGACGCGGGCGAAACGCTCTGTATCGTGGGCGAGTCGGGCTGCGGCAAGTCTACGGTGGCGCGGCTCTTGATGCGCCTCATCGAGCCTACGGACGGGCGTGTGCTCATTGATGGGACAGATATAGCTGGTCTCAAGAAGGGCGAGCTTCGCGCGTGGCGTCGTCGCATGCAGATGGTTTTCCAAGATCCTTCTTCGTCGCTGAACCCACGACTTAGAGCCGCAGAAATCATCATCGAGCCTGTCGAGAATTACAGGCGCCTCAGCCCGGATCAGCGTAAAGCACTTGCTGCGGACCTGCTTCGGAAGGTCGGTATGTCGCCCGAGATGATGCACAGACTTCCATCCGAAATGTCGGGCGGACAGCGACAGCGGCTTGGCATCGCGCGGGCACTGGCCCTGGAGCCCTCGCTTATAATTGCAGATGAAGCGATTTCAGCCCTCGACGTATCTGTGCAAGCGCAGATCCTCAATCTGCTCATGGATCTCCAGCAACAGCTGCGTATTGCGTTTATCTTCATCTCTCATGACCTTCGGGTCGTTGAGCATATCGCCCATCGTGTGGCAGTCATGTACTTGGGTCGGATCGTGGAACTGGCCCCGTGCGAGGCCCTATTTGCCAAACCGTGCCACCCCTACACGGAGGCGTTAATCGCGGCAGCTCCGGTCCCCGACCCTGCGCGAGTTCGATTGACAGTGCCCATTGAGGGGGAAGTGCCAAGCCCCGTCAACCCACCGCTCGGGTGCGCATTTCATCCACGCTGCCCCCTCGCAGTCGAGCGCTGCCGCGCTGAAGTGCCGCCGTTGGTGCCGATGGCAGACGGCCGGATCGTGGCCTGTCACGTGCGCGCTCCAGCCACGGGCGTCCGCGCGCAGCCAGTTGCATTGGACAGCCCTTCATTCGCTCTGAGATAGCCTTGTTCACAACCGACGATGGCGACCTCGTCGCGTCTCGGGCTCATGCATAGGGATGAGCCGAACCGGCGCTCGATTAGATCCAGAATCGATTATGCAGGTGTTGACAAAAATATTTCGCCAGCTTGCGCCGAACGCTAATGCCTCATGCCTGTGCAGCGACGAGGATCGGGGGGAACGGGAGCGGCAGGATGATTTCGCAATTCTGACACGTAGCGACAACGATCTGCATTCCGGCTCCACCGACCACGTTTGAGCATAAGAAGGATTTTATTCTGCAGCATCCATTCCTCCAGCTGTCTTTTGCCCTCGACGGCTCAGCACAAGGGAACGTTTCTATGCAGTCAGGACTCCCAAACAGGATCGAGAAGAACAAAGTTCCCGTGTTCGACGGCCACAACGATTTCTTGCTCCGGCTGCTTAGCGCTCCGGAGATGCGCGAATCGATCTGGCTTTTGGGCGGCGGCGCCGGACATCTCGACCTACCGCGCATGCGCGCCGGCGAATTTGCAGGCGGCTTCTTCGCTATCCATGTCCCTTCTCCTAGGGAGGACGAGGCCAGCTTCCGCGGCAAAGTAATGGATAATTCGGTTTGCGAAATGTTGCCGCCGCCATTGAAGGTCGGCTATGCGCAACAGACGGCACTCGCGATGGCTGGGCACCTTTTCTGGATGGAGCGCGTCTCCCGCGGCGCCTTCAGCATTTGCCGCAGCGCCGGAGAAGTCCGCGCAGCAATGGCCGCGGGCAGCATTGCAGCGGTCATGCACATGGAAGGTGCAGAGGCGATCGACACTGATCTAGACGCGCTCTACGTCCTGCACGAAATGGGCCTGCGCTCGATCGCCCCGGTCTGGAGCCGGCCGAACGCCTTCGGCCACGGTGTGCCCTTTGGTTTTCCGGCAAGCCCGGACACCGGCCCCGGGCTGACAGAGGCGGGCAAGGCGCTCGTCCGCGCTTGCAACGAGTTGAAGATCATCGTCGACCTCTCACATCTTAACGAGAAGGGGTTTGACGACGTTGCCGCAAACTCCGACGCACCGCTGGTCGCCACCCACTCCAATGCGCACGCCGTCACGCCGTCGACCCGCAACCTGACTGATCGGCAGCTTGCCATTGTGCGCGAGGCGAAAGGCCTCGTCGGTGTCAACTTCGGAACCGTTTTCCTGCGACCGGACGGTAGGCGATCGACCAAAACGACGCTCGAGCCTGTGCTGAGGCATTTTGACTATCTCATTGATCAATTAGGTGAGGATCATGTTGGCTTTGGTTCGGACTTCGATGGTGCCACGATACCCGAGTCAATTCGCGACGCGGCGGGGCTACCAAGGCTGATCGACGGTATGCGCGAACATGGATATTCGGAGGAACTCATCGCCAAACTCGCCCACCAAAACTGGCTTCGCCTAATGGAACGTACATTTGGCGAATAATTTTGTAGGTGAGCAAGCGTCCGCCCGACAAGCGCCTCTATGCCCTGCATTTGAACGGTCGATATTTCTCACAACTCCAGAGTTTCCACGGGCCTCGCCACGAATAGACCACACGAGACTGCCTTGCCGACATCACAATCGCAGCTGCCGTTCTGTGCAAGGAATATGTTTTTCCGGGAATCTTGTTAGGCCAACGGCGCTGATGCCGCGAATTGCCTCAAATCGGTTCGTGCAATGCCGCCTCGGTGGGCGAAGGAAGGGCCAGAACTCATCCGCTTCTCTTTTGGTCTGCGCATTATTCAGCGCATCCCCGGTGCCCTACAGACTGGGAGGACGAGATGGACCCGAGGTTTGTCGCCTGCGTAAGGCCGTCTAAGGATGTTTTGATCGCAAGGGTATCAGGAGATGCGCCCTCGGAAGATGGACTACGTCTCGAATGTTCATCGCTGGCTACGGAACTCGGACTTTCTGTTGGCAGCGTCGACGTTGATCTCTGCGTTCCCGCGGAAGAGCTGATGCCCGCCACTGGAATGGGCGGAGTTCTCTTACCCGTTCAACTTTTTGGTAACCATGCGGCAAGTATGCCATGCAACTTTACCCCTGCCTGGTTGCCAGTTGGTCTGCAGATCGCCGGCAGAAGCTTCGAGCGTGCTGCAAGTTTCAACGGCATTCGAACAGTTCCAGTCTTGAGCAGACAAACACTCGCTGCTCGACCATGGATGACCTCGGAAAAGCGCAGATTATTCGTCCATTGATCGAGGCGCCCCGTACTACCCACCGACATACCCAACATCATAATTCAGGAGAACTGCATGAGCACTGAAGCGCCGCTGCATGTCCATAGCAACACAGGCTACGGGATCGCCACGCCGGTGCCATCGGCCACGGCCGCAGCAGACGCTATCAGGCGACAGGGCGGCAGCGTCTTCGACATGTATCTCGCCGCCCTTGCCTGCGCCTGGGTCGCGGATCCTGCTAACTGCAGCCCTTTTGGACGCATGCAGGGCGTATTTTCATTTGCGGGCGAAACTAGTTGTCTAAATGCTCCGACCGCGATCCGGCGCGTATCGGATTCGACGGTACCCGTCCCAGCCAATATAGCCGCATGGTTCTTCTTCAAACGAAGCGGGCGTTTGCACCTTCCAGTCAGCGCTGCGCTTGCTCCCGCCATCACACTTGCGCAACAAGGTTTTGAGCCCCCCATGATCTTGAAGGTTGCTCTCGAGAGCGAGGGGCCCGCTCTGAGTGAATCTCTTAAGGCGATTTATTTGGATGCTACCGGTGCACCTCGCAAACACGTTCGAAACCCTGAACTGGCAAAACTTCTTCAGGTGTTGGCCGAATCCGAAACGGAGAGCGCTTTCTGGTGCTGCCTGCGCGCGAGGGACGCAGGACCTTGGCGCCCAGACGAAATCCTCGACAACCCCGTTCGCCATCGTGCTCCACGCACCCTCGACCTCGACCTCGACGGACAGCCCCAGCGCCTCCTCACGACTGGAGCAATAGAGACCTGGGGGACGTGGACCTTGCTCGGCGCGGCGGTGGCTGTTGAACTCCGCCGACGCGGCGTGCTGAGCGATTTTTCACGCGCGATGGAGGCCTATGTGCTATCCACTATACTCCTACTCGATCGAATCCCTTTCGCAGTTGGCACCCTCGAACCCAAAGTTGGGTGTCCTTCTGTGGACGTCGATGCTTCGGCAGAAGCCATTAAAATTGCAGACAGCGTAATACGCTTGCTGGACGCGTCAGTCGAGGCATTGTGGAAAAACTTACGATCCACATACTTCCCGGGTCCAAACAGTTGGACAGATGACGCCAATACTAATCACTTTGCTATGGCTCACGGCAATGATTTCCTGTCCGTCACAACTTCGGTCGGTCCTTGGTTCGGCTCGAAGAGGTCTTGGTGCGGCGCCGCGCTCGGCTATAGCTATGCAATGAGCTCCAACTCATTGTTCGAAGGCCAAACACACGACGTCACCGAGATGTCGCCGCTCATCGTTGAAGTGGGAGGTAGGTCCGCGCTCGCCATCGGGTCTGCCGGAAGCGAACGCATTTTGGGTTCGCTGACTTATCTCTTGTTCCTCAGGTATGGTCTCGGTTTCCGCGACGACATGGCGGAGTTGCTTTCGAAGCCTCGCGTCTTTCCGAAGGACGGCAAGCTGCGGATTCATACAGACTTTTGGCCGGATGCGCGCGCGCACCTTGAGGCCCGAGGCTTTGAGATCGCGCCTACTGGCTACGAGCCCTCTGCCCACGTGGGAATCGTGAACGCTGTGGAGCGACTCGATGGCTACCGGTATAAGAGCGGATCAGACCCATCAAGCTCAGGCAGCGCGCTTTGATGGCACACTGCCAATTGCCGACATTCTGCATACCGTTTTCGTTTTGCGACGATCGCATATCCTTGGCATCCGCTGTTCGGGAGCAAGGTACAGGTCTCGCCGCGCGCGGCAAAAGCCTGATGTCGATCTATACAGATGAGCGGCCCGATCTTTCCCGTGAGTTGCCGAACTGGATGTTCGACGAGCGCTATTGCGGCGGGATAAGGCTTGGACCACCCGAGATCAGCATCGATGGCCTTAATGAACTGGCTGCCGCCTTAGCATCATTCGGCGCGACTCGGGCAAGAGGCGCAAGATCCCATCCTTCGAGGAAGAAGGAGAAGGGTGATGCGAAGCAGGCGACATCAAAATCGCGACCAGTTCGTCTTACAGCTGGAGCGCCAAAATCTTCAGGTTCCGGTCAGGAACGTCAAAGGGTTGGTGGAAGCACTGGCGGATCTTCTGCTGGAAGCTTTGGAGGTGAACAGGACGGCGAAGACGGGAGGCGCAGATGAACGCGAAGATCACGCCTGATCATCTTGGTCGCGCCGCTGTGGTCTATGTCCGTCAGTCAACCATGGCGCAAGTGACAGGCAATCTCGAAAGCCAGCGCCGGCAGTACGATTTGGCTGGAGCCGCCGCAACAACCGGCGTTGCCTCAGTAACCGTAATCGATGACGACCTCGGCCGTTCTGGCTCTGGTAGTATGGAACGGCCTGGCTTCGAACGGCTTGTGGCACAGGTCTGCTCCGGCAATGTTGGAGCGGTCTATTGCATCGAAGCGTCGCGCCTGGCGCGCAATGGGCGGGACTGGCATCATCTAATCGACCTCTGTGCGCTGGCCGGCACATTGGTGATCGACCCGGATGGCGCCTACGATCCGCGGCTCGTCAATGATCGTCTGCTGCTTGGGCTGAAGGGCACGATGTCGGAATATGAGCTTAGCTTGATGCGTCAGCGCGGTATCGCCGCACGTGATTCAAAGGCGAGACGCGGGGAGTTCCGCTTCATGCTGCCTCCGGATTTCTGCTGGAGTGAGGCGGGCAAAATTGAGATTGATCCGGACGAACATGTGGCTGAGACGATCAGGCTCGTCTTTGCCAAATTCCGGGAGTTGGGGAGTGGTCGACAGGTCTTTCTGTGGCTGCGGTCGGCGGATATCAAGATGCCCGTCGTCTTGCGCAATCTCGACGTCTGCAAACTCGTCTAGAAAGCACCAGCCTATCATAGCGTCATGCAGATCCTCCACAATCCGCTCTACGCGGGCGCGTATGCCTTCGGACGACGGGCACAGCGAACGCTGATCGTCGATGGTCGGGCTCGCAAGGCTAACGGGCTGCGCAAGCCCAGGGATGATGGAGCGTGATGCTACGTGACAATCATCGAGGTTACATTACCTGGCGAGAGTATGAGGAGAACCACAAACTTCTGGCCGAGAACGCACACATGAAGAAGAATTGCGATCGCAAATCAGCACCCGCGGCCGTGCCTCGCTCACGGCACTGATGCGATGCGGTCGCTGTGGCCGAATGATGCGCGTCTTCTACGGTAGCGCAAAGGGCAACGCGCACCGCTACCAGTGTCGCGGCGACGATGCTCATATAGGCGTTGGTCTTTGTATCGGCATTGGCGGTGTGAGGGTGGATCGCGCCGTGGCCATGCAGATTTTGGAGGCGGTGTCGGACCGCGCCGTCGAGGCCGCGATCTTCTCCTCGGATCAGGTCGAGCGGTCCCAAAGGGACATCATCGCAGCAATTGAGGGGGACCTGGATGGCGCACGCTACGAGCCGTTGCTGGCCAGTCGCAGGTATGAGCTTGTTGATCCGGCCAAGCGGCATGTTGTATGCGAACTGGAGGCCCGATGGAATGAAGCCTTGGAGCGTGTAGGCGTACTTGAGCGCAAGAGCAAGGAACTGTCCGCGCTGTCAGCAGCGCGACCAGTCATCGATCGTGGCCGACTCCTGCAGCTTGCCCAGGATTTGCCGACCGTATGGAATGCGCCCTCCACTGATACGCGAACAAAGCAGCGGCTCATCCACATCCTGGTTCAGGAGATTATTTGCGATCTCGATGATGCGACCAACGAGGCGGTGCTCTTGATCCATTGGACCGGCGGTCGGCACACAGAGGTGCGCGTGGCGCGCGTCAAGACTGGAACATATCCTGCCGAGCTCGCACCATCGGCCGTCGAGGCGTTACGAACGCTGGGTGGACATTGGCCAGATCGGGAACTCGCGGTATCCCTCAATCGGATACTTTGCAAGACAGGTGATGGCGAGAGCTGGACGACCGTGTTCGTGAAATGCGCGAGCGCCTGGGAATTCCCGAATATGACGCCGCCAACGTGGACGTGCCGATGATTAGCCTGACGAAGGCGGCCGAGACACTCGGCATCTGTGTCGGATCGGCGAAGAGCCTTGCGAAGAAAGGAATTCTGCCCGCAACTCAAATCTTGCCGGGCTCACAGTGGATGGTCCCGGTCGAAGCGCTAACCTCAGAGGCCGTCCGGATAGGGGTGCAGGGTGTAGTTGCGCCGGACAAAGTTTTACGAGGATTATCAATATGATAAGGTTGTTCAATTGCCCGGATTCTAGCAGAGGGATGCATTATGAAACGCACTGTGCCCGCGAGTTTCTGGTCGTCTCTTAAGGTGAGAACAACAAATAGGCATGAATTCAGGAAGCACCAGACCACGGCCGAAAACGGCAATCGTGCGATCTGGCGACGGCATGTTGTGGAGACCGGGAACGTTGCCCTGTCTACATATCTGGAGCAGATCCTAGTTTGACGGAAGGCGCTGACCGGTCTCATCGGTACGCCGGTGGCGAAGTCGCGCGACATCAGGACACTTGGGGGGCGGCGATGGCCTCAAGGAAGTCCCGAAGCGAAGTGTGCCACCAACATCCTCGGGCGGCAACCCTGCCGCTGTGAAATAGCGGTGCACCTTATTCTCGCCTTCGGCCTACAATCGGCGTTTGGAGATCAAATCAGTTTTGCGACTTTCGGCAAGACACCGAACCAATCGGCGACGATCACATGGTCGGTCGTCTTGTGGATTCCTGGAATTGACGTGTTTGTCGTTCTGACTATGCCGTTGTCATAGGTTGAGGCGACAGAGAGCGCGATCACAGCGCCAACACTGGGAGCTGTCAAGAACAGTCGAACAGTGGCGGCGGCGCGGACCGGGCGCCAAGGACTTTGATCCGTTCGAAGGAGCGGCGGGCGTCAACAGGACCTACGATTTTCTTGATCCGGGCGCGGCTCCCAGCTCGCGGGGAGATGAGATCGTTCCCTAGCACGCGGTCTCACGGAATCGCGAATAACACTTCCGCGCACCCGTTCCAACGCAAATATGCGGTGATCCTAGGGATCGACCACGGAGAAATGCCTAGCCCAGCAGGCGCCGAATTGACGAAAAAGGGGGCCGTTATTAAAGGCGATTAGAGAGTTCTCGGGAGCGGGCCCTGCTTCCCCCGCTTCGACGATCAATGAAACAGTTGACGCATTTTTGTATTGTGTGTATCATTTGGCGCATTCGGGCTAACGGAGGATAGGGGCCCTGAATACAGGGGGATCGTCGCACTCCTCAGTCGGGCTTATCGGCTGCCTTCGGGGCGAGAGCCTTCAGGCTGCTAATCTAAATGTAATATCGATTTATGGAAGAGGCTTTAGATGACCAGAAATCTCATCTCCCGCGTCCGCGCCAAGGGCGACGCCTTCTCGATCGGCTTTGCGATCGGTCAGGCCAGTGCTTCCGGCTTCCGCGAGCGCGCCTTGGGTACCGAACAGTTTCGAGCCGTAGTCCGATGGCGGGGATCGGACTATCTGAAGACGCTGGAATCCGCGGCCCGCCAGGCCTATCCCCGATACGTGCGCGAGATTGAGGGGATCGCCGCAGGCCTCGGGCTGGATTTCGAAACGGTCTTCCTCTGGAACTGCCGAGGCGACCTACGGCTTCCCGACGACGTTTCCCCGGCGACGAAAGCGCTCGCCGCCACGGGCTGCACCTCGCTCTTAATGCCTCCGCAAGGCGACGGTCCGGCGGTCATCGCCCATAACGAAGACGGGCCGGCGGAGCTTCTCGGCGCCTGTCTCTGGGTCGAGGCCGAGCCCGACGAGGGGCCGGCTTGGTGTTGCTTCGTGACCCCCGGCGTGATGCCGGGGGAATTCGGGCTGAATGAGGCCGGGCTCGTCCAGGCTAACAATAATATCAGCCCCAACGATCTTCAGCCGGGCGTGCCGCGGCGGATCATCTCCCGCGCAATCCTCGATGCGAGAGGGCTGGACGAAGCGGTCGAAATCCTGAAACGCAGGGACCGCGCCAGCGGCTTCCATCACAATCTCGGTGAGGCGAAGACGCGCCGACTCGCCTCTGTCGAAGCGCCGGCCTCAGGCTGTGTCGTTCGAGGGGCCAACTCTCCAATTGCTCACTCCAACCACCTGCTCTCCCAGGAATTCGAGGGACTCGCACAGACGATCACCCTCTCTTCCAGGAACCGGCAGGTGGTGGTGGACCGACTGATATCAGAAGGGCTACCCGCCGGTGGCGCGGAGGCGGTGCTCTTCGACGAGACCGTCTATTGCAATGCGGACCGGCATGGCGAAAACTCCAGGACCCTCGCCACGAGCGTCTTCAAGCTTTTCTCTGACCGCGTCGAATGGCGGCTGCACGCCGCGCCAGACGATCGAGACACCCTGGTCGGGACGATGTTAATCGATTTCAGCCGCCCACAGTCAATTTGACCCATATTCGCCTTCAAAGCTGTACTGAAATTTAGTTGAAGCAAAGTGGAATGGATTGGGGCAAATCGCGACTTTCATGTGAGCTCGAGATTCGTCCCGATGCGGGCGTATTTTCATGATTCAGCCGACATGGGAGACCGAGCGAGCCCGTGAGTACATCATGATGATGTCCCAAGAGGTCTAATCGCATTCCAGTCGTCAAGGTGGTTTAGGCATTCGGCGACCTTGCCAGGTTGCGGGTAGGCAACGCGGAGTAAATTGATCGGTGGTTCGGCGCTCAGCGGCCATGTCCTTCGGAGCTATCCGGTGCTGGGAGCAGGGTTGTCTTCGCGGTCGACAAATGTCGCCGCACAATGAGCTTCGCAGGCAGGACCTTCCTATGTGTAGCGCGCAGTCTCAACGAGCTGCAGCCACTCGTAGCGGAATGATCCAACCGACGTCCGCAGCAGGGACGCTCAGTGCCTTAGGTTTGACGCGCTGTGGGAAGAAGCTGGCGGTTGCTTATGCGGTGGCGCCAGCCGATGCGTTGAAGACTTCTCCTGTCCTGAGCATGCTGTGCATGATGACCGCAAGCTTCCGGGCGACTGCCACCGCAGCGCGCTTGAAGCCCAACCGCTCACGCAGCTTGAGCCCCCAGCTCTTGAGGCTACTCTCGGTCCTGGCACTGGCGCTCGTGAGAAGCACTGTCGCCGCTTCATAAAGCAGCCCCCGCAGATGGTTGTCACCTCTTCGCGAGATATGGCCATTATAGTCGACCTCACCTGACTGGTAGCGCCGCGTTGTTAGCCCGAGCCAGGCGCCAACCGAGCGCGACGTTCGGAAGTTGTTTTCGATTGCTGCGATGTAGGACACCGCCGTAATGGCGCCAATTCCTGGGATCGTCGTCAGAAGCTTCGAAGCCTGGCTCTGCCGGATCAAGATCGGCCGCGCGCTTGCGAATGTCGCGCCACGCCTCAAGCAGGGGCAATATGATCCGTGCAAGGTCGTCATGCCCAGCCAAAAGCTCTCTCACATTGCCATCAAACACCCGACCCGTTCCTTTAGGGATGATAAGACCGAACGTCTTCATCAGGCTGCGGATTTGGTTGCTAACTTGGTTGAGATGCTCAGGAGCTGATTGCGGGCCCCGACCAGCGTGCGCGTCAACATACTGTCAAATGACTTTACCCGGACCGCCTTGTAGAAGCCGGCTTCGGCCAGCTGGGCCAAGCCATCCGCATCATTGGCATCTGTCTTGTTGAGCGTCTCGTTCAATATCTTTTGCGCGTGCCGCGCTTCGATGCAGATAGCGGGGATCCCCTCCGCCGTCAGTGCGTGATAGAACCACGTCGACAGCGGCCCCGTCTCGAACATTACGCGTTTTGGCGTTCGGCGCATGCTTGCGGATCACCTGCGCCAACACCTTTGGATCCGACGCGCGCTTCCCCCGCCAGATCCGCTTCCCGTCCTCCCGGATCGAGATCGCAGTACCAATGAAACGTCGAGCCCTATTGGTCCATGGTTGCCTCCATTCGATGTTTGGGCCCGGTTCCAATCGTGAGCCCGTATTTCCATCCTATCGGGGGCAACCAACCCAGCCAGCATCATCTTGCAAAAAGTTGCCGGGGGCAGTCGCACGGCGATTACCCCATGTGTAGCTTCGGCAGTTGCCGTGCCTTCCGAATAGGGCCGCGAACGGATCAGTTCGTCGTAGCGGGCAGGCTACGCGCGGATCATCGCTTAGCTGGCCGAGGCTTTCCTGCGTCCTGTAGCGAGAGCACTGGACGGCCCACTCGTCGCGCTGCTCAAGCAACAATGCGCAAGCCAGACTGACGAGCTGAACGTCATATGCCCTTGTGGCCAGTAGTACCGAGCGATTCGGACACCGGGGCTAGTCAGCCGAGCATAGCTGCCGTGGCGCCGAAATGCATAGCCACCGTTTGGATGGAGTGGCAATGAGACAACCATGCGCGGCTCCATTCTTCCGTGGCAACATAGTTCTCCATCGATGAGATGGCGCGTAACGGTATCTGCAACGTCGATCCCTCGGACACATTCGTTCTGCGCCGGGGTCGCGACCTTTATCTGGAGCCCAACACGCTGAAAACTCCAGCCAACCAATAACGTACCTGAAAATACCCCAGATAAAACCGGTCGCGAGATAATGGGCAAGGCAGAGGTCAGCCCGGCTTTGCCGCGCCAGACATTCAGCAAACCGCGGTTGATGCCCCAACGCCTGGCACCAGCCGAGATGTTCACGCCGGGTTCTGCACGCTCCGCAAGAATCCGCGACTTCTGCTCATCAGTCCAATTCCGGCGCTAGCGCCGACCGGTGATCACCTGGATCCCGCTGGCCTACAGGATCTTTCCCAAGCAAGTATGGGCGATCGAATGCCTCAACGGTGAAATCAAGCGCCGGACGCGTTGCTGTTTTGGCGCCTTGAACAAGGAGCGTCCGATCCAGCAGACTGCAACGCCGCACCGAGGCGCTCGCGAGGAGGGGCCAGGCGCTGCGAAACCCCTCCCATCTCCGCGCCCGCCCTCCTTCGCCCCAACCCGGGAGCAAAATGATTGAGGCAACGTGCGAATCTCGGGGAGCATCGTTACGTGCGGCAATACGTGATCTCAGCCAGATTGTCGCTCTACATCCACGACCAGTTCGCCTGCGGCAGGCGCTTCCACTGCTCAACATCGTCGATGACGTCACGCGCGAGTGCCTGCCCGCGATCCCCGATACCTCGATCACTCCGGGGGGTGCCGGGTGTGAATTCGAATGGACGCCTACCATCCTAGGTAGGCGCTCGGGTGGAGGTTGCCGGTTGATACTGTAAAAGGCCACCGCTAAACTTCAGTTTGACTCACACCTGAGAAGGCCACAGCTGGGAAAAGCCGCATGTGGGCTCCAATCGTATGAAATACATGTCATACATGGCGGAATTACAGCTAGCAACGTTCAGGAGAATCGTCCATGATCACGCTTACGGTCGGTGGTGCCATTGGAGCTATCTCTGACCACTCGAGTCCAGGCGGCGGCGTCCCAGCCCAAAAACTACTAACCTTCCTCGATCTTGAAGTGGATATAATCTGTCGTCGGGTACGACGAAACGGCCGCACTGTCCATCTCACTCCAACCGCGTTTCGCCTGTTGCACCATCTCATCAAAGACCCACGGCGGGTTTTTTCTAGGGATGAACTGAAGAACGCAGCTTGGCCGCACGATGTTCATGTTGGTCCCCGCACCGTCGATGTTCACATCGGCCACTTGCGCGTGGCCCTCAACCAAGGCGGCGGACAGGATTTTATACGCACCGTGAGGTCCTTTGGCTATGCTCTCTCTGAGTAGGCGGGTTCCAGACATCCTGTAGACGAGGCCAAGCTGGTGCCTAAGAGGTCACTTGACCACGTCTCAGCCTGCTGCCAAGTGTTCAGATACTGACACAGATGTTTCTAAGTTCGCACAAACGAAAGTGCGGGCTTCAGCACACCCACAGGTCTCAAGATTAAAGGTGCTGACCTGAGAATTATGAGAGCATCGAAAGCAATGAAGTGCCAGTTGACTGTTGTCAAGCTTCTGCAGAAGGCCGGAGCGGCGCTTTTCGCGAAGCCGGTAGCTGTCGCCCCGGATGGTAATCACCGTCGAGTGGTGAAGCAGGCGGTCCAATATTGCCGTAGCGACGACAGGGTCCCCAAAAACACTTCCCCGTTCGCCAACGGAACGATTTGAGGTGGTCAGGATCGAGCCCTTCTCATAGCGCCGGGACACCAGTTGGAAGAACAGGTGGGCGGCATTGGCCTCGAAGGGCAGGTAGCCCAGCTCGTCGATGATCAGCAATTTCGGCCGCGACAGGATCGTCAACTGCTTGTCGAGCGAGCCGTCGCTGTGAGCCTTCGCCAGCGAACTGGACGTTGTAATTCTGGCGGATGGCCTCGCGGCCGAGGCTCACAGCCAGGTGCGTCTTGCCTGTACCTGGCGGTCCAAGGAATAGCACGGTGTCACCGTGAGCGATCCAGCGGCAGGTCGCAAGCTCCCTGATCTGCCCTGATCCAGCGAGGGCTGCGCCTCGAAGTCGAAGCCGTCCAGTTCGCGCACGAACGGGAACTGCGCCAGCTTGCTCGACATCGATATCCGCCGCTCGTCGCGCCGGGCAATCTCGCGCGACACCAGGAAGGCGAGAGCCTCACGCAATGTCATCTTCGAACGCGCTGCCTCGTCCAGCAACGTGTCGAGCTGGTCGCGGATCGCCGTCAGCTTCAGCCGGTCGAGCGTTGCGATCAGCACGTCATGATCCACGTTCGTCATCACCAGCCTCCTCCGACCACCGCCTCATAGTCCGCAAGCGGCCGCAGCAACACAGCGGGAGCGATCTCGATGGCTTCTTTACATACCGGCCCCTCGAAGCCGGCCACACCAACAAAATGCGCACGGTCCACAATCCGTTGTCGTCGCCCATCGCACAGGGCATGATCGGCCACCACCTGGCCCGCATGCCGGATGATGACGCGACCCGCCAACACCACGACCTGAACACTCTCGCCGATCAGGCGCCAGGGCACCGAGTAGCTGTTGGTGTCGAGGTCGATCGCGCAATCGGCTTGAACCTTGCGAACCAGATCCCGCAATTGCCCGAAGGGTGCCCGTCCGGCCAGCGGGCGCAGCTCCCTGGCTTCGTCGGCAAAGCGTTCCGCCGGTTTGACACCGGTGGTGCCGTGTTCACGCTGGTCGGCAACTTCGCGTGTCCATCGATCCAGATGCGCTTCAAACTCGGCCCAGCTCTCGAAGCGGCGCCCGGCGATCGCGTTCTTTTTGACGTAGCCGACCCCGCGCTCGTCCTTGCCCTTCGTTCTCGCCCGATACGGTGCGCAGGCCCGCGGCGTGAAGCCCCAATAACGGGCAAAAGCATGCAGTCGCACTTTGAATCTCACCTCCCGCGTCACCGCATCATGATGCTCGACCAGGGCTTTCGCATTGTCGATCAGTACTTCCGCCGGAACCCCTCCGAACCGAAGGAAAGCGCCTTCCATGCCTTCAAACAAGTCTGCCTGGCGCTCCCTGAGTGACGCGCGAGTATGCATCCGCCGCGAATAACCCAGCGTCCCCACGAACAGGTGAACCCGAACCCGCTCGCCGCCGATCCACACCTTCGTGTCACCGAAGTCGATCTGCATATGATGGCCCGGCGCCGTCTCGTAGCGGACCGTCGCCCGCTTCTGTGCCTTTAGCTCTCGCCGCCACTGTCGTACGCGAAGCCACGGAACGCAGACCGATGACAATTCCGTGCTCGCTCGCGAACTCTTGGCGGATCACATCCGCATTACCGTCATGCCGGAAAAAACGCTCTCGAAGCCAATCATCAAGCCCGTCGAACGCACTGCGGCGGGCGGGCTGTTTGAACCGTGCCGCAGTTACAGCATCGAATTTAAACGTTAGGTCGCGCAGGAGTTCCTCGCGGGCGAAACGCTGCATGGTCTGGCAAGACGCCACGACGTGTTGCGCAACCTTATTCGCATCTGGATCCGGAAGTACGAGCAAGGCGCATTTGACGACGATGCGCAGGCGGCCGACCTCGTCCAGGAATACGAGGCGCGGATCGCCGCCCTCTACAAGATCGAGGACAGCATCCGCGGTTGGGATCCCGATCATCGCCGGGCGGTCCGCCAGAATCTGTCCCGCCCGCTGGTGGACGAGTTCTTCACCTGGCTTGCCGCTCAGGCCAAACGTGTCTCGCGCAAGTCCGAACTCGGCGAGGCCATGGCCTATATGCTTAAACGTCTGGACGGCTTTACTCTGTTCCTCGACGATGGCCGGGTCGACATCGACTCCAACCTGCTCGAAGCTGCAAGATGAACAGTGTAGAGCCCTATGCCTATTTGCGCGATCTCTTCATTAGCATCGCCAACGGCTATCTCGCCAAAGACATCGACGCCCTCATGCCTTGGGCCTATGCGCAACGGATTAGCGCCTCAAAACGAGCTCGTCAGGAACTTTCCGATGAGCTCACAAGACATCCACAAGCGATAGACCTGACTGTTGCAACCGAAAAATCAATGGGGTGGAGACGCCGCATACGTTTAAGCTTGGCGATCCGCCGCAATGACTCGAGCTTGTTGCCGCCTTGAAGCACCGAAAAACAGTGGTTCCGGTCTGCCTCGGTCGGGGACAAGTGGCGTGAACAACTCATTTGGTCCGATCCAATATGATTTTTAATGACCTGAGGACGTCGGCGGCGTCGATGAGAGCGTCCCTGGCTTGTTCCGGGAGCAGGTCGCCAGCGCGCTCCGACGATAACCTGAGATCGATAAGAACGTCCTGAGCACTGTGTACTCCTGCGACGCCAGCCTGGTCGCGCATGTCTCGGATCGTATCAATTGAGCGGTCCAAAAGGCGGCTTACCTCGTAATGCGTGAGTTCCTCTACCCCGTTAGCTGCCCCAATCAGCTCCGCAATAAAATCCGTCATTGAGCTCATGGTCCGATCCTGCAGGGTCATTCTTGAACAGTGACTTTCTGATAGCAACTTCAGCCCATGCACAAGTCCTGTCGCGTCGTGGAAGGCTCCTCCCGCTAAACGCCAGCTGTAGCTTTTAGCATTAAGGATGAGTGGTCAAATTGGCTCCGCATGGAACGATCCGCGCTTTGCATAAATTATGCCATGTGTTCAAGCGCGTCGACGCGGGCCTTTCGGGTAGGTCTTGAGTTATCGAATACCGGCTCGTATTCGCGCAAACGGGAATGATTACGACAGAATGAAGACAACCATGGCGATGGTCCCAACAGTGGCCAGTCTGCTTCAGCCCCCCCCCCGGGCCCTGAATTCAGGGGAAAGGGGAATGTCTGATGAACAATGGCGATACCTTCGGCGCCCGTCCCAATTGCCCAATGTCTGCACGATCATGCTCATGCGCACGACCGCATCAGACTGGCATGCTTTTTTCCGCTCCGAATAGTCAACGCGCCCCCCGTGACGACCGCGGGAGAGGGGCTTACATAGAAGTGTCGGCAACGCCAAGTTTCCCGTTTCTCCAATACCACCTGTTTCGCCAGACGCCGCGCGGCGCAATGCCTTCCGCAACCTCGATCCGCACCTCTCGATCGTGGCGTCGCCTACGAATGGCCTTCAGCAGCCAACTTGATTGCGCCCGACATGCGCATGCCGGATTTCCGGTGATGTCGGACATGCGACTTGCCCGCACTAGAGCTACCGTATTGTTTCCAAATGGCTTTCTCATTGGCACGGTGCATGCTTCAAATCCCGCAAACTCGCAAGCACTTGAGCAGAAGCAATTCAATGTCAACGCCGGCCAGAAAGCGCCATCCGTGCGTGAAGAGGGCACTACGCAAGCGGCAGAGGTGATCTATGCGGGACTGGGCCGGCACCGAGGAAGCAACGGGTGACTTGGAAGCGGCACTCTTGTGGAGCGGCGTGATGAGGGCTTGCCGTATGGCGCAGACGCATGCCGCTGCTGATTTAGTAGAAGAATGCGCGTGGAGCTTTCCGGAGTTGAGGATTGGCTTAAAGGCATGCTGTTCATTGATGCTTGTGCCGACAGCCATGAGTCCGGTGGGTCATGGGTTTCGATAAAGCGGTGATTCGTTTGCGTGTCATTTGCGGCCTCGCTGATCCGGGACACGACCGTAAAGAATGCAGTTGTCGCCTGCTCCGAAAGGGAGCGCTGATGATGGACATTAGTAGTTATCCGGGTCGGCTCCGCGGGATCTGCCGGATACGACGTGACCTAAAATCAACCGGCGTCAGGAGCCATGGGATGTTGGAGAAAAAATGCGCACTTTGCTTACTCCCTGGCGCAGTGTCGCTGCTGGATTTCTGCTGAACGGGATCCTGTTAGGGACTTGGGCCTCTCGCGTTCCCGCCGTGATGGCTCACTTTCATTTTGACAAGGCGAGCTTCGGGGGCGTGCTGGTGCTTCTAGGGCTCGGCGCATTGTTTTCGTTCCCGATTGCCGGCCGCTTGTGCGATAGCTTGGGTGCCGTGCGGGTCGCCCGAATGATCGCTATCCCGTTCCTGCTTTCGATTGCTTTTGTAGGGCTTGCGCCGACGATACCGCTGCTGGCGATCGCGCTTTTTCTCTTTGGCATGTGTCATGGTTCGATGGACGTCGCTATGAACAGCTGGGCGAGCGAGGTGGAGAAACACATGAGGCGGTCTGTGATGTCGTCGTTTCACGCCATGTGGAGTGTGGGGGCTGTTCTGGGCGCAGCAAGCGGTTATGTTGCCACAGCCTTTCAAGTCCCAGTATACGTTCATTTCCTTGTTACTGCCGTGGTGCCAGGCCGCGAACTGGCGTGGTTCACAAAGTTCGCGCTGGAACTGTCGCTATAATAGCCCGCCGCATCGAAGGCGAAAGTATCCTGCGTCGGGTCGAAATCCGAAATGACCGTGTAGCCCGGGTCCGGCCAGCCCGCTGGGTCGCGGATCGGGTTGTGGGATTGGAACACAAAGGTGTCTTGGCCGTCGCCGCCGGTCAGCTGATCCCTACCATCACTGGCGAAGAGAACGTCGTCGCCGGGACCGCCGTAAAGCTTGTCATTGTCCTGACCGGCCACGGGCGGTCTTTCGCGGCCATTGTCTCCGTAAAGATAGTCGTTGCCCGCTTCGCCGAAGATATGGTCATTGCCTTCGCCGCCAAAGACTCGGTCATTGCCATCGCCGGACGAGATGGAATCGTTACCGCGAGCACCGTCGATCCAGTCATTGCCGGTGGGATCGATAAGCAGATCGTCACCACCACTGCCGAGGAGGCTGTTGTCACTCCGACCACCACGGATTAGCATTGCAGATCCTCTTAGGCAGCCCCGCACGATTTTCCCTACGCCGGCGGTTTCGCACGAGTTTTGTGTGTTCCGAGCGAGACTGGAGCTGCCATCGCCTAGTCGGCACGACCTTTCAATTCCAGCGATCTTGCCCCCTGAGTAAGGGCTCACTTGGCGGTTCGCCGTCATGACTGATCTTGTTGCCACCTTGAAGCACCGAAACACAGTCGTCACGAGCAGCTTCAGGGGGCAACCGACATAAACAACTCACTCATTGCGATCCAGTACAATTTTCAATGATCTGAGGACGTCGGCTGCGTCGATGAGAGCGTCCCTGACTTGTTCCGGAGGCAGATCTCGGGCGCGCTCCGACGATAACCTGAGATCAATAAGAACGTCCCGGACACTGTGTATTCCTGCGACGCCAGCCTGCCTCCACATGTCGCGGATGGCATCAATTGAGAGGTCTAATAGGCGGCTTACCTCATAGTGCGTGAGATTCTCTATCCCGTTTGCTGCCCTGATCAGCTCTGCAATAAAATCCGTCGTTGAGCTCATGGTCCGATCCTGCCGGCGTATTCTTGAACAATGACTGTTTGATAGCAACTTCAGCCCAGGCACGTGCTATCGCATCACGGAAGGCTCCTCCGGCTAAACGCCAGCCGTATTTTTTAACACCACGGACGAGTGGTCAAATTGGCTACCCGCATGGAACGATCCGTGTTTTGCATAAATTATGCCATGTGTTTCAAGCGCGTCGACTCGGCCTTACCGGGAAGGTGTTGAGGTATCGGAATATCCGTCATCCGGCAAATGGGCATGAGTACGTCAGAATGAAGACAACAATGGCGATGGTCCGCAGCAGTGGCCAGTCTGCTTTGTCCCTGCAGGACCTGAATACAGGTAAAAAAGGGCAGTGCCCGACGATCCAATGCGATACTTCGGAGCCTGTCGCATGCCATATGCCTGCGCGAGCATGATAGGGCGCACGACTGCAGCAGACCGGCGCCTTTGAATAGTCAGCGCGGGGACCACCTGTGACCATACCAGCGGGAGAGGGGCCTACATAGAATTGCCGGCAACGGCATGTTCCCCGTCCTCCATTTCCATTCTTGTTTCGCCACACGCCGCGCGGTGCAATGCCTTCTGAGACCTCGTCCCGAAACCTCTCGATCGTGGCGGCGGCTACGGATGACCTTCAGCCGCCCAGCTTGATTGCGTTCGACATGCCCTATGTCGGATCTCCGGCGATGTCCGACATGCGACATGGCCGGAATAGAGCTATCCTGTTGTTTCAAAAGGTTCTTCTCCTTTGGCACGGTGCGTGCTTCGAAGTCTGCAAACTCGCAAGCCCTTGAGGAGCGAATGAAGATCAAACCGGCCAACCCAAGAAGCGCCCTCCTGGCGCGAACGCGACATGAAACGGACCGCCGAGGTGATCGACGCGGCACCAGGCCAGCATCAACGAAGCAATCACGGCATTCTTTGGAGGAGAGTGATGAGGGCTTTCCGTATGGTGCAGATGCATGCCGCTGCTGATTTCGTAGAAGAATGAATCACTATGGAGAAACTAGATGACCTCTGTCGGGAAATGCGGTTTGCGAAATCCACTCCTCGGTCGGCGACTGCGACTGGGATTCGTCGGGGGCGGAAGAGGCGGACTTGTCGGGCAATGGCATTTCGCTGGGGCGAGGCTGTCGAATCACTGGCAAGTCGTTGCTGGAGCTCTATCATCAGATCCAGACAACGCACACAACTCAGCGCTAGAATGGATGATTGCACCCGACCGCTCGTATGGCGACTGGAAGGAAATGGCAGAGGCAGAAGCCGAGCGCGACGACGGTATAGAAGCAGTTTCCATCGTCACGCCAAACTGGACGCACCATCGGATCGCGGCGGCATTCCTCAAGGCTGGTATCGACGTAATACTGGACAAGCCCATGACCACGACGGTTTCCGATGCTCGAGAACTCGTGGAGCTTCAAAGAGCTACGGGTCGAGTGCTGGTCATGACTTACCCATATGCGCATCACGCGATGGTTCGTCAGGCTAAGCACATGATTCGAAACGGGGCCGTTGGATCCATCCGGCAGGCACACGTGGAGTATGTTCAAGAGTGGGCAACAAGTCCAGTTCCCGATCGTGGCAAGGGTGCGATTTGGCGACATGATCCCGAGAAGGTCGGCCGCACGTCAACGATTGGGGACATCGGTACGCATGCCTATCATCTCCTGCATACAATTACCGGACAGGATATAGCGAGCGTCAGGGCTGAGTTCCACAACTGTGGAGCTCCAAAGCGGATGGAAGACACAGCCTATGTCAATTTCCGTCTGGAGAATGGTGCGCCTGGCATTCTTTGGGTGACGCAGGCAGCGCCGGGCCAATATTGCGGGCTCCGCATTCGAGTGTGGGGCGACATGGGTGGGCTAGATTGGGATCAGGAAAAGCCCGAGATCTTGCGTTATGTGCCCCTAGGGGAGCAGGAGCAGATTTTCCTCCGCGGCCATGGCAATGGAATCCTGCCTGAGGCGGAACGCCTGATACATCTTCCGCGGGGTCACGGCGAAGCGGCTGTGGATGCCTGGGCAAACCTCTATGCTGAAGCTGGCCTTGCAATCGCCGCCCGCCGCGCAGGATACGCGCTCCCGAAAGGTTGCGTGGAGCTTTCCGGAGTTGAAGATGGGCTTAAAGGCATGCTGTTCATCGACGCTTGTGCCGACAGCCACGAATCCGGTGGGTCTTGGGTTTCGATGAAGCAGTGAATTCGTTTGCAGTCCATGTCATCCGCGGGTTCGCTGTACCGGGCACTGCGGATGATTCCAAAGTAAAGCGCAGTGTCGATCCTGCACGCCGCGGGAACTCGAAAAGAGGTGGAGCTTGTCGCCTCTAAGATTAATCGTTCCTGGAAATTCATACTGATTGCTTCGCCGCGAACTTCCCGGCGAACGTCTCTGTGATGATGCTGGAGTGCTGTTTTCCGGGATCGCGTATCTCAGGCGCTTCCATGTACGGGCATAGGGCGGCGCCTCTCAATTCGTACTTTTAAATCCTCCAAGGCGCCTGCAGGGATAAGGCCCTTCGACGGCACATTATCATCTGTGACAAAAACCGGATCGATGACCGGTCGGCAGCACTGGAAATGTGCAGCAGCGTCGCCAATATCTATCGATGGAGAATGATATGACTCGCTTCCGTCAGTTCCGGCAAGAACGATTCTCCCACCAAGAGGCTGTGGGTATCGGCCAAACATGGTGAAGGCTGTTAGCCCTTCCCGCAGTCCTTCCGCATCTACAAATAGCCAATGCGACTCGTCAAAGCGGACCATTTGAGTAAGCTTGCAACCGAGCAAGTCACTGATCGGCTTAACGCTGATGGCGCCGACAAGCTCAACAGCTCGAAAGAGCGCCGTTTCCGGATCCAATAGGTAAACTACATTCTCCATCTTACTCCGTCCCGCGGTGGAAGCGCTCTCACGCGGGTCAACCCGATCGAGCTGCGATTGGTGCAAGTCAGGTGCTTGGCTATCCCATTCCGCGAGATGAGCAAAATCAATTGTTTTAATGGCATGCATTCGCGCTATGGATGCGCCACGAGTTCCTCGCGGCTCAGCAAAAGCGGACTTGAGCCCTGGTGCCCCAGATAGGTGCCTGCTCGTCATGTCTGAGTTGTACCGCAGCCGCTACTAAGCCTGCGAACTTCTTTTCACGGCCCAGCACCTTGAGCCCGCGGCCGGACGTACAGACACGATTGCTGTCGCTGTTTCCCTCAGCATCAGACCGGTGCGACAAATGGCTCTGAACTGCGGCGAGCGGTCCGCTACCTCGCACCGGTTTCCTGCGCAATCATGTGGTACGTCAAACGCACAGTAGCGGCCCTGATCGGCGGAACCGATAAGGGCGAAAGGTGAGCGCTCATGAGACCACGAAGGGCCGCCGTAAGACTGCCGAATTCTTGGCTCCCGGGAGCAGATTGGGCTGATCGCTACGAAGTCCTAGTCCTGGCTGAACGGATAACAGCGGCTGAGGCGGCGTGGCGAGTACTTGGAAGCGCACCCCGCTGGGTGCGAAGCCTTCTGAGTTTTCGAAACCGGCTCGTGCCTTTGTTCGGTCTGAACGCAACCGCGGATACGAGGCATTCCGACCTGGTCGCTAGCCTCCCGTTAATGCACAGTGACGACCGCCAGACAGTATTCGGCTATGATGACCCCCACCTGCTTTTTCGCCTGGTCGTGGAGGTCGGTGAAGGGCCGGCTGATGGCCAGATTGTCGGCATGACCACCCTGGTGCGCTGCAGGAGTTTCATGGGCTGGCTCTATCTGGCCGCTGCCATTCCCTTCCATAAGGCGATTATCCCGTCCTTGCTGACGGCGGTTGAACGACCTGTCTAAAACACTTCACGGCAAGTGAATTGCCTCCGCGCCGGACGAACATCGCCCAGCTGGAAAGCGTCGCGCGATTGGAGGAAGGTCTCAGAGAGGCCGCCTTGCTCAGCCAGCCGAAGCGCCTCCATACGCTGCCCTTCTTGCTAATCTAAAAACGCCGAAACGCATCGGCCGGCCGCTCTACCAGCGCATTATGAAAACGACCCTGTCATTCTGGTTCGTGGAAAAGCTCAATAAGATCCAAAAGCCGAAACTCTGATTCAATTCGTGCACGCGGCTTTCGCAATTTTGTGATCACAAGCCGCCAAAGCGGCGTAGCGACCGCAAGGTAATGGCGAACGTCGGGGGCGCGCGCCACGTCGCTGCACTGGGCCAGAAGCACTACCATGAGATCGTTTCCCCCGTGGGTGCACCACAAGTCAGCCTCTAAGTCACGCCCCCCCAAAGCCTTGCTGCCGGCGTTTGAGACCATAAGTCCCAGACCGGGGCGCTCGGCCCAGGCGCGCTCAAGAAGAACCCCGGCCGGTTTCGAGCTCAACATATGAGTAATCGACGTCCTAATCGTTCATCTCTGTATCCGTGACATCAATAGCTGCGATGCAAACAAACGATTTTACTAAGCTATAGGACTGTAATAGAGGAAACCCCATCAAGGTTAACGCCCGTAAAAGCACGACTACCCTCTGCGACTGAAGGGAGAAAATATGTCTGATGCAAAATTGCAAAGCGTACTTTCGTCTCTTTCGACAGTGCACAGACAGCTGAATTCGCTTCCCTCCAGTGCGGCACCAGCTGCCGGGTGTGTCAAGCTAAACACAAATGAGAATCCATTTGCATTGCCAGGAGCGGTAATGCAGAGCGCTCTTGCTGCTCTCGAGCGACAGTATCTGTATCCAGAGGTTGACAACACCAGCTTGAGGGAAGCAGCTGCGGCGTCATATAATCTTTCCACGGATCAGGTGATCGCCGGTAACGGTTCGTCCGAACTTCTTTCGCTCATATACAAAGCATTCCTTGACCCGGGTGACAGCGTCGCGATGTTGTCCCCTGGCTTTGCATACAACTGCAAGCTCACTCTACTGCAAGGCGCTCGACTGATTGAAATCAAATGGGGCGATTCTTGCTTGTTGCCGATAAACAAATTGCTTTTCGGTCCTGCAACGGAGGCCAAGTTCATTCTGCTGGCTAATCCGAACAACCCGACCGGAACATTTGTCCCGATTGCGGATGTTGAAAGCCTCGTCGCACAATCTGACCGGTTGATCGTACTGGATGAAGCCTATGTGGACTTTGCGCCCGACAGCGCTCTGCGTCTCATTAACCGCTATTCGAACCTTCTAGTCTTAAGAACGCTTTCGAAGAGCTATGCGGCAGCCGGCATTCGCGTTGGCTTCGGCTTCGGTCATCCTGAGGTTATAGGGAGGCTGCGCAATATGCAGAGCCTGTTCAACATGAATGTGATCGGCCATGCGGTCGGCGTCAGTATCCTTGCCAACCGCGCTGCCTACGATGAGAACCACAGACATATCAAGTATGAGCGAGAGCGCGTGCGCCTCGCGCTGTCGCAGCTTGGGTTCTCTGTAACTCCCTCTCATGCGAACTTCTTGCTGGCGCGTGTGCCAGCAGGACGAGACGGTACTTGGTGGCAGACTTGCCTGAAACGGAAAAAGATACTCGTCGCCGTCCTTCCTGACAAAGGTTTGGAAAATTGCATTCGCGTTAGCATCGGGACAAAATCACAAATGGATGCGTTCCTTGCGGCGGTCGATGACATTCTGGGAGCTGAGACGTCTCGAAGATCGGCCGTATAGCAGCTTCAGGCTTTGCTCTTTTGCGCGTGCGAAAAGACGGTGACAACAGGACAGAGAGCAACGACTACAAGAATAATCTCCTCACAGCATTGACCAACCTATCCACTCCCTCGGGGAGCAAGCCAAAGCTGCATAGCCGGCCCGCTTGCACGAATCCAGGTCAAGGCGTCCCTCCATTCAGACTGCAAAACCTGAACAGGACCGCTCGAGCCACGAGGTGTTCGTCGGCAGGAGTGCTGAAGAGGTGTTGAGCAATAGCCGATCATGCAAGGACGTGTGCCCGTAATGCCGTCAGCTTCGAGATCTAGCTTCCGACGGCGGCACCCAAAGGCAGCGGGTCGTGATGTTCGGCCAAGAAAGGCCCCAAGTCTTATGTCGCTTGGATCAAGGTCCGGGGCTCCCGGGACAAAGTCGGAGACTGTAGAATGAGAAAAGCCCTTCCTTCAAAGCTAGCTTTCGGCATATTCGACCATTTGGACGAGGATGGTAGCGCCATTGCACGGCAATACGCAGACCGCCTCAGCCTAGCGGAAGCGTGTGATAGGCTCGGGTTTTATGCTTACCATCTAGCGGAGCACCATTGTTCGCCGCATGGGAGAGGCCCATCGCCGAATCTGTTCTTGTCGAGCGTCGCGCAGCGCACCTGCCAACTTCGTCTTGGTCCCCTTGTCATGCTGCTTAGCCTTTGTCATCCGCTGCGTGCGTTTGAGGAGATCTGCATGCTTGACCATTTGAGCGGCGGTAGGGCCGACTTGGGCATAGGGCGCGGCTCTCTTCCGATCGAGCTAAGTTACTTCGGAGTTGATGCGGACGCGGTGCAAGGACGTTATCTCGAAGCCGGTGAAATCCTAATGGAGGCGATGAGAGGCGGCACTCTTTCCTACAGTGGCCACCATTTTGAGCTAAACGATGTCCCTTTGACCTTAGGCCCTCATCAACGTCCGCACCCGCCGATCTGGGTCGCCACCAGCCGATCCGAGTCCGCGCGCTGGGCCGCTGCAAACGGCGCAAATATCGCGTGTGTAGGACCCGCTTCGATAGTTCGCAAGATTACTGACGCTTTCCGCTCCGAGGAAGGACACAACACTGACGCGAACAACCAAGCGTCATTTCTCGGCTTGCTTCGCATGATTGTGGTCGGGCAATCTGCAACTCATGCCTACTCGCTTGCGGCTCCTGCATATGAACGATGGCTTAAAAGTTTCAAATTCCTGTACGAACTCAACGCGATTCCAGTTCCACCAAATCTGCCCCCGACCTTCGATGCAGCAATCGAAAGTGAATTGTGTGTGGTCGGAACGGCGGCTTTTGTGCGACGAGCTCTGCTTGATCAGTTGGAAGAGGCGGGCGCCAACTATCTCCTTTGTCAGGTCGCGTTCGGGGATTTGCCCTTGGATGCTTCGCTGTACACCGCAATGACCATTCAATCGGAATTAATGGTTGGCTGAGTGCCATGGTGCCCGACCAAATCAAGTATTTCGCTGCCCGCCGCGTGAGCTGGTTTAGACCAAGGCAACCGCAACTCTCCCATCCTAGGTTGAATGGATGAGATCAAAACTGATCCGCCGCAACGCCGCATTTAAAGCGGCGAATTGACGACACGAGGGGTGTCCTAAGGAGGCTTATCTGAACGAAAACAGCGCGGATGTGATAAGAGACTGTACCGTTACCTGGAGCGAAATCGCGGTAACGGAACAGATTGCCGGGCGTGAACGCCTCAGCCTCACTCCTCTCCGTCGTATTGTTTGCGTTATCATGAACGTGCTAATCCGAGCTCCCTCGGGCTGGTGCATTACCCTCGGCCAGGCACCACAAGTCTGCTCGCGCGTCACGATTGGGGAGGACGCGGGCGAAGGCGCCACCCGTCCACCTCCGCACGGCCCGCCCATTTGAGCTCCACGTGAGGCTACATAGCGATAGCAGGTAATGCCGAAGTCTTTAGCGCTTCACCCAGCGAAACACGGCCGCCGCTCCTGCTGCTACAAGAAAGAGACGGACGATCTGATGGAGGACAACGAAGGGGATCTCGACGCCCAGCGACAAAGCAATGAGGCTCATCTCGGCGACATTTCCCGGCGAGTAGGCGAGAATAAGAGCCGTGAACCGATCTCCCGTGAGGAGGGAGAGAACGCCCGCGAAGGCGAGCGTCACGGACAGAAATAGGATTGTGGAACCAAACGACAGGCCGATGACTTCCACGATCTTTCTCGGCGGCGCCATTGCGAAACGGCAGCCGATGGTCGCTCCGATGACGACCTGCGCCACGGCGCGTGCGGCAGTCGGCAGCTCGAATTGCGTCAATCCCATGAGATGCATGATGGCACTTGCCGACATGGGACCGAGCAGATAGCGCGCCGGCAGGCGCAGCAATATTCCGGCAGTCACCCCGAACAAAACAGCCGCTGAGAACCACAGAACGTCATTGGCGTCGACGCTTGCGAGCGGAACGAAAGCGCCCCCGGAGCGACCCGGCGCAACTCCGGTGACGCTCCGAATCAGGAAGGGGAAGGCAAGTGACACCAGGCTGATCCGGGCGGCCTGCGCGAGCGCGATCATCTTCTCGTCGCCGCCATGTTCCAGGCCGAGTGTCGTCATGTCGACGAGACCTCCGGGCATCGCCGAGAAGTAGGCCGTGGGGTGGTCGAATCCGGCGACACGCCGGAAATAGATGTAGACCAGTGCGCCCTCGGCCGCGACGAAAACCACCAGGCCACCCAGCGACAACAGCCATGAATCGGCATGCTCGAACATCGCAGGCGAGAACGACGTGCCGAGCATCGCACCGATTGCAGCGGTCATTGGCGGTCGAGCGAAGGGTGGAACCGCCACCGGCAACCTGAACAGCGCACCCAAGCCTGTCGCGATGATTGCGCCGTTGAGCCAGGCGAGCGGCATATCGAAATGCCACATCAACCAGCCGCCAAGCGCGCCGAGCGCGAGAGTCACGGCAGACTTGACAACTGATGCACCCTTCTTAAGCATCATCGGCCATAGGTCGTCACAGTCTCGGATCGTCTGGCGTTTGATCCGCGATCAAAACGCGCATCAATCGCATTGCCGAGCGGCTTGATAAAGCGGTGCGGCCGCCGCATCGTTTGGAACGGGCTAGACGGCCCCGATGTTTGCGATCGCTTGGCGTCGGCAACCATCACGTTATCTTCGCAACTACGCTTGTGCAGGTCGATTGGAGCGCCAAGGCCGAAGACGGTGATGCCCTTGATCATGCTGGTCGAACCTTCGCGTGTGCCAATCGGCGCGCCGATCCTCAGACTTCAGTTCCCAGTGCGCAGGATACCTGCCTTTGCAGCAGCCATGGTGGGCTCCTTCCTTGGCGGGCTTGGGCGTCGCGCAGGCTCCCGCGGGGCCGATTGCGCCAAGGTGATGTTGGGCGGCCCTTCGACCGGCAGACGCGCTGCGGCGGGTCGTTATGCTTGCGAATGGCGCACTGGCGGCGAGGGGGAACGGATGCTCCAAGGCAAGATGGCAACAAGGCGCCAGGGAGATCGGAGGCAACAGTGCTGTCGGGCATTCGAGGGCACAGGTTCGTCCACGCCGGGTCAAGCCACGTTCGGCCGGCTGTTCCAAACGAATACACGTCGCCAGCTGTTGTATTTATGAGGTTTCCTCTTGCGCGGCATCATTCACGATCTTCTTTGCCTCGACGGTTACGGGCAGGCGGGTGTCTTCCGGAAGGTCGGGCAGTAAGAGCCGCCAGCCATTTCTGAGCACCACAAAGCCGCCCCAGAGGCCCTCGTTCTCAACCTTGACGATCGGCTCTTCGAGATCCTTTTTGGGAACATACGCTGACAAGCCGCTGCCGCTTCTGCGGATCGTTACCTTCATCTGGCTTTTCCTTCGTTGACACCCCTTGCGCATTCAGTCGTTTTCCGGGTTGAGGTCTCCTCGAGGCTCCTCAGTTCACGCGTGCGCATTCCAACAACGATGCCGCGATCAATCCATTCGACGGCATAGATGTAGAACTGCTGGAGAAAGGTGCCTACATCGCGCACAAAGCCCGCGTCGCCTTTCCTGACGAGGCGTTCTCCGATGTCCTTGCCGGGATAGGTGCCGTCATTTTTTATGTGGCGTGTGGCATAAACTCTCTCACCCGGCATAAATCGTGGAGGATTGTGGATTTCGACCTCCTCTTCGCGTCCAGGACCCATCGCCATTCCTTCCACTGTTATTGTTACCGGGGAAAACCAAGGCCTCCCGCGCACGCAGCCGGTCTCGAACCGGACTTAAGCCGGTACGCAGGTCTTCGGCATCGGACATACAGAGGCGCATTGCTGTAACTCGTAAACTCCCTCGCATTCGGTGCACTTGTCAGGATTGATCACGTAGTTCTCGCCCTTGAACTCGATGGCGCCGGAAGGGCATTCGAACTCGCAGGCGCCGCATTGCGTGCATTGGGATGCGATGATTTTGAAGGCCATTAATTAACTCCTGATTGGGTCTGGATAGGCGAGCTCAAGCCGTTGCCTGCGACAGGTCGTCGCCATACTCAGTGGCGTAAAGTGCACTGATCGCGGTTTCGATGTAATCATAGCCAAAGGCGTCCGTTGCCCGGATCCCGGCTTCCGTGAGCTTATTCTTGGGACAATCTCCGATCTTGGCGCACAGCACGATGTCTATGCCTTCGAGTGCAGCAATGATGCCACCGAGGGTGGCTTCCTCGCCCCAGCCCCCACGGCAATACGGTTCGACTTTGCGGTGTCCCACGAACTTAATCCCTGCTTGCGACGCCTCATAGATCTGGAACTCCTTCGCATGGCCGAAGTGCTCGTTGATGCGTCCGCCCCCCTTGGTCGCAACGGCCACTTGAAGCGACCCACGCACGCTCACTGATGCAAGCGTTGTTATCGCCTGGTTCTTCGCTGCCAAATGGTCGTCGCGTAGGCGTGCGACCACCTCCCGGTAGGCATGACGCTTGCCGCCGCTGTAGGCAACTTCGAGCGGAATCTGGTCGAGCGTGAACTCCTGGCCACGATCAGTGCCGAGCAGGCCGACTGCATCGGCGCGGCACTGTCGGCAGTGACGCATCAGCTTGGCACCGCCTTCGAGACGATCCTGGAGCGCCTTGAGTTCGAGCGCATTTGGGCCGCGCTGTCCAGTCAGGCCAAACCGGGTGCCGTGTGCCGGGTCGGAAATCAGGGGCATGACGTTGTGCAGAAATGCGCCGCGCTCGGTGACCCATTTGTTGACTTCGATCAGGTGCTGGTCATTGACGCCCGGGATCATCACCGAATTTATCTTCGTGAGGATGCCGCGTTCGCTCAGCATCTCAAGTCCCAACATCTGCTGCTCATGCAGGATTTTCGCAGCCTCCATGCCGGTGTAGCGGCGATGACCATAAAAGATCCACGGGTAGATCTTCTCGCCGACCGCGGGGTCGACCATGTTGATGGTCATTGTCACGTGGCTGACGTTCATTTCCGCCAACTCATCGACATGCTCCGGCAGGGCAAGTCCATTGGTGGAAATGCATAGCTTGATGTCGGGAATCTCCCTAGCGACGCGTTCGAAAGTCGCCCTTGTCTTCTTCCAGTCGTAACAGGCATCGCCCGGACCCGCGATGCCGAGAACGGAAAGCTGCGGGACTTCGTTGGCAACCGCAATCACCTTGCGCAACGCCTGGTCCGGGGTCAGCTTTTCGGAGACTACGCCAGGACGACTTTCGTTGGCGCAATCATATTTGCGATTGCAGTAATTGCATTGGATATTGCACGCTGGCGCGACTGCGACATGCATACGGGCGAAATAGTGATGCGCTTCCTCTGAAAAGCAAGGGTGATCCTTGACCTTCTCCCAGGTAGCCGAATCCATGTCGGTTGGCCTTGAGGACGAGCCGCAAGACGAGGACGCGCAACCACCGGACTTTGCGGTTGTCAGCAACTGCCCAGAGGATGTCGTGTTCGTCAGGCTTTCAAGCGAAATTATCGGTGCACTCATCAAACGCTCCACTGGTGAGTAAGGCTCGTCGTCCAAAAAGCAAGCACTGTGCCAACCAGATAATATCGAAATTTCAAGAGTTTGCCGTTTCGTGTTGGATTTGGACCAATAGCCCCGACGGAGTTTTGTCAAAGTCGCGACAAAGGGGCCAAATTGGACAGGGGTTGGCCACGCCCACGATAAGTGGGCTCACCGAATTTAGATCTTCTTCACCTGTATACCATGCCGGCGTAAAGCATAGCCGACTTGCCGCGGTGTGAGGCCGAGGATCCGAGCTGCCTTCGCCTGAACCCAGCCGGCCTTCTCCATCGCGCTGATGAGAAGCTCGCGGTCCGTTAGATTTGGTGCCACCGTTAAGTCGCCAGGACTATTGGGGTAACCGAGACCGACCGGCGATTCGACTGGCAAACGTCTGCTCATAGTCAATCCGTTGAGCGAATGGGTGCCAAGCGGTCTGTCAGCGGTTTTCCCAAGCATTGAAGAAAAGCACCGGTCATTCTGGCAGGAAAAATCCGATGGAACAATCGTCCCCGAACGCGCGAGAGTGGCGGTCCTCCGGACGCAGTTTTCAAGCTCCCGGACGTTGCCGGGAAATTTGCATCTCGACAGGATCTCGAGTGCCGCAGGCGTGAATTCGAGATTGCGATTGTTTTCCCTGTTGAATCGGTCGAGGAAAACCTTCGCAAGGCGTGGAATATCTCCATTTCGCTCCCTGAGAGGCGGCAGAAACAGAGGCACCACGTTAATGCGGTAATAGAGGTCGGCCCGGAACTCCCCATCGGCGACTGCCGTCTCTAGGTCCTTGTTAGTGGCGCATATGAGTCGAACGTCCACTTTGAGTGTTTTTGTGCCTCCAACTCGCTCAAGCTCACCTTCCTGCAAGACGCGCAACAGTTTCGCTTGAAAGGCCGGCGAGATCTCGCCGATCTCGTCGAGCAGCAGCGTTCCGCCATCCGCCAGTTCGAAACGGCCCGCGCGCTGAGAGATAGCCCCCGTAAAGGCGCCCTTTTCATGTCCAAACAGTTCCGATTCCAGGACGCCTGCAGACAGTGCGGCGCAGTTCAACTTCACGAATGGCTTCTTTCTGCGAGGTGAAAGCTCGTGTATTGCCTTTGCAAAGAATTCCTTGCCTGTACCGCTTTCGCCCCTGAGGAGCACCGCAGAGTTGGTTCTTGCAACGACTTTGACGCTTTCAACGACCTGTTTGAGTGCGGGGCTTTCCCCGACAATCCAGTCGATTCTTGCAGGCCGTTGTCGGGTTGATTCGGGCAGTTCCTTGTCGCCTGAACTAATCTTGCGAGCAGCCTCCTCACTGACGATTGTCTGGCCATCGCGGCTCTCGTGGCGATCCAGCCGAACCGCCCGGGCCGCAAGGTTGGCGACCATTGACAGGAAACGCACCTCCTCCTCAAACTGTGTCCTGGTGGCGCCATCCTTGGCGCGGTCGATCCATAACGTTCCAAGCGTTGCTTGATCGACCTTCATCGGGACCCCAATGAAGGTGACTTGGCCAGTGCCGCTCATGATGCTTTGCAGCTCATCCTGGAACAGTTCCGACTTGCAAGTGTCCGGAACGACCAGCGGCGCGCCTTTTGCGACGATTCTATCCATTGCAGCCTTCGCCGGAAGGTGGCGCGCGCCTGATGAAGCAGGCTCAACCCCAAACATCGCAGTTGTCTCGGGCTCTCCTTCAGCGCCCACAACGACGATTGCGCCGCGCCGCATTGGCAAAAGTGCGGGGAGGGTGTTAATCACATTGGCAAGCTTGACCTCGAGGCTGGCTGAAGTGATCAAGACCTTCGATATCCGGTAGAGACCGCTGCACCCCAAGTCCCGTTTGTGCATGGTTTTAGCGGATAATTCAGTCATACCCTCATCGAGCCGATTCTTACGAGGAAACACGCTAAGCGTCGTACGGAAGGCTTGTGCACCCCTACGAGAAAATGCCGCCTTGCTAATATTATCAAGCGCTTACGGACCTTGAGCGCGCCTGTAAACGTTCCCTTCTTCTTAGACAGAAGAGAGATGCAAGTCATCCGAATTTGAAGAGCACGCCGTATCCACCTCGCGGATAGCTCCAATCAATGTCACCACTCTCTTCGCACAGTACTCTACATGTACCGCACTCCATACATCCATCCGCAGTAACCTCTACTTGTCCATCTTCATTCACCTCGTAGCAGTTCGCTGGGCAAACAACGGTCAGCGCGAGCAAGTTTGGGCTCGGCGACTGATGCGGTCGCACTTTGATATGTGGCCGCCCCGCGTCTATCATGTAACGGTTTTGGTAAAGCTTGTCCTCGATGCGAACGACTGAAGCTCTCATCTCAACACTCCCCTTTAGCGCCAGGCCAGTGCCAATCGGACTGCGTCGCTGACCAACCCCCATCGCGAACGCGCCTTGATAAAGGCGGCCGTAGTCGCTCTTTCCTTCTCGATCTTAGGAGTGCCGTCCACGCGCACGAAGTTTTGCGCCGCCTGCGACAGCAACCGCGGATAGGTCATGAAGAAATTGCGTGAATTCGTATGGAGCAGGGCGGGCATGTCCTTGTACTTTCTAAGGTCTTTCACAACGAAAGACTTGTCCAGCATGGCCTTGTAAAGTGAGAGGTTCTCCCTCGTCATCGGGTGTTTTCGGCTCCTGATTGCGGCGATCGCCTCGCCGGCGATGCGGCCCGAGGTCATGGCAAGGTTAGAGCCCTCGCGGTGCACGGCGTTGTTGAGCTGAGCCGCGTCGCCAACCACAACCCAGCCATCGCCAAAGAGCTGCGGAATTGCCTTGAACCCGCCCTCCGGAATGAGGTGCGCCGCATATTCCTTAATCTCCGAGCCTGCAAGTAGCGCCCGGATTGATGGGTGGTCCTTGAATGCGTCAAGCAGCGCGTATGGACTTTCCAGCGTCGCTGCGAAATCGGAGACAAGGCAGCCGATGCCGAGCGAGATTGATTCCTTATTGGTGTAAAGGAATCCCAATCCGGCCATTCCGCGCGAGATTGTCCCGGCCGCTTCAATAACGCAGCCTTGATCGCCGGTAAGCCCAAAGCGCTCAGCGATGACCTCTTCCGGCAGGAAATGCATTTCCTTGACAGCGAGTGCCACGGCTTCGGGTTTCGGCACCTTACGAAATCCTGCTCGCGTGCCGAGGAGGCCGTTGACCCCTTCGGCGAGAACGACCACGTCCGCATGGATGATGCCGCCCGCTCGATCGGTATGGACGCCTATCACCTTACCGGCAGCATCGAGAGCCAGCTCCGTCACCGTCGTCTCGCACAAAACTATCGCGCCCGCCGCTCGCACTTTCCGCGAAAACCACTTGTCGAATTGGGCGCGAATGATCGTGTAACGGTTGGGCGTCGGCTCATTGAAGTCGTCCGACCGGTAGTGCATTCCGGTGTGTGACGTGTCGTCCATTAGCCAGAATCGCTGCTCGACCAGATGCCGCTCAAGAGGTGCGTCATCCCGGAAATCGGGAATGATCGTCTCCAGCATGTTGGCGTACAGGATGGCGCCTTGGACGTTCTTGGAGCCCGGGTACTCTCCGCGCTCCAACTGCAACACTCTTAGACCGCGACTTGCCATGGTGTATGCAGCCGCGTTTCCAGACATACCGGCACCGACGACGATGGCGTCGAATTTTTCCTCGGTCATAGGTTTTACCTCAGTTTACAAGTCTCAGACGGTTGGCCGACGCCAACCGTCTGGTGAAAGCTTCCGTCAACGCCGGCAGAAAGCTGACCGCATCGGCGACAACACCGAGATCGGCGAAATCGAAGATGGGCGCGTTCGGATCGGTGTTGATAGCGACAATGAGGTCAGCTCCCTCGACGCCGACGCGGTGCTGGACCGCGCCTGATATTCCAGCCGCTATATAGAGTTTCGGGCGAATCGTTTTGCCAGTTTGGCCGATCTGCCGATCAGCCGGCATCCAGCCCTTTTGGACGAGCGGCCTGGAACAGCCATAATCAGCGCCGATCGTCCGCGCGAGGTCTTTGATAAGCTGCAGGTTCTCCGCAGCGCCGAGTCCCAGCCCGCCCGCAACCACCACATCCGCATAGGCGAGATTGGCGTTTTCCGATCGGTCGTCGGAAAGGAAATCGACGACCTTCGTTACGATCTCTTCCTCGAACATCCGCCACTCGTGCCGGATTATCCGCCCGATCGGCTTGTTTGACCGCTGGGGCATGCGCATGACCCTTGGCCGTACGGTTGCCATTTGGGGCCGGCAATTGAGCGTGTAGATCGTGCAAAGCAACGAACCACCGAACGTGGGCCGGGTAGCTGCAAGTGAACCGTCCTCGTCGACATCAAGTCCGGTGCAGTCGGCTGTGAGCCCCGTCAGCAGTGTCGTCGCGACGGAACCGGCGAGGTCGCGGCCAAGCGTCGTCGCACCCAGAAGCAGGATCTCAGGCTTATGGGTAATGACCAGATCTGTCAGTGCTTTGGTGAAAGGCTCGTTTCTATAATCGGTGAGAAGCGGCTCCTCGACGAGATACACCAGATCCGCATCATAGGCGAAGGCCTCAGCAACGGCATTGAAGGTAGAATCCCCCCGAGGCCCGAGAATAATAGCTGCGAGTTGAACGCCCAGTTGGTCAGCAAGTCTGCGGCCTTCGCCGAGAAGTTCGAACGAGACGGGGTGGACCTGACCGCGTTCCAGCTCCATGAAAACCCAGACGTGCCGGTAGTCTCTGAATTGCTCAGGTAGGTCCTTCTTCAGGCTGGCACGGGCTTGAGCCGATGGCGGTGCTTTTCTTTTTCGAGTTCCCATAATCTGCTCCTATCTGCTCACGCTACCCGTGGAGGAGAGCTCGTGTTCCAGCGCCGGCTGATTGACGAAGATTGAAGCGACCAGCTCGTCAGCTACGTCCTGCACCGCCTTCTCGACGGTGTCGATCTGCACAGCTTTTTGCTCGCGCGGGGTAGGGGCAAAGACTCGCTTTACGACCGTCGGTGAACCGCGCAGCCCGCATTTTGTGATGTCTTCAATGCCGGCCTCCGCCGCGTTCCACTTGACGATCTCGCTGCGTGCGGCGCGCAAGGCATCATCAAGTGAGCCGCGGCGAATGACATTCGATCCTTCCAGCATGGTGATCAGGCAAGGCAATTCGCTCTTCAGGACGTGCGTGCCGCCTTCCGAGCGACGCTCGACCGTAATCGCGCGCGTGCTGAGATCAATGGAAGTGATCTTTGCGACATAGGTCAACTGCACAAGGTTGAGGCGCTTGGCTATTCCGGGGCCGACCTGGGCGGTATCGCCGTCGATTGTCTGCTTGCCTGTGAAGACGATATCAGGCGAGCCAAAGCTATTGCCAATCTTCGCGATTGCCTGAGAAAGAGCAAATGAAGTCGCCAGGGTGTCGGAGCCGGCAAAGTGCCGGTCGGTCAGGAGTACTGCGCGGTCTGCGCCATAAGTGAGCGCCTTGCGCAGAGATTCCTCGGCCATGGGCGGGCCCATGGTGAGCACCGTAACCTCGCCGCCATGGTAGTCACGCACTTGGAGTGCCTGTTCGAGGGCAAAAAGGTCGTAAGGGTTGATGATGGTCGGTACGCCTTGGCGCATGATCGTGTTCGTCACCGGATGGACGCGTATCTGTGCCGAGTCCGGTACCTGCTTGATACAGACTACTATGTGCATGAGGTCTCTTTAGCTCCGATCGCATGTGAGCATGACGTTTTTCGCCTTTCTTCCAAGCATCAATCATGCCAACTAACCGTGGTCCAACAAGCCCGTGATACTTAAGGCGCTTTTCGGTTCATAGCGTGCCGACCGCGTGGCATTTGTTGTTAGCTTCAGGACATCGAATTGTCTCAACCACTCCGTACTTGTCGCTTCCCGATGCTTCAAGACCCGAGTCCTGATGGTACAATCGTGCGGCTAGGCGCACTGCCTTAGTCGCATCGCGCTACTCAAGCACCCTAAACATCGATGTGAAAACGGCGAAGTGGTTGCAAACTCTGCGTAGGCGAGTTCGAGGCGGCCGGCGGCAGCCACCACCGGCGCCGAGATCGGAAAAGCCCTGCTCGGCCAGATGTTTGTCCCATGCACTTCATGATGTGGAGCCCCATGAGGCATTTAGCACCTTTCGGGTCATTAGGTGACGCCGAGAAATCTCGAAAATGTCCTCGGCGGAGCCGGAGGAGGAGGAAATGCGCTGGCGGTTGAGCAGCAATTGTATCGCTTCGCCCACGGCGCCGCCAAACGTGAAGCTTTGTGATATTTGGTAAACGCGCAAACGGATTGCCATTGACCGAGGTTTTGGGGACGCGCTCGAGAAGTCCTTTCTCCAATCGATTGCGAAGTGAGCTTGTCATCGCATTTTCCTTGTCCATGCACTCAAGGCGAGTTCCGCCGCCTTGCTCAAGCCTACTATTCCGGGGGTGTTTTGCGTGCCCGCGCGCCAGTCGCGCTCCTGGTCCCTCCCTTGATGAGTGCGTGAAAGGGTGCCCCGTGGTTTATGTAGAGTGCCCCGACGCCCTTCGAGCCATGGACTTGCGCGGAAAGTGACAGCGTGAAGTGTCTTGCCTGATCCTTCTCGTGATGACCTCGCATTCTCGTTGCCCTCCTGTTTCTGCGATCAACCGAAGGACTTCCCGCAGGCGCAGTTCTCGCGCGCGTTGGGATTGTCAAAGATAAATCCGGGGGAATTGACACCCGTGGTGAAATCCAGCGTCATGCCGCCGACATGAGGTTGAGAAGCTGAGTCGATGAACACCTTAACCCCACCCGCCTCAATGACAGCGTCGCCGTCGCGTGACTCGCTTTCCAAGCCCAGGTGGTATTTGAAACCCGAGCAGCCGCCCGCTTCCACTTTGATGCGTAACCCATTCGCCGGCTCGCAAGTCTGGGAAATTGCGAACTTTATTGCGTCAATGGCACTGTCGGTGAGCGTTATCATGGGGTCGTTTCTCCTAGTTTCGAGTTGCTTGCGAACGATGCACCTGGTGTGCCACGAGAAACCATCATGAAAACAAAGCGATGTTCCAACATGGCCATGTCGTTTGTACGACACAGTCGTAGTTGCGACATTGCGTGACTAAATCGACTTCGTGTTTGACCCTCCGCTCTCAGAGCATCGACGTTTAATCGTAGGCTGGATGGATGCCTGGTCGGTTGAAGGATTTTAAACCCGTCGCAGGCTTGTGCCGTGGCAGTCTCATCTTCGTGCCGCAAAATGAACTGCTCCGGCGCAAGTCCTTCGTGTCGCTAAAGATAAGCCGGATGCTCCTCTTGCGAGCGCAAGTTCGATAACGACATGAGGAAGTCTCCTTCGATTGTTCGGTCCCGTGCCCGAAGAGCGGCATAGCAGGCGGCAGTATCTAGGTGAAATCGATTGTCACGATGGCACGCATTAGTTCTATGGATAAGGAGGTCGTCCGCGAGCGGACAGGGAAGTCACCTGGAACGCGATTTCCTGCGGGCGGGATTCATGAAAGCGCGATGGACGAGGGCCGTTCACAGCGCCCGCTTCTTTTCAGACGCGCAAAGGTCGCTATAACTTATAAATCTGCGCATCGAGCTTTCCGTAAATTGTACGATTTTCGATCCGATGGGCTAGCGGCGAGCCGGTAGCTGTGGGGCGTCAGCACCCGAGCTCCGTAACAATCCGACTGGAAACTCACACGGGAAACATCAAAATCTAATCGGGACCGTAAAAGAGGCGGACGCGGTATCGAGAGACTTCATCGTTTCAAGAATGTTTTGCGGAGAAGATACCGAATAAGGATCGGACTCGCAGTTGTCCGAGAGACCTCCTTCTTCGAACCATTGCTCCACCAGGCCATCATTGACCACGGCAGCGTAGCGCCAGGAGCGCATCCCGAATCCAAGATTGTCTTTGGCAACCAGCATGCCCATCTTGCGAGTGAATTCGCCCGAACCATCCGGGATAAGCTTGACCTTCTCTACGCCCAACGCCTTGCCCCATGCATTCATCACGAAGGCATCATTGACCGACAGGCAGTAGACCGATTCGATCCCCAGCTTCTGGAATTCGCCGTAAAGCCTCTCAAAATCCGGCAATTGCTGAGTTGAGCAGGTCGGGGTGAACGCACCGGGAAGCGAAAACACAACGACGCGCTTGCCGCTGAAGTAATCCTCGGTTGTTTTGACTTCCCACCGGTATGGATTTGGCCCCTCCACTGTCTCGTCGCGAACGCGTGTTCGAAAGGTAACGAAGGGAATTCTTTTTTTCACAGGCATCAGCATTGCTCCTTCGGAAACGAACTGGGGCATTTGCCGCTCTGGATCCTCTTGCGAAAATACCGCCAATTGACAGTCAGCTCGTCCTCAGCCAACGAGCAGCCAGCAAGCGCCGTGCCATTTGACATTCAAGCTGCAACAGCACTGCTTGTAGCGAGCATGGCCATGTGGTGTGCCCGTACTGGCCATTGGCGTAAACTCCCGCACACGCACCTTCTCGAGGCTCAACCCGTCGGCAATAGCAGTGCTCGCGCGTACCAATGCTACCGCCTTGCCGAATCGATGGTTCCGCGTTTCCCGTTAAGAAACCCGGCCGCTGCGCTTGTCGGAGAACCGACATCTCATGTCGCCTTTGTCGTCCTTCAGACACGGCCGCATTTCTCCTGCTTCCTGCCAGACGTTCGTTTAGTCCTTGAATGGACCCACAAAGTGAACTCTTCGGCTCAGCAGACTCGATTGGCACGATTCTTGAAACGTTTCTGGGGGCCACAATTGCCGTGCAGGCATCTCGCGGGCGCCCGGTACGTAGGACGAAAATAGAGGAAGGGAACATGTCAAATCTAGCTCAGGTACGCGCTCTGTCGAAAGGGAGAGCAACACTCGGAATCAGAATGACCGATCGGCCCGGTTGGCGACAATTATCCGAATTGCTGGACCTCGGACCCTGGCCACCCATAGACCTCGAAATGGATTTCGATCAGTACGTGCTTGCATGCGTCCTTTCGCGTGCACTCGAGGAAATCGATGCAGGCGAGGCAACTGCGACAGAGGCAACCGGCCTTTCGCAAGTAGAGCTGCGGGACATCCTGAACCACAGTTTCCCCGCCCCAACTATTCACGTTTTTCGCTTGGAAGAGGTAAGCGATCCGGAGCCCGGCCCCGAGGAGGAACTTCTGCGCGGTCTGCTGCTCGCGCATGCTCGAGCGGGCGATTCGGCGAGCGTACGTTTCGCCAAGATCATAGCACGTCGTGCCTTGCGCCACGACCATCTCTGGAAGGAGCTTGGCCTTTTCGATCGGGTTGAACTCAGCCGATTGCTCGCCACCCATTTCCCGACGCTTGCGGCCGGCAATACAAAAAACATGCGGTGGAAGAAATACTTTTACCGCAAGCTCTGTGAGGCCGAGGGCTTTTCGCTGTGCACGGCGCCCTCTTGCCAGGAATGCAAGGAATTGGAGAGCTGCTTTGGCCCTGAGGAAGGCGAAAGTGCTTCGACGGTAAGGCAAGTAGGAGGAGACCTTGAGCTAAAGTGCCGCCCATGCCGGCTATAGACCGCTGGCAGGCCTTTTCGCCATTTCAGCATGCGCGGATTACGAATGCGCATGCACCACGTGGAGGATATCATCTTGATCGTAGAACATTTCGCGGAGGTCCCCCGCAAGACACCCCTTTATAGGCATCTCTATGTCCAGGTCCTCGCGGCGATCGCCGCGGGCATCGTGCTCGGTTATTTCTATCCGGATGTCGGCACCACGATGAAGCCGCTCGGCGACGCCTTCATCATGCTCGTCAAGATGATCATCGCGCCGGTGATATTTCTGACGGTCGCGACCGGCATTGCCGGCATGACCGATCTCGCCAAGGTCGGCCGCGTCGCCGGCAAGGCGATGATCTACTTCCTGACCTTCTCCACCCTCGCGCTAATTCTCGGTCTCATCGTGGCGAATATGGTCCAGCCGGGTGCGGGCATGCATATCGATCCGGCGTCGCTCGATATGAAGGTTGTCACCAGCTATGCCGAGAAGGCGCATGAGCAGTCGGTCACCGGCTTTCTCATGCACATCATTCCGACGACGCTGATCAGTGCTTTCGCCGAAGGCGATATCCTGCAGGTGCTGTTCATCTCGGTTCTCTTCGGCATCGCGCTTGCGATGGTCGGCGAAAAAGGCCAGCCGGTGGTCGATTTCCTCCATGCGCTGACGTTGCCGATTTTCCGTCTGGTGGCGATCCTGATGAAGGCCGCCCCGATCGGCGCCTTCGGTGCGATGGCCTTCACCATCGGCAAGTACGGCGCGGCGTCGATCGCCAACCTCGCCATGCTGATCGGCACCTTCTATCTCACGTCGTTCCTGTTCGTCTTCATGGTGCTCGGCGCGGTCACACGCTATAACGGCTTCTCGATCGTTGCCCTCATCCGCTACATCAAGGAAGAACTGCTGCTCGTGCTCGGAACGTCCTCGTCGGAAGCGGCGCTGCCTGGCCTGATGAACAAGATGGAGAAGGCGGGCTGCAAGCGCTCGGTGGTCGGCCTCGTCATCCCGACCGGCTACTCGTTCAACCTCGACGGCACCAACATCTACATGACGCTGGCGGCGCTGTTCATCGCCCAGGCGACCGATACGCCGCTCTCCTACGGCGATCAGATCCTGCTGCTCCTCATCGCCATGCTGAGCTCGAAGGGGGCAGCTGGCATCACCGGCGCTGGCTTCATCACGCTTGCCGCGACGCTCTCCGCGGTTCCCTCCGTGCCGGTCGCCGGCATGGCGCTGATCCTCGGCATTGACCGCTTCATGTCGGAATGCCGCGCGCTGACCAACTTAATCGGCAATGCGGTTGCAACGGTTGTGGTGGCGAAGTGGGAGGGCGAGCTTGCCCGGGGGCAGCTTGCAACCGTCCTTGCAGGCAAGGAGCCGGTCCAGACCATGTCGGCGGCTGTGAAGCCAGCGGAGTAACGCCGTTTGACACGGAAAACAAGTGCTGTTTTGCGCCGTCTATTTCGCAGATCGCGTCCCTGATGGTCGCCCAGGGGACAAAACGCGATTCCTGTCGAATTCTCCCGATCGATTCCGCTCTGATCTTCGGCGGTCCGTGCGACTGATGAGTGACTTGAAGGAGAAAGCGAGTGAAGACCAACCCCATTCCACAACATGTTCCGCCCGGACTGGTGCGGGACTTCAGTCTTTTCACGTCGCCTGGCATGGCGCCGACGCCTAACGGAGATCCGCACGCCGCCGTGGCTTGCGTTCATGATGGCCTACCGATCTTTTACTCTCCTTCCAACACGCGTGATGGGCGAGGTACCTGGGTCATAACACGCGCGAGAGACCAGCGCCGGGTTCTGCAGGATACAGAGACCTTTTCCAGCCATCGCAGCATCTTCGCCTCCGCACTCGGCGAACACTGGCCGGTCATCCCCCTCGAATTGGACCCCCCGGCCCATGGCGTGTTTCGTGCACTGCTAGATCCTCTGTTATCATCCAGGCGGGTGTTGGCACTGGAGCCGACTATCCACGACAGAGCAGGCGCGCTGATCGACGGCATTGCGAGAGAGAAAACCAGCTGTGACGTCATGAAGGATTTTGCCTTGCCCTTTACGGTCAGCGTTTTCCTCAGCTTTCTGGGGCTTTCTCAGAGGCGATCTGAAGTACTGGTTGGCTGGGTAAGCGATTTGCTCCACGGTGACGCAGACAAGCGAACGGCGGCAGCCCGGTCGATCGTGGCCTTCATTGACGAAGTTGCAGCGATGCGCCGCAAGGCGCCAGCTGTCGATTTCATGACCTTCGTCGTGCAGGCGAAAATCGAGGGCCGCTCCTTAACAGAAGAGGAAGTCCGCGGCATCGGTGTGCTCTTCTTGGTCGCGGGACTCGACACGGTTGCCGCCGCCATTGGCTTTGATATGGCCTATCTTGCACGCAATCCAAAGGATCAGGAGTTGTTGCGAAACGAACCGGATCGGCTCGTGCTCGCCGCTGAAGAATTGCTGCGCGCCTATTCATCCGTTCAGATACTCCGCGTGGCCGCGAAGGACATCGAGTTCGAAGGCGTGCCTATCCGCAAGGGTGATTATGTTTCCTGTCCCACGATGATTGCTAATCGAGATCCATCTGAATTTAAGTGCCCCAACACTATCGATCTGGCACGGCAGGGTAACCAGCACACCGCCTTTGGCTATGGTCCACACCTTTGCCACGGAGCGCATCTTGCACGGCGAGAAATCGTCATTGGCCTACGGGAATGGTTAGCGCGCATCCCGGCTTTCCGCATCAAGGAAGGTACGGCGCCGATTACTCATGGCGGCCATGTATTCGGGATTAATGATCTCATCCTAACTTGGGCTTGATCGAACGCGCGAGGCGGTAGCAAAGAAACGACCGCTCCCATGTCTTCATCGCTCGTCGCTTCCTTCACACTCACCGTACCCATGATGAATCAAGAAAGCATAACCAGCTTATTCGACAGAGAAGCAATCCGCGACTGTCTCCACCGCTACTGTCGAGGGATCGACCGGGCAGACGAGGCTGCACTGCGCAGCTGTTATTGGCCCGATGCACGTGACAATCACGGAAGTTTCTCCGGCTCTGCCGCGGGTTTCATTCAGCATGCACTTAGCGTCTTCAAAACCAGGCCGCGCAACATCCACCAGATTGGAAACATAATGATTGAGTTCCTGGGCACGACAGAGGCCGCCGTCGAGAGTTATTTCACCGCACTGCAGCGCGGCTCCGACGAAACTGGCGAGATAAAGCAGGTGCTCCTGTGCGGACGCTACTGTGATCTGTTTCAGAAAAGGGAAGGAGAGTGGCGCGTCGCCGAACGGACGGTGGTCTATGATTGGGTCGAGGAGCAGAGGCCTCCGAAATCCTCGGAAACAGCGCGATTCGGTCCTCGCCGACCGATTGGGGCACCGCATCCGGATGATCCCGTCTACGAGCTTTCGAAGCGGCGCTCTGCTGCGAAAAGTCATCCAAAGGACCTGATCGACAGTGGAGAAGAAGAACCATGATACGACTGCGCTACCCTCCGTATCCTCGAGGCAGCGCCCGTGCAGTGAGGAGACGCATGGATGATCGCCCGGTTCAGCCAGGGCGGGTCATCGTCGTCACAGGTGCCGCAGGGGGTATCGGCCGTGCGCTGGTCGATACTTTTGCCGCCAATGGAGACGTGGTCGTCGCGGTGGACCTCCCGGACAGCGGCGTCATTGAACTTGGCCACAATCTCGGACAGCCCCATCTCGGCCTTGAGTTCGACGTGTCGCGAGCGGACGATGTCGTCGCATTGCGTGCCGTTCTGGAAAAACGATTCTCGCGGATTGAGGTGCTCGTCAATAATATGGGGATTGGGCCGACCATCGCTGCGACCGCCAATACTCCTGTCGAAGATTTTCGACGCGCTCTAGCGGTAAACCTTGTCGGGCCGTATTCGGTGGCGTGCGAAACCGCGAAGCTGCTGAAACCTGGTGCTGCCATCGTCAATGTCGCTTCGCTGGCTGGGCTGCTCGGCAGCCCGAAGCGCAATGGCTACGCCGCTTCGAAAGCTGCTCTGATCGCAATCACGAAATTGCTGGCGTGCGGATGGGCTTCGCGCGGCATCCGCGTCACGGCGGTAGCCCCCGGTTACGTGCGCACGCCTATGGTTGCCGAATTGGAACGCGCTGGCAAGCTCGATGTCAGCGCAATAAGGCGCCGCGTACCGATAGGCCGACTGGCGCGTCCCGACGAAATCGCGCGGGCCGTACGCTTTCTGGCGAGTGCGCAGGCGAGTTACATAACGGGGTCGACGCTCGTGGTCGATGGTGGCTGGATGTCATGCAACCACCCGGGTGATGCCCACCAGGCTCAGGATCGGACGCCCGGAGCAGAACTCATACGCCCGGTCGAGGGCACCGACGCGCGGACAGTAGTCGTCATGGGCGGCGCTAAAGGTATAGGCGCGGCCATCGCTCGGCGCTTTGCGGAAAACGGCGACACGGTTGTGATCGCTGACGGAGACGGTGGAGAAGCGGTAAAGCTTGCTGGCTTGCTCGGCGACAAGCACCTGCCAAGACGCGTGAACAGAACCGTCGAAAGCGAGGTAGTCTCGCTCTTCGAAGAATTGCGGGAACGCTTCGGCCACATCGACGTCTATGTCAACGGCATCAATGACACACTCGTCCCCGATATCGAGCAGTCGCCGGAAGTCCTCCAACACATACTGGATGTCAATCTTACTGGCGCTTTCACCTGCGTCCGTGAGGCCGCTATATCGATGCGCCCTGGCAGCGTAATCTTGAATCTCAGGCCAAGTTTAAGCCTTTCACCGCTCGCGTCGGGTCACGCCTACGGCGCATACAATGCTGGCATAGACATGCTGACCCGCTGCACGGCGACCGAACTCGGGCCACTGGGTATCCGCACCGCCACAGTCGCTCCAGGTCACATCCGCACATGTGCTGCCACCCGGCGGGCAGAGGTAGGCGGCATAGATTCCGCCTCGCTCCGACAGCGGATTCATTTAGGCAGGGTCGGGGACCCAGAAGAGGTCGCCGAGGCTGCCTACTTTCTGGCCTCGTTTGATGCCTCCTACATCAACGGCTCGATCCTGCACGTGGACGGAGGCTTGATCTCGTCCCAAGAAGCGGGGTGGGGCAGCGAAGTCGATGGAGCGATTTCGACTAAGAGGAGGACGCAGCGCCGGCCCGCGGCGCGGTGGCGGCTGCTCTCTCCCTGATGCATTTGCACGCTTTTAGCTCTTGGCGCTCTGAGTGCATAGGGGGCCATGAGCAGGGTCATTGCAAACCTTCTCGTCAACCGGCCGCGACCATCACGTCTGCGCGATCCCTGATCCGAAAACAAGGAGACACCATGGAGTTCGCAACGTTCATTCTCGCTGCCCAGCGCGGCTATCATCAGTCTCCCGATAGCGTCATCCGCAACTCGATAGAGCAGGCAACTCTTTCGGAGCAGGCTGGCTTCCGCACAGCTTGGTTCGCCGAGCACCACTTCAACAACTACAGCCTCGTCCCGTCGCCCTTACTGATGGTAGCCCACTGTGCCGGATTGACGAGCACCATTCGCCTCGGAACCGCAGTCTGCGTGCTACCGCTCTACCAACCGCAGCGCCTGCTGGCGGAAATCGGCTTTGTCGATGTCGTTGCCAACGGTCGACTCGAACTCGGTGTTGGTTCGGGATACCAGCAGTTCGAATTCGACCGCTTCGGCGTCAATATAGATGAGGCGCCGGCCGTCTTTTCGGAATACCTCGACATCTTGCTCAAGGGTCTAAAGCAAAAGATCTTCACCCACAGCGGTCGCTACATGCAAATACCCCCGACGGCGATTTCGGTGCGCACCCTCCAAAAGCCGACCCCGCCGATCTGGATTGCTACCGCGTCCTCCAAGACTGTGGCCCGAGCCTATCGTGAGGGACACAACCTTTTCGTCACCGCCCTCCATGACGGCTTAGAAACTCTGGGCTTGCTGCGTGGCATCATCGAGACCGCCGCTGCATCCGAGGGCAAGAAGGTCCGCGACGCCAAGGTATCGCTGCTGCGGTGCTGCTATGCCAGTGATGATGGAGCGGAAATCAACAGCTATCTCGATAACGCCCGCTTCCAGCGCCGGCTGTCCGAGGCACTGCATCAGCGTCGGCAACAGAGTAAGGACGGTTATATGTTGGAGGAGATGCCGACGCATCAGGATCTGTCGTTCGATACTATGCGCAAGAATCTGCCCATTGGCAGCATAAATCGCGTGATTGATCGCCTGCTGGAGGAGATCGAAGTCTTGAAGCCGGACCAGATTGCAATTCAGACCCAGTTGGGGGATTTGAACCAAAAGATGATGCTGCGCCAGATAGAGCTCTGGGGAGACCGGATCATCCCAGCAGTCCAGAAGTCTCTCGGGCAGCCGGAGGCTTGAAGTTGTACCGTCCTGACCTTTAGGTCAGCTCAGTTGCTCAGGCGCCCTCGGAGTGCCCGGCAAGTTTAAAGCCGGCGTCGCAGATGTCGGCACAGATTACAGCTGCATTCTTCGTGAAGCAGTGGCTCGTGGGCGTCATAGTCGCATACACATTTGCACGAGGGCTTCGCCATTTGAGTTCCGCTGGCTGTGTTCAGGCGCGATCTAATCGGCTGAGGGCCGCAACACCCATCTGAAGCAAACTCCTAACGCCCGACAGGCAACGCTATACGACAATTGCTGGCTACAAATGTCGGCTCTGCGACACAGACTTGCTTTTAATGCGGGTGATCATTTTTTTGATCTAAGAGGCTGAGAAATAAGGACAAGACCGCTGTTCGCTCCGCTCAACCGATTTGGCACGGGTTTTGAACCGTTTCTCGTGCAGGCAGCTTGAGGCTGCCGCGGCATTCGTGTTGCGGGCAACCGCGATGGTTCGAACAACGAAGGAAAGCAACATGGCAGGTCTGCGTCAAATCGCGTTTTACGGCAAGGGCGGCATCGGCAAGTCCACCACCTCGCAAAACACGCTCGCCGCCCTTGTCGACCTCGGGCAGAAGATTCTCATCGTCGGCTGCGACCCCAAGGCCGACTCCACCCGGCTGATCCTCAACGCGAAGGCGCAGGACACCGTCCTGCATCTGGCGGCGAAGGAGGGATCGGTGGAAGACCTCGAGGTCGAGGACGTGCTCAAGGTCGGCTACAAGGGCATCAAATGCGTCGAGTCCGGCGGCCCCGAACCGGGCGTCGGCTGCGCCGGCCGCGGCGTCATCACCTCGATCAACTTCCTGGAGGAAAATGGCGCCTATGACGATGTCGACTACGTCTCCTACGACGTGCTGGGCGACGTGGTGTGCGGCGGCTTCGCGATGCCGATCCGCGAAAACAAGGCCCAGGAGATCTACATCGTCATGTCCGGCGAGATGATGGCGCTCTATGCCGCCAACAACATCGCCAAGGGGATCCTCAAATATGCCCATTCGGGCGGCGTGCGGCTCGGCGGGCTGATTTGCAATGAGCGCCAGACGGACCGCGAGCTCGACCTCGCCGAGGCGCTGGCGGCCAAGCTCAATTCCAGGCTCATCCACTTCGTGCCGCGCGACAACATCGTCCAGCACGCCGAGCTCAGGAAGATGACGGTGATCCAGTATGCACCGGACTCCAAACAGGCGGCGGAATATCGCGCGCTGGCCGAAAAGATCCATGCCAATTCGGGCCAGGGCACCGTCCCGACCCCGATCACCATGGAGGAGCTGGAAGACATGCTGCTCGATTTCGGAGTGATGAAGACCGACGAACAGATGCTTGCCGAACTTCAGGCCAAGGAGCGGGCGGCAACCGCTGCCCAGTGACTGCCGCAGACGCTGCCGGGACCTTGATCCAGAAACATTCCACCAACGGTGCCTCTTCTTGGAGGACACGCGAAAAGGGGGCAGGCCCAATGAGCCTCGATTACGAGAATGACAGTGCGCTTCATCAGGAGCTGATCACGCAAGTGCTGTCGCAGTACCCACACAAGGCGGCCAAGCGTCGCCAAAAGCACCTCAGTGTCGCATCGGACCGGGAGGCGGTCGGGGAGGAGGGCGAGAGCCTCTCCGAATGCGACGTGAAGTCGAACATCAAGTCCATTCCAGGCGTGATGACGATCCGCGGCTGCGCCTATGCTGGCTCGAAAGGCGTGGTCTGGGGCCCGGTCAAGGATATGGTCCACATCTCGCACGGCCCGGTTGGCTGCGGTCAGTATTCCTGGTCGCAGCGCCGCAACTACTATGTCGGCACCACCGGTGTCGACACCTTCGTGACGATGCAGTTCACCTCCGACTTTCAGGAGAAGGACATCGTCTTCGGTGGCGACAAGAAGCTGGAACAGGTCATCGACGAGATCGAGGAACTGTTTCCCCTCAACAACGGCGTCACCATCCAGTCCGAATGTCCGATCGGCCTGATTGGTGACGACATCGAAGCCGTGTCGCGCAAGAAGGCCAAGGAATACGAAACAACAATCGTGCCGGTGCGCTGCGAAGGCTTTCGCGGCGTCTCCCAGTCGCTCGGCCATCACATCGCCAACGACGCCATCCGCGACTGGGTGTTCGACAAGACCGACGTCGAGTTCGAAACCGGTCCATACGATGTCAACGTGATCGGCGATTACAACATCGGCGGCGACGCCTGGGCCTCGCGCATCCTGCTCGAGGAGATCGGGCTGCGCGTGGTCGGCAACTGGTCGGGCGACGCCACGCTCGCGGAGGTGGAGCGTGCCCCAAAGGCCAAGCTCAACCTCATCCACTGCTACCGGTCGATGAACTACATCTGCCGGCACATGGAGGAAAAATACGCCATCCCCTGGATGGAATATAATTTCTTCGGCCCATCCCAGATCGAAGCCTCTCTGCGCAAGATAGCCAGGCATTTCGGCCCGACGATCGAAGAAAGGGCCGAGAGGGTCATCGCCAAGTACCGGCCCCTGGTCGATGCTGTGATCGACAAGTACTGGCCGCGCCTCCAGGGCAAGAGAGTGATGCTCTATGTCGGTGGTTTGCGCCCCCGTCACGTCATCACCGCCTATGAAGACCTCGGCATGCAGATCGTCGGCACCGGCTACGAATTCGCCCACAACGACGACTATCAGCGCACCGGTCATTACGTGAAGACGGGCACGCTGATCTATGACGACGTGACCAGTTACGAACTGGACACGTTCATCGAGAGGATCCGCCCCGATCTGGTCGGCTCCGGCATCAAGGAGAAGTACCCGGTGCAGAAGATGGGCATCCCCTTCCGCCAGATGCACTCCTGGGACTATTCCGGCCCGTATCACGGCTATGACGGTTTCGCCATCTTCGCCCGCGACATGGATCTGGCCATCAACAATCCGGTCTGGGATCTCTACGACGCGCCTTGGAAGAAAATGACAGTGCCGACGGCCGCAGTTGCAGCCGAATAATCGTCCGGTCTTCCGCGGGACCGCGGGAAGACCTGCAACGTCTCGACCATCTCTGTGCCCCAGAGGCCAGATCAAAAAGGGTGAACACTATGCCGCAATCGGCTGAGAAGATTCTCGACCATGCTCCCTTGTTCCGCGAGCCGGAATACAGGCAGATGCTGGCGGAGAAGAAGCTGAATTTCGAATGTCCGCACCCGGAACGGATCATTGCGGACCAAGGCGACTACACCAAGGGCTGGGAGTATCGCGAAAAAAACCTCGCCCGCGAGGCGCTCGTCGTCAACCCCGCCAAGGCCTGTCAACCGTTGGGGGCGGTGTTCGCAGCCGCCGGCTTCGAGCGGACGATGTCGTTCGTCCATGGCAGTCAGGGCTGCGTTGCCTATTATCGCTCGCATTTGTCGCGCCACTTCAAGGAGCCGGCTTCGGCGGTTTCGTCCTCGATGACGGAGGATGCGGCCGTGTTCGGCGGCCTGAAGAACATGGTCGACGGGCTCGCCAATACCTACGCGCTCTACGATCCGAAGATGATTGCCGTCTCCACCACCTGTATGGCCGAGGTCATTGGCGACGACCTGCATGGCTTCATTGAGAACGCGAAGAGCGAAGGCGCAGTCCCGCCCGAATTTGACGTGCCATTCGCTCACACGCCCGCCTTCGTCGGCAGCCACGTCGACGGCTATGACAGCATGGTCAAGGGCATCCTGGAGCACTTCTGGAAAGGCAAGGAGCGCACGAAAGCGGCTGGCACGATCAACATCATCCCGGGCTTCGACGGCTTTTGCGTCGGCAACAATCGCGAGCTCAAGCGCCTGCTCACCCTCATGGGCGTGTCCTACACCTTCATCCAGGATGCCTCCGACCAGTTCGATACGCCGTCCGATGGCGAATACCGCATGTATGACGGGGGCACGACGATCAAGGAGCTGAGGGCGGCACTCAATGCCGAGGCGACGCTGTCGCTGCAGCACTACAACAGCCGCAAGACGCTCGAATATTGCCACGAGGTCGAACAGGCCACCGCCTCCTTCCATTACCCGCTCGGGATCCAGGCCACCGACGCGTTGCTGATGAAGGTGTCGGAGATTACCGGCCGGGAAATCCCCGAGGCGATACGCCTGGAACGCGGCCGGCTGGTCGACGCCATGGCGGACAGCCAATCCTGGCTGCACGGCAAGACATACGCAATCTACGGCGATCCCGACTTCGTCTACGCCATGGCCCGCTTCGTCATGGAGACCGGTGGCGAGCCGATCCATTGCCTCGCCACCAACGGCACGGCGGCCTGGGAAGCCGAGATGAAGGACCTGTTCGCCTCGTCTCCGTTCGGCAAGGAGGCAAAGGTCTGGGCGGGAAAGGATCTCTGGGCCATGCGCTCGCTGCTCTTCACCGAGCCGGTGGACCTGCTGATCGGCAATTCCTATGGCAAGTATCTCGAGCGCGATACCGGCACGCCGCTGATCCGGCTGATGTTTCCGATCTTCGACCGCCACCATCACCACCGCTTTGCGCTCATGGGCTACCAGGGCGGCCTGCGCCTGCTGACGACGATCCTCGACAAGATCTTCGACAGGCTCGATCGCGAAACGATGCAGACGGGCGTCACCGACTATTCTTACGACCTAACCCGCTAACAGCGGCGGTCGGCAAAACGCCGGCCGTCTCCTGATGAAATCCGGAGATCACCATGTCCTCGCTCAGCGTCAAAATCCAAGATGCCTTCAATGAGCCTGCCTGTGAGAGAAACCGCAGCAAGGATTCCAATGTGCGCAGTAAGGGCTGTTCGAAACCGCTGACCCCCGGCGCGGCAGCTGGAGGCTGCGCTTTCGATGGCGCCAAGATAGTGCTGCAGCCGATCACCGACGTTGCGCATCTGATCCATGCACCGCTCGCCTGCGAAGGCAATTCCTGGGACAACCGTGGTACGGCGTCGTCCGGTCCGACGCTGTGGCGCACCAGCTTCACGACCGATCTCACCGAGCAAGACATAGTGATGGGGAACAGCGAGCGGAAGCTTTTCAAAGCGATCCGCCAGATCAAGGAAGCGTATGCGCCGCCGGCAATCTTTGTCTATACGACGTGTGTGACCGCACTCATCGGCGACGACATTGACGCCGTTTGCAAGCGCGCGGCGGAAAAATTCCGCTTACCAGTGGTGCCGATCAATGCGCCGGGCTTCGTCGGTTCCAAGAACCTCGGCAACAAGCTCGCCGGCGAGGCGTTGCTCGACCATGTCATCGGCACGGTGGAGCCAGATGATGCCGGCCCTTGCGACATCAATATCCTTGGAGAGTTCAACCTGTCTGGTGAGTTCTGGTTGGTAAGACCACTCTTGGAGAGGCTTGGCATCCGTGTTCGCGCCTGCATTCCCGGTGACGCCCGCTATCTCGACATTGCCTGCGCTCATCGCGCTCGGGCAGCCATGTTGGTGTGCTCTACGGCATTGATAAACCTTGCCCGCAAAATGGAGGAGCGCTGGGATATCCCCTTCTTCGAGGGATCCTTCTACGGCATCACCGCCACCTCGGAAGCACTCCGACAGATTGCTGATCTGCTCGTAAAGAAGGGTGCCGATCAAGAGATTCTCGACCGCACCGATACACTCATTGCAGAGGAGGAGGCGATTGCGTGGAAAAAGCTTGAGGAATACCGCCCGCGGCTTAAAGGCAAGCGGGTGCTCATCAATACGGGTGGCGTGAAGTCCTGGTCGCTTGTTCATGCGCTGATGGAGATCGGCATGGAGATCGTTGGCACCTCGGTCAAGAAATCGACGGTGGAGGACAAGGAGCGCATCAGGCAGGTGCTTAAGGACGATCTCCAGATGTTCGAGTCGATGGCGCCCCGAGAGCTCTACGCAATGCTCTCAGAAAGCAAGGCCGATATCATGCTGTCGGGCGGGCGCACGCAATTCATTGCGCTGAAGGCCAAGATGCCCTGGGTTGATATCAACCAAGAGCGGCACCGCCCCTATGCGGGCTATGACGGCACGGTGGAACTCGTACGCCAGATCGACCTTGCGATTCACAACCCGGTCTGGTCGCAGGTGAGGGAGCCGGCACCGTGGGAAGGCCGTCCTGCTACGGAGGAACCACTGCCGAGCACGCACTCGGACTCCGACGCTACGAGTGTCGCGCCCTCAAAAACTCGCCGGCACGACGCCGGTGACTTCGTTGAGTGTTGAGGAAAGCAAATGGTCCACATCCATCGCCAAACCAAATCAGCGACGGTCAATCCGCTCAAGTCATCCCAACCGCTGGGTGCCGCGTTAGCCTTTCTCGGGGTGGATGGTGCGATACCGCTGTTCCACGGCAGCCAAGGCTGCACTAGCTTCGCGCTAGTGCTATGCGTGCGCCATTTCAAGGAAACGATCCCGCTGCAGACGACGGCGATGGACGAATTGGCAACAGTCTTGGGCGGGGCAGCCCATCTGGAAGAGGCGATTCTCAACTTGAAAAAGCGGGCGAATCCGCGGCTAATCGGGATCTGCACGACGGCACTTGTGGAAACCCGTTCTGAAGATTTCGCAAGGCAAATCGCCAACATCAAAATGACGCGCGCGGAGGAACTTGCAGGCACGGAGATCGTACTGGCAAACACGCCGGATTTCGATGGCGCCTTGGAGGAGGGCTGGGCGAGGGCCGTCGCCGCGATGATCCAACAGATCACACTGCGGGGCCAGCAGGTGCCTCGCTCGAAAAAGGCAACACTGATCGAGAGGATTACAGAGCCTGGCGAGCAGTCGTGGAAGCGGAAGAAGGTTGCGATCCTGCCCGGATGGCACCTCACGGTAGGTGATATCGAGCAGTTGCGCGAGATGGTGGAAAGTTTCGGGTTGAAGCCTGTGATCGTGCCGGACGTCTCCGGCTCGCTCGACGGTACCGTGCCCGATCGCTGGATGCCGACAACGTATGGAGGTACCAGCATTGAGGATATACAGGAGTTGGATAGGGCGGTGCAGTGCATCGCCATCGGAGAACATATGCGGCGCCCGGCTGAGCTACTGCAGACGTTGACGGGTGTACCTTACGTATTAGTCCAGTCGCTAACGGGATTGAGGAACGTCGACCGGTTTGTCTCGCTTCTTTCCGAGATTTCCGGCGTGCCGGCGCCGGCGAAGATCCACCGTCGCCGCTCACAGCTGCAGGACGCGCTGCTCGACGGACACTTCCATTTCGCCGGCAAGAAGATCGCGATCGCCAGCGAGCCGGACCAGCTGTACCAATTCGCCACCTTCTTCACCGGACTTGGCGCCGAGATCGTCTCGGCCGTTACGACGACCGGCGCGTCGAAAATTCTCGAGAAAGTCCCAGCCGAATCGATCCAGATTGGCGACCTCGGCGATTTCGAAGATCTAGCCGGCGGCGCTGATCTTCTCGTTACCCATTCGCATGGACGCCAGGCAGCGGAGCGCCTCGGCATCCCTCTGCTGCGCGTCGGCTTCCCGGTATTCGACCGCCTCGGCAGCCAGCACAAACTCACAGTTCTCTATCGGGGCACGCGCGACCTGATCTTCGAGGCAGCCAACATCATTCAGGCCAACCAATCCGCGCCGTCGCCTGAGAGAATCGATGCAATGCGAAAGCGGAGAAATGCCGGATGAATTCCGTTCGTCGCCTCTTGCTCGTCACTGACGAGATCCACCCGCGGCATTCCGGCGCCTTGCGCACAGCGATCGCGACGCAGGACATGAAAGCCCTTAATGCCCATTTCGGATCGGCCAAGCACTTTGCAGTCTACGACGTTACGCGCGACGGCTGGGATTTCGTGGAAGCCGTGAGCTTCGATGATGTCTCCGACGAGTCCGGGAAGCATCGGACCGAGGGCGAGGACCGCATCACCCCGAAGGTGAACGCGTTGAGAGGCTGTCATCTCCTCTTTTGTCGGGCTATCGGCGGCCCTTCCGCAGCCAGGCTCGTCTCGGCGAAAATTCATCCGATAAAAGTGGGACACCCCGAAGCCATTGAAGACGTACTTTCACGAACCCAGAAAATGCTCAAGACGGCTCCTCCGCCGTGGTTGCGCAAAGTGCTGGCGCAAGCGGGCGTCGCAAAGAAGAAACCATTCGAGAACGAGGACTAAATCATGAAAAAAACGTCGGTCAGTACGGGCACGCCTAATGTCGAGGAGGACGAGGCGGCCCTTGTCACCCCATTCGTCAAATGCCTCGCGCGGCTGGTCCGCGCTCAGGATACCTATGGTTCGCAGGACCGCGCATCGGACGCGGACTTGTTGGGCCACTTCGTCATCACTGAAGAGCAGCGTCGAGAAATCCCGATCATCGGGGATCCCGGTCCGGATGATATGTTGAGGTTCAATATCTTTTACACCGCCGTCGCGCTTTCAATCGAAGCGCGGACCGGTTTGGTAGCGTCGCCGATTACGATGATCAGCCATGAGGGCTTCGGACGAGTGCTTCTAACGACCGGGCGGTTGGTCGTATTTTCGAAAACAGTGCGCGACGTCCACCGCTTCGGCTTCGCGACGCTACGCAAACTCGCGGAGGCCGGTGCAAAGCTGGTGGACGATGCGACCGCCACCATCGAAGCCTATCCCGAAGTGGCGCGGGCCTGACGGTCGATCCGGCAAAAGGCATGCTTTGGCGCTACGAAACCCGCATCAAACCAAGCCCTCAAGAACATCGCATGAGTTCGATTGAATGCGGCCGCTTAGTACTACAGTTGCGCATGCTGCCGGCGCCAAAGCGACCACCCAAGGATTAGTTAGGGCTACGCCCGTCGGCGGCTTGCGGATAGCCGGCGAGTAAATAGCGACTTTCCGAAACGGAGGGTGTGAGCCCGTGCATCAACTTCAGCGACGCGCGCCGCCGGACTCTTTTTTGTTCCGTCTGTCCCAGGCCTCGCGGGCAGTTGCTCCGAACCCGGAGGAGAAAGGCGGCGGCCATCATTACCAAGCATATGTGGCGGTGCCAGCCATGCCGGAGCGCGCTCGCGTGGTCGGGGCCGGTCGTCCTTGGCGCGCGCTTGTCTAGCTCTGCGGCGGATCAAGAGCCGGCGCTCGAAGTCTTCTTGCCTGATCAGGGGCATTCGCAGCGCTCCCACTTATAAAGCCGCAAGCCCTCCGCGCCCTCGCCGGTGGGAGCGTGGTTCAGGCATGGCCGGGAAATCCTCGGCGATCGTCTTCGAGAGATTCAGACATCCCGCAACAGAAAAAAGAGCGGGGGAATCTGTGCAGCTTGGGTATTAGTTCGGCAGCCGCCGATGAGAACCATGTGTAGTGATTCAAACAGTCGCTTCGACACTTTTGTCGGTAAAGCGACACATTTTTGTCGACTGTTCCCTTCTTTGCCTCCCGGCTAAATGCCTGAAATGCAAACATAACAAGTTTCTTTTCAGATCGAGCACCCGAGTGGCACGAGTCTTGCCGGCATTGCACTTAAAGGCTGGAAAGCCGGGGATCGGCAGGGTACGAATGAGGCAAGCAACATGGTAGGTCTAGGTCAGATCGCATTCTGCTGCGAGGGAGGCATCGACACGTGCACCGCCGCCCAGAATACGCTTGCTTTCCTTTTTGATCTCGGACCGAAAGTCGGTAGTGTCAACGGCAACCTGAAGACTCATTCCAGCCGCCTCATCCTAGAATCAAAGCTGCGGGACAGCCCGGCAGCGTCCTACGATCCCGATCATCCGCGAATTTCGAACGGACGTGCCGTGGAAGCTCCAAGCTTTCCACACCGCCGCCGGGCTTGCGATCGAACCGGCTGGCGGCTCTGCGGATTATGATGATGTGTAAGAGGACTTCGGGGTGCTTCTCACGACCGGACAGGGTCGTATTGACCGAACACGATGTCAATCCGTTGGTCTTTCAACCGTTTCGGAAGCTCGCCGAAGACCCGTGCGAACCGGTCGACGAAGCGATCACCGCCATCCATGCACCGAAGTGGCGCGGTTGACGGCCGATCTAGGCGATGACGAACCGCCGGCTCCCATTGCCCCTGGAGAGCCGGCGTCAGGCAGCGGGACCACCCCTCCCCCAATGCGCACCGGTCCCGCTGCCGCGATCTTTCCAAAGGGCGAGGCTCGAAAATGCCTCGCCAACTTTTTGCAATGGGCCGCTGACGAGCAGACCGCCCCGACAAGCGGCCAAAAGTTTGGAATTGCAGGGGAACGTGACCGGTTGTGAGGGATGAGGTCACGCCCGATCTTGGAAGACATTTTACGTTTTTGCCTGTGACGGATGCGGAGAGAAGATCCTGATTGGAGAACTAACGATGACAAGTCATTTCTTTACCCGCGACGGCTCCACATGGACGCCGGAATATCTGACAGCTATCGATGCCATGACGTGCATTGGTTGCGGTCGCTGCTTCAAGGTCTGCTCGCGCGAGGTCATGCATCTGCACGGCATCGACGAATCCGGTGAGATCCTCGGCATCTGCGATGGCGAGGACGACGACTTCGATGGCGAGCTCAGTCGCACGATCATGGTTGTCGACCACGCCGGCCGCTGCATCGGCTGCGGAGCCTGCGCCCGCGTCTGCCCGAAGAACTGCCAGACCCACGTTGCGGCCGACAAGATTGTTGCTTGACCTGACGAACGAACCCCGGAGGACGGCTGCAGATGATGAAGGCTTCATCTGCATCCAGCGGGATCTTCCCGCCGACCCTCTTTGGCCGTTATAACTCGCCCCTCCCACGCGCTCGCGATCCATGCAATCGCAGTCGAAACGACAGCCCCCAAACAGCCTTGCCGTCGCGCTCGCTGACATCCCGTTGCTGACCGATGCCAAGACTGGCATTCGAAGATCCTCTCTGAATGCCAGCGCCGTCAATTGCCTCCTGACTCGAAGGCAAGGATTCACGCTGGATCACGCGAGGAAATCAATGTCATGCCAATTCTGTCTGATCCCGAGTTCGGCGGACTTGCTCTAGCTATCAGGCGGCCGGGCAGTTCGTTATTCTCCGTCGGCGGCTAGCTGGGGGCGGGTCGACGGTCGGCGACACGTCTTTCGTCAGCAGCCTGAGCGATCAGCAGTTAGATTACGAAAGCACTGCTGCTCAAAGCGCACATGCCGACGCAAATTGGTGAAGAAACCACGGAGCATATAGCCCGCTGCCTCCGGATTGACAGTAGCATCTGCCGTCCCAAGCCGGTCCAACATTTCCGCCAATTCGTCGGCGAAGCATTCGTCTTCGCAATGCTCATATTTGAGCAAACCTAAAGTAGTTAACACTGATGGATCGTCTCCTAGCCTCTTCTCTGTCCACGCGAAAACAGCAGCTTCTTCTCTCTCGTGAAGATTCCGCAAATGCGGGCCAAGCATCTTTCCGGCGTGAGCGCATATACTACGGTCGACTCCGTGCGGAAGGCTGTTTGCAATGGCCTCGAGTCGATCACAAAGAGCCAGTTGGTCCTCGTGAGAACCTGCCAATATGGCCAGCCGATCGGCGGTGGCTGGAGCTAATGACCGGTTTTGGGAGGGCGCATACGTCTTGATCCTAGCGATCATACACTCCAATCCCTTTCCGTGATTTCTCTAAAGGTAATCTTCCGTGCTTAAGAATGAGGTAATGCGTGGTGCGGGGCCTTGACTTGAATCAAGTCCATCGGCAAGGGGACCAATTAACAAACTCATTGTCCGATTGATGGTATGCGGCGTTTCCGCCGAGGCGCACGGCTGTTGCGACATCGGGCATCAGCACGTCGGGAAGTCCAAGCTAATTGTAAGACGCTGATCCGTTGGTGCATGGACTCGCGGCATGAGCGCGTCCATGTCTTTGGCGAGGTGGCGGTTGGCAATGCCGATGAAGAAATTGCGCAAGTAGGCTCGCAAATCGGACTCAGCTACCGTCGCCCTGATTATGGTCGGCAAAGAGCGCATTGCGGCGGTTGGGCTTATGCTTTTTTCGACGAACCCCTGCGCCGGCGCTGCATGTTGCAGGGAGCGCCTTGGCGGACACGAATATGCAGCGCCGCATAGACCCCGGAAGGAGCAATAAGACGATGGGCAAGCGTGAACGGGAAGTATGCACCCTATAGCACCAATGATGGCGGGGAACTGTGTCGGGACGGGACCCGAGCGAGCTCGCCTACTCGGCAGAAGGCCAGCCTCAACAGATCGCCGCCTGTCGGTTTTGGACGCGGTGCTCCACGTTTAGCCGCCAGACTGGCATTGTCCGACATACGACATTGTTGCAATGCTGACATAGCTGGTTCGATCCATACGCCTGAATTTAAGCCGTTTTTTCCTTGGGCACGTATGTTGCTCTGCTGACGTGTCATCACCGACGATAATTAAGCGGAGAATGTCGAAATGTCAGAACCGTTCTTTATGCCGGGGTCGGGGCCCGCGCCCGGCCACCCTACTGCAGAACCTTCCATATGGAGAAGAAGGAAGAGGTGGTACTCGCCAAGCGATGGTCGAGCCAGCACTGCACGGGCGCATTTGCCACAGTGGTCGACGAGCCATGGTGGAGTGTGTTCGCGTATCTGTGCATTTGTCCTATGTATGGTCGCACTGCAATTTCTGATGACCTCAGGAATGGCGGCCGACGAGAGCCCGCTTCGCGAAGCCGAGGTTGCAAATTTCATGCTGGGCAACGGCATGGAGGTAGTCGTCATACCCGATCACCGGGCGCCGATCGTCACGCAGATGGTCTGGTACAAGGTCGGCAATGCCGACGAGCCACCCGGCAAATCCGGCATTGCTCATTTCCTGGAGCATCTGATGTTCAAGGGAACGAAGAAGCATCCGTCCGGCGAGTTTAGCGCAAAGATCGCGGAGATCGGCGGTGAGGAGAACGCCTTCACGGGTTCCGACTACACCGCCTACTATCAGACGGTCACGCCAGAGGCGCTCGGGACAATGATGGAATCCGAAGCTGACCGGATGCGCCATCTCGTCCTCACCGACGCGGTGATCGTGCCCGAACGCGATGTCATTCTTGAGGAGCGACGCTGGCGCGTCGAAAACAATCCGGAGCAGCTACTTGAGGAGGAGATGCAGGCGACCTTGTATCAGAACCACCCTTACCGCATCCCGACGATCGGCTGGATGCATGAAATGGAACAGCTTAATCGCGAAGACGCACTAAAGTTCTACGACCGCTACTACACCCCCAACAATGCCATTCTGGTCGTGGCAGGCGACGTGGACGCCGGCAGGGTGCGGCGGCTAGCGGATGAGACCTTCGGGGCCCTGCCTCGCGGTCCGGATCTGCCGGCGCGGGTGAGGCCGCAGGAGCCGGAGCAGAACACTAAACGGATCGTCGCGCTCACCGATCCGCGCGTCACGGTGCCGAGCTTCCAAAAATCCTGGGTAACGACGTCATATGGAACAGCCGAGCAGGGCGAAGCGGAAGCCCTCGATATCCTATCGGAGATTCTCGGCGGGGGAACGCGCAGCCGGATCTATCAGGAGCTGGTGGTCAAACAGGGAATAGCCTCCTCTGGCGGTGCCTATTTCAACGGAAGGTCGCTCGACCCGTCGAGCTTCACGGTTTTTGGCTCGCCGCGCGGCGAGGCGAAGATCGGGGAGGTGGAGGATGCGTTAGACGCTGAAGTTCGGAAAATCATTGAGTCCGGCATCACGGATGTCGAGCTCGAAAAAGCCAAGGACCGCTTGGTGCGCTCGATAATCTTCGCACGCGACAGCCAGACGGTAATGGCCGGCATTTATGGGGCGGCGCTTGCGACCGGCGATACTGCACACGACGTAGAGACGTGGCCGCTTAGGATTCGCGCCGTAAGGGCGGCAGAGGTGCAGGCGGCTGCCACAAAATACCTTAATGCGGACCGGTCAGTAGCGGCGTATCTGCTGCCCCCCGAAAGCGCTACCTCAGGAGATAAAAGCCGATGATAACGTTGAACCGACTGTGGATCGGGGCCAAGCTATCACTTGTCGTGACATGCCTATTGCTGGGCCTTGCCGCGTGTCCAGCGCTCGCGGGTATGGCCATCGAGGAGGTCGAGACATCGAGCGGGATAAAGGCGTGGCTGGTGCAGGACTATTCGCTACCGATCGTCACCACTCGTTTCGCATTTCGGGGCGGCAGCACGCAGGATCCGTCTGGGAAGGAAGGCATTGTGAATCTGATCACAGGGCTGTTCGATGAAGGGGCCGGTAACCTTGACAGCGATGCCTTTCAGGAGCGGCTGGACGATGTTGGCGCCGAGATGCTCTTTGAGGCGGGGCCCGATGCGGTCTACGGCTATATACGAGTGCTTGCCGAGCGGAAGGATGAGGCTTTCGAACTTCTCCGACTGGCAATCGAGCAGCCGCGGTTCGACCAAGAGCCGGTGGACCGCGTTCGTGCCCAAATCGTCTCCGGCATCTTGGCAAACGCCAAGGATCCGGAGACGGCCGCACAGTTCGCATGGATGAAGGCGATCTATGGAGATCATCCGTATTCGCGCCGGGAGGAGGGCACCGCGCAAACACTCGCCGATGTCACGACCTCCGATCTGAAGGCGGTTTATGAGCGGATTTTCGCGCGCGGCAATCTTACCATTGCCGTGGTGGGAGCGATCGACCCCGGCACACTCAAGCGTGATCTGGATCGAATATTCGGCGGATTGCCTGCTGGCCCCTCCCTAACGCCGGTTATTGACACAGTGCCTAAGCTCGGGCGCACCATTCGCGTCCCGTATGACTTACCTCAGGCCCAACTGAGCCTAGCTTACCCGGGAATCCCTCGAAAGGACCCGCAGTTCTTTGCAGCCAATGTAATGAACCAAATCCTCGGCGGCGGCGCGTTCACATCCAGGCTCTGGAATGAGGTGCGCGAGAAGCGGGGCCTCGCTTACGGCATTTACTCTACCTTGGAGAACAACGACCATGCTTCGGCGCTCGTCATCGGCACGGGAACCCGCCCGGATAGGGCCGCAGAGACGCTCTCCCTCATCCGCGCCGAGGTCAGGCGAATGTCAGAGGAGGGCGTCAGCGAGGACGAGCTCAGGGCGGCGAAGAAAAAGCTCATCGGCGGTTATGCGATCGACAATCTGAACTCATCTAGTGCGGTCGCCCAAACTTTGGTCCAAATCCAACTCGAAAATCGCGGCATCGACTACATCGAGCGTCGCAAACAACTGATCCAGGCCGTCACCGTGGAGGACGTCCGGGCAGTCGCGAAACGGCTGCTCTCCGCCGACCCCACTGTAATGACTGTTGGACCGCTCTTCAAGGAAACGAAACGATGACCGTCAAAAGGAAAGCTAGGCTGGCAGCGTCCCGCCGACGGCGGGGCACTACCCTGGGGTTGGGGTAGCCAAGATCACCCCTATTGGTCACCAGATGTTTGACCCCAAGCTCTATCCGCTTACAGGAGCAGCAAGGGAGGCCCCGCATCGCAGCCTCCCTCCGCTCAACGGCAGGAAAGAATGAGGTGTGTCGCGGCGGGAACAGGCGAATGCTCTCTAGCACGACCGCTCCTGCGATGCTGGTGACCTGCTGGCAAGGACACCTGCTTGACCCTGCAGCAGCGGTTTTCGCGTTACTCACGGAAGCACATCGGCACCACCCGCTAAGGCTTCGCAGTTGAAGCATAATCCGAATGTGCTTAGGGTGGCCGCCGAAGACGCCCAGATGCCTCAATTGAGTTTCTGACTTTCAATTGAGTTATGTTAAGGGAGTGTATGTGCGGGAGGTGGAGCTCATATCATATCTCCCGAAGAACTAAGGTAGCCGAATTGAGGAGACGAATGTGCTGAGTATTAACTCTGAACAAACAAGACGTAAGCCAAACTCTGTGGATGCCCATGTCGGTCAACGAATCCGCCAGAGGCGTGAATGGCAGAACATCTCGCAAACGGCTCTCGGCGAAGCTATCGGGGTGACGTTTCAACAGGTCCAAAAATATGAAAAGGGCTTAAACCGCGTCGGTGCGGGCCGGCTTCAGCAGATTTCGAAGGCTCTGAAAGTGGAGCCTTCCTACTTCTTTGAGGATACGCCTGACAAAAACCAGTCGGAGGGGCGGTGCGCTGCAAATCAAATTAACATCCCATCCGAAGTGGTTGAATTTGTTGCAAGCAAGGAAGGGATCGAACTCATTAGGGCCTTTTCTCGCGTGGGCGACTATGATGTACGCCGCCGAATCGTAATGCTGGTCAAGTCTCTGGGCGCATACGAGCGGTGATGAATAGATTGGGCCGCTTCCATGTGGAGACAGAGTGCTCTAGAAAGCCAGACAGGCACCACCGCACTAAGGAAATTAGTCACTAGTCTGTCCGAAACTCTCGTACGGCCCTTCAACGTTTTTGCGTGATTGTCCTGGGCCACCCAGGAGATACTCGCGAATCAATTCTCCCGAATCCAGGCGGGCTGAGCGGCGCGGACCGTTACGGCGGTGCCGGAGGACTCAACTCATCAGCGGCGCGCCCGTCCTTCGGGCTGCTGCGGCGACCATCGATTACGAGCTTGAGGAGGTCTTAGAACGGCACAGCCACGCGTTTGTGCTCGGCCGTGTTGTCGGCATTTGCAACGGCAACGGCGGTTCATTGGTCCCTCGTGGCGGTCGGTATTTTGCAATTGCCGAGTAGTGCGATAGGCAAATCGCTCCGGGACTCACCACAGTGAAACGGAGCAGCCATTGAACGTGCGTTTTTGCGCTCTAGCTTGTCTATGATCTCAATCAATTCATCTGTAGTTCATTCGTGCTAGCTTACGTGCAGCTTTAGCCGCCGACCATGATCGGATTTGAAGAGCGATGTTTCTACACCGTTTTCACCGGCCAGAGCCGCAAGAAGAGTCAAGCCGACCCGGATCTCCTATTTTGAGAACTCAGGATGGGAGATCGAGATCTTTTCATTTGTAGCCTGCCGCGGAATGAGCGAATGCTGACCTGAGTTCTCCGGGTCCGCTGCGCAAGCGCCGGAATACGACCGGACTTGATTAACCGACGTCAGGAGCCATCGGATGTTGGAGAAGAAATGCGTACGTTGCTTACTCCCTGGCGCGGTGTCGCTGCAGGCTTTCTGTTGAACGGGATCCTCCTGGGGACCTGGGCTTCTCGCGTTCCCGCCGTGATGGGTCACTTTCACGTTGCCAAAGCGAGCTTCGGGGTTTTGCTGTTGCTTTTAGGGTTGGGCGCATTGATTTCGTTCCCCATTACCGGAAGGTTGTCCGATAGCTTGGGTGCAGTGCGGGTGGCCCGAATGATCGCGATCCCGTTCCTGGTTTCGATTGCCGCTCTAGGGCTTGCGCCGACAATACCGCTGCTGGCGATCGCCCTATTTTTCTTTGGCATGTGTCATGGCTCGATGGACGTGGCGGTGAACAGTTGGGCGAGCGAAGTGGAGAAACACATGGGGCGACCAGTGATGTCGTCGTTTCACGCCATGTGGAGTGTGGGGGCTATTCTCGGCGCAGCAGGCGGTTACATTGCCACAGTTTTTCAGACCCCAGTATACGTCCATTTTCTTGTTACGGCCGTGACGATCGGCGGGTTGCTCGGACCCTTCCTTCTGGTCGATTGGCAATCAACCATCCGGACGCATGTAAGTGGTGCAGTGGGATTGGCGTTACCTAACAGCGGCCTTTTTCTTGTGGGGCTCATTGCTCTCGCATCTGGACTAGGAGAGGGTACAGCTCTCGACTGGAGTGCGGTATATTTGCATGATGTAGTCGGGACCGAAGAATCGGACGCCGCCTTGGGGTACATGGGCTTTTCTGCGGCCATGGTGATGATGAGGCTTAAGGCGGATTCTCTAGTCACGCGATGGGGATCAGCCACTGTTGCACGCATAAGCAGTTTCTCGGCTGTCTTTGGCATTTTGTTGATCGTTGCCGGTGAAACCTTGCCGTTAGTCTTGGGGGGCTTCGTGCTGATGGGGGTCGGCTATGCGGCCATCATACCATTGGCTTTCAGTCGGGCAGCGGCTGATCTGGCGGGAAAAGGCATCGCATCCGTCGCAATCTTCGCATATGGCGCAATGACGTTGGGGCCTTTTGCAATTGGACTTCTCGCTGAGGCAACCACAATGCGTGTATGCTTTTTTATCGTCGGACTATTCGCAGTGTCGGTTGCAGTCTTGGCTCCAGTGCTCGAGCAATAGGAGAAATTATCGCCCTTGCTCTATCACATTCGTGATGAGATCTCCGCATTTTGTCTTCGCCACGTCTTAGAGCGGCTTTAGCAGGCAGATCGACAGCGTGACCTCTGAAATGGCCTTATCGGCTAGCGAACAGCCGGAACGGCTGCATGTCTCGTCCTATCCAATCTATAAGCGCTTACGCGTTGAGAGCGCAATCAACAGGACACAGCCGGCGACAGGGTGAGGTTCACAACTGTGGAGCTGGAAAGCCAGCTCGAGCGTCTCCACACGCCGTCCTGAAACGCGCCCCCCTTCAAGGGCACCATTAACACAACTCTGTTCTTTGCGTCGTTGAAATGCTCAGCGGGATCCAAAAGGAGCCGGACGTGATCTCGCGAATTTGTCATCACTAGCGACCGCAAAGCGGCGTTACCACCGCCAAGCAATGGCGAGCGTCGAGGCCAGGCGCAACGCGCTGCAGGGCATTTAGCATTCACGGCGCGCACCGCATTGTCAGCCACTTTGTCAGCGTTGAGCCATAAGACCCATCCAGAAGCTCGGCCTTGGGCGCGCCCAAGAAGAGCCACGGCAGGCTTCGACCGTGCATGAGCAATCGAAAGTCTAATCGATAATCTTTATATCCATAGCATCAATATCTGCGATGAATACAAATGATTTTACTGAAAAGATATAGCTGTACTAGAAAAATCTCCATTAAGTTGGAGCCGGCAATTCAACTCGCGTTGACTGTCGGACAAAGCGACTATCCTCTGCGACTGAAAGGGAGAAAACTATGTCTGATGCAAAACTGCAAGACGTGCTTTCGTCTCTTTCGGAAGTGTACAGGCAGCTAAATTCTATTCCGCCGAGTCCGGTACCCGATGTCGGCTGTGTCAAACTAAACACAAATGAGAATCCATTTGCATTGCCGGCACCCGTAATGCAGAGCGCTCTTGCTGCTCTCGAACGACAATATCTATATCCAGAGTATGACAACATCAGCTTGAGGGAAGCAGCTGCTGCTTCCTATGACCTTTCCATGGATCAGGTGATCGCCGGTAACGGATCGTCCGAACTTCTTTCGCTCATATACAGAGCATTCCTTGGCCCGGGTGACAGTGCCGCGATGCTGTCGCCCGGTTTTGCATACAACCGCAAGCTCGCCCAGTTGCAAGGTGCTCGATTGCTTGAAATCAAATGGGGCGAAACTTGCTTGTTGCCGATACACAAATTGCTTTTCGGCCCCGCAAAGGAGGCCAAGTTCATTTTGCTCGCTAATCCGAACAATCCGACCGGAACATTTGTCCCGATTGCCGATATTGAAAGCCTCGTCGCACAATCTGACCGGTTGGTCGTACTGGATGAAGCCTATGTGGACTTTGCGCCTGACAGCGCTCTGCGTCTCATTAACCGCTATTCGAACCTTCTAGTCTTAAGAACATTTTCGAAGAGCTATGCGGCGGCCGGCATTCGCGTTGGCTTGGGCTTCGGTCATCCTGAGGTTATAGGGAGGCTGCGCAATATCCAGAACCTGTTCAACATGAATGTGATTGGCCAGGCGGTTGGCGTCAGTATCCTTGCTCACCGCGAAGCCTACGATGTGAACCACAGACATATCAAGTATGAGCGGGAGCGCGTGAAGTTCGCCCTGTCGCAACTTGGGTTCTCCGTGACCCCATCCCATGCGAACTTCTTGCTGGCCCGTGTGCCAGCAGGACGAGACGGCCCTTGGTGGCAAACCTCCTTGAAACGGAAAAAGATACTGGTGACGGTCCTTCCTGACGAAGGTTTGGAAGACTGCATTCGCGTCAGCATCGGGACAAAACCACAAATGGATGCGTTCCTTGCAGCGGTCGAGGACATTTTGGGAGCTCAGACGTCTCGAAGTTCGGCCGTATAGCAGTCTTTTTGCGCTCGGGAAAAGGCAGTGGCAACAGGAAAGAAGCCAACAACTGAAAGATTGACTCTCCCCACAGCGTTGACCAGTCATACCACCCACGTGGGGGAAGCTAAGTTCATAGCCTGTCGCCTGAACATATCTACGTCGAGGCGGCCTCCATCCAACCGCAACACCGGGGCAAGGCCGCTGGGGCGAGAAGTTTTCGTCGGCCAGGTGCACTGAAGGACTGGTGAGCAATAGCCAAGCGTGCAAGGACGTGTGCCCGTGATGTCGTCAGCTCCAAGGCTCCCGCCGGCGCTAGGCAAAGGCAGACGCAACGTGAGTAGCGATGTCCGGCCAAGAAAGGCCCCAAGTCTTATTTTGCTTAGATCAAGGTCCGGGGCTCCCGGAACAAAGTCGGAGATTGTTTAATGAGAAAAGCCCTTCCTTCAAAGCTAGCTTTCGGCATATTCGACCATTTGGACGAGGACGGTGGTGATATTGCACGACAATACGCAGACCGCCTCAGTCTAGCGGAAGCGTGTGATCGGCTCGGCTTTTACGCTTACCATCTAGCGGAGCACCATTGTTCGCCGCATGGAAGGGGTCCATCGCCGAACCTGTTCTTATCGAGTGTCGCGCAGCGCACCCGCCAACTTCGTCTTGGCCCCCTGACCATGCTGCTTAGCCTTTGTCATCCGCTGCGTGCATTTGAGGAGATCTGCATGCTTGACCATCTGAGCGGCGGTAGGGTCGAGTTGGGCATAGGGCGCGGCTCTCTTCCGATCGAGCTAGCTTACTTCGGGATTGGTTCGGACGCGGTGCCAGGACGCTATCTCGAAGCCAGCGAAATCCTGATGGAGGCGATGCGAGGCGGCACTCTTTCCTACCGCGGCGACCACTTTGAGCTAAACAATGTCCCCTTGACCCTGAGGCCTCATCAACGTCCGCACCCGCCGACTTGGATCGCTACCAACCGACCCGAGTCTGCACGCTGGGCCGCTGCAAACGGCGCAAATATCGCGTCGGTAGGTCCTGCCTCCTTCGTTCGCAAGATTACTGACGCCTTCCGCTCCGCGGAAGGACACAACTCTCACACGAACTGCCAAGCGTCATTTCTCGGACTGCTTCGCATGATTGTGGTCGGTCAGTCTGCAAACCATGCCTATGCGCTTGCGGCTCCTGCTTTCGAACGATGGCTTAAAAGTTTCAAATTCCTGTACGACCTCAATGCGATCCCGGTTCCACCGAATCTGCCCCTGAGCTTCGATGCCGCAATCGAAAGTGAACTCTGCGTGGTCGGAACGGCGGATTTTGTGCGACGGGCTCTGCTTGATCAGTTGGAAGAGGCGGGTGCCAACTATCTCCTTTGTCAGGTCGCGTTTGGGGATTTGCCTTTGGATGCTTCGCTGTACACTGCAATGACCATTCAATCGGAATTGATGGATCGAGTTGGCTGAGTGCCATATGCTTGACGAGGTCAGGCGTGTGTAAAAGCGACGTCTTCCTGTCGTAGCAGGCGCAACTCCAATTCGGCCCAAATATAAACACGATAAGGTCGGCTAAGTACATCCGACCCGAAGGTGTTTTATCGGTCTTACGAATGGTTATAGGTCGTCCTTCAACAGGTTGAAGTTGCCTCCTCCTCGAGGGCCGGCAATTTAGCGTAGCCCATTACCTGTGCGTAAGGCTACCCAAGGTAACGTGCAGTAAACGCTGGAAAGGTTCCATCTGTCTAGCTGCACTATTCGCATCCAAGGCATAGTAGCCGCCACACCTCCAGTACAGCATGGCTTCCTAGGAAGAGGAAAGATGGCCGAAATCGACGCAATATTGATTACAGACGTAAACGGAATAGGGACGACCGCGGATGATCAACTAGCGTTTGTCAGTTTGGTTGCTGATCAAGGGGAAACAACCACAGTCGCATTCGGTCCAGAAATTGGCAGCAGAATAGCTACCTCGTTCATGGCCGCATGCGGCCAGCTCCAGCATCAAATCGCTACGAGAACGGGGAAGGAGGAAAGGAAGTTCAAGCCCTTTGCTGCAGCCGGCTTCAGCGTCAGAGCTGGTCTGGCCGCCGATGGCTCCAATTCAGGAATGTTATCAATTTCAACCGTAGCGGGCGCCGAGGTTCACTTTATAGCAACGGAACGTACTCTTCGAGAACTCGAAGAGCAATTAATGTTGTTGCTCGAACAATTGCAATTACGTTCGCGACCGAATTAATGCAATTATAGCGGTAACAAACGCTCTCATGACTATCAGGGCTAAGCAAGGCTTGGCAGTATGGATATCACTCATTCGGGTAAAATTCACCCGGGCAATTCGATCGGCAATCGTCTTGGGACGAGCGGCGCTGGCTGGTCGTCCATGTCGAGTTCATATTTTCCGCATCGGCGAATATGCCCGGTGTAGGGACTGAGAGCGGCGGCAAGCTTCGGCGTGAAGCCCGCGTGAGCACCTGCCGATAGGCATGGCGCTTGCTACCGTAGTAGGCAACTTCGCTCGGAATCTGAACCGCGCGGGAAGTCTCCTGCGCCGCCTCCCAATCGCGCGCCCTGCGGATCTTCGTGCACGTCTCAATCAACAGCGCGTCGCCCTGCAGCTGCCGCGCCTTTGCCACCAGCCGCATTGATGGATCGAGTTGGCTGAGTGCCATGGTGCCTGACGAAGTCAGGCGTGTGTAAAAGCGAGCTCTTCGCTGCCAATTTGTGCGGCAACGTCAGCTATTGAATGGAGCCTAACATTTGGTGCCCGTCCATGATCACCTCAGGCCGACAAGCGGGCATCCTTTAAGCAGGCGGCTACCAAGGTTACGTTGCGGCCAGACATATGTGGTCTTGCTGACCTATCCCCTTCAGCCTAGCCAGAAGCCTCGCGGTGCGGCTACCGCTGCACGTCGTGTCATCGATGTCGCGCGACCATGGCTGAAGTTACTTGGCTGGTGTGGCATGAGCCCACTAATCAAAACTCCACCGCTACATTGCCTGGATGCGCGACGAACGCGCTGTTTCTTAGTGGCAGATCGATCTCCTCCTTGTCCGCCGATCTCTGGCGGGCAACTGCTCATCGTCTCTCCTTCCGGCACCCCGCACCCGACAGTGACAGCACCGATAGGCTTGTACCAGCGTGCGACCACTCTTTCATACCCTCGATAGCCTCCATCCAAATAAGCGATTTTACATATCTGCTGAGATTTCCCATTAGAAAAGCATGACATTTCGGGTTGAACTCAATTGGGCCGAGGATAGCGGTAGACGCGGAACCGACACACGGCTGCCGCATCGAGTGGTATGGCCCTCGGCAAACTGTCCGGTCCGAAGCCGCACTCTCTCAATGAATCCTTCCCGTGGCACCCGCGCCCTTTTTGAAACCGCTGAGCCCCGGTTCGCTCGCAGGGGCCATGTCAACCGTATAGTCGTCTAAAGAGGCCACCTATGAAACATATCGTTGCAACCTTATTCGGGATACTTTTTGCTACAGCTGCCAATGCCGCCGGCGATAGTCGTGTACTGGCGAGCTTTCGCGAGGTTGAACTCGCGCTGACTACTGGCAAACCGGTGAATGTGAGCGTCGACTTAGGTTTGTGCACTCCGGCGACCGGCGATACACCGCCGACGAAGACGCGTGGAGGCATTAGCATAGATGGCTATAGAATCACATCCGACGGCACCCTCGCTTTTGCAGATGAGCATTTTACCATCGATCGTGACGGTAAGCCGATTGTCCAGTTTCTTCGTTACCGGATCCGGCCGGACGGTGGCGCCGAGTTCACCATGGTCGTATTCAATGTGCCTAGCTATGAGCGAAAAGGTACCAGCTTGGCCTACAAGTGCTCGATTGGTCACGGATTGAGCTTCTTCTCTCCACAGTGATCTGGCAAGTTGAAGGACGATCGTGAACGGTTTCGGGTGGCGTGTCGTCCTGGACCGGCGGCTGAAGGGCCCCCGTGCCACCCGCCCGGGCTATTGCAAGGATCGGCGCGGTCCGGACACCGGCCTGCCTACAAAAGGACCCGCCCCGCCATCCTTGAGCCTCTTCGATGCGGCCTGTCATGCCGTTGCTGGACAGAAAAGCGAAGCGGTCATCGAGGTTTTCTTCGATCACCCCGGTCGCGTGTAACTGATCGAGAGGTCAGCGACTGCAAGTACGCTCGTTCCATCCGTCGCGGCCAGCATAACCAACTCCGAGGCTGTGCAGTTGCCGCACGCGATTAGATGCCCAACGGAAATCGGAGCGACGTCGTCGAGCACCTGGTGTTCCATGCTGCGCGAGCGGAGATGAAAGTACCGGGCCTCTGCCATGTACTGCAGGTCCCTGCGGAAGCGGATCGGCAAGTCGGGGGCTGGGCTCTCGAAGATATGCTGATCCACCATGTTCTGCAGCCCCTCTCGGAACTCGTCAGGCGTCCTGAAGAAACGTTGACCCACGATGCGGTACCCGAGGGGCCAGCGTTCGCTACCAGGTACCGACGTCACCAGTTGAAAACGTCCCTGCCGGATATTTACGAGGAAGCCGGAAACACAGGCGATCGTCGTGTGGTCGCGCTCCGCTCCGGCAAGGCGAATGCATCATTCTTCACGCTGAGCTTCTCCTTCCGCTCGCGCGCGCCCCGTGAAAGCCTTTGCGGTCGGCGCCTCCTTACCATGCAGGATGAGTTCGACCCCTGTCAGCTCCTCAGGCGGACGCGCTCGCGTCCTACCACGTTCGCTTGTTTTCAGTAGCCTCAATTCCGATGTCTGCGTCGAAGTCATCATCTACGTCGACATCCGGGGTCAGCGGCTTCATTCGTCCATGCCTAATGGTGATGATCTCGATGCGGTCGCCGTTCTGAACGTAATCCAGCAAATAGTCACCGATCACCCATGTCCGAGCACCTGGAACTGGAAGTTCGAACTCCTCGGTGCCGATGTCTGGGAACCTCGCCAGATTCTGCCGAGCTTCGTTGATCGCATTCGTAAACCGTTTCGCGGCGGATGGATTCTTGCTCTTGAGGTAACGGGTTTCTTGGCGGAGGTAGCTGGCAGCAGATCGCGAAAGGATTACGCGCATCAAGCGACCTTTTCCGAAGCGATTCGCATCATGTCGGCGAGAACATCGTCAACGTCTTCGTAATCGCCATTGGCGATTTCCTGCTGCCCCTGACGGAAAGCCAAAACATCGGCTCCTTCGTTTAGCAGATATGTCCTGAGAGCGCGTACGATGACCCAGCTCCGAGAACGCTCCGTCGCTTCAGCGATTGCTTCGATATCCGACAACACATCGAGTGGAATCCGTAATGTGATAGGGTCTGACAGGTTCTGTTTGCCCATGGGCGGCTCCTCTTGATTGTGTAATACCATGTATTACATTTTGTCCCTCACGGCAAGACCTTCATTGGGCGGCAAAGCGCTAGGCGGAAGCCAATCGCAAGGAGGGTGCCATTGGAAGCTCCTCTCTTTCCTGGCGTCTCCGCGGCCCCGTGATCTCGACCCGATTGGGAAATGGCGCAGGTATCCCTTCCCGATCTCGTCGGGCGACACGCTCGGCGGATGAACGTATCGGCGGGTGTTCCGCTCCTCGCCCGGCCGCCTCGGCGGCAACACGGGGCTGCCGCCGCCTGTATCGGTGCCCCGGCTCTTCACGCGGGGACATCATAGAGGGCATCGAAGATGTCGCAGCCGTTCTGAGCGAAAAGCGTCAAGAATGCGCCCGAGATCTTCTCTACGAGCTTTCGAAAACGCTCAGGAACGCCTTCGCGCACATTCGGGCTTTGAACTGCCGCCCCGCCAAGGTCCGGTTCAAGTGCCCAAGCCAGTGAAGGGCGCAGTCAGATTGCCGTAGGGCCAACTTCTCGATTTGATCCGCTATCGGCCATTGCGATGGATCAGCACCCAACGCGTCGAGCAGTTCGACTTGCGCGCGACACCGTGGCGACACCATCAAAACGCCCGGCTTATACGCTTTTTTGCCAATCTACCCATTCCCAAGCAGACACCTCACTCAGGTCGGGTGTTACGCTCAAGGTTTGGCAGCGGGCGGTGAACACGGGGCACAACTTACGTTCAGTGATGCCATTCGTCATTGCGGCGCGATAGGAAAACTCAGGCGCAGCGCAAGACGTATGCCACCGACTTCCATCCCTAATTCCTTCCCGGCGCTCGATGGCTTCAGTCAACGGTTCGCCCGGCCGCGGGACCGCAACACCTGTTGGTGAGAACGTCGGGCCATGTGATATTGTCCAATGCCCGCCGTGTCACGAGCAGCTTCTTGTCGACTTCGCAGCGGTGTTTCGGCGTGATGGATCTCGGATTTTGGAGCCGTGCCGATGGCCTCACCAGCTTGTTGCACAAAATGACCATTTCGGAGGATGCGTCCATCTCAATGTTCATCACACGTCTCTTCGGTTGACGAGGTCAACTTCTCCACACGCCCATCCGAGGAGTGAGGCGAACATTGCCGCCTTCTTGCCAGTCAGGGAAGTCACGCTCTTGCCACCGCGCGTGTTCAAGATATTCGTCGGCAATGGCCTCTATCAGCGCCTGCCGCCGCATCGGATCGAGATCCAACAACTCGCTGATTGCGATATTATGTTCGCTGGCGAACCGTATCGCGCAGCGATATCCAACGATGTCCTCCAGTATCGGCCGGAGAGCGTCCTGTTTCCAGAGATCCGCCAGTTCCTCCAGCAGGGATGGGCGCTCGTTCCTGACGGCAAACATTTCGGTAACCCGCCGTCTTGCTCGCGACAGGAAAACATCCGGAGTCGTAAGGCGCAGCCGCCTTACGTGCCACCGGAAACCGGCATCCCAATAGGAACTCTTGGCCATGCAGTTCAGAAGGGAGATCGAACCGCCTTCGAGGACGAGACCAGGCGACGATTTGTGATCCTCTACTTCCAATATGAGCTGACGATGAGCGGCCTCTGTTTCGATCACGCCCGCGGCGAGTGGGCGCGAATCTAGATAAATACGCTGGGTAGATTGCAGCTCCCACTCCAAAGGACGCCCGCTGCCGGCAGCAATCTGGGGGCAGCATTGTACACGATCCAGCGCGATGACCGGCCATGGGTCTCTCGTGCAATTTGGATAGCTAAGTCTGTTTTACCGCTGCAAGTGGGCCCATAAATCAGATAGATTAACATGTGCATCTCGCTCGTTTTTTGGAACTGGCGGAATGATCGAGACAAAAAAGTCCTTTGGATTCCCTTTGCTCGTTGAATGTGCGACTTTGCCTCATCACCGCCACTGATCGGAATCGGCTCGAAGCCATCGTTGCCAACGGCGGTTCGCCGCAGAAGCGCGTATGGCAGGCGAAGATCATCCTGATGAGCGACGAAAGACTGGGAACGGTGGCAATCATGGCGGGCCACCGGCGAATCGAAGACCTGCGTCTGGCGATGGCAGGAGCGATTCATGGCAGAAGACGTGGATGGCCTTTTGCGCGACAAGAGCCGCCCGCCCGGCGTCGCGCAGCTCGATCCGGCACTGGTCGATCAGGTGGTCGCACCGACACTGGAACCGTCCAAGCAGGAGGCCACGCACTGGACCGTTCGCGCGATGGCAAAGGCCGTTGGGATCGCGGCCTCTTCCGTCGTCAAGATCTGGCACGAGCAAGGGCTGGCGCCGCTTCAAACTGTCGAATGACAAGGCTTTTGCCGAGAAACTGCACGATGTCGTCGGGTTCTATGTCTCGCCGCCGGCCCATGCCATTGTCCCTTTCCGTCGATGAAAAAAGCCAGATCCAGGCGCTTGACCGGACGCAGCCGGGCCTTCCTTTGAAGAAGGGTCGGGGCGGCACGATGACCCATAATCACAAGCGCCATGGCACCACCACGCCTGTTTGCTGCCCTCAATGTTCTCGACGGCTCGGTGATCGGCCGCGACATGCAGCGTCACCGGCATCAGGAGTTCATTCGTTTCCTCAACGCGATTGAAGCGGAACTGCCGAAGCATAAGGCCGTCCACGTCATTCTCGACAACTACGCGACCCACAAGCAGCCGAAGGTGCGCGCCTGGCTGGCAAGGCATCCGCGATGGACCTTCCGCTTCGTTCCAACATCATGCTCATGGCAGAATGCCGTCGAGGGCTTCTTCGCAAAACGGACACGCCAACGGTTGAAGCACGGCGTCTTTCACTCGGTCGTCGACCTACAGGCGGCCATTAACCGGTTCATCAAAGAACACAACCAAGAGCCGCGCCCCTTCGTCTTTAAAGCAGACCCCGACGAAATCATTGCCGCCATCAAATGTGGGCACCAAGTGTTGGAATCAATCAACTAGCGCAGTGCACGACGTCTATGCCTTCCAGTACAGCGATGATGTCGGCGAGGGGGTGACTTCCTCGCCGCATCCTCCCTAGGCTTCCAATCGCAACATAGGCTTGGTCTTTCGACTCTTTCATGCACCAAACGTGCCAACCACTGGGCTTCAATAACAACCTGCTAACTAAGAATATTTTACCCCAGCGCGTTCTGGCGCCCCAACCGCTTTGTCGGATTGAGGACATCGCTGTGTCGCAACCCTGCCACAGCCACTGCTGCTTTCGGGTGACTTCAAGATGTCGTCCAATGGTACGAAGATTTGGGCTGGCGCGGCAGCTTTAGTCGGGTCACGGTCCTCAAGCACCCTGAATACACGATGTTTAAGCGGCGAAGAAGTTGCAAAGTCGCTGTAAGCGCGCTCAAGCGCGGCGCGCGCACAGATGGCGACCGTTCCGGTACAGAGATCGGAAAAGTCCTCCGCGGCCAGATACTGACCCATGCGCTTCATTATGTGGAGCCGCGATGTATTTAGCACCTTTGGATCATAGGCGACGCCGAGGGTCTCGAAGAAGTCCTCGGCAGCCGACAAATCCTTTAGCCGAGTGAGTATGTCAGCGCCATGAGCGGCAAAGGTTGTATCATCACAAGACATTGCATTCTCCTACTGGCTCGCGGAATAGCTGCTTTCGTTGCAACACATGATCGCGCACCGACACCCTATAATGGCCCCTGCGAAGAGCTGTGATCGAGATGCCATCAGTGACGAATATTCAAAGCGCTGACAAGGATTGTATGTGCCGGCATAGCGCCTACCCGACAAATACTGGACAAGATTCACGCAGCTTTTTCACAACTCCGGGTATCACCTGCAACACCCGATCTATATCCTCTTCACAGTTATAGCCTGACAACGAGAAGCGGACTGCCCCGAGCGCCCGGCTGTGGGGAGTGCCCATGGCTTTCAAAACATGGCTCGTCGATAAAGAACGAGAGGTACAGGCGGAGCCGGAGGAGCAGGCGATGCCATGGCGATTGAGCAGAAACTGCATGGCTTCACCACCGACGCTTTCAAAGGCGATGTTTGTTGTGTTGGGTAACCGCGTCATCGGATCGCCCATTACGAAGACTTTGGGGACGCGCTCGAGAAGTCCTTTCTCCAATCGATCGCGGAGTGATCTTATTATCGCATTGTCCTTGTCCATGCACTCCAACGCGAGTTCTGCCGCCTTGCCCAAACCTACTATCCCGGGCGTGTTCTGCGTGCCCGCGCGTCGGTCGCGCTCCTGGTGCCCTCCCTTGATGAGTGCGTAAAAGGGTACCCCGCGCTTTATGTAGAGTGCCCCGACGCCCTTCGGGCCATGGAACTTGTGCGCGGAAAGCGACAGCATGTCGATTGCGGTTGATTTCAAGTCAATCGGGAGCTTGCCGACTGCTTGCACTGCATCAGTGTGGAACATTGCGCCGACTTTTTTGGCCATCTCAGCTAGCTTGACCACAGGAAAGATCGTTCCTGTCTCGTTGTTTGCCCACATGATCGAAACGATTGCTACACGGTGGGTAAGGGCGTCCTGATAGGCGTCAAGGTCAATTCGGCCCTGGTGATCCACTGGGACCTTGTGCACCTTGGCACCGCGTGTCTTCTCTAGATGAGCGCAGAGCGTCAGCACCGCAGGATGTTCGACCGCCGAAGTTACGATCTCAGTGCGCTCAGGCATAGCCTCGAGCCCCGAAAGGATCGCCGCATTGTTGCTTTCGGTCCCGCCCGAGGTGAAAATGATCTCTGGGTCGAACTTTGCACCGATCAGCGCTTGCAACTGCCTGCGCGCCGCGTTAATCGCTGCCCCGGCAGTAGCACCAGCGTCGTGCATCGAGGAGGCGTTGCCAAACTCGTCTGTGAAGAATGGCAGCATCGCCTGGAGAACTTCCGCATCGACGCGTGTCGTTGCGTTGTTGTCGAGATAGATAGGTCTCAAAGATATTTCTCCAGCTACTGAAACCACGAAGGTTCACACAAATGGCGGTCGTGGCATTGAAGCAGTGCTTTTTGATCGCCTCTCGATCATCCAGCATTACCGTTCTCCCGTGCGTGGCGATCAGCCGAGCGATTGCCGCAGGCTCACCTCTCCCGCGCGTCTGAAAATGTCGAGACAATACTGGGTGAACCCACCCTGGGATGAACTCCAGGGCCAAGCAGGTCACACGGGGTTTACGGTCCGAGTCAACGAAAATCTTGACCCTATCCTTCTCAATAACAGTATCGCCCTTGCCGACTCGGTCTCCGCAAAAAATGGTTTATGCGCAGCCGTCCGCTTGAACCGTTATATGCGTAAGCCATCGGTCGGTTCACAATCGCGGAAAAGAGAGCTTCACTGCGCTAACGGCTGTTTCGTTGAGACCTAATCATGGCTCGTTTCTCCTGGTTCGAAAAGGCGTTTGCTAATCGGTCAAGCACAAACCGTGCCAACGAAAAAACGGTTCTCAACAACACCGAGACTCAAACATCGATATGACATTTGTCCGACAATGTCGGAGATCGGACATTGTCGAATGGGATCCCCACACTAAAGAGGGCCCTTTCCTTCGTGGCATGGCATGAATCTGTATCTGTGCTGCAAAAAGGATGTTTGCGATGTGATGACTGCGACGGCGCAGCTCTTCGAAGGCTTGACGGCAGACGGAGGATGGCAGCCATAGCGGCGAGCGCTGGCACTTGCCTCGTTCTACGATGGCGGCCCCCGTTCGGAGGCAGCGCCATTCGGCAGCGAGACGCTGAAGATCGTGTCGGATCGGGTGCTGCGCTCCGACTCGGGCCCCAAGGAACGGTGAACCGCGGCGACCGAGCGACGCGGAATGACGCTCAGCGCCCGGCGCTGGCAAAGGTCGTCGAAAGCGGGCGATCCCTGGAATGCACTGGCGGCGCAGATTTGGTCCAGAAGTTGCGCATTTCGGATGGGACGACGGTCGGGCGTGAACTGGGAGACGCCCGGCTTCGCCAGAGCTCCCACAAATGCAACTACAGCGAACTCTCGGGGGGCAGATTACAGGCAGCGCTCTTCGACCACCACACGTCGGGGAAGCCCAGTCCGTATTTCGGCAGCTCTTGCGGCCGGGCCAGCTTGTCCCAATAGGCGATCTGGGCGGCCAGCTTGTAATAGAGCGGAATGACATAGTTATGGGCGAGCAGCACGCGGTCGAGCGCCTTGGTTGCGGCAACCAGCGCTTCGCGATTCTTCGCGAAGATCACGCGCTGGATCAAGGCGTCGGCACCCGGATCGGAAATGCCGGCATAATTCCTGGAGCCCTCGCGTGTGGCGGCTTCCGATCCCCAGTAGTCAACCTGTTCGTTTCCGGGGCTCAAGGACTGACCCCAGACTTCCCAGGTCACGTCGTAATCGAAGTCGCGCTTGCGATTGGTATATTGCGAGGGGTCGACCGTGCGCACGCTCGCCTCGATGCCGATCCGCTTCAGGTTCTGCGCATAGGGCAAGGCGACGCGCTCGAATGACGGGCTGCTCAACAGGATCTCGAAGGAGAAAGGCTTGCCCGTCTCCTTATCAACCATCCGGTTACCCTCAAGCTCGAAGCCCGCCTCTTTCAGCAGCTCGATGGCCTTGTGCTGGTTTTCGCGCGCCTTTTTTGGCGTGCCGCCGACCGGGTTGGTATAAGGGGTGGTGAACACTTCGGGCGGCACAAGGTCCTTGACCTCGTTCAGGATCTCCAGCTCCTTGCCTTCTGGGAGTCCGGAGGAAGCGAGTTCCGTGCCGAAGAAGAAGCTGTCGACACGCTGGTATTGATTGAAGAATATAGTGCGGTTTAGTTCTTCGAAGTCGAGCGCATAGTTCAATGCCTGGCGCACCCTCTCGTCGTCAAAAGGCTTGCGGCGCATGTTCGGCACCATCGCCTGCATCACGCCCGTTGCCCGGAAGGGATTTGGGATTACCTCGCGTTCGACGCGGCCATCCTTTGCCGCCGGAAAATCGAAGCCGGTCGCCCAGCGCATCGCCTGGTTCTCACGCCAGTAATCGGTGTTGCCGGAGCGGAAGGCTTCGAACTCGATGTCGCGATCGCCAAAGAAGGAATAGGTGATCGAATCGAAATTGTTCTGCCCGACATTGACGTTGAGCGCGGCGCCCCAGTAGTCGGGCCGGCGCTCATAGCGGATGGTCCCGCCGGGGGCGAACGAAGCGACGCGGTAGGGACCGGACCCCATGACCGGCTCAAGTATCGTTCGGGAGATGTCGCGCGGCTTGCCGTCCGGTCCGCTGCCTTCCCACCAGTGCTTCGGCACGATCAGGATCTGTCCGAGGATGTGCGGGAGTTCGTGATTGTTCTTCTCGTCGAAGTGGAACGTGACGTCCCGATCCCCTGTCTTCTCCGTCTTCGCGACATGCCGATAGTAGCTCTGATAGAGCGGGTTCAGTTCCTTAGCCTTGTCGAAGCTGAAGACCACATCTTCCGGCGTCACCGGTTTGCCGTCGGCCCATTTCGCTTCCTGCCTCAGCCGGAACGTTGCCGAGGAGATGTCTTCCGGGAAGGAAACGCCTTCGGCCAGGAGCCCGTAGGCCGTCGAAATCTCGTCCTCTGACGGTTTCATGAGCGTGTCGAAGACGAAACCCAGGCCGACGGCTGTTTCGCCCTTCACCAGCAGCGGGTTGAACGTGTCGAAGGTGCCTGTCTGTGAAAGCCTGAGGTCTCCGCCCTTCGGTGCCTCGGGATTCACATAGTCGAAGTGGGCAAAGTCCGGCGGGTACTTGAGGTCGTCGACGAGCGACAGTCCATGATGCCAGACCGGCTGCACTTGAGCCTCTGCGGTCGGCACAAGCAGCAAGGACATGGCCAGGAATGCGGTCGCAAAATTCACTTTTCCAACACCGCCAATGTCCAGCATCCCGTCGTTTCTCCTTGTTTATACCCCTTCGCCGCCACGTGTTTGTGGGGCGGCATTTCATCCTGCAGCAAAAATGGTGGCAACCGATTGCCAGTGGGGCGGCTCCAGTCCTTCGCAGGATCGGCATGTCAGTGGCCGATCGTCCTTAGATATGGGCAATTCCCACTCCTCAGAAATTGATTTTTTAAATTCTTTTCATAGCGTCTATGAATATGCCGAGCTTTGTGTCTGGCAGGTCGCGGGCTGCGCCCGATTGCTGTACCCGCTGTTACCTTTGTTGGCGGCGGCGATGACGTGGATGTCGACCAGTGTCGCTAAGTCTTCCTTCGTCGCCGACAAGCGTCAACGGGATAACCAGCATCAGGAAACCGGTGATCGACTGTTCTTGCGCCTTTTCCGCATAGCCGGTGACCGCCTCGGTATCGAGCGAGTCCGGATCGATATGCACTGCCCGCACCCGACTGCATCACATTGGCGACCGCGAGGCGGACGGCAAGCGCCAAAGTCGAGAAGGTCAGGAATTAAACCCGCCTTGCCGGCGATGGGGCCAACCTTGGCGGAACCGGTTATGGCTGCGATCCCCGTCGCGACCTTCAGGAAGATCACCGGTGCGATGATCATTACGAGCTTTGCGATGTCCGGATAGAAATGTCCAAACAGAATGCCCGCGGCGATCGCCGCCAGAACCTGGGCATAGAGGTGCCTATATAGGGGTGTGTTGGCGCGGGCCTCCGCGGGATTCTCAATGGTCATCAGCAGATCCTCCACATGGGGCGCCCGCCCGGTTTGGCAATTGCCAGGCCTCCCAGGCCGATTTTCCGAAAACCGACAGCGGCGGCTGTCATGTGAAGCAGCTGAGCAATGGCCGTGCCAGTTTGCCATTGAGTTCGATAAAACCACTGATCCTGACGACCGAAGTGCTTACAGTTCTCGACCAGAGATCCTATGCCTCGATTGCGCCAGACCTCAGCCCATGTTTCCACATCTAAAGGTTCACAATTGAGTTCTCGCGACAAGTTGGCGTCGATGATGTCACCAAGATGGTCGCTAGAGCCGTCGTAACGAGAGGAAAACGAAATGTCCAAGACCGCAGAAAAGCCCCTTCGAAACTGTCGAAAACTCGATTGTCGATCGATCCACGGCAATCAATAGGGGCGAGCAGTTGACGAATGCTATTGAGTCACAGAAACTGGCCGGGTCAGTCTTCAAGTCCACGATGATGGCGGGATTTGAACTGTCGCTAAACACGTTCGCTGCAGTCCAAGCCAACACCTTCGCCAATTTGCACCAACTTAGCGAATTGATCGGGCAAGATCGCCGTCACAAGTTTTCGACCTACAGTGTTTCTTCCTGCGCAAGCGTATAGACATGGGTGTCGAGCAGGTCAAAGTATCCCAGGCGGTCAGCACCAAGGCTTTGATTGATGTGTCGAAGCCAATCAAGGATTTTTTTGAGCAGGTTATAGCAGACCTCAAGGCGGCCTGATCGTCAGCGATCCCCGCCCGTGGCGGGTCACGGCCTGGCCACGGTCTTACGCTAACTGCCCTGGGAGTACCATTCGACGATTTCCGTCGAATTGTCGGATTGATGACATAGACTTGCGGAACGGTTTGTCCGAAATCCGGACGATATCTGCGGCTTCTTTCGCCCTCCTGCACGATACCTCCCATTGCGCATTCAAGGATGACAGTGACCCCAAAGTTTCCGCTCCGGTTTCTTATGCGCACCGCAGGTGCTTGCGCAGAAGTACTCACGTTGATCGGGTCCTGCGCACACCGTTCGCGCTTAATGGATCTGCTAAAAAGCCTTCCGCACTCCGCATGTGTACCTAGAGGGGGCCGACGACTCACTGGCTCGGGATGGGACCACATCGTCAGCGCCGGCCGAATCGAAACACGTGGCGCCGCGAGGCAGCATCTATCCTGGCTGCCGGCGCGGCTGTCGTGAATCGTACGACACCGTCATCCGCAACTTCATTGAACAGGCAACCCCTTTCCGAGCAAGCCGGCTTCAGCACAGCCAGGTTCGCCGAACACCACTTCAACAACTACAGCGGTCCGCCGCCTTTATTGATGGTGACCCACTGCGCCGGTTTGACTACGACCATTCGCCTTGCCACGGCTGTTCTTAAAAACGGCAGCATGTTTCGGTCGCAATTTTGCGCGTCGGACGCATTCGAAATTGTTGGTAAATTTGTCGGCTCTGCGACACAGGCTTGTTTCTGGATCGGTTATTTCTCCTGGTCTAAGTGGCTGTAAAAGAAAGTAAACCAGCTTCTGCTGGGCTCGTCTTCCTCGATTTGGCACGGGTTTTGAACCGTTTCTCGTGCAGGCGGCTTGAAGCTGCCGCGGCATTCGTGTTGCGGGCAACCGCGATGGTTCGAACAACGAAGGAAAGCAACATGGCAGGTCTGCGTCAAATCGCGTTTTACGGCAAGGGCGGCATCGGCAAGTCCACCACCTCGCAAAACACGCTCGCCGCCCTTGTCGACCTCGGGCAGAAGATTCTCATCGTCGGCTGCGACCCCAAGGCCGACTCCACCCGGCTGATCCTCAACGCGAAGGCGCAGGACACCGTCCTGCATCTGGCGGCGAAGGAGGGATCGGTGGAAGACCTCGAGGTCGAGGACGTGCTCAAGGTCGGCTACAAGGGCATCAAATGCGTCGAGTCCGGCGGCCCCGAACCGGGCGTCGGCTGCGCCGGCCGCGGCGTCATCACCTCGATCAACTTCCTGGAGGAAAATGGCGCCTATGACGATGTCGACTACGTCTCCTACGACGTGCTGGGCGACGTGGTGTGCGGCGGCTTCGCGATGCCGATCCGCGAAAACAAGGCCCAGGAGATCTACATCGTCATGTCCGGCGAGATGATGGCGCTCTATGCCGCCAACAACATCGCCAAGGGGATCCTCAAATATGCCCATTCGGGCGGCGTGCGGCTCGGCGGGCTGATTTGCAATGAGCGCCAGACGGACCGCGAGCTCGACCTCGCCGAGGCGCTGGCGGCCAAGCTCAATTCCAGGCTCATCCACTTCGTGCCGCGCGACAACATCGTCCAGCACGCCGAGCTCAGGAAGATGACGGTGATCCAGTATGCACCGGACTCCAAACAGGCGGCGGAATATCGCGCGCTGGCCGAAAAGATCCATGCCAATTCGGGCCAGGGCACCGTCCCGACCCCGATCACCATGGAGGAGCTGGAAGACATGCTGCTCGATTTCGGAGTGATGAAGACCGACGAACAGATGCTTGCCGAACTTCAGGCCAAGGAGCGGGCGGCAACCGCTGCCCAGTGACTGCCGCAGACGCTGCCGGGACCTTGATCCAGAAACATTCCACCAACGGTGCCTCTTCTTGGAGGACACGCGAAAAGGGGGCAGGCCCAATGAGCCTCGATTACGAGAATGACAGTGCGCTTCATCAGGAGCTGATCACGCAAGTGCTGTCGCAGTACCCACACAAGGCGGCCAAGCGTCGCCAAAAGCACCTCAGTGTCGCATCGGACCGGGAGGCGGTCGGGGAGGAGGGCGAGAGCCTCTCCGAATGCGACGTGAAGTCGAACATCAAGTCCATTCCAGGCGTGATGACGATCCGCGGCTGCGCCTATGCTGGCTCGAAAGGCGTGGTCTGGGGCCCGGTCAAGGATATGGTCCACATCTCGCACGGCCCGGTTGGCTGCGGTCAGTATTCCTGGTCGCAGCGCCGCAACTACTATGTCGGCACCACCGGTGTCGACACCTTCGTGACGATGCAGTTCACCTCCGACTTTCAGGAGAAGGACATCGTCTTCGGTGGCGACAAGAAGCTGGAACAGGTCATCGACGAGATCGAGGAACTGTTTCCCCTCAACAACGGCGTCACCATCCAGTCCGAATGTCCGATCGGCCTGATTGGTGACGACATCGAAGCCGTGTCGCGCAAGAAGGCCAAGGAATACGAAACAACAATCGTGCCGGTGCGCTGCGAAGGCTTTCGCGGCGTCTCCCAGTCGCTCGGCCATCACATCGCCAACGACGCCATCCGCGACTGGGTGTTCGACAAGACCGACGTCGAGTTCGAAACCGGTCCATACGATGTCAACGTGATCGGCGATTACAACATCGGCGGCGACGCCTGGGCCTCGCGCATCCTGCTCGAGGAGATCGGGCTGCGCGTGGTCGGCAACTGGTCGGGCGACGCCACGCTCGCGGAGGTGGAGCGTGCCCCAAAGGCCAAGCTCAACCTCATCCACTGCTACCGGTCGATGAACTACATCTGCCGGCACATGGAGGAAAAATACGCCATCCCCTGGATGGAATATAATTTCTTCGGCCCATCCCAGATCGAAGCCTCTCTGCGCAAGATAGCCAGGCATTTCGGCCCGACGATCGAAGAAAGGGCCGAGAGGGTCATCGCCAAGTACCGGCCCCTGGTCGATGCTGTGATCGACAAGTACTGGCCGCGCCTCCAGGGCAAGAGAGTGATGCTCTATGTCGGTGGTTTGCGCCCCCGTCACGTCATCACCGCCTATGAAGACCTCGGCATGCAGATCGTCGGCACCGGCTACGAATTCGCCCACAACGACGACTATCAGCGCACCGGTCATTACGTGAAGACGGGCACGCTGATCTATGACGACGTGACCAGTTACGAACTGGACACGTTCATCGAGAGGATCCGCCCCGATCTGGTCGGCTCCGGCATCAAGGAGAAGTACCCGGTGCAGAAGATGGGCATCCCCTTCCGCCAGATGCACTCCTGGGACTATTCCGGCCCGTATCACGGCTATGACGGTTTCGCCATCTTCGCCCGCGACATGGATCTGGCCATCAACAATCCGGTCTGGGATCTCTACGACGCGCCTTGGAAGAAAATGACAGTGCCGACGGCCGCAGTTGCAGCCGAATAATCGTCCGGTCTTCCGCGGGACCGCGGGAAGACCTGCAACGTCTCGACCATCTCTGTGCCCCAGAGGCCAGATCAAAAAGGGTGAACACTATGCCGCAATCGGCTGAGAAGATTCTCGACCATGCTCCCTTGTTCCGCGAGCCGGAATACAGGCAGATGCTGGCGGAGAAGAAGCTGAATTTCGAATGTCCGCACCCGGAACGGATCATTGCGGACCAAGGCGACTACACCAAGGGCTGGGAGTATCGCGAAAAAAACCTCGCCCGCGAGGCGCTCGTCGTCAACCCCGCCAAGGCCTGTCAACCGTTGGGGGCGGTGTTCGCAGCCGCCGGCTTCGAGCGGACGATGTCGTTCGTCCATGGCAGTCAGGGCTGCGTTGCCTATTATCGCTCGCATTTGTCGCGCCACTTCAAGGAGCCGGCTTCGGCGGTTTCGTCCTCGATGACGGAGGATGCGGCCGTGTTCGGCGGCCTGAAGAACATGGTCGACGGGCTCGCCAATACCTACGCGCTCTACGATCCGAAGATGATTGCCGTCTCCACCACCTGTATGGCCGAGGTCATTGGCGACGACCTGCATGGCTTCATTGAGAACGCGAAGAGCGAAGGCGCAGTCCCGCCCGAATTTGACGTGCCATTCGCTCACACGCCCGCCTTCGTCGGCAGCCACGTCGACGGCTATGACAGCATGGTCAAGGGCATCCTGGAGCACTTCTGGAAAGGCAAGGAGCGCACGAAAGCGGCTGGCACGATCAACATCATCCCGGGCTTCGACGGCTTTTGCGTCGGCAACAATCGCGAGCTCAAGCGCCTGCTCACCCTCATGGGCGTGTCCTACACCTTCATCCAGGATGCCTCCGACCAGTTCGATACGCCGTCCGATGGCGAATACCGCATGTATGACGGGGGCACGACGATCAAGGAGCTGAGGGCGGCACTCAATGCCGAGGCGACGCTGTCGCTGCAGCACTACAACAGCCGCAAGACGCTCGAATATTGCCACGAGGTCGAACAGGCCACCGCCTCCTTCCATTACCCGCTCGGGATCCAGGCCACCGACGCGTTGCTGATGAAGGTGTCGGAGATTACCGGCCGGGAAATCCCCGAGGCGATACGCCTGGAACGCGGCCGGCTGGTCGACGCCATGGCGGACAGCCAATCCTGGCTGCACGGCAAGACATACGCAATCTACGGCGATCCCGACTTCGTCTACGCCATGGCCCGCTTCGTCATGGAGACCGGTGGCGAGCCGATCCATTGCCTCGCCACCAACGGCACGGCGGCCTGGGAAGCCGAGATGAAGGACCTGTTCGCCTCGTCTCCGTTCGGCAAGGAGGCAAAGGTCTGGGCGGGAAAGGATCTCTGGGCCATGCGCTCGCTGCTCTTCACCGAGCCGGTGGACCTGCTGATCGGCAATTCCTATGGCAAGTATCTCGAGCGCGATACCGGCACGCCGCTGATCCGGCTGATGTTTCCGATCTTCGACCGCCACCATCACCACCGCTTTGCGCTCATGGGCTACCAGGGCGGCCTGCGCCTGCTGACGACGATCCTCGACAAGATCTTCGACAGGCTCGATCGCGAAACAATGCAGACGGGCGTCACCGATTATTCTTACGACCTAACCCGCTAACAGCGGCGGTCGGCAAAACGCCGGCCCGGGAGCCGCACCATGGGATCGCGAGCGTTGAAATGGGCTGATCGTTTAGCTCATGCGCTATCGGAACTGCGCTCGGAAGTGCATTCGGACAGCCATCTTATCATTCTAAAGGGGCATAGCGGCATATGAATTTTGCATGGAGAGAGCCAGACGGTTGACTTTAGTATTGCCGGCCACTCACGGGATCGCCTCGACTAAAGAGGGCCCGTGCTTCAGGACGAGGACTAAATGATGACAGCGTTATCTGATCCCCGGTTTACTCGAGCTGTCAGTGACGATGGATCGTTGGCCACCCCTTTCATGAAATGCCTCGCGCGGTTGGTCCGCGCTCGGGATTCCTACGGATTATGGAAGGATAAATGTGACGCCGAGTTGCTGGCCAACTTCACGGTTACGGAGGAGCAGCGGCGAGCCATCCCCGTCATCGGCGACCCCGATCCGGACGTGCTGTTGAGGCTCGACCTTTTTTACGCCGCCGTCGGCGTCGCTATCGAGGAGCGCTCGGGGCTTTTGATCTCGCGAACGCTGGAGATAAGCGATGAGGGCATCGGCCGAGTGCTCTTCACAACCAGGCGGCTGGTGGTGCTGTCGAAGACCCTACGTGACGTTCACCGGTTCGGTTTCAATACACTTGGCAAATGCGCCAAGACTGGCACGAAGTTGGTCAAGGATGCGATCAAAAGCATCGAAGCTTATCCGGACGTGGCGCGGGCATAATGTGCCTGCAAGGAATAAGACCATGACAGATCTTGAAGAACTGAAGCAGAGGGTTCAAAAGCTGCAGTCACGCGCTGCGACTGCGAAGACGCAATTGCATGACCTTGCCGAGTGCCTTCCAAACTATTGGACGGAAATAGTGACCGTCGCCGAGAAAACGTTCGACGCTTTTGCTCAGTTGGACGCTGCCAAACGAGAACTCGCCGAACTCGCCGCATCGGAGAATTCACGATGTCAAGCTCGTTCGTGACCCGCGACGGATCCAGCTGGGTGCCTGAATATCTGTTCGCCATTGAGGTCGAAACCTGCATCGGCTGCAGCCGCTGACTCAGGGTCTCACGCGAGGTATGCACCTTCGCGGCATCGATGACGCAGGTGAGATTCTCGGTGTTTAATGCCGAGGACGATCATTCCAATAACCAGATCATGTGATCATGTTCGGCGACAGCGCCGGCCGCTGTATCGGCTGCGGAGCCCGAGCGCGTGTTTGCCCGAACTGCCAGAATCATGTTGCGGCCGACAATATCGCCGCGTGACCCCACCGACAAAACCAGGGGAACGGCCTTGTCTTTTCGTATCTTTCATCGAATTCTATGGCTGTTCCTATGCGCCAACACTCTTATAGTCTACGTCGTCTCGGGTTCAATTCGTAGCGCAGTCGTCACGACTGTGGTGGGTTCGCTGCTTCTGCAGCTAGCTTATTTTGGAAGCGTGCTCTTTCTGCTCTGGCGGGCTCACTGCGCCCGCAGAGCTTATCAAACGACCAAGCAATTCCGTAGAGAGGAACAGCCGGGGGACCCTCGTATAGCGGGCACTCACGGACCCACTGAAGGGGATCCGTGCTTCGAGGACGAGGACTCTCGATAAGCCCCTTGTTACCCGCTTCATGAAATGCCTTGTGCGGCGGTCCTCGCTCAGGTTTGCTTTTCGACTGTGCAAGGACAAGTCCCACGCTGGATTTCTGGCCGACTTCACCGTCACGGGAGAAACAGCGCCGTGCGATCGTGTCAGACCGTGAAGCGCGGAACAAGAGAGTGCGTAAGCTGCAGCCGTTCCACAAAGCGAATATGGTATTGCATGACTTTGTCGAGGACCTTCCAATCAATGGAGCTAATCATGATAATCGCCGAGAATACGTTTGGCACCTTTGCTCAGGTTAGCGCTGCCAGGATTGCGGCCCGACGGCACAATCTGGAGAACGGTACCGCCTTCAGATGATCCTAAATTGAATCTTATTGCTGCTTCTCTCTGTAGAAGCGCCACTTCTTAACTCGTGGTGATAGTGAAAAAGTGATGCTTGATCTGACGAAGGCGAGGCGCGTAGGAATTATCGGCGGCGGTATTGTCGGCTGGCTTGCGGCGATAGCACTTCGCCGTGTTTTCGACGTTGATGTCGATGTAATGGTCATAGAGGCTCCGACAGTGTTTCCGCTTGGCCCAGGGGAGGGGGGCTCGCTCAACCTGATTGACACGTTGTGCCGCAATGAGCTCGACCTGGACGTTTTTATTGGTGAAGCCGGCGCCACCCACAAGCTTGGTGTGCTCTATGAAAATTGGAGGGGTGGAGGAATTCCGGATCGCTACTACCGCATGTTCGGCGGACCGGGCATACCGGAAATGGAGTGCCGCGTCGACGGTTTCTTCCCTCTGCTGTCGGCGAGAATTGCCGCAGGTCAGAACCTTCACACGTGCATCCCTGGCTTTGAGTTAATTACGAAGAAGGCATCGCAAGTGGAAATCGATGAGTTGCTGGCAACGGGTAAGTCCGGACTGCACCCTTCCTATCATTTCAATGACGCCGGATTCGAGCGATACCTAAGGCGTGTCGGACTGGCACGTGGGATCACTTCTCGTGCGACCGTGGTACACGGGATGAGGCTCGACGACCGAGGACATGTAAGTGCCTTACAGCTCGGAGGCGAAGAACTGGAAGTCGACTTCGCCGTCGATGCCTCCGGATTTGCCAGAGTGGGTCTTGGCACAGTCTTTAATACGCGCTGGTGTTCGTTCGCAAATGTCCTGCCAACTGATCGTGCGATCATCTTTGAGCTTGAGCCGCGAGAATCGTCCCTTCAAACCGTTACCCGTGCTACCGCCATGAAGGCCGGATGGATGTGGGAAGCCCCATTGAATCGCTCGATCAGTGCCGGCTATGCATTCAGCAGCAGACATGCGGACGCTGCGGTGGCACTCGCCGAGGTTGAAAATCACTATGGATGCTGTGTGGAGGTGAAACACGAGCTTTCGCTAGATCAAGGTTACTTCTCAACCGCGTGGGTTAACAATTTCGTGGCTTTGGGAACGGCGTCCGGTTTCGTTGAGCCGCTGGAGGCTGCACTTGCCGCCCACACGTTCGAAGAGTTGAGGAATTTGGAGCGCATTCTCGCCAACGGAAGGGGCATCGTGCCCGCTCGGACCATCGAAGCCTATAACAGCGCGAATGCACGGTGCTGGACGGGTGTTCGGGACTTCCTCAGGCTGCACTACGATTGCAAGCGAATTGACACACGGTTTTGGCGAGATCTTGCCGCAACCGAGCTGCCGGAGGGATATGCCGATCTGAGGGCCTGCTTCCAAAAACGGACACCGCGGTTTATCGATATCCAACCGTATGTCGGAAGCGGATGGCAGAGCCTCTTCCACGAAATTGATTGGATTTCAGTGGCGGCCCCTCTAGGGGTAGTGCCGCCGGCGGCGGCATGTGCCGAACTGCGCCGACTCTCGACGGAAGCTCAAAGTGAGGTCCAGGCCTATGTTGACCGCCTGAAGGGAACAATAACCAAGTTCAGCAGCACGAGTGGATGGGTGCACTAATCGTAACATAAAAAGCCCAATCCGCGGCCGAAGCCGTGTGCCAGGTCTCGCTCCATTGATATGGCGGAGCGGCACATTGATCGTGAGCAGGGTGTCTCAAAACCGGTCGATCCGTGGCTGCGAACGACTACGATCCATATTCTACTGGATCACGCGGAGCCGTCATGTGCAACGCTTCCTGTAGCAGTACCTGCCGCATCCAGATGCTCGCCTGATCCCTGTTGTGCAGGCTAGGCCACTGGACAGCTTGGGCGAATGGTGGAAGTGGCAGTGGAAGTTCGGCGATCCGCAGGGGTGTTGTTTTTGCGAAATGCTTCACCAGCCGTAATGGCATGGTCGCTATGCGATCGGTGCCCGACAGCAAAGGCGGGATCAGACTAAATCCCGGCACGACGACTTCAATGCGCCTCTTGAGGCCGTGCTCAAGCAACAACCAATTCTCGATGGGGGGCTTCAGCGTACGTCCACACTTAGCCGCAATATGCCCCATCGATACGTAGGTTTCGAAAGAAAGCTGCCGTTTTAGCTGCTTGTTAGTGGGGCAACCCACGCATACCAGCGTGTCTTCGAGCAGTTTCGCCTTCGGATGATCGCTCGACGCGAACAATTCTGGAAGGATCAAGAAATCGACGTCACCGTACCGGAGAAGCTCATCGGGATCCTCAGTGAGAGGCAGCAGCTCGAAGCCGACGCCGGGCGCTTCTCGCGCCAGCCGCTTCACGACTCTTTCAAAAAACACCAGCATCATGACGTCGGAAAGACTGATCCTGAACCGTCGCTCCGACTGAACTGGGTTAAACATATCCCAAGAAATGATGGAGAACTGGATGTGCAGCAGAGCGTCGCGGACTGCGGGGGCGAGCGCTTTCGCTCGCGGAGTTGGGATAAGTTCACGACCCCGCATCGTGAACAAGTCGTCGCCGAAATAGGTGCGTAGGCGGGCGATCGCGGCGCTCATGGCCGGCTGACTGAGATTGACACTGCGTGCGGCTGCGGTAACGCTTCTCTTTGTCATCAAAGCGTCGAGCGCTACGAGAAGATTAAGATCAAGGCCCTTAAAACGCATGTTTTGATTCAACCAAAGCGTGGCTACCCTCATAGAACAGGCAGTCTTTAGATGTTGCAGAGTGAACGCCGTTGCCCTTGTTCCCGCTGCTCACAGTGTTAGGAGAGAACAACAGGAAGCGGAGCGCACTCCATCCCGCGTGCCCGCAAAGAGCGCGGGGCTATCCCACCACGCTCGACACAAGTGCAGCGGTGCGTTAGCCAGGACTTCGGCTTTAACGGGCCCCTCCAGCGTGCTGATGAGAATGGAGCGCAATCCGGTACGCCGGCACTTTGGGAAGCTGATAGTCGGTGACCAACTGTTCCCCCGATACCAAAGTGACGTGCCCGGTTTGGTGAGCCTGCTCTTCAGTGCGATATTGGTTTCGCGAGCCGTCTCAATTCGGACCTGAGTTCCAATCCGCTGCTGGGCATCAGCGGCTCCGGGCAGGCCGCTGTCGTCGAGCCGATCTGGCACGCGGCTGTGGGACTCCTCGCCCATTGCCTCAATGAACCATTGCTGCGTGGCAGCACAGGCCTTGAGTTCGACCCTCTTTAGCGGCCACGACCTCCTCAATCGCATCCCGGTGTAGGATTAACGTCTCGGCAGCAGACACCGACTCGATCCACTGCGACCCGCGCGGGGTCACATTGTCTTGTGCGGGCGTGCCGCCTGGCTGGAACTTTCCTGAGTACATCAATGGCACCTTTGTGGTAATCAGACGAAGCGATGGCGGATAGTAGGGCCGCATCGATCGGGCCGCACTATGCAAAGTTCATATCCCGGCATGCGCTTGAGATATGGTTCTGAACTCTTTCAAGGATCAGTGCTGTCGTCCGAACAATCCTGCCCCTCGGAGAGAGTAAAAGACCAACCTCTCTCTTTTGAAGAGGAAGAATAGATCCTGATTGGACGTTCAGGAGCTTGACAGCCTGTTGGTCGCGGACTGCAAATGGCAGACGACACACCCCGCCACGCCTTTTGTATCCACCCCGGCTTGCTCCTAGTCCGTTGCGAATCGTCTCACTCAACCGCGTCGCAAACAACTGTTGATCCAACGTGATGAGCTATTGTGCCAAACGTGCTCATTCCACATTACGTTCCGATGCGCACCATTCAATTTGCGCCCAAAGCCCTACTGCTGTTGATCAGCCTGGCTGGCAGAAAGCTGACGCGGAGGGTCAGGGGCGTTGTTCATGTACGTCCACGGATAAAACTTCCTCCAGCGAATTTAGGGGTCGGCAAGAGTCGTTCGCGCTAGTGTGTTCTGGATGCCCCTTCAGTGTCGTCCCGCGATTCTTGATCGAACCGGAGCTCGCCCTTCAGTCCGGATGGTTCATGTAACGGTAGAGCAGTGTGCGCCTCGCCCCCCAAAGTAAATGTAGCGAAATGTATCCATGATGCGGATGCCTTCGATCCGAAGAATCGATTTGCTCAATCAGTTTCTCTTAAGGCAAACGCTAATCTGACGACGGCAAGGGCATATCAATGCGCACAGAAATTGCAGGCGTATTATTGGCATCATGGGCTGGCCGAACGGTCTATTTCAGCTCGTCAATGGGCTCTCGCCCCCGCTATTGCAGGTGTTTGGCTAACATGCTCCTTCGATTAGCCGTCGCAAGGAGCGGGTACGAATACCGCGACCAGTCCCGCGACACTGCTGTCATCCCGGTCACGGTCCGCGGTGACGTGCTCAATTGGCTGTCCTCCCTTGATAGGAGTATGAAATGCGAACGTTGCTCGTGGATGCGGATCTTACACGCGCGGTCCGAGGCGCGCTCGGTGAAGGCGGCTTTGCCGTTGATGTAGTTGGTACTCTGGAACAGGCGTCGAGTGCTTTTTTTTCGGCGAGCTATGAAATTCTCCTGCTGGAGTTGGCTCTGCCAGATGGCGATGGATTGGATTGGCTGAGGCAGCTAAGGAGCGACGGGTATTCAGTTCCTGCCGTCATTATGAGCAGGCTCGACGATCTCGAGAAACGAATTTCGATATTCAATAGTGGCGCGGACGACTTTCTGCGTAAGCCCGTCTCTACGGATGAGCTCATCGCCAGAATGCGAGCTCTTCTGCGCCGATCGACACAGATCACTTGCCCCATCATTGTATTTGGCAACCTCCACTTTGATCCGATCGGCCGACAGGTCTCGGTTGCCAGTCATCCGTTAAAGATCGCACGTCGCGAACTATGCATTCTAGAGCATCTGCTTAACCGTGCGGGCCGCATCGTGCCGCGCACGCGGTTGGAAGATCAACTCTATTCGTTCAACGACGAAGTTTCTGCCAACGCGCTTGAAGCCGGAATCTACCGCTTGCGAGGGCATCTCAGTACGTCAGGTGCCACGCTACGAATCAGGACCGTGCGCGGCATTGGCTACATTCTTGAATTGACTGACGCGTCATCAGCATAGTCGAATTTGAAGGAAGGACTGCCTTGATAGCCACTCCAACTGGTCATGCTAGCGCCGATCGGTGGCCGACCCCCATCGCCGGTCCGAGGCCAATTGTTCCGTACTGGAGCACACTTCTCTGCTCGCTCGTTCTGTTGTCTCCAATGTCCGCCGCTGCCGAAAACAACGGGGATGGAGCGGTGACTCGTGCCGCTCCCAACAGCATCAACGCCACGCTGAATCTTTCCTCTTCGCTGGGCAAGACAGTTCATTTGCCCGCGCCAGCCGCGACCATCTTTGTGGCCGACCCAACAATTGCTGATTATCAGGTACCCTCCAATAAAACGATCTTCGTCTTTGGCAAGAAATTCGGGCGGACCAGCCTATTCGCCCTGGACGAAAACGGCGAGGCTCTCGCCGAGTTGCATGTTGTAGTAACGCAGCCGATCGCGGATTTGCGTGCCATGTTGCGAGACCAGGTCGGCGACTACCCGATCCACGTCAGCTATACGCCGCGCGGCGCAATCCTCAGCGGTACAGCGCCCAATGCCGAAGTCGTTGACATTGCGAAAAGAGTTACTGAGCAATTTCTCGGTGACGGTGCGCCGATCGTCAACAATATCAAGGTCGCCGGCTCTTTGCAGGTTAATCTCAGTGTGCGCGTAGCGGAAGTCTCCCGTAGCGCCCTGAAGGCACTCGGCATCAACTTGTCCGCCTTCGGTCAACTCGGCAGTTTCAAGGTGGGTTTGCTTAACAGAGGTGCTGGACTTGGATCGGCGACTGGTAGCGGCGGTACAGCAGAAATCGGAATCGACAATGGTGCTGTCAACGTCGGCGCGGTTCTCGACGCGCTTGCCAAAGAGCACATAGCTTCCGTCTTGGCCGAGCCAAACCTCACTGCTATGTCCGGTGAAACTGCCAGCTTCCTCGCCGGCGGCGAATTTCCCATTCCTGTCCTGCAGGAAAATGGGCAGACCTCGGTTGAATTCCGTCCCTTCGGCGTCGGCCTTGAATTCGTCCCAACCGTTCTCGATAACAACCTAATCAACATTCACGTAAAGCCGGAAGTCAGTGAACTATCGTCGCAAGGTGCCGTTCAAGTCAACGGAATCTCCGTGCCCGCAGTTTCCACGCGCCGTGCCGATACAGTCGTCGAGCTCGCCAGCGGGCAGAGCTTTGTGATTGGTGGTCTCATCAGGCGTAACGTCAACAATGATATCAGTGCTTTTCCCTGGCTCGGCCGAATACCGATCCTTGGCGCTCTATTCCGTTCGTCCTCGTTTCAAAAAGAGGAGTCGGAACTGGTTATTCTGGTTACGCCTTACATCGTCAGGCCAGGCTCCAGCCCCAACAAAATGAGCGCACCCACGGACCGGATGGCTCCGGCTTTGGACTGGGCGACCACTCCGCCACGAGGCCACGCTGCTGCCAGCACCGACGCACCAACCGCCAAGGGCGACCTCGGCTTCATCATCGAATAGTGTCACCGAATGACGTTGCGGATCATAGCTCTCCTGCTCGCTCTGACAGCAAGCCTAGCAGGCTGCACAAGCACTGCACCGATCTATGTCGAGCCATCGACAGAGATTTTTGTCCGACAGGAGACCATCGTCTTGACGCTGGAGAGCCTTCACGCTTCCGAACGGCAGCGTTTTCTTGCCTTCCTTTGGAAGGCCAGTCGCGGCCGGAGCGATGCCCTTCACCTCCTTATCAGCGGGTCGTCCCGGCTCAGCGCAGAGGCAGTCCATTGGGCCAGGCAGATGGGCATCGGCGCTTCCAACATCCATTTGCTCGACCAAAACGACCGCGACCCACTGCGAGTAGAGGCCGTTGTATATCATGCCCTCCCTCCAATCTGTCGATCGCTTTCCAGCCAGTTACTTAGTGACGAATTCTTTGACCAGCCGATTGGCTGTTCGACGAGCCATAATCTGGCAGTAATGATCAACGATCCGCGCGATTTGCTCGGCAATAGATCTGTCAAGCCCAGCGGTGGTGATCGTGCGGCCATACCAGTTGCCACATATAGGACATTCTCGACGGGTAAAGGTGATGACAGTTCACGATGATCGCTTCATCGAGGTTGGGTGTCCCTCACCTCTCTGCGGCCAGCCTGAGCGGCGCGGCGCTCCCGACTTTGTTTTACCGCGGTTACGGTCACTGAAGGTGTGGGCGAGATCGGATGGGATCATTTGCCGGCGCGGTAAATCGGCAAGGAAATTGTTGAGCCCCTATCGGCGCTTGTGCACAAGCAAGATCGATCGACGCCCAGCCCGGTTAGAGTGTCGGTACGTCAGTCGAGCCGATACGAAGCTGAGGAGACGTGTAAATAGGTCTGACTGCGTCAATATCTTGGACGTGCGTGACTTTTGGCGCCGGTCAGACGGGGGGTCAAGAATTCCTGCCAATTGTCGAGGTGCGAGCATACGCTACGCGCTCCGATCGTGAATGCCTACTCCGCAGGAAAGCCCACACCCGGTTCCGCAGATCAAATGCCAAAATCCAGCGATGGCCTGATACGAATAAGCCCCTCGCCTCGGAATTCGGTAATGTGCGGCATGCCCATCATCAAAAAGGTTGTTGTCGGGACCTCCGCGGTTGGCATAAGCCCCTTGGCTCTTAGCATGCTCATCTGGTCTTCTGAGGCCAGGTGAGGAGCTAAGACCCAGTGGTCCCACGCACGAACTCCGCTATCCATAACGAAATCATTAAGTTCAGCCGGCTCGGCCCCTGCGGACGAGGACGGCCCCGCCTGGGATCGGCCGGCGTGCGACGGTCCAGACTGTGATGGCCTCACCTGCGACGGTCCAGCTTGCGGTCCCACGGCGTCCACGTGCTGCCATATCAAATCCTGGTCGTGTTCGGGCACCTGCAGCGCGCGAGCATGCGGTTGCTGCTCGCCAGGTTGGGGAGACCTTTCCCTCTCAGCGGCCAGTGGCGCGGGAGAAGCTGTAGCCCGTATATACAGGTCATGCCGCCAATCAAGCGATGGTGGATTCGCCCAATCCAAATACTGCGAGTAGGGATGCTCGGTTCCCAAGTCGGTAGCATCCGGCGGTGGGCTATCCTGAAATCCGCTAAACTGTTGTGCAAATGGCCTCTCGTCGGCGGGCTGTGGGCTTGCGTTCAGTGGGTTTGCGGACGAGGATGGTCCGGCTTGCGATGGTCCAGATCGTGATGGCCCCACTTGCCACGATCCAGCTTGCGTTCCCGCGGCTTCTACGTGCTGATCCTGATCGCGTTCGGGCATCTCCTGTAGCACCCGAGCATGCGGTTGCTGCTCGCTAGGATGGGGAGACCTTTCCCTAGCCCGTGTATACAGATCATCCTGCCATTCGAACGATGATGGATAAGGATATGCCGAATCCAAATACTGCGAGTAGGGATGCCCGGTGTCCAAATATGGGGAATAGGCTTCAACCTGCGGCAATAGTGAGTCAGCGGCATGTGGAGGGCTATATTGAAATCCGCTCAGCTGATGCGCAAATGCACTCTCGTTGGCGGGTGGTGGAGAGCCGGGCTGTGGGCTTGCGTTTAGTGGGCTGGTTGAATTGATATCCATCCTGTTTCTCCTTTGAAATATGGAGGCCCCAAGCCTTTCCGATGCGGAGGCGGCATCACCGTCTAATCCGCCCTGCAATTGTAAGAGAGATACCTTTCGAGAAGCTGACAATCAGATGGACCGAATGAAGACCGGAGTTATGTCCGCTCGGACGTCGCGTCATATTGCCGAATTAATTCTGCACGGGCCGAAGCTCGCGCACGAAGCTGTCGTGTGCGCGGCGCGTCGATAGAAGGGTTCTCCTGTCGCCCCTCTCGAATGATAATGTCGCGGGCTCGGGTTCTAAAGCGCGTCGCGTTCAATCGGACTCATGCGACGCGCTTTAGGTCCTTGTTTTTATGCATGTCGTTGTCCCAAACTGCTGCGAGATCCTACCTTAGCGATTGGGCGGGTTACCTAGGCCGCAAACTCATAAACGGACTTTTGTAATCGGGAAGAAGATGATTCAAAGGGGCCTTGATTTGGAGGCCTTGCGTGACCCGTCGTCGTTTCGACCTGACTGATTTCGAGTGGGCGATTATT